>OCZT010001379.1_pt1 | contig 25116 bp, 20 predicted proteins | sample 1539031 | NCBI WGS metagenome assembly OCZT01 (sample SAMEA3539308, study PRJEB22396) | soil metagenome | biome: tundra; feature: field; material: soil | place: USA | collected 2010-05 | depth 0.15 m | reverse complement strand
GATGCGGAGGAACCAGAGGACAGTGGTGCGGATGATGAGAGGCGGGATCGGCGCGCGGCTGCGCCAGGAGGCGATCTCAATGATCGTGGATAGAAACCGTCTTGTGACGAAGGTAAATATCCACGATCACGAAAGTCCGGGAGTGGAGGGCCAGTTGGGCGAGAGGGCGGGGAACCACGGGGCGTTCGGCATAAGGTAGCGGGACGGTGAAAAGGTGGCGGGTTGGGGCTACGGGGCTGCGAGCCGGGCTTGAGGGCTAGGGGTCAGCCCTGGCCCAGGTTCTTCGCGAGCTCCTGGCGGAACTGCTCGAATTGTGCGGGGCTCGAAGTGTAGAGAGTCTCGCCGGTCTTGGGGTTGACGGTGACGAAGTAGATCCAGTTGCCGGAGGCAGGGTGCAGCACGGCCTGGATGGCCGCGTTCCCCGGGCTGTCGATCGGGCCCGGCGGCAGGCCCTTGTGCCGATAGGTGTTGTACGGCGAGGGACTGTTGAGCTGGGCGTCGGACGCGAGGATCCCGTAGGTGTCCAGCCCGTACAGCACGGTGCTGTCGAGTTGCAGCGGCATGCCCTGCGCCAGCCGGTTGTCAATCACCCGGGCGATCTTCGGGTAGTCAGACAGCCGGCCGCCCTCGGCCTGCACCAGGCTGGCCATGGTGATCACCTGAGCCTCGCTCAGGTGCACGTGCTTGGCCGCCGCGGGCAAATCGATGTTCGTCGCCTCCTGGTCGAAGCTTTGCACCATGCCGCTCAGCACGCCGAGCGCGGTCTCGTGCGGCTGGACCTCGTAGGTCGCGGGGAACAGGTAGCCCTCGGGCTTGCCGTTCGCGGCCCCGGGCAGGTTGAGCGAGGCCGGATCCTTCAGTACCTTGGCGTACGCGCTCAGCGGGATACCGGAATGGGCGCCGAGCCAGCTCAGGGTCTGGCTCAGCCGCCAGCCCTCCGGGATCGTCACCGTGATCTGCACCAGGTCCTTCAGGTCAAGCAGCGCCGCGTACGCCAGCGACGCCTTCATGTGCTCGCGCATCCCGTAGAAACCAGGCAGCAGGCCGTTCGGATTCGAGCTGTGCTCAGCGGCGAGGACGAACGCACGGGAACTGGCCACCACGCCGAGCTTGGTCAGCGTCGGACCGAGGCCGGTCGGCGTTTCACCCGAGGTCACCTGGACCACGACGTGACCGGTGCCGGCCCCTGAGTAGTCGGCCGGGTGGTACTTGCTCAGGTAGAGGCTGTAGACGTAGACGCCGCCGACCGCCAGCGGGACGAAGATGACCAGCAGCGCGGCCAGCGGGGCGATCCAGCGGAACCTGCGCCGACGCGGACCTCTGCTGTCCTGAGGGGGCGCCTGCCGGTGTCCTCGGCCGCGGCCGCCACGAGCGGGGCGACCGCCCCGGCCGCCGGCGTCGTCATAATCGCCGAAGCCAGGGACGAACCGGCCCCCGCCCTCGTACTCGTCGCCGTACTGGTCCTGATCGCCGTACTGGTCCTGTCGGCGGAACTCCTCGTCGCCCGGACCGCGAGGATTGTCCCCGTAGCTGGCACTCGCAGGCTGCCCGGAGGACCACGCGCCGGATTCCGGGCCGGACAGCCGCTGGGTCCGGCGCCACGGCGAGTCATCGGGACGCCGCTGATCAGGCCCGGGGTCGTCATACCGGGGCTCGTGGTGCACCGGCTCGTAGCCGGGCGGCAGCGGCGCGCGGTAATCCTCCGGCGGCCGGCCTTCCTGACCCGGGATGCCCCGGGCTCCCTGGTTCCGGCGGGGGTCCTGGTTCCGGCGGGGGTCCTGGTTCCGGCGGGGGTCCTGCGGCGGCCGCCAGCCTGGCGACCAGTCGTTTCCGTTGTCGCTCACGCGGGGGCTCCCCCTGTCAGGGTCACCAGCTGGCCTGGGGCGCGTCCGGTGGCGCGTTCGGCGTCGAGGGCGGCTTGCAGCAGGACGGCGGCGGCGGCGGCGTCCACGACCTGACGGCGGGCCCGGGAGTCCTTCCCGCCGCGGCGCAGCGCGTCATGCGCCTCGGTGGTGGTGAAACGCTCGTCCACCAAGCGCACCGGGATGGGCGCGAGGCGTTCGGCCAGGTCGACGGCGAAGCTCCGGGCCCCCGTCGCGGCGGGACCTTCACGGCCTGACAGGGACGTGGGCAGGCCGACAATGACCTCCATAGCCCCGGCGGCCAGCGCAGCGAGCTCGTCTTTCGCGGCCGGACCTGACCGCAGCACGGTCAGCGGGCTGGCCAGGACACCTCCAGGATCGCTGCGGGCGACCCCGACGCGGACCGAGCCCACGTCCACCGCCAGCCGCACGCCCGCTCTCACCGGCACCGATCCAGGGACGGGCGGCGCAACCGGCCAGTGGGCAGCTCTGGTCGCAGCGGGCCATGGCCGGTCTGGACGCGACCCGGACCCGGAGACCCCCAGGGGTCGCAGCAGCATGCCAATACGTTACCTACCGGACCCGGTTATGTCTCGCAATGCCCTACGAACAGCCTCAAATGCCTCATCGATGACGCCGGGCTGGCTGTCCGGGATCGGGACACCGCCGCCCTGCGCGACGTCGGGCTTCCCGCCGCCGTTACCGCCGAGGGCCCGCGCGGCGATGCCCACCAGCGTGCCCGCCGACAGGCCGAAGCCACGGCCCGCCTCGTTGACCGCGATGACGACGACCGGCTTGTCCGCGGGCACGCCGACGACCATGACCACCGCGGGGCGGCCCCGGGGCACCCGGCCGCGCACGTCTAGGGCGAGCCTGCGGATGTCGTCGGGGCTGGTCCCGTCCGGCACGCGGTGCGCGACGAGGGCGATCCCGCTGATGTCCTGCGCCGCGTCCGCGATCTCCCCCGCGGATTCGAGCAGTTTGGCCGCCCGGAAGCGCTGCAGCTCGCGCTCGGCCTCCCTGAGCCTGGTCACAATGCCGGAGATCCGCTCGGGCAGCTGCTCGCGTGGCGTCTTGAACTGCTCGCTGAGCTGGCTGACCAGGACGCTTTCCCGGGCCAGGAAGCGGAACGCGTCGAGACCCACCAGCGCCTCGATCCGGCGCACGCCCGATCCGACCGAGGTCTCGCCCAGCACCTTGATCAGGCCGAGCTGGCCGGACCTGGCGACATGCGTGCCGCCGCACAGCTCGCGGGAGTACTCGCCGACCTCGACCACCCGGACCTTGTCGCCGTACTTCTCCCCGAACAGCGCCAGCGCCCCCATCTCGCGGGCTTCCTCCTGGGAGGTGTAGAACGCGCGCACGTCCAGGTCGTTGATCAGGACGTCGTTCACCTCGTCCTCGGTGTCCCGCAGCACCGACACCGGCACCGCGCCCGAGGCGTGGAAGTCGAACCTGAGCTTGCCCGGCGCGTTCTCCGAGCCGGCCTGCGCCGCCGACTCCCCCAGCGCGCCGCGCAGCGCGCGGTGCACCATATGCGTCGCGGTGTGCGACCGGGATAGCGCGCGGCGGCGCTCGACGTCGATTTCCGCGAACGCGGGCTCGTTGGCCGTGACCTGGCCGGAGGTGACCTTGCCGCGGTGGACGATGAGCCCGGCCAGCGGGGTCTGCACGTCGAAGACGTTGATCTTGCCGCCGGTGGCCGTGATCGTGCCCGCGTCGGCGAGCTGCCCGCCGCCCTCGGCGTAGAACGGGGTCCGGTCCAGCACCACGTCCACGTCGGTGCCGGCTCCCGCCGAGGCCACCGGCACGCCGTTGACCAGCAGGCCGAGGATCGTCGCCTCGCCGGAAATCTGGTCGTAGCCGGTGAAGGTGACCGCGCCTGACCGTTCGAGCATCTCCGCGAACGCCGAGATGTCGGCGTTGCCTGTCTTCTTCCCGGCCGCGTCCCGCTTGGCGCGCTCCCGCTGCTCGGACATGAGCCGCCGGAACCCTTCCTCGTCGACGGTCAGGCCCTGCTCCCCCGCCATCTCCAGGGTCAGGTCGATCGGGAAGCCGTAGGTGTCGTGCAGCTGGAAAGCCTGGGCACCGGACAGGGTGCCCTGATTCCTGCGCCGGTTCTCCTCCACCGAGGCGTCGAAGATCGCGGTGCCGGTGCGCAGCGTGCTGGCGAACGCGGTTTCCTCCGCGTCGATGACCATGTGGATGTTCACCGCGTCGCGGCGCAGTTCGGGGTACAGGCCCGCCATCGCCTCGATCGCGGCCGAGGTGAGCTCGTGCATATAACGCTCGCCACCCGAGTTGGACGCGCCGCCGCGCTGGCTCCCGGCCAGCAGGCGGAGGTTCCTGATGCTGCGCCGCATGATGCGCCGCAGCACGTAGCCGCGGCCCTCGTTGCCCGGCAGCACGCCGTCCTCGATCAGCATCACCGCGCTGCGCACGTGATCCGCGATCACCCGCAGGGCCACGTCGGTCCGGTGATCCCGGCCGTAGTCCTGCTCGGTGAGCTCCGCCGCCCGGTCCAGGATCTTCCAGGTGGTGTCGATCTCGTAGATGTTGTCGACGCCCTGCAGGATGGACGCCATCCGCTCCAGGCCCATTCCGGTGTCGACGTTCCTGGACGGCAGCGGGCCCTCGATGTCGAAGTCGTCCTTAGCCCGGACCTTGCTCAGCTGGTCCTGCATGAACACCAGGTTCCAGACCTCGAGGAAACGGTCCTCATCGGCCTCGGGACCGCCGTCCCTGCCGTATTCCGGGCCGCGGTCGTAGTAGATCTCCGAGCATGGCCCGCCGGGCCCGGGCACGCCCATGTGCCAGTAGTTGTCGGCCAGGCCGCGGCGCTGGATCCGGCTTTCCGGCAGGCCGACCTCGTCCCGCCAGATCGCGTACGCCTCGTCGTCACCGTGCAGGACCGTGGCCCACAGCTTGCTCTCAGGGAACCCGAAGCCGCCGTCCGCCTCGGACTTGGTCAGCAGCTCCCAGGCATAGGTGATCGCGCCCTCCTTGAAGTAATCACCGAAGGACCAGTTGCCGAGCATCTGGAAGAACGTGGCGTGCCTGGTGGTCTTGCCCACCTCTTCGATGTCGAGCGTCCGCACGCACTTCTGCACGTCCGCCACCCGCCGGAACGGCGGAGTCCGCTGTCCGAGCAGGAACGGCTTGAACGGCTGCATGCCCGCGATGACGAACAGGACCGTGGGGTCATCGGCGATCAAGGGGGCCGACGGCACGATTTCGTGTTCCTGCTGCTTGAAGAACGCAAGGAAGCGGCGGGCGATCTCGGCCGACTCCATCAGTGGCCATCCTTGGGTTGAGCATCGTGGTTAGTTGAGAGGGTAGGCGCACCGGGCACGGATTGCCGAGCCATATACAGCGCCATGCCCTCCCGTACGTCGCGGGTGAAGCGGTACGTCTCCCGGGCCGCGCGAATCGCCCCCCGGCGGGTATGCCGCAGCGACAGGACCGGACTGGCGGCACGGCGGCTGGTCCCGGCCCCGATGCTGGCCCGGGAGCCGGTCCCGGGATTAAGGCTGGCCCCGGGATTAAGGCTGGCAGACAGCCGGCGGCCCACCACGGAGACACGCCGGTAGGCCATGACCCCGGTCACCGCCCCGGTGGTCAGCCAGAATCCCCTGCGTATCACCGCGACCCCCTGGCCTGGCTTCCGCTGTCCGCCAGTTCGGCGCGCTCCACCACGCGCCCAGGCAGCGCGCGGCGGGATCCGGGCCGGCGCAGGCTGACCGCGTGCCTGATCCCGTAGACCACCGCCCCGGCCCGGCCGAGCGGGCCATGGGCGATCGTACGGCCGAGCCCGGCCAGCGCCGTCACCTGCCCGGCCAGCTCGTTCATCCCGGCCCCCAGCTCGTCCATGCTGGCCGTGACGGACTCGGTGCGGTCCAGCTGGCGTCCGGCCCGGTCCACCGCGGCCTGGGCCCCGTCGACCGCCGTCTGGGCCCGGTCCAGGAGCACGTCACCGCGCTCGCGCACGTCCGCGACCAGCCGGCTGCTCTCAGACAGGAACCGTCCCAGCCGGAACAGGACGAACACGCCGGCGCACACGAGCAGCGCCCAGAAGACCGCGGCGATCAGCGCGGCCAGTTCGGCGACGTTCATGACACCCACTTCCGTCTCATGGCTGCTCCTTAGTCGTTCGGCTTGGTCGTTCGGTGCACGATGGCCCGGATTCGCTCGGCGCGTTCGGCGAGACGGGCCTCGGCGCCGTGTCCTGACGGCTCGTAATACCTGCGGTCCGCCACCGAGTCGGGTGCGTAACGCTGCGGGACGATGCCCTCGTCGAAGTCGTGCGGGTACAGGTAGCCCTCGCCGTGGCCCATCTTGCCCGCTCCAGGATAGTGCGCGTCCCGCAGGTGCGCGGGCACCGCGCCCACCAGTCCGGCGCGCACGTCGGCGTCGGCGGCGCCGATGGCCTTGATGACCGCGTTGGATTTGGGCGCCAGCGAGATATGGATGACCGCCTGAGCCAGGTTGATCCGCGCCTCGGGCAGCCCGACGAGCTCGACCGCCTGGGCCGCGGCCACCGCGGTCTGCAGCGCGGTGGGATCGGCCATCCCGACATCCTCGCTCGCGTGCACGACAAGCCGCCTGGCGATGAACCGCGGGTCCTCCCCCGCCGCGATCATCCGGGCCAGGTAGTGCAGCGCCGCGTCCACGTCGCTGCCCCGCATGGACTTGATGAAGGCGCTGATCACGTCGTAGTGCTGGTCGCCGTCGCGGTCGTAGCGGAGCGCGGCCCGGTCCACCGCCCGTTCCAGGGCGGCGACGTCGATCCGGCCGCCCGCGGGCATCCCGAGCGCGGCGGCTTCCAGGTAGGTGAGCGTGCGCCGCGCGTCGCCGCCCGCCAGCCGGACCAGGTGACCGGCGGCCTCGTCGTCGAGCGTGACGGCGCCGCCGAGCCCGCGGGGATCGGCCAGCGCCCGGCCGATGACCTCGCGCACGTCGTCGTCGGACAGCGGCTGCAGGGTGAGCAGCAGCGACCGGGACAACAGCGGGGACACCACGGAGAAGAACGGGTTCTCCGTGGTCGCGCCGATGAACGACACCCAGCGGTTCTCGACCGCGGGCAGCAGCGCGTCCTGCTGGGTCTTGGAGAACCGGTGCACCTCGTCGACGAACAGCACGGTCTGCGCGCCGTTCATGCCGAGCGTCCGGCGAGCGGCCTCGACCGCCGCGCGGACGTCCTTGACCCCGGCGCTGACCGCTGACAGCTCCACGAAACGCCGCTTGGTCACCTGGCTGACCACGTAGGCCAGCGTCGTCTTGCCGGTGCCGGGCGGTCCCCACAGCAGCAGCGACATCGGCGCGTCGTTGTCGATCAGCTTGCGGAACGGCGTGCCCGCCCCGGTCAGGTGCCGCTGCCCGATCACCTCATCCAGGCTGCGCGGCCGCATCCGGACCGCCAGCGGCGCGGCGGCCCGGGCGGCGGTGTTTTCCGCCTCGTCGAACAGGCTCTCGGACTGGGGGTCGGTGGCCATCGGCAGACCCTACCCCCCGGACGGGGGGACCGGGCTGGCATCAATGCCAGCTTCGCGGCGCTGTGCGGGGGTGATGGACGTGGGTGCGCCGGTGAGCGGGTCAAGCCCCGAGGCGGCCTTGGGGAAGGCGATCACGTCCCTGATCGACTCGACGCCCGCGAGCAGCATCATGACCCGGTCCCAGCCGAACGCGATGCCGCCGTGCGGCGGCGGGCCGTACTTGAACGCGTCGAGCAGGAAGCCGAACTGGGACCGCGCCTCCTCCGGGGACAGTCCGATCACGTCGAAGACAGCCTGCTGCATCAAGGACTTGTGGATCCGGATGGACCCGCCGCCGATCTCGTATCCGTTGCATACGATGTCGTACGCGTCGGCCAGCGCGCCGCCAGGCTCGGTGGTGAACTTGTCGGCCCACTCGGGCAAAGGCGCCGTGAACGGGTGGTGCACCGACGTCCAGCCGCCGGACCCGCCCTCCTCGAACATCGGCGCGTCGACCACCCACAGGAACGACCACGCCGAGGAATCGATCAGGCCGCCCCGGCGGCCGATCTCCAGCCGGGCCGCGCCGAGCAGTTCCCTGGCCGCCATGGCGGGCCCGGCCGCGAAGAACACGGCGTCACCGGGCGCGGCCCCCACCGCGGCGGCCAGCCCGGACCTTTCCGCCTCGGACAGGTTCTTGGCCACCGAGCCGGAGACCTCGCCGGACGGCCCGATCAGCGCGTAGGCGAGCCCGCGCGCGCCGCGCGACCGGGCCCACTCCTGCCACCCGTCCAGCTCACGCCGCGACTGGGCGGCGCCGCCTGGCATGACCACGGCCCCGACGTACGGGGCCTGGAACACCCGGAACCCGGTTCGGTCGAAGTACCCGGTCAGGTCGGTGAGCTCGACGCCGAAGCGCAGGTCGGGCTTGTCCGAGCCGTACCGCGCCATCGCCTCGGCGTAGGTCATCCGGGGCAGCGGCGTGGGCACCTCGCAGGCGGCAAGCTCGGACCACAGCCTGGCCACCACGTCCTCGGCCACCTTAATGACGTCGTCGCGGGTGACGAAGGACATCTCTATGTCGATCTGGGTGAATTCGGGCTGCCTGTCCTTGCGGAAGTCTTCGTCCCTGAAGCACCGGGCCAGCTGGTAGTAGCGCTCCAGGCCGCCCACCATGAGCAGCTGCTTGAACAGCTGCGGCGACTGCGGCAGCGCGTACCAGTTGCCGGGCCGCAGCCGCACAGGGACGAGGAAGTCACGCGCGCCTTCCGGCGTCGACCGGGTCAGGTACGGCGTCTCCACGTTCACGAACCGGTGCTCGCGCATGACGTCGTTGAGCAGGTAAGCGGCCTGCGACCGGATCCGCAGCGCCCGCGCGGTGTCCTCCCGCCTGATGTCCAGGTACCGGTACTTGAGCCGGACGTCTTCGCTGACCTCGGCGGAACCTTCCACCGGGAACGGCAGCGGCTCGGCTTCGCTGAGCACCTCGACGTCGTCGGCGACGACCTCGATCTGCCCGGTGGGCAGCTCCGGGTTCTCGTTCCCGGCCGGCCGCGTCCGCACCGTGCCGGTCACGAGCACGCAGTACTCGGCCCTCAGCTCGTGCGCCCCGGCGGACTCTGCCTCCTCGGGCCGCCACACCACCTGCACCACGCCGCTTGCGTCCCGCAGGTCGATGAAGACCACGCCGCCGTGGTCCCGGCGCCGCGCCACCCAGCCGGCCAGTACCACACGCTCGCCCGCGTGCGACGCCCGCAGCGTCCCCGCCTCATGGGTGCGGATCATCGCCTCAAGCCCCTTTCGTCTCGCAACCGTTCCGTCGGCCAGGCCGGCATCTGACCCGTCGTGCGGATCGGGCTGCTTCTTCTTTCTGCCAGAATCTTTTTATCCGAACGATCAGGCCTGCTTGCGGCCGGCCACCGGAGCGCGCGCCGCCCGGGCGCTCGCGGTGTGCTCACATTCCCCTGTGCTCACAGTCCCCTGGCAGGACCCGATCCAGGCGGGTTCAGGCCGGCCAGGAACGGATTCGTGCGGCGTTCCGCGCCGATGGTGGTCTGCGGCCCGTGCCCGGACAGGACCACGGTCTGGTCGGGCAAGGTCAGGCAGACCTGCGCCAGGCTGCGCAGGATCGTGGGATAGTCCCCGCCGGGCAGGTCGGTGCGCCCGATCGACCCGGCGAACAGCAGGTCCCCGGAGAACAGCACATCCACCCCGTCCGGGTCGGCCCCGCCCATTTTGCTTTCACCTTGTGCCGTAATCGGCGATTGCGCCGGAGGATGCTCCAATGGCAGCCGGAATGTCACAGATCCTTCGGTGTGCCCCGGCGCGTGGTTCACGGTGATCTCTAGCCCGACGAGGCTCAAAGTCATCCCGTCGGCCAGTTCTTTGACATCGTCTGGTTCGGTGAATTCCAGGCGGCCGAACAGTTCCTGGCCGGCTCCGAGCGGGAAACCCTTTGCGGGATCGCTCAGCAATACCCGGTCGCGCGGGTGGATGTACGCCGGGATTCCTTTCGCGCCGCAAACCGGAGCCACGGACCAGACATGGTCAATATGGCCGTGCGTGAGCAGGACCGCGGCGGGCCTGAGCCGGTGCTCGGCGAGGAGCTCCTCGATACCGCGCTCCGCATCCTGACCCGGATCGATGATCACGCACTCCTGTCCGGGCGCGGGCGCGACTACATAACAGTTGGCCGCAAACGCGCCGGCCGGGAACCCTGCGACGAGCACGAGCGTCCTTTCTCACGGTACGGTGTCTCAGGCTACCGAGGGACCCGCATGGCCGCGAACCGATAACGAAGGGTACCGATCCGGGCGACCGGAAGGTACGATTCGCGAACGATCGCGAATATTGCGGGGGGTTCGGGGGGTCCGCCCCCAAGCCCGCCACTGCCTATGTTCCGAGATCGTAGGTAAACATCGGGTTAGTGGCCTGCCTCCCGTGATACCAGGTAGCCGGATAGAGCGACAGGCCAAGGAGGACTCGACCGGTGGCGGGTAAGAACGATCGCCAGCGCAGGCAGGCCAGGGGTAAGTACCGGCGCCAGCAGGAGCTACGGACGGCCAGGCAGCGCCGACTCAGACGCCGCGGAATCATCGGCCTGAGCGGGGTTCTCGCCGCGGCTCTGATCGCCGGCTTGCTGCTGACGTTCCTGCCCGGCGGGAGCAGCAAGCACCCGGTGGCTTCGCCCGCCAAGTCCGCGAGCGCCACGCCGAGCGCGACGCCTTCGGCGACGACCGTGGCTGAGCCCGCGCACCACTGCACCTACACCAAGGTCACGCCAGCCGCCCGCACGGTCAGCGTCCCGCCGTCCACGCCCGACTACACCAGCAGCTACCAGGCGACCATCAACACCAACCTGGGCAAGATCGTTCTCAACCTGCTGAACAGCAAGGCGACCTGCACGATCAACTCGTTCGTCCATCTGGCGCAGGCGGGTTATTTCAACAACACCCAGTGCCACCGGCTCTTGACCACCGGCATCTACGTGCTGCAGTGCGGTGATCCGTACGCCACCGCCACCACCAAGCTGACCTGCAGTTCGACCAGCAAGATCGGCACCGGGACCCCCGGCTACGACTTCGCCAGCGAGAACCTGACCGGCGCCAAGTACCCGGCCGGCACGGTGGCCATGGCCAACGAAGGCAGCGCGACCACCAACGGCAGCCAGTTCTTCATCGTGTACAAGGACAGCACATCGGGGCTCGGAGCCTCCTACACGCCGTTCGCCACGGTTTCCTCCGGACTCAACATCGTCCAGAATGTGGCGAAGGAGGGGTACTCGTGTCAGTACACCGTGTCGGGTCAGGCTGAGGGGGGCGCCCCGAAGAACAAGGTCATCATCGACAGTGTGACGATCAAGAAAGCCTGACACGAGCAAGAGCAACGCAGGAGGTTCGCCGTGACCACCGCCTACCATCCGTGGGGCCGGGTAGACGCCGACGGGACCGTCTATGTCCGTACCGCCGACGGCGAGCGGGTGATCGGCTCGTGGCAGGCGGGTAGTCCGGACGAGGCGATCGTCTTTTTCCAGCGCAAGTACGAGTCGCTCGAGACCGAGGTCGTCCTGCTCGAGCAGCGGATCGCCGCCACCGACATGGCGCCAGCCCAGGCCTCGGCCAGCGTGCAGCGCTTGATCAAGAGCATCTCCGAGGCCAACGCGCTCGGCGACCTCGACGGTCTGCGGGTGCGCCTGGAGCGGCTGACCGAGGACGTCGGCCAGCGCCGCGAGGAGGCCAAGGCGGCCCGGGAGCACGCGCGCGGGCAGGCCAAGGAGATCAAGGAGCGGATCGTCGCCGAGGCGGAGCAGATCGCCGCCGAAGCCACCCACTGGAAGAGCAGCGGCGAGCGGATGCGCGAGCTGCTTGAGGAGTGGAAGGCGGCCCCGCACGCCGAGCGGGCGGCCGAGGCGGTGCTGTGGAAGCGCCTGTCCGCGGCCCGCAACGCGTTCACCAAGCGGCGCAAGGCGTACTTCGCCACCCTGGAGGCCGAACGCGAGGACGTCAGGGCCCGCAAGGAGCAGCTGGTCGCCGAGGCCGAGGCCCTGTCGGGATCGGTCGAGTGGGGCCCGACCACCAGCGCGTTCCGTGACCTGATGAGCCGGTGGAAGGCGGCCGGGCGCGCGGACCGGGACACCGAAGCCGAGCTGTGGAAGCGTTTCCGGGCGGCCCAGGACAAGTTCTTCACCGCCCGGTCCGAACTGTTCTCCGCCAAGGACGCCGAGCTGCGCGAGCACGCCGAGGCCAAGCAGCAGCTGCTCGATCAGGCCCAGGGGTTGCTGCCGGTCTCCGACATCCGCTCCGCCAGGTCGGCGCTGCGCGGCATCCAGGAACGGTGGGAGCAGATCGGAGCGGTGCCGAGGGACTCCCGGGAGCAGCTGGAATCCGGCCTGCGGCGGGTGGAGGACGCGATCCGCAAGACGGAAGAGAACCAGTGGCGCCGGTCGAACCCCGAAGCGCTGGCGCGGGCCGAAGGCACCGTGGCCCAGCTGCGCTCGACCATCGCCCAGCTGGAGCAGCAGCTGGCCAAGGCCCGCGACCGGGGCGACGCCAGGGCCGAGCGCACCGCCGAGGAAGCCCTGACCGCCCGCCGGGCCTGGCTCGAAGAAGCCGAGCACACCCTAGCGGAGTTCAGTAGCTAGGGCTCGCCGTCAGCTGGTGACGCGGTAGACGTCGTAGACGCCGTCGATGGCGCGGACGGCGCGCAGGACGTGGCCGAGGTGTTTGGGGTCGCCCATCTCGAACGTGAACCGGCTGAACGCCACCCGGTCCCTGGTGGTCGTCACGTTCGCGGACAAGATGTTGACGTGCTGGTCAGACAGCACCCGGGTCACGTCGGAGAGCAGCCTGGTCCGGTCGAGCGCCTCGACCTGGATGGCCACCAGGAACACCGAGCCGTCGGTCGGCGCCCAGTGGACCTCGACCATGCGCTCCTGCTGGATACCGTTCAGGTGAACGATGTTGACGCAGTCCACCCGGTGCACCGACACGCCATGACCGTGGGTGACGAAGCCGGTGATCGGGTCCCCCGGCACCGGGGTGCAGCACCGGGACAGGCGTACCCAGGTCTCCGGCGCGCCGGAGACCTCGACGCCTGGGTCTCCGGGCGCCCGGGGCTGGGGCGCCTTGGTCGGCAGGGCCGTCTCGGCCAGGTCCTCCTGGGCGCCCGCGAAACCGCCGACCGACTTGACCAGCTTCTCGACCACTGACTGGGCGCTGACCCGGCCTTCACCGACCGCGGCGTACAACGCGGACACGTCCGGGTAGCGCAGGTCGCGGGCCAGGGTGAGCAGGGTGTCACCGACGGCGAGCCGCTGCAGCGGCAGCCCCTGCTTGCGGATGGCCCGGGCGATCTGGTCCTTGCCGGCCTCGACCGCGGCTTCCCTGCGCTCCTTGGAGAACCACTGCCTGATCTTGTTCCTGGCGCGGGGGCTCTGCACGAACTTGAGCCAGTCCCGGCTCGGTCCCGCTTCGGCCGCCTTGGAGGTGAAGATCTCCACCGTGTCGCCGTTGTCCAGGGTGGACTCGAGCGCGACCAGACGGTTGTTGATCCTGGCGCCGATCGTCCGGTGCCCGACTTCGGTGTGGATCGCGTAGGCGAAGTCCACCGGGGTCGAGCCCTGCGGCAGCGCCATCACCTCGCCGCGGGGGGTGAACACGTAGACCTCGGCGGCCGCCAGGTCAAAGCGGAGCGACTCGAGGAACTCGGCGGGGTCCTCGGTCTCGCGCTGCCAGTCGACGAGCTGCCGGAGCCAGGTCATCTCCTGGGCGTCGTCCTTGACGTCCTTGGCCCGGCCGCCGAACGCCGTGTCTTCCTTGTACTTCCAGTGGGCCGCGACCCCGTATTCGGCTCGCTGGTGCATGCGCAGGGTCCGGATCTGCAGCTCCACCGGCTTGCCGCCGGGACCGATGACGGTGGTGTGCAGCGACTGGTACATGTTGAACTTCGGCATCGCGATGTAGTCCTTGAACCGTCCGGGGACGGGGTTCCACCGCGCGTGGATGGTGCCGAGCGCCGCGTAGCAGTCATTGACCGAATCGACCAGCACGCGGATGCCCACCAGGTCGTAGATGTCGTCGAAGCCGACGTTCTTGGCGATCATCTTCTGGTAGATCGAGTAGTAGTGCTTGGGACGGCCGGTCACGCTGACCTTGATCTTGTTCTCGCGCATGTCGGCGTAGACGTCCTGGATCACCTCCTCAAGGAACACGTCGCGGCGCGGCGAGCGGCCGGACACCAGGCGGACGATCTCGTCGAAGCGCTTGGGGTACAGCGTCGCGAAGGCGAGGTCCTCGAGCTCCCACTTCACCTTGTTCATGCCGAGCCGGTGGGCCAGCGGGGCGTAGATCTCCAGGACCTCACGGGACTTGCGCTCTTGCTTGTCCCTGGGCAGCCAGCGCAGCGTCCGCATGTTGTGCAGCCGGTCCGCGAGCTTGATCACCAGCACGCGGATGTCGCGGGACATCGCGACCACCATCTTGCGGACGGTCTCCGCCTCGGCCGACTCGCCGTACTTGACCTTGTCCAGCTTGGTGACGCCGTCCACGAGCGCGGCGATGTCCTCGCCGAACTCGCCGCGCAGCTCGGTCAGCGTGTAGGGGGTGTCTTCGACCGTGTCGTGCAGCAGCGCGGCGCAGATCGTCTCGGTGTTCATGCCGAGCTCGGCGAGAATGGTCGCCACCGCGAGCGGGTGGGTGATGTACGGGTCGCCGCTGCGCCGCTTCTGGTCCCGGTGCCAGTAGGCGGCCGATTCGTAGGCCCGCTCAATGAGCCGGATGTCGGCCTTCGGGTGCGTCCCGCGCACGGTCTTGACGAGTGGCTCGAGGACTGGGTTCATCGTGGTCCCTCGCTGCGCCCCGAGCCGGGCGAGCCGCCGCCGCACCCCCACGCCGGGCGCCGCTACGTCGGCCGGCGGGGTCGTCGCGACCGCCCGGTCGATCCCCGCCCGCCCGTATCGTTCGCTCCGGGAGGACCGGGCGGGGGCGGCTTTACCTTCGGGTCCTGGTGCGTCGGGGACGGGGACGTCAGGCGCGAGGGTCTTCTCGGGCGCGACGCTGTCTGACGGTGGGGTTTGCGAAGCGGCAGTTTCCGGGGCAGGGATTTCCGGCGTTTCCGGGTCGGGGGCTTCGGGGGCTAGGTCGGAGGTGCTGCTGGCCATGCCGCGACTGGGCACGTCTGCTGCCTCCGCTACCTCGGCCGGTTGCGCGTCACCGGCGGGATCGGAATCCCGCTGCGCGTCCACCGGGGTAGCATCGGCAGCTCTCGTGCCGGTCGTGATCACATCACCGGCCACTGGCGCTCCTCGCATCTGCCAAGCCATCAGTGTACTTGGACGACATAAACGCCTGATCACGTGCCTGCGATTCCCGGCCGGCAAACGAAGGCAGCTGCCTGGAGCGGATGTCTAGCGGCGCTAGATGGTGAGCAGGGACATGACAGGGAGATCGGCGAGCTTAGCGCGCCCGTTGAGGAGGGACAGCTCGATCAGCATGGCGATACCGGCCACCTGGGCGCCGCAGCGGCGTACCAGGTTGACCGTCGCCTCAGCCGTGCCCCCGGTAGCCAGGACATCGTCGATCACCAGGACACGATCCGACGGGTCGAACGCATCGGCGAGAACCTCGAGGGTCGAGACGCCGTACTCCAGCTCGTAATCTTGCGCGAACGTGACACCAGGCAGCTTGCCCTTCTTGCGGATGGGCACGAAGCCCGCCCCAAGACGGCACGCCACCGGGGCGGCGAGGATGAAGCCCCGCGCCTCAATGCCCGCGACCTTGTCGACCGGTCCGTACAACGCGGCCAGGCCGTCCACCACGGCACTGAACGCCTTACCGTCGGCCAGCAGCGGGGTGATGTCCTTGAAGACCACGCCGACCTGCGGGTAGTCCGGAACGTCCCGCACCCGGCTCGTGATGAGCCGGGTCAGCTCATCATCGGCTGGTCCGGTCACCCCTCAGCGTCGCTTCTTCTTGCCGGCCGGGCGATGCCGGGCCGAACTGCCGCCGCTGCGGCGGGGCTGCTGCCGCGGGCCCGGCCGGGCGGTGCCAGGGGCGCTGCGGCTGGCCGGAACCCCGGTGATCCCTGGCACCCGGGAGCCGGTGGCGGTCAGCTCATCAGCGGCTGGCGCGTCGTCGACGTAGTCGTCGTCAGGTTCGTCATCGTCGGCGAGCGGCGCGGACGCGATCCCGGAAGCCCCGGAACGGGAGCCGGCGCCGGAACGGGAGCCGGCGCCGGATGGTGCCTTGGCCGCGGCCCGCTTGGCCGTGCGGCCACCGGAGGCCCGCAGCGTTACGCGCTTGGCCAGCGCCTTGTACTGCGGCTCGCGCTCCTTGAGGTCGGCGAGCACCGGGGTGGCGATGAAGATGGAGGAGTACGTGCCGGACAGCATGCCGACGAACAGGACAAGCGCCAGGTCCTTCAGCTCGCCGGCGCCGAGCAGGCCGCCGCCGACGAACAAGATCGCGGCCACCGGCAGCAGCGCGATCAGGGACGTGTTGATGGACCTGACCAGCGTCTGGTTCAGGGCCAGGTTCGCCGCCTGGCTGTACGTGCTCCTGGCTCCGCCCAGCAGGCCGGCGGTATTCTCCCGGACCTTGTCGAAGACCACCACGGTGTCGTACAGCGAATAGCCCAGGATGGTCAGCAGCCCGATGACGGTCGCGGGACTCACCTGGAACCCGGTGAGCGCGTACACGCCGGTCGCGATGACCAGGTCATGGATCAAGGCGACGAAAGCCGCCACCGCCATCTTCCAGTCAAACGCGATCGTCAGGTACAGCACGATCACGATGAGGAACGCGATGAGCGCTTCGATCGCCTTGTCGGTGATCTGGCTCCCCCAGCTCGACCCCACGAACTGGACGCTCATGTTCTTCGCGCTGAGCTTGCTCTGCAGCGTGTTCTCGACCGTGTTGGTCGCGCTGTTGCTCAGCGCCGGGGTCTGCACCTGCCAGGACTTGCCCAGGGGGCCGCTGAGCTCCTGCACGATCGCGCCGCTGACGCCGTCGCTGGACACCACGTCCTGGACCTGGGTGACCGACGCCGACGGTGCCGAGAACTGGAAGACCGCGCCGCCCTTGAAGTCGACGCTGAAGTCCAGGCCGCGGACCAGCAGCGCGACGATGCTGATCAGCAGGATGGCCCCGGAGATCGAGTACCACGTCCGCTTCCGGCCGACGAAGTTGACCGATACCTCGCCGCGGTAAAGCCGGCCGCCGACATTGCCCAGGCGCGACATCATGCCTCCCCGGTGTCACGAGCGGCTGGGTTGCGAGTCGCCGCGCTACGCGTCACGGTACCGGGCCTGCGCTTGACCGTGGCGCGGGGAACCGAGGACCGCCACGGCGCGCGGGCACCTAGCCGGGCCGGATCAAGGCCGGAAAGCGGGGCGCCGTTGCCGTAGAACCTGGTCCGGGCGAGCAGCGTCACCATCGGCTTGGTGAACGAGAACACCACCAAGATGTCGATCAGCGTGGTCAGGCCGAGCGTGTAGGCGAAGCCCTTGACCTCACCGATGGAGAAGTAATACAGCAGCAGCGCGGCGAGGAACGAGACCGTGTCCGAGACCAGGATCGTGCGCCGGGCGCGCTTCCAGCCCGCTTCCACCGCCGGGCGCAGCTGCTTACCCTCGCGCACCTCGTCCCGCAATCGCTCGAAGAACACGACGAACGAGTCCGCGGTGATGCCGATGGCCACGATCAGGCCCGCGATCCCGGAAAGCTCCAGGGTGAAGTGCTGGTACTTGGTCAGCAAGACCACGGACAGCATCGCCAGGCCGCCGGCGATGATCAGGCTGGAGACCGACACCAGGCCGAGGCCGCGGTAGTACAGGAACGAGTAGATCACCACCAGCCCCAGGCCGATCGCGGCCGCGATCAGGCCTCCGTTGAGCTGCGCCCGTCCCAGCTGCGCCGACACCGAGTCCACGCTGAGGATCGTGAAGCTCAGCGGCAGCGACCCGTACTTCAGCACGCTCTGCAGCTGCATCGCCGTGGCCTGAGTGAAGTTTCCGGTGATCTGCGCGTTCCCGCCCAGGATGGCGCCCTGGATCTCGTCGTCCGATGCGATGTTCCCGTCCAGGACGATCGCGGTGGCATCCAGCCAGTAGTCGCTCGTGGCGGGGTTGTCCTGGCCCGCGGCGTAGTACTTGTTGTACTGGTCCGAGGTCAGCTTGCCGAAAGCGCTGGCGCCCGCGCTCTTGAACGTCAGGTTGACGACCCACTCGTTGTTCGTCGACGACAGCGTGGCGGTGGCGCCGCTGATCTGATTACCTTGCACCGCCGCCTTGTCCAGGGCGTACTTGCCCCCGCTGCTGTCGCAGGAGACGATCTGCACGGCCGGGTTGTCGTAGTCGTTCGCCTTGGTGTACCCGACCTGTTGCTTCCACTTCGTCGTGTCCCCGGGCGTGCAGGTCAGCTTGTTGAACAGCGCGAGCGTGGCCTTGTTCACCAGGCTCGCGTCCCCCAGCGCGGTGCTGCTCGAGGGCGCTGAGGAGGTGGCGCTCGGGCTGGGGCTAGCCGAAGCACTCGCGGACGGACTGGTGCTGGCGCTGGCGCTGGCGGAGCTGCTGGGCGTCGCGCTGGCACTGGCGGCCGGAACGATCTTGGCGGAGGTTTTTGCCGTCGAGCTGGTGCTCGGGGTCGCGCTCACCGACGCCGACGGGCTTGCGTTCGTCGCCGGGTTCGCGCTCGCCGAGGCACTGGGAGTGGCCGATGCGGAAGGCGTCGCGGGGCCGGTGTAGGCCTGGTAGAGCAGGGTCTGCCGGAAATTCAGGTAGGCGGTGGTACTGACCAGCTTCACGGTCTGCTGGCTGGTCTCACCCGGCACCGACACCGTCAGGTCCTGGCTGCCCTCGGGCTGGACCAGCGCGCCTGAGTTACCCGTGCCGTTGACCCGGGCCAGGATGATGGAGATGGCCTCGTTCATCTCGGCGCTCGACGGGATACCGCCCGTCGGAGGTACCGCCTTCATCGTCACCTGGGTGCCACTGGACAGGTCGAGCCCGAGGCCGATCTTGAAGTCCTTGTGCCAGTGACCCGGGCTGAACAGGTCCCCGCCCAGGGCCCCCAGGAGCATGATCACGATGAGCGCAACGAGCGCCGCGAGCGCCCGTCCCGGGTGCGGGACGGTCTTCGTAGGGGCTGCCACTTCTCCGCCTGTCTTCGATCGGTCGTTCCCTCATGCCAGCCGGCGGCTCAGTGCACGTTGTCCTTGTCGGCCTTGGCCAGCTCGCCGTCATGAGCGTCCGCGAGACCTTCGTCACCTGATCCAACGCCGTTGACGGTGTCCTGGGTTCCAGGCGTCTCGTCGTCGGTGGCCGGCTCGTCGTCCTCGAACGCGTCGTCGGCGGCCTCGAAGTTCTCGCCGTCCTCGAAGGTCTCCTCCTCGGCCGGGGTGACGACCTCCTGGATGGCGCGCTTGAGGTAACGGACCTCGACGCCGGGAGCGACTTCGAGAATGACGTCGTTATCCTCCACGTCGACCACCGTGGCGTACATGCCGGCGGTGGTGCGGACCCGGGCGCCGGGCACGACCGTGTTCTGCTGCTGCGCGACCTGCTGCTGGCGGCGACGCTGCGGCCTGATCATCAGGAAGTAGAAGCCGACGAAGACCAGCACGATCAGGATCGGGAACGTCAGCGAGCTTGATGATGACCTGGTGGCCGCGTCAGCGGCTGCAATTATCCCCATCGCGGGGCATCCTTCCAGTTGGTGATGCGTGTGTGGTCATAGCGGAGGCCAAAGACCAACTGCCGAAGTTTAGCCGCGCTTTGACCGCGCACCAACAGGCTACGAGTTTTTGACAGTGATCGTGACCTCGACGCGATCTAATCGAACAGGGTGGGCTCGCCGAGGGATGGCGGCGGCTCCAGGCCCAGATGCGACCATCCGGCCGCGGTGGCCACCCGGCCGCGCGGGGTCCGGGCCAGCAGCCCGCACCGGACCAGGAACGGCTCGGCCACCACCTCGACGGTCTCAGCCTCCTCGCCCAGCGCGACGGCCAGCGTGGACAGGCCGACGGGGCCACCGCCGAACCGGCGGATCAACGCCTCGAGGACGCCCCGGTCCAGCCGGTCCAGGCCGTGCTCGTCCACCTCGTAGATCTCCAGCGCGGTCCGGGCGATATCCCCGGTGACCACGCCGTCGGCGCGGACTTCGGCGTAGTCACGAACCCGGCGCAGCAGCCGGTTCGCGATGCGCGGCGTGCCGCGGGAACGGGTCGACAGCTCCAGCGCGGCCTCATCGGTCAGCGCCACGTCAAGCAGCCCGGCTGACCGTCGGATGATGATCTCGAGCTCAGCGGGCTGATAGAAGTCGAGATAGGCGGTGAACCCGAACCTGTCGCGCAGCGGAGCGGGCAGCAAGCCCGCCCGGGTCGTCGCCCCGACCAGCGTGAACGGCGCGATCTCCAGCGGGATCGCGGTCGCGCCCGGCCCCTTGCCGATGACCACGTCGACGCGGAAGTCCTCCATCGCCAGGTAGAGCATCTCTTCCGCGGGCCGGGCCAGGCGGTGGATCTCGTCGATGAAGATCACTTCGCCCTCGCTGAGCGTGGACAGGACCGCCGCCAGGTCACCGGAGCGCTCGATCGCCGGGCCGCTGGTAATGCGCATCGGCACGCCGAGCTCGGCGGCGACGATCATCGCGATCGTGGTCTTGCCCAGCCCCGGCGGGCCGGCCAGCAGCACGTGATCCGGCGGCCGCCCGCGCCGCACCGCGCTCTGCAGGATCAGCGACAGCTGCTCGCGCACCCGTACCTGGCCGGTGAACTCGGTCAGCCGCTTGGGCCGCAGCGCGCTCTCGATGACGCGATCATCCGCGTCAGCCAGCGGGGACACCAGTTCCTCGCCGCGGCCCTGGGCCTGGTTCTTCCGGCGGGCGGCGAGCTCGGCTGCCTCCGCTCCGCGCAGGGCCGCATCCGCCTCGTCGATCTCGTCTTCGATCATTGCCGCTATTGCCTGCTCAGCTTGCGCAGGGCGGCCCGCAGCACGGTGGCCACGTCAACCTGTTCGCTATCAGAGCCGTTGATCATGCCTTCCTCTTCCAGGGACGCGATCGCCTGGTCGGCGTCACGGACCGGCCAGCCCAGGTTCACCAGGCCGGACTGTACCTGGTCGCGCCATGAGGGCATCCGCAGCGACGGCCTGCTGCCCGGCAGGCCGCTGCCCCCGTCGCCCGGCGGTCCCAGCCTGTCCTTCATCTCAAGCACGATCCGCTGGGCGCCCTTCTTGCCGACGCCGGGGACCATCATCAGCGTGTCGAGATCCTCGGTCGAGACGGCCCGGCGCAGCGCGTCCGGCGTGTGCACCGCCAGCATGGCCAGCGCCAGTCTCGGCCCGACACCGCTCGCGGTCTGCAGCAGCTCGAAGACGTTCCGCTCGTCGTCGCTGGTGAAGCCGTACAGGGTGAGCGAGTCTTCCCTGACCACCAGGGACGTGGCCACCTGCGCGGGCTCTCCCGGCTTGAGGGTGGCCAGGGTGCCCGGCGTGCACTGCACCCGCATCCCGACGCCGCCGACCTCGATGACGGCACCGTCGGGCGCGACCCCGGCGACCGTTCCGCGTACGTGAGCGATCACGCCCCGCCTCCTTTACTGGCCAGCGCCTGGGTGGCCGACACGGCCGAGAGCCGCAGACTATTGCTGCCGCGCCAGATATGACAGATCGCCAGCGCCAGCGCGTCAGCGGCGTCGGCGGGCCGCGGCGGATCGGTGATGCGCAACAGCCTCACCACCATCGCCGTGACCTGATTCTTGTCCGCCCGCCCGCTTCCGGTCACGGCCGCCTTGACCTCGGTGGGAGTGTGCAGGGCCACGGGCAGGCCCCGGCGGGCCGCGCAGACGATCGCCACCGCGCCCGCCTGCGCTGTCCCCATCACCGTACGCACGTTGAGCTGGCTGAAAACGCGTTCCACCGCCACCGCATCGGGACGGCAGGCGTCCAGCCAGGCTTCGATACCGGTCTCGATCGCCAGCAGCCGGGTCGCGATGTCGTCGGTGGCCGAGGTCTTGATGACCCCGACCTTGACCATCGTCAGCGCCCGGCCGGGGGCCCCCTCAACCACTCCGACGCCGCACCTGGTCAGCCCCGGATCCACCCCGAGCACCCGGATCGGATGCGCCGCAAAGGTCAGGGCCACCAGGTGCTCTCCGTCCGGAGTTTGGCTTCCGCGAACATCTGTTCGCCTTGAACCTACCGGCCCGCGGCCCGCGGCGCGCGCATAGCAGGCGGCGTGTCCGTCAATTGGCTCAGAAGTTGTCCAGCATGTAGGGGGTCGCGGCGAAGGCGGCGTCCAGGGCCGCGTCGTCATCCGGCGAGCCGCCGGAGACCAGGCCGGCCTGGCGCAGCGTGACCAGCGGGGTCCCGGCGTACAGCGCGGCCAGGCCACGCGAGCCCAGGACCAGCGGCGCCGCCCCGGGATGGGCCGGCCTGACCTGCGCCTGCGCGGCGGCCCCGGCCGGCGTCAGCGAGCCCTTGCCCTCGGCCACGGTCAGGTCCCAGCGGCCGGAGCTGGCCGGCCGCAGGTCGTCGGCGATCAGCAGCGGGACGGTGAGCGAGACGGCCGCCGGGAAGCCGCGGGCGGCGATGGCCGCCGGGGCGTCGATGACGCGGAGCATCCACATCGACCGGCGCTCCAGGTCGGCGCCGCGTTCGCGGGACAGCCACCAGAACGCATCGGCCGGCCCGACCCGCGCGTAGACCTTCTCCGCGATCGAGCCGTACCCGCCCAGATGGGTCCAGAACGCCCGCACCGTCGCCGGGGAGACCGCCTCGGCGCCCTCGACGGTGAGATCCGTGTTTTCCGTGGTCCCAGTGGTAAACCAGGAAGCCGTCGTCGCAGAGGTAGGCGTAGATATCGGGATCGGCGAGCCAACGGCCCACCGTCGCGGCGTCCCAGGTAATCGGGCCGCAGTCACGCGCCGCCTCGTGCACGCGGCCGATCACCGCGTTCACCGCCTCGACGTCCCCCGGGCCCGCCCGGCGCAGCGCGGGCAGGCCGGGCTCGGCCTGGGCCACGGCCGGGTCGGGCGGCACGAGGCGGAACAGCGACCGGCCCGGGATCACCGCGGTGTGCCGTCCTCCGGCGAGTTCCCAGCCGAGCGACCGGTGCAGCGGCATCGTCGCGGGATACAGGACCGACAGCGGGTACCCATGCGCCGCCATCTCGGCGAGCAGAGCGGTCATCACCAGGCGGCCGATGCCCTGGCCCCGGTTCTCGGGCGCCACCCGGACGCTGGACACGCCGGCCATCGGCACCTGCTGACCGCACCACCACTGCCGCATGTCGTGGAACATCGCGCCGCCCGCCAGCCGGTTACCGGCGAAGGCGCCCAGGCAGCGGCGCTGGGCGATGAGCCCGGACACAGTCTGCCGCCAGTCGTCGCGTTCCCCGGGTCCCTTGACCCCGAAGGCCCGCTCGGCCAGGTCCAGCTGCGCGTCGATGTCGTCACCGGGGAGCACCAGCCGGATCTCGATCCCGGAATTCCGGTCAATAGCCACGAGCACCCACCGTATGCCAGCCCGCCGGGCCCGGTCACGTCGATTAACCGCCGGACGGTACCACCTAGCTCAGAAGCCGTCGAGCATGAACGGGGTGGCGGCGAACGCGCTATCCAGGGCAGCGTCGGCGTCCGGGCTGCCGCTGTGCGCGAGGCCGGCCCGGCGCAGGGTGGCAACCGGTGTGCCCGCGTATAGCGCGGCCAGGCCGCGAGCACCTAGGGCCAGCGGCGGCGGCCCCGCCGAGGTAGGACCGGATACCGCACCATGGTCCGTTCGGCCCGCAGAAAGAGTACCTGTGCCGGACCGGACGGTCAGGTCCCACCGGCCTGAGTTGGCCGGGCGCAGGTCGTCGGTGACGTGCAGCGGTACCGAGATGTCGGTCGCGGGGAAACCACGCGCGGCGATAGCGGCTGGCGCGTCGAGCAGGCGCAGCATCCAGCTCTCGCGCTCGGCGATGTTCGCGTCCTGCTCGCGCAGCAGCCACCAGAGGGGATCGGCCGGGCTGACCTGCGCGCGCACCGTCTCGGCGACCGAGGAGTTGGACGCCACCAGGCCCCACAGCGACCGGGTGGTCTCCGCCGAGGCCGCGATCACCCGGTCGACGAAAATCTCATCGTGGCCGTGCTGCCAGCGGTAAGCGAGGAATCCGTCCGGGGCCAGGTAGGCGTACTTATCGATATCGGCGTACCAGCCAGGACGGGTCAGCCGGGTGCGCATGGTCGCCTCGTCCCTGGTGATCGGGCCGCAGTCCCGGGCGAGTTCATGGGCGCGGCCGATGACCTCGATGACCTCGGCGGCGTCACCGGGTCCTGGCCGCCTGACCGGCCCGGACAGTTGCGCCCGCGGCGGGACGTCCGGCTTGGCCAGCGCGAACAGCGACCGCGAGGGCAGCACCGCCTCGTACCGGTGGCCGGCTATCTCCCAGCCGAGCGACCGGTAGATCGTCATGGTCGCCGGGTACAGGGCCGACAGCGGGTAGCCGCGTTCGGCCATGAGCTCGACCAGCGCCGTCATCAAGGTACGGCCGACGCCCCGGCCCCGGTCCTCGGGAGCGATCTTGACCCCGGCCACCCCGGCCATCGGGACGGCCCGCCCATACCACCACTGGCGCATGTCGAGGTACAGCGCGGTGCCGGCCAGCCGGTCCCCGTCGAACGCACCCAGGCACCTGCCGTCGGCCACGACCGGCTCGAGGATCGCCCGGACCCGCGACTCGTCCGCCGGCCCGAACGCCCGCATGCTCAGGTCCAGGTGCTGATCCCACCCGTGTTCGGCGGTCAGCGGGCGGATGGTCAGGTCATTGGTCACGGGGAACTATGGTATGGATGCGGTGGGACAGGAGCACCTGAATTTCCTGGTGCGGCCGGGGGGCAGCGTCAGCCGAGCTTTTCCATGATGTCGTCGGAGACCGAGTAGTTGGCGTACACGTCCTGCACGTCGTCGGAATCCTCGAGCGCGTCGATCAGCCGGAACACCCGCTTGGCCTGCTCCTCGCCGAGGTTCACCTCGACGGTAGGCAGGAACGCCGTGTCCGCGGAGTCGTAGTCGATCCCGGCGTCCTGCAGGGCCGTGCGCGTCGCCACCAGGTCCGTCGGCTCGGACACCACCTCGAAGGACTCGCCGAGGTCGTTGACCTCTTCGGCGCCCGCGTCGAGCACGGCCGTGAGCACGTCGTCCTCGGTCACCCCGGCTTTCTCCACGACGATGACACCCTTGCGGTGGAACAGGTAGGACACCGACCCGGGGTCGGCCATCGAGCCGCCGTTGCGGCTGAACGCTACGCGCA
>OCZT010001378.1_pt1 | contig 25117 bp, 20 predicted proteins | sample 1539031 | NCBI WGS metagenome assembly OCZT01 (sample SAMEA3539308, study PRJEB22396) | soil metagenome | biome: tundra; feature: field; material: soil | place: USA | collected 2010-05 | depth 0.15 m | reverse complement strand
CGTTACCGAGCCGCGACCGTGAGGGAGCGGTCACTTCTGTCCCGCCACCGCCCGTTTCAACAGCCATTCCTGCGTGTTCACGGCGCGCTTGTTACCCGCGGCTGTCCGCCGCGCATACGTGCCATCGCTCTTCATCTGCCGGCCCTTGACTGTGTCCGACAAATATACGGCCAATATCTCATCGCGTACGTGCCTGACTAAATCCGGACCTTCCACCGGGAACAACACCTCCACGCGGCGATTGATATTGCGCGGCATCAGGTCCGCGCTGCCCAGGTAGATCTCTTCGCGTCCGCCGTTGCGGAAATAGTAAATCCGGCTGTGCTCCAAAAATCGGCCCACCACGCTGATCACCTGGATGTTGTCGCTGACGCCCGGAATTCCCGGCCGCAGGCAGCAGATCCCGCGCACCAGCAGATCTACCTTGACGCCGGCCTGCGACGCCATGTAGAGCAGCCGGATTACCTGCGGGTCCACCAGCGCGTTCATCTTGAAGATCAGGTGCCCCTTCCCGCCCTTGGCCTGCAGCGCAATCTCGCGCTTAATCATAGCCTCGAAGCGGTCGCGTAAGTTCACCGGCGAAACCAGCAGCTTCTGATAGTCTTTCTTGGCGGAGTATCCGGTCAGATAGTTGAATAGGTCGGTGGCGTCCGAGCCAAATTCGTCGTCGCACGTGAGCATTCCGATGTCGGTATACAAATGCGCAGTCACCACGTTGTAGTTGCCGGTGGCCAGGTGGATGTAGCGGCGGATGGCGCCGGCCTCGCGCCGCACCACCATCAGCAGCTTGCAATGCGTCTTGAGCCCCAGCAGGCCGTACACCACGTGCACCCCTTCTTTTTCCAGCGCGCGCGCCCACTCGATGTTGCTCTCCTCGTCGAAGCGCGCCTTCAGCTCCACTAGCACGGCCACCTGCTTGCCTTCTTCATTGGCTTCTAGCAGCGCTTCTACCACGGGCGAATTCCGGCCGATGCGGTACAACACCATCTTGATGGCCAGCACGTTGGGATCTCTGGCGGCCTTTTTCAGAAAATCGACCACCGGCTGGAAGGAATCGAAGGGATGGTGCAGCAGAATGTTCTGGCGGCGGATCAGCGCGAAAACGTCTTCTTCAGCGGTGGCGGCCGCCAGCGTCTTGGGCACGGCAGGCATGAAAGGAGCGTCCTTCAGATCCCCCCGGTCGAGCGCATACAGGTGCATGAGGCGGCTGAGCGACAGCGGACCGCGCACCCGAAAGACCTGGCTGGCGTCGATCTCCAGGTTGTTCACCAGGATCTCGAGAATGTGCGCGGGCATATCGTCGGAGACCATCAGCCGCACCACGCTGCCGAAGCGCCGCTGCCGCACGCCTTCCTCGATGGTCTCGAGCAGGTCCTCGGCTTCCAGTTCCTTGATGGCGATATCGGCGTCGCGCGTCACGTGGAAAGGATGCGCCTCGATCACATCCATGCCGCGAAAAAGCGCCGGCAGATTGGCCGAGATCACCTGCTCCAGCCAGACGAAAGTCTCTTCGCGCGGCGCGCGCTTGCGGCTCTTTTTGCGAGGGCGCTTCAGCGGGATGAATTGCGGCAGCGAATCCGGGATCTTCACGCGTGCGAAGTGTTCCACGCCGTCTTTGTCACGGATCAGCACGGCCAGGTTCAGGCTGAGGTTGGAGATATGCGGAAACGGACGCCCTGGATCGAAAGCCAGCGGCGTGAGCACCGGAAAAGCCGTCTCCCGGAAATACGTATCGGCCACGGCCAGTTGCTTCTCGTTCAGGGCGGCGTAATCCAGGATTTGAATGCCGGCTTCGGCCAGACCCGGCAGGAGTTGGCCGTGCAGACATTTGTGCGCCTCGGCCAGCAGCTTTTTGACTTCGCGACGGATGGCCACCAACTGCGCGGTCGGATGCATGCCGTCGGGGCCCACGTCCAGAATTCCGGCATCCACCTGGTCGATCAAGCCGGCCACCCGCACCATGAAGAACTCGTCCGTGTTGGAGCCGACGATGGAAAGGAATTTGACGCGCTCCAGCAGCGGATTCCGTTCGTCCTGGGCCTCCTCCAATACCCGGAACTGGAAGGCCAGCAGACTCAACTCACGGTTGATGTAGAGCTGCGGCGAATTCAGGGGCGGGATTTCGGGCGCCGGCGCGCTCTTCGCCGCCGCCGCAGCCGTGCGGGTCTTCTTGGGTGTCACGCCAGTACAGTTTACCGCGATGATGTGTTGTGGAGCAGACCTCCAGGTCCGCGCGGGTCCTCCAGGACCCGCTCTTGGCCGGCGTGGACGGGGTGTTAATCGATATACTCGTACGCGACCAGCGTCAGAAACTCAGGGAAATCTCCGCTGGTCATCATCTGCTCGTAGATGCGCGCCGCTCGTGCGAGTTGCTCGCCGCCGATGGAGCCGCGTAAGCTCTCGGCCACATCCGCAATCGTGCGCTTCACCAAGTCGGCGGTCACCGGACGGCCGTCGCTCAGTTTGGCTCCGTGTTTGACCCATTGCCAGACCTGCGCGCGGCAGATTTCGGCGGTGGCGGCATCCTCCATCAGGTTATAAATCGGGACGCAGCCGTTGCCGCGCATCCACGCCTCCAGATATTGGATACCCACGTCGATGTTCCAACGCAAGCCGGCTTCGGTGATGTCGCCGTCGGGAACCGCCAGCAGGTCCGCGGCGGTCACCTGCATCTGCGGTCTCTGCTGCAACTGATTCGGACCCGCCATGTGCGTGTCGAAGATTTCCTTGGCTACGGGCACGAGGCCAGGATGCGCAACCCACGTGCCGTCGTGCCCGGCGCGCACTTCGCGCAACTTATCCTGCCGCACCTTCTCCAGCGCCTGCTCGTTCGCCGCCGGATCGTTCTTGATCGGAATCTGCGCCGCCATCCCACCCATGGCATGCACACCGCGGCGATGGCAGGTCTCGATCAGCAGGTTGACGTAAGAGCTGAGAAAATGCCGCTCCATGGTGACCTGCGCGCGGTTGGGCAGCACGAAGTCGGGCCGGTTGCGGAATTTCTTGATGAAGCTGAAGATGTAATCCCACCGCCCGCAGTTCAGCCCGGCGGAGTGTTCCCGCAACTCGTAGATGATCTCGTCCATCTCGAAGGCGCCCAGGATGGTTTCGATCAGCACCGTGGCGCGAATGGTCCCGCGCGGAATTCCGACCTCCCGCTGCGCGAAATGGAAAACATCGTTCCAAAGGCGCGCTTCCAGGTGGCTCTCCAGTTTCGGCAAATAAAAATACGGTCCGGTCCCCTTGGCCATCAGGGCCTTGGCATTGTGAAAGAAGAAGAGACCGAAATCGAAGAGGCCGCCCGAAATCGGCCGGCCGTCCACCAGGAAGTGCTTCTCGTCCAGATGCCAGCCGCGCGGCCGCACCATCAATACCGCGGTGCGCTCGCCCAATTCGTAGCGCTTGCCTTCCGGGCTCACATAGCCGATCGTGCCGTTCACTGCGTCGCGCAGGTTGAACTGCCCGTCGAGATTGTTCCGCCAGGTGGGCGAATTGGAATCTTCGAAATCCGCCATGAACACGCTGGCGCCCGAGTTCAGAGCGTTGATGATCATCTTGCGGTCCACCGGCCCGGTAATCTCCACCCGGCGGTCGCGCAGATCGGCGGGGATGGGCGCTGCCACCCAATCGGAATCCCGGATCCAGGCGGTTTGCGGCAGAAACTGTGGCATTACACCACGATCGATTTCCTGCTGCCGTTCGCGGCGGCGCGCGAGCAGTTGTTGGCGGCGCTCCTCGAAGTTCCGCGAAAGATCTTTGAGGAAGCTCACGGCTTCGGGGGTGAGGATGCTACGATCGGCCTCGATGATAGGTGCGGCGACCTGAATGGGTTCCAGTTGGGCTTTGGGCATAGTCTTTCTCAATATCAGGTTAGCTCCATCGCGGCAGTCACGCCAAGCCACTAGTCCAATTCGGACCACTGGTCCGATACGTCCCGCGCCATTTCACTTTTTCCGGAAATCGGTATCTATTACAAGTGGAGGCTACGCATCCCGAATGTTGAACAACGGAACGCATGAAAACGGACACCACGACACTCTGCGCCAGTGGAGCACTGCCGCGCGTTGGGAGGGAATCACGCGGCTGTATACGCCGGAAGACGTCGCGCGTTTGAGTGGATCGATTCATATCGAGTACACGCTGGCGCGGATGGGCGCGGAGAGGCTGTGGAACCTGCTCCGCACCGAGCCATACATACCGGCGCTGGGAGCCCTAACCGGTAACCAGGCCGTGCAACAAGTTCAGGCCGGGCTGAAGGCGATCTATGTGAGCGGCTGGCAGGTGGCTGGGGATGCGAATGTGTCGGGCCAGATGTACCCGGATCAGAGCTTGTATCCGGTGAATAGCGTGCCGACGCTGGTGCGTGCGATCAACAATGCATTCATGCGGGCCGACCAGATCCATCACTCTTCCGGACGCAACGGGATGAACTGGTTTGCCCCGATTGTGGCGGACGCGGAAGCCGGCTTTGGCGGACCGCTGAACGCTTTCGAACTGATGAAGTCCATGATCGAGGCCGGCGCGGCCGCGGTGCATTTCGAAGATCAACTGGCTTCCGCCAAGAAGTGCGGGCACATGGGCGGCAAGGTTGTGGTGCCAACCTCCGAGTTCGTGCAGAAGTTGGTCGCCGCGCGCTTCGCCGCGGACGTCATGGGGGTTCCCACCATCCTGATCGCCAGGACCGACGCCAACAGCGCGGGGCTGCTGGTGAACGATATCGACCAGCGCGACAAGCCATTTCTGACCGGCATGCGGACGCCCGAGGGCTTCTTCGGTTTTCGTGGCGGCATTGAGGCGGCCATCGCCCGAGGCCTGGCCTACGCCCCGCACGCCGACATGATCTGGTGCGAAACTTCGGAGCCTAACCTTGCCGAGGCGCGCCGCTTCGCGGAAGCGATCCATGCCAGGTATCCGGGCAAGTTACTCGCCTATAACTGCTCGCCTTCCTTCCATTGGAAAAAGAAGCTGGATGACACGACTATCGCGAAGTTTCAGAAGGAGCTCGCGGCCATGGGTTATAAGTTCCAGTTTGTCACTTTGGCGGGCTTCCATGCGCTGAACTTGAGCATGTTCCAGTTAGCGAAAGACTACGCCGCAAGCGGCATGGCGGCTTATTCCAGGCTACAGGAGCTGGAGTTCGCGAGCGCGCATGAGGACGGCTATTCCGCGATCAAGCATCAGACATTCGTGGGCACCGGTTACTTCGACGAGGTCGCCCAGACCATTTCCGGCGGCAAATCTTCCACCACGGCGCTAAAGGGCTCGACCGAAGAAGCGCAGTTCGCCTTTGTCCCTGGCGGCAAATGCGCGCCGGGCGAAATACCTCCTTGCGGCATGGAAGGCCAGTGCTGAGAACTGGGGCAGCTACTTCTTCAGCTCTTCCACCGGGATCACCGGCAGCAGCACGTGAGACGGATGCTGTTTGTCGTGGTAAACCACCTGACGGGCGGACACGAACTTCGTTTCCGTTTCATTATGCCCGCCCGTGTTCAGGTTGCGCGAGAACATCGGGAAAACCGCCGAGGCGACTTCGACCCGCAAACGCGCGCCCGCCGCAACTGTGATGCCCGTCTGCCATAGGTCGAGCTGGTATTCGTAGATCTGGCCGGGTTTCAGCAGTTCCGGCTTATGCACACTATTGCGAAACCGCGCGCGCAGCTTGCCGGAAGCCAGTGAGAACGTCTTGCCATCCTTCTCGATTTCCACCAGCGTGACGAACCAGTCGGTGTCCCGCGCCGAGGAAGACGCGTAAATGGTTGCCGAAACCGGGCCGGCGAAGGTCAACGGCTCGCGCAACTCCTCGGTCTGATAGACGAGGATATCCTGGCGCGCGGCAGTGACTTTCTCGTGGTGCGCCTCGGCCTCGTTCTTCTTATCATCCGCCGATTTGACCTGTTTGTCTTGCTCCTCCGTCGTTTCGTAGAAATCCGGGTCCGGAGTAGGATCGCCAGGATCGTACACGTATTTGTCCGCGGGCGCGCCGGCGGGCGGCTCGTCGAACGTGAGGCGCCCATCGCCGTTCGACGTATTGGCTTTGCCGGCGCCGGAGAAGTATAACTTCGTGAACTTCGTCTCCGGTAACGGATAACTGTTACCGTGTAGCCACTGGTTAGTCCCCATCACGAAGATACTGACTAACGGCTCCTTCGTAATTCCATTGTCGACCCCTTTCAGCCAGTAATCGAACCAGCGCAGATAATCTCGCTGGAGATCGATGATGGCTTGCGGACCGAAATCGCGATCGCCTAGTTTTCGCGACGCGGTGTCGGTGTGCCCCCACGGCCCGATGGTGAGTTTCTGGTTGGCGTGTCCGTATTCTTTCATCTGCAGGTAGTTCAGCTTGGTGCCGATGCCGTCGCCATCAAACCAGCCCGACTGGTGAAACGCCGGAATATTCACCTCCTTCAACTTGTGGAGGAAATCCGCCTGCGCCCACCAGTCGTCATCCACGGGATGTTCGATCCACTTGCGCCAGTAAGGATTCTCTTTGCCGAGCACCGCCTTGTCCAGGTCGATCACCGGCAGCGCGCGCAGCATTTGCCCGTACTTCTTTTCGCCGATCTTGCTGAGGGCGACGCCCGACAAATCGCCGGTAGCTTTGGATTCCAGGATGTCCGCCCACCAAATGGCGCCGAAGATGAAGAAGGCGCCGTGCTCGTAGGGGATGTTGTAGAAAGGGTCCGGCGGCGCTACGTTCGGAATGATGGTCACCAGGTGTGGCGGGCGCTCGCTGGCTGCCCACCACTGCACCCAGCCGACGTAGGACCCGCCAATCATGCCGACCTTCCCGTTCGACCAAGGCTGCGCGGCCAGCCACTCGACGGCATCGTAGCCGTCCTTCGGCTCGTTGATGAACGGCTCCCACACGCCCTCGGAGCCGAAGCGGCCGCGACAGTCTTGAATGGCAACCGCGTAGCCTCGGCGGGCGTAATAGCGCCCCTGAATCTCGCCCATTTCCTTCTTATAAGGAGTCCGGATCAGAATCACCGGGACCTTGCCTTCGGCCTGCGGCAGGTAGATGTCAGTTGCCAGCTTCACGCCGTCGCGCATCGCGATCTTCGTGGCGGCTTCCACTTTCACCTCGAACTTCGGCTGCGAGATTAACGGATCGGAGACCGGTTCTTTGCGCAGCGCCTCATATCCCTCGCGCACATAGGCGGCGTGTTGGGATGGCACTTCGCCGAGATAGACCCGGCCGTCCGCATCCGTCCAGAGGGTGATATCGATACCGACTAGCGAGTACGTGTACCGGAGGAAAGTCAGATCCTTGTTCCCCACGGTGCGCTCGACCTGGTCCTTGAATTCGAGCGATGCATCCATGGCCACGCCCGGCAGGATAATCACCGGGAACGGCTGCTTGCCGCCCTTCGCACGGTCGTAGAGGCGCACGGCCTGGCTCATCAGGGTCGGCCCGTAATTGTCGAACAGGCGTGCGCCGGGCTTGACGTCGAACGTGGTGGTCTTATCCTTCAACGTGCGGCGGGCGGTGGCGCCCTCGCGTACGCAAGTGGTGGTGCCTGCTGGCGCGGCGGCGGTGAACTGGGTCCAGATCCCATCCGGGTCTACCGCGATAGAAGTGGTGACTGTCATGCTCTGGCCCGCCATCGCGAGGGTGGCCTCGTTCTGGTAGGATCCGCCGGGCAGCCACTTGACCTTGATCGTGCCGACGCGGTCCTCGTTCACGTACAGGTAGAAGGTGGAATCCTCGCCGAATCCTTTCAGAGATGCGGGCGGGCTGGGGGCCGGGGCAGGCTGCGCCCAGAGTGCCGCCGCGGCCAGTGCGAAGAGTAACGTGCAGGAGAAGCGATTTGGTTGCGTCATGCGAATTCAGACTCCATGGTCTGTGTTATCACACGGTGCGCCCCCGTGCCCAGGGCTTATCATAGTTGGAATGAACCGGCAACAGGCGTTGGAGATCCTCCACGAATTCACGAAATCGGAAAACCTGCGTAAGCACGCGCTGGCGGTGGAAGCTTGCGTCACCGCGTATGCCCGCAAACTCGGCGAGGACGAAGAGAAATGGTCCGTTACCGCGCTGCTGCATGATTTCGATTGGGAGATTCACCCCGTGCTTCCGGACCATCCTACGAAGGGAGAGCCCATTTTGGCCGAGCGCGGCGTGAGCGATGAAATCCGCCGCGCCATCCTCTCGCATGCCGCGTTTACCGGCGTGCCGCGAGAGTCTCCGCTGGAGAAGACGCTCTTCGCTTGCGACGAACTGGCTGGCTTGATTACCGCGGTCTCGTACGTCAAACCCCACGGCAGCGTCTTCGAAGTGGATGCGCCGTCGGTGCGCAAGAAGATGAAGGACAAGGCATTCGCGCGCTCCGTGAACCGCGAGGACATCCTCAATGGCGCGCGCGAATTGGGCGTGGAACTCGAGGAACACATCGGCTTCTGCGTGAAGGCCATGCAGGAACGCGCCGATGCTCTGGGGTTGAAGGGTAGCATCTGACGGTGGCACACGCTTTAGCCTGTGTGAGCCATGCTCAAGCCCCCATAAACAGGCCGAATCCGGACCGAGGCGACAACGGCAACCCGTAGCCGATCAGGCAGCATTGGTCCAGTGCGAACAGCACCACCGACCCCATCTTCACGCCCTTTGCAATACGGGCCTCTTTTGCCCACGGTGACGTGTAGTTTCCGATGCCCACCAGGTGTGCGCTATTTGCCGGCGCAAAGCCCAATTGCATCGGCAGATCGATTGAAGTGACAGCCTTGTCCAGATCGCAGTTGCCCGTGTACGTGAAGTTCTCAGTCTTGAAGCAATTGAGGTTCGCTGGAGACCACTGCGCCGGCAAGTTGATCGCTTTGGTGAGCGGAGCATCGTTTGTGTCCGGCGGATAGAGCACTTCGAACTGCGCATTCGCGTATGTCTGGCGCACGAAGGCCATGATCGCAGCGGTGAACTGACCGATCAACCCGGGCAGGAAAGCAGACTCCTGCGGGTATGGCGTGGGGGCGTTGCTCGGGTCCGTAAACACGTGCATGGACCGGCCGTAGTGCGATTGAAACGTGGCCGCCGTATAGGCGTCATAGAAAGGCATGCCACCGTTGGCGAGCGGCGTCCAATTGCCATTGGCCGGATCCGTTGGCGGGCAGAAGTACCACCACTGCACCTCGCCGAACTGCAGATACGCTTGCACGCCGGCCGCGGCCATTACGTTGGCCATATCGAGATAAACTTGCTGCCAATACGCCAAACTCGTCGGCGAGAAATTCGTCTGCAAAGCCGGCGTGTTCACCCGGCATGGGCTGCCGTCCGGGTAACACTGGGCGATGCCGGCGGCCGCCGACGGATCTCCATTTCCCAGTTCCGTGCTGAACGAAGCCGTCACCTCGATGCCGTAGCTATTGAGCGCCGCGTAGAAGCTCCGGCTCCAGTCGCGCGCCGCCCGATTGATTCGCGGCGTGGCGGTCAAATCGGTGAGCCAGTTGCCATTTACGCCGCCCGCCAGCGCTCCGCTGGTCTGCACCTGCAGAGTCGTACTGCCGCCAACATCGACGGAGAGCGGGAGTCCATTGCCGGCGCTGCCCATGGTGCGTGCGGTGATCGTGAGCACCCCATCGTTAGCCTGTGCCCACACGCCGGTGGCCCCTTCGTTGATAAGTAGCGCGAACGCCTGCGCCAGGCTTGCGGGTGTGTCGCCGATCAGGTTCAGGTGGGTGAAGACAGTCGGTCCCAGCGATACTTGGGTCGTCTTTCCAAACTCCGACGTGCCCGACAACGTGATCGTCCCAGTGGCGTACTGTTGCCCCGCGCAAGTCAGCTCGTAGAACCACAGCGCGCCCGCATAGTGATTGGCCCTGCCCGTGAATCCCAGTGCCTGGATCAGCCACGCGGTCCGCTCCGGCGCCAGAGCCTGCGAGTGCAGCGTGTCCCAGTCGGTCGCCAGCGTCGTTTGCGGGTCCGGTACGAAAGTGGGAAGATCGCCGGTCGGAATCGCAATTTCCAGAAAATCGAAATAGAACGTAGATCCCGCGTCTCCTGTATGTGTGATCGTGACGGTGTGCTGAGTCCCCCCGGACATATCTCCCAAGTCCCATCGCACCAGGACATCTTCACCCGGAAGCGCCACGCTCAACACCTGTGGCGGATTCCGATCCACTTGAACCGAAAGCTGCGCGGCGGTGGGGAATCTTCGCGTCCCCAGGTTCAGGATATGGTTTTGTGGCGATTGGTAGGAATAACTTACGCTCGCGCCCGGCGTGGTTGCATAGCTGATCGATCCGCCTGAGTAGTTACCGAGAGCTGTTGTCCAATGACCTGTGTAGCCGATTGCCACGTCAACGTCTTCCACGCGCCAGCTTCCCAGGCCCGCTACCTGGTAGTTGCGGTTCGAGCCGTTAACCGTCCAGTTCGATACTGCCACTGCAAACTCGCTGCGCGCGAAATTGCCCGGCTGCAGGTCGGCGGCCCATGTCCAGCGCATCTTGCGTGCCGCATTCATGGGTACGGGAACCGTGGCGCCGGTTTCATCCAGCCCACTGATCGAACTGAAGCCCAGATTGATCTGCCACTGGCTCGGCGATACGCCGCCGCTGAGAAGCTGCCACCCGGGCTGCCAACTTTCGGTCGGCGTTCTGGGCGGCGCGCTATAGACGTTGCCATACACGCCAATCCGATTGCCGTTCGCCCCGGTGCCACTGTTGGCGAGCGTCAGCGTGATGGCCGCGCCGTTCGCGGACGCCTGCATGGCTTTTGAGAAAGTGTTAATGCTGTTGGCCAGCGCCGCTGCCGCCGATGCCAACGTGTCGACGCCGTAGAGTTGATAGGTGTAGTGCTCTTCATCCCACGCCAGCTCGATATAGTCGCCGCCCGTCGCCGCACCTTGTAGCTCGAAAGTCGCTGACGCAGGTGTGTAACTTCCCGTCACCGGCGCCGCATGCCCCATCAACGGAATTCTGTAGAGCTGTTCGCCTGTTCCGGGATCGGCCCACACGCGCAGATAGGGCCAATCCACGGTTGGATAAAGCGCCGAATCGACCGCAATGCAGTTAGTGCGGGTCTCCTGGTAAGAAAGCTGCAAGCCGCTCAAATCGCCGTCCGGCAGGTTGCGGAATACCGGATGCTCGAAAACGTTGTCGCGATTCCATTCGACGACAACCCAGTCGGACTGCGTGCGCCAACAGCCTGAAACGGTGAAACCGTTCGGACTCGTGGCGCTCAGTGCCGCCACTGACGAGGGCTGATAGAAATAGCACTGCAAGTCTTGATTGGGAGTAAGCTTCTGAAGCGTGGTCATGCGTTTGGCCGTCTGGTCACAACCGCAGGATTACCGTCAGGTCCGAGCCAGGGCTGGTCTGTCCCACCGCGGTAATCGCCATGCTGAGTTGCGCTTGCGCCAGCAATGGCGTCCCGAAGCCATTCACACTGGGCGAGACCGTGGCGCCATCGGGAATTGAGAGAGTGCAGTAGGACGATCCATTCTGGCTCAGAGTGATTTGTATAGGGCCCCCAACGGGTGCCTGCTTCACGACCGCATACACGTCCTGCACCGCATGTGCCGCTTCCACGATCACGTTCGGCGCCGGGTTGCTGTCCACCGCCAGGAATCCCTGCACCTGGAAGGAGTACTGTCCGCCGGAAAGCGTCCGCAAGCCATAATTCACCGACTGTGTCAGGTTAATCGCGCCCGTCGGGCTGTTGCCTCTCGTATTCGTGACGAACAACTCCGCGCTGGCCACCTTCGTATTCGGCAGCGGCATCGGACAGCTCCAGTTGCCGCTAAGTGGGCTGCCGAAGAAGTCCAGGGGGAAGGGAACTACCGCGACTGTGCTCAATAATTGATACACCGCAACTTGTGCGGCATGTGGCGCCGCGGTTGTGCCATGCATGCCGCGGGTTACCTGATATTGGAGCCCGCCGTTTGCGACCGCCGCCACTTGCATCACTTCCGCCTCGACTTGCACGAACGACCCTGCCGCCGCGGTGCCGGCCTGCGTTAGGTTCAGTACCGTGTCGGTTGCCGCCATCTCCGCGCCTAGCGAGTATGGAGTGTTCCCTACCAGTTCGTCCCAGTAGTACATGGTTAGCGTGCCTGCCGTTACGCTGGTAGTGTTGGTGAGCGTCGGGAAGGAGACCCCGCTCAGTTCTACTGTGCCACTTTCGAGCGATGATGTGCCCAGCCCAAAGACCGGCTGGGGCGGGGCCGCCATATCCCCTAACCCCCCGCCGCCGATCGTCCACCGGGTCAGCGTCGATAGTAACGGCGGACCTTCCAGATTGTTCACGTTTGCGCCTCTGCCCTGTATGTGCAGCGTGACACCTGTCTCATTCGGAATCTCGAACTGCACCGGGCTGGTCTTGGAGGTGGCCGCGAAATGCCAGGCCGCCTCCGCCACCACGAAGAGGCCGGTTGCATCCGGTTGCACGGCCCATGGTTGCGTCAGCGTTAGAGTCGTCGCGGTGTTCGACGCAATCGTGTACTCCTGGTCCGCGCCGGTCCCGCTCATGATCCGGACAATCATGCCGGCATAGTTGGTGCCGCCCATTTCAGCGGTGCTGTCGCCAACCGTGTTGGCAGTCGCGATGGTCGCGGCGAATGGGGGCTGCAGTTCCGTCCGCCAATAAAAATTCGCGTGATCGAACGCCGGATCCGGCGGCACCCAAACCTGAGCCGGCAATCCCGTATCGGTAAAGCTGGTGCTGAGCGCCTGATTGGAAGCGATCCGGCCCATCTGCTGTGGATTCGGCCCTCGGTATACGTTGAAACTTACAGTGTTAGCGTCAAACCTTAGTCCCGTCAGCGTCACGCTGTTCGTGTTCGACCCCGGCGGGATGCTGGCGAGTATCACGAACGATAGAGCACTCTCGTGTCCTGCTGAATCCAGCGCGCTGACTGCGTAGTACAGCGTCTGGTTGCCCGCCAGCGTCCCGCCGGCCCCGATCCTGGCCGCCAGGCTCACCAGCGGTATACCCGGTCCGCCGGTTGCCATCGTTGACGGCACCACAAAGCCCACCGTAAGTTCTTCGCTTACGCCGCCATCGCTGGAATTGCTGGAACTTTCGGTGATCTGGTATTCCGGAATGCCGCTGGAATCGATCATGTTGCCGAGGAGCGGACGCGGCACGTTTACGCCGGAACCGGGCTGGCGGCTCGCGCCGGTGCCTCCCGGTATCTGGCCGTTTGTATCCTCGTACCATTCGTCCTGTTGAATCTGCGCCGTGATCGTAGTGACCCTGTAATTTACGCCCGGCGCGATCTTGGTTATGCGGAAGGGCTGGCGTTCAAAACCTTCTTTGAGATAGGTGACGGTGATGATGTCGCCGGGCCGCAAGCCCAGCGCCTTTACACTGGTGTCGAATGTGATGTAAGTGTTCCCGCTGACTGCTTTATCCAGCGTGAACTGAGAGATGCGTGCGGCCTGATCGTAGTTCGGAATCCCCAACGCCATGAGCGTTGTAGTAATCACCTGGCCCGTAAGCTGGATGTCGTCCACGTCGACCGTGAGTAGGCTGTCCTGCTGATACCCGTTGAACGCGTCTTGAAACTCCACGGTCACCTGGTTCGGCGTGTCCGCGATACTCCGGGAAGACACCTGCACGCTCGGCTCTCCGTTGGCCTTGCGCAAAATGTTCGCGGCGGCCGCCGATCCGTCGCTGAACTCATATGCCGGCCAGCCGCCATTCAGCGGCTCCGTGCTGTTGCTCCACGCCGGCTGCGCCGGTTGCTGTAACGCAAGTGAGTTTTCCACTTGCAACTGCAGCATGCCGCCTACGCTGTACGTGAATAGCAGCCTGGCGGCATTCCGGATTCCCCGAATCGTGTCTGCTGCGTTGCGCCGGTTTTGCAAACACAAATTGCACTGAAAACGCGGGATCATGATGCTGTTCCCGTTCAGATCCTCGGTCTGGATCTGCTGATCGCAATACGCCGCCGCCGCGGCGAAGGTCGTGAGATCGATATTCTCCGTCGCCCACCCGCTCCGTTGCAGAATATCCAGCAGAATCCATGCCGGATTGGCGGTGAACTCCGTATTCTGGTAACTGCCGCCGGTTCCATAAATCGGTAGTTGCAGCCCATCCGCCAGGACTTGCACGGCGGGCAGTGACTGGCCGTTGTTAATTTGATTCGGCACGACAACTGAAAGATAGGCCATGTTGCCGTACGGATCGCCGGCCGGGTTACCCGCTGCGTCTGTGAAATCGGGATTGAAGGCGCCGTTCCGTCCGCCTAGGCTGATCACCTTGTACCAGCCCGTCGATGTCATGTTCTTGCCGGATTGCCCGACGGGAATCGCGATCTGGTTTACCAGCACCATTTGCACGTCCTGGATTGGGCCCATCCCCAGCAGTACTTCCATGTGCGTCAGGTTCCCGTCATTGCGCGTAAATACGATGGGAGGGTAATACCAGGCGGTACCGTATAACAACGGGACAAAGTCGTTATAAATTGCGACATTGTCATCCACTGCCGCGTACTGCCACCCGCCGCCGTAACTGCGCACCTGAATCGATGAAGGCACAAATTCGAGTCCGCCGAACCGCATCGGGCCGGAAAACATCCCGCGGGCTTCGCAATCGAGGCGCGTGTACGCGCACGAGGTGTAGGGGACGCCGCCCACCATGGCGCCCACACCACCGGTCTGATCGGGCGAATATCCGCAAGGGTAGAACAATGAGTATTGCCCGTTGCTGCCCCCATTCGCCGCTTCCTGCCTCTGCTGTGCATTAGATGGAAACAGCCAGGGACACCGCCGTTGGATCCGGACCGGCGGCAACAGCACTCTCTGCATGTTCATCCAGTTCACGGCCGAGAGTTGGAACAGCGATTCGGTGCTCTGGTCGGGCGGGTTGACGATGCCCTGAAATAAGACTGCTGCGTCCGATGTCGCAGCACCTTCGAGCAGGTTGTAAAACAAAAACGTCACCGTCAATGTGGCGGCCTTCCACCCTACCGATCGTTCCAGCTCCGAGAAGTAAGAATCGGCGTTGGCCATCGATAGCGACACGCGCGGAATCGCATCCACTCCCTGGTCCGACGACGTCTGCACCGCGAACACGTTGTGCTTCATCACCAGCGGCGCGTAGGTGTTGCCGCCATAAGTCACCTGGTGCGTGCTCCAGTACTCCGCTTGCCCGTTCTGTAATACGCACTGGAACAGCAGCAGCGGGGTGTCCGTGACCGCCAGCTCTTTCAGATCATAGATACTCAACATTGACGATATCCAGTTCGCAGGAGTGACGGCTTGGGCCTACTGTCGTGATCGTTAGCGCGTCACTTTGAAACCGCGCGTTCGGGTACACACCGCCCGTCTCGGCCGTTTGTTTGTAGAGCGAGGCAGTGGTCTGCGCCTCCGCCTGAATTCCGAAGACGTCCACCGTAGTGCCCGGATCCAGTGCGATACCGAAGTTGATGGAATCGGCGGTGTCTTGGAGTTGCCCGGCGGAGGTCAGCCGTGTCCACTGGCGGCTGATCGCTCGCGCGTCCGTTGCCGAGCCGCGCACCAGCCACACCCTTGCGCTCTGGTCACTGCGTGCGTATAGGCTGAGACAGTAGTCCAAGGATGCCGGCGCGTTGATCGATTGCTGTAGCATCACTGTGGCGCCTGTCGGGTTGCTGACCTGATACGCTGCCGTGCCTCCCATCGGATCCGCCACGCCGCCTGTCAATTCCAGTAGTGGGCCCGCCTGCCAGACGGCCTGATTCTGCTGCTCGCTCCACGCCAGCAGATTATCGGCGGGATCCAAGAAAGTGAACGGCGTCAGCCGTCCCTCGACAGCCTGAAAAAGAGCTTCCACGGCGGCCAGTTCATGATCGCTCATTTCCTCGAAGGACAGGTGCCATTCCGTGATCGCCGCTGCGGGATCGGCCAGCTTGACCTGGTAGCCCTGGCAGCTCTGATTTACCACCGTCCTTGCGGAGCGTTGCCTTGTGATCGGAAACTGGCCGGTTGCGCCCGACGATAGTTGTGGAAAATAAATCATTTTAGGTCCTGTTTTGGCACACGGTGAGCGTAGTTTTACCCCGCATTTCACCTCTTAGTTGAAAACCGTATGTGTCTCCGGCCAGGCTGCAGTTCGGATAGACCGTTCCGTCCCACGGATCGGTGAAGGAGAAGCTGCCGAAGCGGCCCTGGTTGGATATGAAGAACTGGTCTAATGCAGCAAGCTCGGATTCGTCCAGCAGGTCGAGTTGGATCGTCCACCGATGCAGTACCGAAGGGTTATCTCGAAAGCGCTGCTCGGTACCGTCCAGAAAACGGATCGCGTCAGTGTTAAACTGCAGTGTCCTCTTCGCCGGATATTGCATCACGGCGCCGGTCTTGAGCGTCGGAAACATGGCGGTCAGAGGTTCGTCACCATGTCATTGATGGAGTTCATGTTCAACATCGCCTGCCGGACCGCCTGTGCGATATCGTCGCTGTGATCGAGAAACGACTGGCTGTCCATGGCTTGTACCTGGACGGTGATTTGCGAACCCCCGTTCGACCCGCCACTTGCAGCGGAGCGCGGCAAACCGTTCTCGCCCCAACTTACGTCTTGGCCGCTGGTGGTGGACTCCAGGTTCAGCGAGGGGGGCAGCGAAAAAGGCCCCAGGGGTGCGGGTTGAGACTGTCCCCCGCCAAACAAGCTGGAAAACAGCGACACCAGCGGCATGAGACTAAGCCCGCCCCCCAGAACGCTGCTCGCCGTGCTAAGCACGTCTGATACCCCCCCGCCGCTGCTGCTGGAACTCTTTGCTTGACTATTTTCCGCCAGCGCATCTGTATTAGCGGCTGTCGCCTGCGTCCCTGCATCGATTACTTGAGTGGCTTGCCCCAGCGCGTCGATTAGACCCTGGTCGGTTGTCGCCGATTGGCCGCCCGCCGGGCTGCCCGACGCTTGGTTGAAAGCGGTTAGCAGCGTCTGTTGTGACGTACTAGGCATTTCTCCCCCTTGGCGCGGCGCTGTTCTGGCGTCCAGTGCTGGGGCCGCCATTCGCCTCTGCAAGCTCGTGCTCCAAAATCAGAAAAGCTTCCACCTCGCGCGCCCCCAGACCTTCGATTCCTCTTTGCCCTAACTTGCGCCGCACCAGGTACTCCTCGAGCCATGCCATGCTTTGTGCCGTGAGAAACGATTTTGGACAGACCGTGGTCGCTGCATTGTTCCTCGCCCACACGACGCGCACGGGCGTCTCTAGCGCCCGCGGTATCCAGCCGCACCTGCGCTTCGTTTCCAGACCGGCTTTACGGCAAGTCGCGCACTCCCAGCCGGCCTGGTTGGAAAATTGAAAATGGAATGCGACGATCAGTTTTTTCTTTCGGCTTCCGATAGCCCACACTGTTGCTTGACGGCAGCCAAAGCCTCCCGGAACAAATCTTCAGGCCCGCTCGCCGCCAATGACTCCGGAGTCGCCGGCAGCCCGTCCAACTCCAGACCGGTGACTTCCTTCAAGCCCCAGAGAAGATAGATCCGATCAATTTCCGACGCCAGCAAGGCGGCTTCCATCTTCTCGTCTGGAGTGTCGCCCGCCTCCACGAACTCTTTCCGCGACGCCAGCTCCCGGATGCGGCGCATCAACTCCACCCGGCGTCCAAATGACATCTTGGCGACCGCATAACTTACCCCAAACGCTACGGTAGAATCTGTGGTTTCAAAACTCGTATATTCCATCTAGCCACCAAACCAAGCTCTTACTTATCCTTGTGGGGCAGGCAATCTTGCCTGCAGCCGCCTTTTAGGCGGCTCCCTTGAGATAGCAGTGCTATCCAAACGCCACCACGATCTCGTTGTCTGCTGTCCCCTGCGCTTTCGATCCCTGGAATTTCCATTGCAGCCTGTTATCGCTGTCGTCGAACTCGGGCACTACCGGCACCACGCTCATCATGTAGACTCCCATGACTTGCCCGGTTTGCTGGCCAAGTTGAAACATCACGCTTACCGGCGACTGCTGCCGCGCCGCCTGGTACAGTCCTTGTGTCGCTGCGTCGTCCAGTTCATACAGGCTGAAGGCCGCCGTCACGGACCGCGGCCCCGGCGCAATAGCTAGCGGCAGGTTGGTTCCGAATTCCTTGGACCGCATGTCCAGGCCGTTGTCTAGTTGGAGTGTCCCGCTCGTGATTGTGTAGAACTTGCCGGGCGTACTACCCAGCCAGGCCTCACCCATGTTACCCGGCACGATCGAGTAGTCGAAGGCGCCAATGGCTGGCTCCACGGGGAAGCTGTTCAGTTGTCCCATTCCCGCCGCGAAACTGGAACTGTCGATCAGGTCTTGCGCCATTCCCTCGAACTCAAACTGGTGAAAATCGCCATTCACCTTCACGGTCATTCGGTTGACTGCCGCGCCGCAGAGAATCCGCTGGAGCGCGGTGCTGGGATCCCAATAGTCGAAAATGCTGACGCTCGGCAATTCTGTCGCCGGAAAATAAGAAACGCTCGGCGCGATCTCGGTGCCCGCGGCCGGAACGCTGGAGAATGCGGCGTTCACCTGCACGGCCGTCGCGCTCACGATTGCCGTGACAAACCGAATCTCGCCGTTACATGACACGCCTTGGCCCACCACGAGCCCGTGTGGCGCCGCGAAGACCAGCGACGTGCCGCTTGAACCCGCCGCGGCTGCCCCTCCCGCGTACATCGCCGGAGCGGCCCCCATGCTGGCCTGAAATAGCGGCCCATAAGATGGACCCGAACTCTGTCCCCCCCAGCTCGTCATGTAGGTTGTCACGTCGAAACTCGTCGTGCGCCGCAGTCCCGCGGGTATTCCTACGAACGTCCGGCTGCCCGTCTTGTCCCGCCGGTCGGCCTTCTCCAACTGATTCTTGGCCGTCAGCTTCACCGCCGGAAACCTGTTCTGCGCCGTGATCGCCGGCGTCTGTCCGTAGTCGCTTTCCAATCCCGTGTAGAAACGGTTGGCATTGGATGAAATATACGAAGCCATAGCTCTAATCGCTCACTCCTACTTCGAAAGTAACCTTTCCTGCCTGGATGAAGTTTCGTCCGCCATGCTTCACGGGCCCTAAGGCCGCTTCATAGCAACCGGCGTAAAACATTCCTTCGCCCCAGTCGCCCCGGTTCTGATCCAGCACCTGGGTCACAGCGTCGACATACGTTTGAAGTTGATTCTCGATCCCTACCAGTCTGTCCTGTGAAACTCGCACCTCAATCGCCACAATGGCCTTTCCGGAGAAGTTCCGGAACTTCTCCTTGAGCTGGTTCACGATCTTCTCGCAGTACACGTTGACCGCCGGATACTGCACGTCCGTGCTACGCTCCGCCAGTTCAATCGATACGTTCTGCGCTAGAATCTGATTCTCTCCGACCGGCGGCAGAGTTACATCCTCGGCCTGAGCTAGCGTTGATACGCAGGCGTTCAGTCCCTGCGGTGCGCTAAGGAGCGCGACTACTTGCGCGGTGACCGTGCTGCCGACCCATGCCATTCTCTAACCTCTCTGAATAACTCGCGGCAACGCGCGAAGATAGTCTGGCGCCTGTCCGCTCCCAGGCCCCTGTCCCAAAGTGGACACTGGCCCTGCCTGGACCCAGACTTGATCCAACGCCAACGGCGACGTGTTCTGTAGCGCCATTGCCGTGGGCGACAGCCCAACATACACATTCCAAGCCGTCGCGTTGGCCGGTTGATTGACCGGCTGGGCCACTAATGCATTTCCTGCCGCCACCGTAAGGGTACTCGGATTGCTGGCCTGCCCCTCTTCACTTTCCACATTCAGCCACGACACACTCGCGCAGTAGGTCGTTGCCGGTTGACCGCCTGGAATTGACGTCAATTGCGGCGGAGCTGCCTGCGGGATCGGGTCCGACACAATGCCGATCCCAGTCTGAATAAGCTTGTCCATGGCCCACTTCGCCAGTTGCTGGAATTGATCCCGCTTGCCCTGATAGCGGTCGTTCAGTTGATTGAAGTAGGCATCCTGATACACAAGCATCAGGGTTTGGAACACGTGCCAAAGCTGTAGCGGCGGCGTGACCACGATGTTGTTCAACTGTGGGTCCGGTTGGAGCCAGAACTGCCAGTCGTAGGTGTTGCTGCGTTGTAGAAGGGTCGTCACTTCGATCCCGAGCTCTTGCTGTGCCAATGCCAGTTTTTGGCTCAGATCGATGTTCTCCGTTTGCGCCGTGGCCAGCACAGAGGAGTCCTGACGCATGAGATCCTGCATCGTCGATATTCCATCCGTGAATAGCGCCATTGCTCCGGCCTACTCTTTGCCCGGCTGTGCGCCGCTTTTCAGTTTGCGTAGCTCGTTGGGCGAAATGACCGTGAATTGCATCCGCGACGCCGCCGCGAGTTGATCTGCTTGCCGCTTCGCCTCCGCCTTCTGCTCTTGGAACTCGCGCGCTTCCTCGGCCGTCGCCAGTCGCGCGGTGCCTTCCACTATCATCGTTGCCGCGATTCGCCGAGGAACCTCGGTGCGCACTCCTTCCCGTCCGCCATCTTGAGTCTCGAGGCTGACCAACACTACCGAAGGATCTTTTAGGCGTTCCTCCATCGCCCGAATCTTCTTGAAGTAAGCTTGTAAGTCCATGGTTGTCTCTTGTGGGGTCGGGCGTACCCGACCCCCTTTTCTGTTTTCGGCCTCAGTGCCGTTTCGCTTGTGCCCGCTACGCATTCACCTGAACGCCGAAGTTGTTCCGGATTACCGCGCAACCGTACAGTACGTCCACCGTGAACTGCTGCGCCAATGTATTCGGCTGGTAGCTCATCACTACCCGCATCCCGAAGTTCCCCATCTCGGCGTAGTGCGCCACTGCGCCCGTGCCGTACAACGGCTGCGGCAGTCTCCGGATGACCAGGCCAACCGCCGGCTTGGTGAAAGCCAGGTTGTGAGTCGTCAACGGCGAACTGCCGGTGTGCGCAACGAACTGCGACCGCATCACGAAAAAGTCCTTGATCTTTCCCACAGCGCCGTCGATCAAAGCCCGGAGTCCCGCTTCGCCGGCGGTCTGGAACTCGCTGAAGCGTTCGATCTGCCGCAATTGAGAATATGTTGCGGCGTCCACCACCAGGTACTTCGGCTCGGACGGCGGAACCTTCGCCGCAAATAGCGCGGTCTCTGCTTCATCGATCACCGCTTCCACCAGCGGTGTCCCCGGCGTGCCCACCGGCGTGTTCGCCGAAAACCCGGCAAACAGGTTCAGCAGGCTTGTCTCGATGCTCTCTGCTATAGCCACCACCGCCGGTTGCATGTAGACCTGCAGTAAGTCCGGAACCGCCAGCACTTTGGTCACATCCGGAATCTGAAATGTCGCTTCGGCGTGTGTGTTCAACACAATCTGCGCATTCCCCAGATTCGGGTTCTGCGTTTGAACTGTTCCGCCTTCGGCTATGTTGTTGGCCACCAGCACCGGAGGAATCGGGATGTTCACCGTATCCCCCGCCTGCGCCAAAACGGGTTCATAATCGCGGTTGACCAGGTTACCCATCACTAGGTTCCCGACCAAGGCGGGCAGAGCGTCTGCCGCCACCAGCTTCACGATCGCGCTGGCCACATTAGCTGATGTAATTATCGCCATTCATTCTCCTAAGTTGACTAGGCTCTTTTGCCCGTCCTTTGAAATCAGGCATTCCTGCCTGCCGTGCCTATATGCCGCGCAGGTTTTGCGAAGCAACGCGCAGAATCTCCTTCCGCACCCGTTCCATCTGTTCGGAACTCATTCCCGGCCGGATCCCCTCTATGTCCACGCTCTCGGTACTTTCTCGCGGCGCCTTGTGCGCGGCGGTAATCCCAGATCCTCCGGATATCCGCGCCGGCAGGAACTCTGGATTCTCGCTCACGAAGTTGCTCAAATATTCTTTGAGTGGCACTTCGCCTTCGTCGCCGTGCGCCAGCAGCCGGCCGTCCTCCGTGCGGAATACGCCGTCGTGCACCGCTCGGTATGCCAGGTCGACCTTCGCAACCCCCAGCCGTTGTAACTCCGCCCGGATGGCCGCGCCTCTCTCCGCCTGCTCCGCCGCCTGCCGGCTGCGCTTGCTCTCTTCTTCCACTTCGTTCAGCCGCCGCTCCAGTTGCTCGCGGCGTTTGCGTTCCTCCACGAGTTCCGTTTTGTAGGCCGGTTCGCTCTTGGCCTGCTGCTCCTGGAGGAACTCCTGAATTGCTTGCTTCACAATCGCTTGTACGTCTGTGTCTTCCATAAACACCTCTTTTCCCAAGCCGCCCCAGCGCTCCGTCTCGCTCAGCGGCGGATACCGCACTAATTCGCGCCCAAAAAAGCGTTAGCTCTGTGCCTCAATCTCCTGCGCAATCTGAGTCTTGATCTCCTGCCGCACGTCCGATAAGAACTTGAACGCCAGTTTCTTGAAGACCTGCTTCTTCAGCGTCTCGGATTCGATTCCCAAAGTAAGCAGCTTGCGGGCGTCGTCTAGTTCATTGCTGAAATCGGCGATATCAAACTCGTCAAGCCCTGAAACATCGATCGAAATGTTGTCCTGGCGCGCCACCGCGATGGCTCGCAAGACTTGCTTCATGGTCTCCTTCACCGCGTCCCCGTATGCCCGCAGGACCTCCTGCGTGATGCTGAAATCCCTCTGCTTGCTGGCGCCCGATTGGTGCTGGCTCGATGAATCCGACCCGGCCGCGTGCGTAAGCAGATAGGACACCCGGTAAATCTCGTCTTTGAGCTGGACCAGATTGTCGGCTGCAATTTGGTAAACCTTGCCTTCCGGCTCGGTCCACCCGAATCGGTCCCCGGGAGCCAGTTGGATGAAATAGGAGTCACCCACGATCTGGTTCCACTCGCGGTCCGAGTAAATTACCGGAGAGGCAAACAAACCCATCGTCAGCGCCCAGGAAAGCGCGTTCGACTTGTTGAAGTGCTCTAGTTGCAGCAGGGCCGCCTTGTTCATTAACCAGAGTCCCTCGGTCACCCGCAACGGAAAAATCGGCACCCGGCTCTGGCCGGCCAGCCCATGCAGTCCTTCATCCACCAGCCGCACCTCTTTGTTCTTCAGTTGCTGATAGACTTGATAATTCTGCCGGTCGTAGTAGATCCAGCGGGTCTCGCGAGTCCATTCGCTCTCGGTGACCTTCGACTTGCGGAGCGATGAAGTCCGGATCACCGCCCAGTCCAGCCCTCCGTGGTCGTCGTAGCTCCAGTTGATCAGTTCCTCCGGCGAGTAATCCGCCAGATACGCTCGCGAACGTCCAACCGCGTCCTCTTCCGCGCGGTTACTGACGGAAACGGGCGATCGTGGAAAATCCACTACGATATAACTAGCCCCCTGCACCAGCGTTTGCACGATCCGCTGGCGGAAAAACTCCGCGATGGAGGTGCCCTTCAGGTCGCAGTCCTCCGCAAATAGGTTGTAGAAGCCCTTTGCCGCATCGTCGTTACCGTCGAACAGCAAAGCCGCCTCGCGCCGCATCAGCGTCGCCGCGTACCAGTCGATAATCGAGCCAATGTAGTTCTCGTAGAACACTCGGCTCAGCCGCTCGGCATAGATATCGTTGGGCTCCTTGTGCCGCCTTATCAGGTACTCGAAGGCGTTCTCCCGCATCTGCTCGCCGCCGGCGTAAAGATCCCTGTACTTCTTCCACATCGCCTTCTTGGCGGCATACTCGGGATGCTCTCGGTCGATGTTCACCATCTGGTCCTCAAATCAGCCGCTCCTGGTGTTCGCCGATCGCCGCTTGCGGTCTGCATTCCTGCCACAACAAGTAACCCAGCGCGTCGGAAAGGTGCGTCCTGCGGCGATCCTTCTCCTTGTCGATTGCGTTGCTGTCCGCCTTGTACGATACCTGCTCGAAGTCCTTGATCAACTCCTTGCACTTTGGGTCCACCAGCAGCCGTATCTCGCCGCTCGCCGAGCGCAGTTTCGCGTTTGTCAGCATGATCCGTTCCCGCACGCTTGGGTTGGCTTTAGGCACCTTATACGTCGCCCGCGCGCCGTAGTTCATCCGAAAGTACTCCCGCACGATCTGGTAATCCGAGGCGCCCGTGGTGTGCTGGCTGTTCCCCGATGCGTCGCCGTATATCACGACTCCGCTCCGGTGATTGGGAAACCGCTTTTCGAACTCCTCGCAAGCTTCATGCGTACTGGCGTGCCGCAGAGCGATTTCGTCCAGCACGAATACCGTCCGGCCCTCGATCTGCGCCACTACCGAAGACATCGGGTCCACGTTGAAATCCAACGCCCACAGCAGCGGGCAATTCGGGTTCGCGCGCAGGCTCTTCACATGATCGCGGCGGTTGAAGGCGCTATACACAAGTCCGCCCTGCAAGCTCAGGTACTGCCCAAGCGCTTCCTGTTGATAAAAGGTCTCATCGTAGCTGTTCTTCAGCCGTTCGTAGAAGTCCGGAACTTTCTCGAGCAGGTACCGGTTCTCGTGAGGCTGCGCGATGATCGCGCTGTATCCCGCAACCGGATCCGCAATGAATTTCTGATAAACCCAGTCATAGCCTTTCGGCGTCCACACGGCGAAGCCGCAAAGTATATCGGCTTGTGGGTCGCGCAACCGTCCCTCCAGCCGTAACCACGCGCCCTCTGGCGAGTAAGTCAGCTCATCGAGTCCAAACCATGCCAGGTTAGTGCCGCGCAGGCGCTCAAAATCGTCCACCGGCCGGAATATGATGCGGGACCCGGTGTGTTTCATCGTGAGCATGTTCTCGGCCTTGTTGTACTCGTACGGCAGATCCTGACTGTCCAAAAGGGCAAACAACGTCGTCTGCGTGGCATCGCGTAACATCGGATAAGTTGGCGCGCCGATCAGCCCCAGCCTGCCCTGATTTTGATAGGAGAGCCTGATCGCCTCAAAGCAAAGTGCCTGGCTTTTGCCGGAAGCGATAGGTCCGGAAAAACCCTTGAATCGCGACGTACAGTCGTGAAAGGCTCTTTGTGAAGGAAGCGCGTCATAGACTACCTTTTGGTCAAGGATTCCGTCCTGTCCGATTCTACCCATCGCACCCTGACTTCGCGCGGCTCGTCTGCATCCAGTTCCTTCTCGATTTGCAGTAATCGCACCAGGTCTGCCAGCGTCGGTTTAATCGCGGGCGTTCCCAGCTTCGCCTCGATGCTTTCAATCGCTTTCCTGACGACCCGCGCTCTGTGCTTCTGTTGTTCTGTCATCCGCAAACCCTATTCCCGATTTGAGACTAACATCCGGTGTCTTGCGGCCAGATCGCGAATTTGGGCTAAGTGACAGAATTTGAACGTGCAGATTATATTTCTCGACGTGTGAC
>OCZT010001377.1_pt1 | contig 25122 bp, 24 predicted proteins | sample 1539031 | NCBI WGS metagenome assembly OCZT01 (sample SAMEA3539308, study PRJEB22396) | soil metagenome | biome: tundra; feature: field; material: soil | place: USA | collected 2010-05 | depth 0.15 m | reverse complement strand
AATCAAATCCTTTTTTATATAAAAATATTGGGGGGTATTAAACCTCTAACTGATATAAAATGTGTGTTGAAATGATCCCTAATTTTTAGCATAACTTTACTTTAATGAATTAGCTTTGTAATGCTTCAAGAATGATCTCCTAAAACAAACATTCATTCAATACAGGGAAACGATAGATCTAACAAAAAGATGGTGTTGCCAAATAATTTTATATCTTTCAATTAATTCTAAAAAAGTTTGATAATGTCAACACCATCTATTATATCATTCAACCTGCGTTTCAGTCGTCAGGCGGTATCTCAATCTGATTTAACCCTCCGACCACTAATATCTTTGATGCCATGAATGAAGTATTATTAGAACTATTTCATTAAAACCATCTTTTTAGTCAGGGTAAAGTCGCCTGCATTCAACTTATAGAAATAAACACCACTAGCTAGATTGGAAGCATTAAAACTTACCATATGTGAACCGGCGGCGTTTACTTGATTGTTAACTAAAGTAGCTACTTCTTGCCCTACTAAATTGTAGACTTTAAGAGTAACCGTACTTGTTTTGGGAATACTATAAGTAATTACTGTTGATGGATTAAATGGATTAGGATAGTTTTGAGATAAACTAAAGATAGTTGGAGTTTTTGAATTCCCTGATTCAACACCAGTTACATTAATTGGAGTTGCATCACATGATAAAATGTGTGCTTGAATCGCTGCTTGATTAGCTTTCCATATTGCCTTTTCTTGTGGGTACCAATTCAAATCGCCAAGCGGTAATCCTTCAATAGAACCTTTTAAAACATTTGTATTTTTATAAGTGCCATCGAAACGTGGCCATGCCGTTGGATTTCCTAAGCCACTACTATCTGCATTCCACCAGAAGCTTGGCCATGTTGTTACATCTGCAACTTTTGATGGATCAAAGCCCCAGCAGTGCAGTTGAGTAGCCGGGAAGGTCCATGCTGCCAATGAATCTTCAAGTGGATAAATTTTGGTTTGTGTGAATTGCGGATCAATGTTAAGTGCATTTCCATATTTAAAATTTGGAAAGCCCGGATCATTATACATCATATTAGCTTCTCTGTTTATACTAGCTGAATCTTTTGGCCAAATAAGTGGCATTAAGTAAGAGATAGGAATCGGGGTTATTCCATCATTATTTAGTGTGTGTGCTGGATTATTTCCCCAGTCTACTACTTGCTGGAACTTTGGATTGGTATAGTCGAGATTATATTCAACAAAACATTTTCTTGTAGAAGGTAATATCTCAGTTGGAAGAGTATCTGTTTGAACAAGACTCATTTTCGACTCCGGTGTATTAGGCACAGCACTTCCATCAGGGTAATATATGTTCCATGCAATTTGATAGGGCTGTGTATTAAAGTCAAATAGTAAATTGTTTGTAAAGAAATATTGGTCTTCGTACCAGGATTCGTCTAACTGACTCTTATGTTGAACAAAGGTATTATGGTTAATCCATATGAAATTATCGAGCATAAAATTGTTTGAGTAATTTACAATAAACCAAGTACCTGTGCTGACGAATGTGTTATTTTCTATGTATATTGAGTCTAATCCAGGATTAGAACCGTCAACGCTAATTTGGAATAAACCCCCATCATTTGGATTAACCTGATTACCTGAACGAAGTATTTGACTATTAGTTAAAAATATTTTCATATTTTGAAAACTACCGCAATCTACCAAACAATTATAAGCGCTTAATGGATCACAGACTACGTTGTCTATAACTATTTTACATGTGTTTTTCGCTATTATTAAACCATTAGCTGACATAATATTGTTTGTATTGGCATCGACAATAAAAACGTTTTTTAATGTTAGATCATTAAAAACATTGAACATATTCGGGAAAGGTTGACCGGTTTCATCGCTACCAATTTGAATCATTGCAGGCATGATAGTTGGTGAAGTTGGAACTTCTCCAACAATAGTTAAAGCAAAATCAGGATTTTCAATAATTGCAGTTAGACCATACCATTGCCCAGCTTGAAGTTGATAAATTACACTTCCTTTATTTGTCGCAATTGCGCTATTCAATGTCCCATTTCCAGGGGCTACTTGAAGGATAGTTTGCGCAAATGAATTTGCATATAATATTATTATGCTTAAAAATATAAATAGTTTTTTCATTTTAGAAACTCCTTTTTGTTAGATGATCAATTAACACTTGTTTAATTATTCAAATAAAGTATTATTTTCTTTTTGTTTTCCTTACCTCCTTTGTTTTGTTGTTAATTACTGCTTGTTTAATGACTAGTCCCCATTTATTCTAATCGCCCATGCTGTACCTTTAATTTCTTTTCCCTTTAAAGTGCCTCCATATTTTAGTTGTTGAATATCTTTTATTTAAAGCCTCACCAGATTCTAATCTATCATTATTCCCCCCGACTTAGAAACAATATTTGTCACTATTTAAGCATATTCCCTTTGTTACATTATCAATTTGATAAAAGCCTTAGAGATGTGGTTCCTTTATTAAACATGCTGTTGCCAATAATACTAAACTCGCTTCATCCGAAGCACCCATGCATTTCAAATCCACTACTCTTCATTTTATTACGGAAACGTTTAAATAACTAAAACAAGACATTATTAATAAAAAGCTTAACAACAGACCAACGGATAATTTTTTCATATTAACCTTTGTTGTTGTATGAATAACATCATTCGGGCAATAACTGCGCTTATCAAGGGTTATCACTTTTTGCTGCCAAAGTTTCGAGTTTACCGTTAACTTCTTTCATCCGGTTGACCAGAACAGTCCATGGAGTACCGTCGAGTTTCACTAGCCCGTAGTTGCTGTTCTCGCCTCCCCACCCGCCAGGGCTGCTGGTACCTGCTCCTTCTTTCGGTTGGTCCCGATACTTGAACCAATCAAAACCAAGACAAGTCGGTAAAGTAGCCAAGTCCTGGACCCACGCAGCATATAAATCTGCACGGTCCTGTTGAGTAGCCACTGGGTCTCCGGCGCCAATAGTGTTCGGGTTCTCACTATCCATCGCCTTGAAACTGAATTCAGTGATCATGGTCGGCTTCCCGGTAATTCTCGCAATTTCGCGCAACTTGTAGAGCGGGGCCCTGTGTTCATAGGAATTGAAGGAGAAGACATCAAAGTATGGAGCAAGCGCCCGGGAAAGTGGGATCGGTGCCTTCTCGTTGAACCGGCTTCCGAGGATAAGATGATTCATATCGTGGCGACGGATTGCGTCGCGACAAATTCGTCCATACTCGGCTGCCGCTATCTCCAGAAAAGACGCCTTGTCATTATACGTGATACTGTCCCGAGTATGCCCACGCTCCTTGAGGAACGCAACAGCCTTTTGGTAACCGGGCGATTCGACCGATTTGTTGAGGAATGTCTCAAGAATAGTTTCTTTCGAGCGGATATCGGGAAACCAGCGAACTTCGTTATCCGTGAAATAACCGATTAATAAGGGGTCATTAATGTACTTAGGACATAACTCAGCCGCTTGTCGTTCCACCGCTTGACGGAATTCGGGACTGAAATAGTCCAGAACAATGCCTTGAAGCCAAAGGTTGGCTTGCTGCGAGGCCGCTAGGTTCAAAGTGATTGTGTAAGGGATCCCCATGACCTGGCCTGTAGCCGAACCACCGATACTATTGAAGTTCCACCCCTTCAATTGTTTTGCTAAGTTTTTAAGGTCATTTGGAGAAGTATTTCTGTCAAAACCACCAACACCTTTCATGAAGAACGCGTTCCCTTCGGGTGAGACCAGCCACCAACGCCCATCTATCTGTTGTGTATGGAAAAATCCGGTCTTCATTCCTTTCAGGTTCAACCATCCGCCATACTTGTCATATTGTGCTAATGCCAGTGAGTTAAGTAACAATATCAGGCCAATTAAAATAATTGTTAGTCTTTTCATCTCAGAAACTCCTCGTTACTTGATTTTTAATTAGTGCTATTTTAATTATTCAAACAAAGTATTATTTCCCCGACCTCCTTTATTTTATATTTAGTTATAGTTTATATCTCAAACCAAAATCTACTGTCCATCCATAGTTTTCCAGGTAAGTTGGTCTAATATCTCCACTTTGTATTGAATTTTCAGTTGGATTGTTAAAATTTGCAAAGTTAAATAGTAATTCCAATCCTTTAAGAGGCAGTCCTTGGGTTACTTGCAGATCATATCTGGAATAATTAAGTGCATAAACATTTTCTTCTATTAGCTGACTTTCTGATAATAGTTTTTTACCAGTGAAACTGTAAGATAACCAAACATTAAGATCCATGTAGTTAAATCCTAATGAACAATTTGCGATATTATTCGGTTGATTTATCATTGAAGCCTCATCGGCATAATAAGTTGTAATTAGTTTATAAATTGGTCTTCCTCTATTGTCAGTACCCACAATAGTATTTATTGTTTGTGTTCTTGGATATCTGGTTGCTGAGTTCATTAATGTATAATTGATATCTAATGTTAAATAGCTAAATGGTTTGGGTAAATACCAGAAATTTGTTTGCCATTCAAACTCTAAACCCTTTATTAAGACATCATAGTTATTGTTAACCGGTTCAGTAATATTTACTCTTGCATTAGGACCAAATACATCTTCAAAGCCTGGAATAAGTGGATCACCTGGAGATCTTATAATAGTCGGAGTCCAAATCATATTTTTTACTTTTTTGTAAAAACCAGAAATTCCTAAATACCCAATTTCATTACCAAAAATAGACACTTGTAAATCATAGTTGGACCAGAATTCCGGTTTCAACTCTGGATTGCCCATATTAAGTGTTTCTGGAGAACCATTGGTGTTGATATAATTTATTGGCACTAGAGAATAATAATCCGGCCGATTTAATGTATTGGTATAAGCTAGAAATATGTTCATCCATTCGGTGGGTTTAATTTTTAATCGCATATTAGGTAAGAAATATTCATCGCTATGAGTAGCAATAGTTGCGTGCCCATTAGCTTTACTACTTTCATACAATTGTATTGTATACCAACCCCATATATTATCAAAAACCTTTTCATATCGAAAACCAGGCGAGAAAGTAATTAAATCGCTTATATTGATATCACTCATAATATAGAGACCTAAATAATTTTCATTAAATCTGTAGTTAGTCTGTTGCATAATTGTGGCATCTTGACGAAAAAATGTTCTTGCTTCAGGGAAAGGAGAAGGGAGTTCAGGATGTGACAAATAATAAATAGAGGTACTAGAATAAAAATCCAAAAATTGATTTAACCTATCAAAGTTTGGATACCATCCGAAGGTGAATCGGTTATTTAAAAATCCACCAACTGAATGATCGCTGAAACCATTTGCAGTTATTGCCCCAGCTGAGCTATTTATCCATGGCAGATACTTTAACGCATAATCGCCAAATCGAGCTGCAAAATAATCAGGAGCATAATAAGAATAGTATCTTGACTTATACTTATTTTCATATTTCGCTCCAAACTTGATATTACCATTTATATAGTTGCTAATTTCAACAGGTATTTTTACATCAAAATAGGGAACTATTTGTCTTTCGATATTATCTTCTGAAACGCTACTTAAATGTGTCATGTCTATTGATGATAATATATTACCTCGCACATAATCTCCTACCGAATTCACCAATGTTTCCAAAGGTAAATGTCTTGAAGCTGTATCGAGATAAGCGGAGGGAATGCCGTTTGGATATGCAAAAGTCCATCCTTTATTATTTGGCACATAATTATGTGTTTGTGCATATGATATACCAGCGTTCAGGTTAAATAAATCAAACTTAGTTTCACTTTTGAGAGAAGATAAAAATAATTCAGATTTTGAACCAGAACTTTGATTAAAATTATAATTTATATTACCAGTATTAAAATCATATACTTTTGAAACCGAATCCTCATCAACCGAAAAGTCAGAAAAGAAGTTGGAAAACGTTATTTCGGAATTCGGGGTTACCTTAAAATCAAAATCCAATGTCCCCGAATTACGTTTATTAAGTCTATATTGATCATCTAAGGTAATAGTGTTTACATACAAAGGTTGAAATTGGTTGGCCGCTGATGGTGCTGTCAAAGTACCATAACTTGAGGCCATTGTTTGAGCGCTTCTGTTTACATTTTCAGAACTAATATTTAGTAAAATTCCAAGTTTATTATCAAAAAACCTATTGCTAACATTTAATTGGAATTTATAATTCTTCCAATATTTATTAAGGCTATTATATCCACCTTGCGCTTGCATATTATAATTTAGCCCCTCAGGTACGTTACCGATTTTTACATTCACTGCACCTGCGGTAGCATCCCCATTCATATCAGGAGTAATTGTTTTAAATACTTCAACTCCTTGAAGTACATTCAGGGAAATTCCGGAAATATCTGTGGTTCTATTATTTGTACTTGTCGAAGGGAGTTCAATTCCATCAATCAGTATCTTGGCATATTTAGGATCTAATCCACGAATAACTATACCAGTGCCCTCACCACCGGTTCTATTTAAGGAAATACCTGGTAATCGGCCTATGGATTCGGCGGCATTTGCATCTGGATTTAATTGAAGACGATCCGCCGCCACCACATTTTCAATTACATTAGAATTAATTTGTTGATTTATAGATCCTTGTTGTCCAACCCTTTGAGCAGTTACAATTACCTCATTGCCTTTAACTACTGAAATTTCCAATACCACATTTAATTCAGTTGTTTTATCAGGTTTAATAACAACCTCAACATTTTTTGTTTGATACCCGACATAAGAAACTGTGATAGTCTGTTTACCAGCTTCTATATTTTGTATGATATATTTACCTTCCAAATCAGCGGTTCCCCCTTTGTTTGTGCCTGCAACCATTACTACTGCAAAGGCAAGCGCTTTCTTATCCTCAGACCCAGTTATACGTCCAATGAGGATTCCTTTTGATGTCCCTTGGGAATAAAGATTTATATTCCCCATAAAGCAAAAAAACAAAAACATCAAATAACTAAAAAGTATTTTAGTTTTCATGTCTACCTTCTTTATTAGTTTAAATTAAAAGATTGAAATTATTTTAAGAATGAGATTGGTAAAATGTTAATAAAATGTAAAATTTGTAAGGTAAGGTTTCATGAGATAATCCTTCCGAAATGATAGACCTTCTATCGCTGTAAGACTTTGGAATCTATAATTATATCATTAAAATTATCTTGTTTTCCTTGTTGTTCAATTATCTTAATCAGCAAGTCAACGGAAGATTTACCGATCATATAAGGATTTTGAAAAACGGTATAGAATGGAACACCTAACCGGGAGACGATGTCGTTATCTCCAAATTCACCAAGCATTATATCCATTGGCACGCTATGATTACTTTCTAATATTGCTTTTCCCGCACCATAGGTGATTAATCCGCCAATGCTAATAACTCCATCAATTTTGATTTTACTCTTAAGTATGGAAAACATTTTTCTATAACTATCAGAAAAATTTCTGAAAGTATGAACCACTAAATCAGGGTTATATGCTATACCATTTGTTTTAAGAGCTAACTTATATCCATCGAAACGATCTTTTGCCACTGGTATTCCAGTATTAGGACCTAAAAAAAGAATATGTCTTCTCCCCTGACTAATCATTTTAGAAGTCAGTTCAAATGAGGCTTTTTTGTCATCAATGGTTACCGATTTATATCCTAACCCCTCAAGTTTTCTATCCCAGCAAACTGTCTTAATCCCCTCTTCAGATAATTTTTTATATATATCATAATTGTTTTTATGACCTGTAGCATTCAATAATATTCCGTCTGCATGAATATCCGATAAGAACTCCAATTTTTTTCTTTCAATAACCTTATTCTCATCATGAATCAATAAAATCGTTTCATACCCTTTTCTATTCGCCTCTTCATACATGCCCCTTACAGCTTCCGAGAAAAAGGAAATACGTAAATCCGGGATTAGAATTCCCAAAATTTTACTTTTATTATTGATCAATGATCTTGCTAATAAATTTGGTCTGTAACCCAATTCCTTTGCTTTAGCCTTTACTCTCTCTCTCATATCAGGAGAGATATCACTTCTATCCCTTAATGCTTTGGAAACAGTGGCGGGTGACACCGAAAGAACATTAGCTACATCTTTTAAGGTTAATTTTTTCCCGGATATTAAATTCATTTATGTGCAGCCTTTTATATAAAGCTTTTCATTATGATTTAATATACCAATTCGCTGTTTTGTAATCAACAATAAATAAAAATTTAATTAGAAAATCTTAGTCAGCTTCCATCAATTTTTTAGATAGATTATTAACTGGTGTCCTTTTACTTAAAACATCAACTTCATATTTCTGAATTTCTTTAATATAATCTTCACCTGCCGGTACATTGTTAATCAGACAATAATAATCATAAACTGCACCAAAAGGTTTCGTTTTCAATAACTCAAGAAACGCCAGACGTTCAAAGTTTTTACCGGATTCTTCAAACTCCTTTAACATTTTGGTCGGTTCAAGAAGAGCAAATAGAAAAGCCAGTTGAGTTGCACGCGCACCGATAACTAAAGCGCCAATTCGGTTTAAGCTGCCGTCAAAATAATCAAGACCTATATTAACTCGATCAAGTACATTCGCACGAACAATCTCCTGGGCAATAAGCTGAATTTCATCATTAAATATTACGACATGATCGCTATCCCAACGGACACCCCGGCTCACATGTAACAATAGCTCTTCAACAAATTGCAACAAAGATGAAATTTTATCTCCGATCTGTTCCGTCGGATGGAAATGCCCGGAGTCAAGGCAAATAAGTTTATTGTTCTTTACTGCATATCCCATGTAAAATTCATGAGAGCCAACTACCATCGATTCGGAACCGATTCCGAAAAGTTTACTTTCAACTGAATCCTTAAGATATTTTTTCGGATATTCTTCACTGAATATTTCATCAAGTGATTCTTTTAATAACGTACGATGAGTATTGCGATCGACGGGAGTATCTTTCGATCCGTCTGGAATCCAGATATTGTTGATTACCGGGGTACCTAACTGTTTCCCCATCTCAGCGGCAATTTTTCTTGTACGCTTTACATGTTCAATCCAGAAATTTCTGATCACCCGATCTTTGCTAGAAAGAGTAAAATTATCATCTGCATAAGGATGGGAAAAGCACGTTGGGTTAAAATCCATACCAATTCCAAGCCTTTTTGCCCAATCGATCCAACTTTGAAAATGTTTTACTTCTATTTGATCACGATCGATTTTTTTACCTTCGAAATCCCCATAAATTGCATGAAGATTTAGACGCTGCTTTCCGGGAAGTAAGCTCATCGCTTTTTCGATATCATTACGTAATTGTCCGATTGTTTTTGCCTTACCCTGACAGTTGCCAGTAACCTGGATCCCCCCGCCACCAAGTTCAGCATCCGGAGTTTCAAAACCACCAACATCATCAGCTTGCCAACAATGAAGGCTTATATTTATCTTATCAAGCTTGCTTAAAACTTCATTGGTATTAACCCCTAAGGCTGAATACTGTGCTTTTGCATTTTGATATTCATTTTCGATTGCTTTCTTATCTATCATGATTAATATTTCCTTAAAATTGAGTTTTCTTTAATATTATGCGACTTTGGGATATAAAGTGTAAAAATACTTTTTGCAGTAATATTATAAATGATATTTGGAAACGGTCTTACAGGGGAAGATATAAAAGAAATGTCTAAGCCAAGTACTTAATGCTTTGCGAAAACCTTTAAGTAAGATGTTAAAAAATTTTAGCGCAAATACTGCTTCGCTTGGTGACTCACATTATAACTTTTCGTATGATGCAAGTTACTTAATCGATTGCGAAAACCTTTAAGCAAAATTTAATAAGCAAATATTTTAAAGTCAATAGAAAAATAATATTTTTATAATATAGACGAAGAAAATGAATTTGCCTTTTATTTTAATATTTTTTGAAGGAATTCAATAGGATGATAAATAGGATTATTTAGTACGTCTCCTATTTGCTCGCGGCAAGAGATTCCGCTTGCTAAGATTATTGTTTTGCTATCAAAAGAATCTGATCTTATAATTTGATGTATTAGATCATCTCCAATATTTTTACTTATTGAATAATATTCCTTCTTATAACCAAAACTTCCAGCCATCCCACAACACTCTACGCTAGAGACATCAACAGTATAGTTTAGTCTTTGAAAAAATTCTGAAGCAACATAGCCGGCACCAATAGTTTTCATTTGACAATGACCATGATAAAAAATCTTCTGCTTCGATGAATCTGAAATAGCTATGTAATTTGCAAGATCTAATTTGCGGCTAACAACCAACATATTCAGATATTCAATCGGATCATACGTATGTTTCGCGAGTTTATCAAACTGTACATAATTGCTGAGTAGTTTCTTATAATCATACCTGAAAAGCGCCAATACACTTGGTTCTGTAACAATAATTTCTTTCCCCTGATCGATAATTTCTTCAAGATAAGCTGCGAGTTTTGCAGCTCTTTTTGTTGTTAACTCAACAAGCCCCTGTGATTGAGATGCTCTTCCATCATCAAGTAATTTACTTAGTGTAATTGGTATTCCAAGTTTATCAAAAACTATGATTGTTGCCATTCCTATATGGGGATTATTATAATTGGTATAAACATCTGCAAATAAAACAACATCCGGAATTAACTCGTTTATTTTAGACTTGGGACGATTAACCTTTCGATATTCCTTATACTGTTTTACTAAGGTTTTATAGGCAAAGCGTGGAATTTGCCGTCGTTTATCAAAGCCTATTATTTTTTCCATTATAGTTCTACTAAGGGCTAGATTGCTTACCCAGTTTGACCAACCGGGCGTAATTGAAGCAAACTTTCCTAATATCGAAAAATTGCCAAAAAAAGTTTTCTGTAATGACGGACCTCCAGCAGCTTTGATCAAACGATCTTTAATTGTCGTATTTAGTCTAGGAATATCAATACGAACCGGGCAATTCGGAAAACACCTCGTGCACCCGGTACATAATTCGGCAAATCTGCCTTTTTCTAAACTTCCACTGGTTCCTATTGTCCATGCACCCCCAATTCCACCTGAGTAAACTTCACCACCGAATGCATGGCCACCAACAGCCTGGAAGTTTGCACAAGAATTTAGGCAGGCACTGCATCTGATACAATAAAGAGCTTCTTTTAACTCATCGTCGTCCCGCATTTTCATACGCCCATTATCAAGGAGGACAAGATGAAATTCCCTTTGTGTATCGGTCCTCCCGTTTAGATTTAGTATAGGTAACTCAATTGGAGGTTCCAAAATATTAGTATAAGATGTTAAAGACTGTCCGGTACCGCTTGCGGCTAATAGCTCTATGAAGATTCCGAAATCTTTTTTTCTGGAAATTATTTTTTCAATTCCGGAAACTGCAATATGAACTGCCGGAAGCTGCGTAGTGAGCCTGATATTTCCTTCACTTTCCACTAATAAAATACTCCCTTCGTCGGCAGCAATTAAATTTGCTCCACTGATACCTATATCGGCAGAAAGGAATTTTTGCCTTAAAATATCTCTTGCAAATTCGGTTAACTCTTCGCCGGTCTCAATTGGTTTGTCAGTATTAAAATGTCGCTTAAATAATTCTGAGATGCTTTCCCTGCTTCTGTGAATTGCTGGAGCAACATTGTGCGAAGGCTGCTCTTTTGACACCTGGAGAATAAATTCAGCTAAATCAGTTTCCGCTATCTCAATTCCATTTTTCTCTAATACGCTGTTCAGTCCAATTTCTTCAGAGGTAATCGATTTAGCTTTTACTATAAGCTTAGCGCTATATGCAAGACAAACACTTTTAATATATTCTGTTGCTTGGTCTTTTGATCTGGCTAAAAATACTTTTCCACCACGCGCTATAATAGATTTAGTTAGTGTATCAATAAGTTCAGGTAAATTTTGAATAGAATCCTCTTTTATCTGACGGGCACGATCCTTTAATTCATCATAATCATCTAATTTTTTTACTGCTATATACCGGTTTGTGTTAAAAGTTTGTGTATTATGACGAACTGCAACACTCTCAACATCAAGCGCTAACTTGATTGCTTTATATAGAGCTCCTTTAGATGATTTATCAGCTACTTCTCTTGGATGAATTTTATAATCATTAATATTCCCCATCATACTACTCCAGGATTATTATATGCAATTTACCAGGTCCATGGACACCTCTAACTAAAGGCCCCATATCAGCGGTAGCGCTTGGTCCCGTAATTATTGAGAAGCTGCGCTTTAACCCTTTTCCGTCCAGATAATTTTCCGAAAAAACATCGCGAGGTTTAGGAATTATTGTTTTACTATCAACTATTACTATATGTTTTCGCGTAAGCATGCTTACCGGACTTGACAAATTTTTAGAGATGGAAACACAAACAGAGCCAGTGCTAGCTATTGCGCAAAATGCATCCGTAACACCTGTCTTAATAGTTGAAAGCTGTTCCTTTGTAGGTTCGGTTACAACGTTTTTATTTAATTTAAATATTGAAAATAAATCCGGACTTATATCATTGGGTTGTGCAAGCACTATCATTTCACCTTCCGAGGCTGCTATTAATGCATTGTTCAAAGATTCTGCATTAGCATGAATTTTTTCTACGGTTGCCACTGCTTCTTTTGCAGAAGCAATAAACTGTTCTATAATGACTGAATTTACTTCGCTTTGCATAATAACGAGTTTATCTTAAAATATTTTTATATTTCTGCTCATTTTCATCGAAGTAGCTTGAATTTTCCGGCTCATACATTTTTAACTCAAATGATTTTTCTACGATCTTTCTCCATGCATGAATATTTGGTACAGCTCCGGTAGCTATCGCTTGAACCCCAATATTGCCAATTATTGTTCCTTCTATTGGGCCCGCGAGAACTTTTCGATCGATAGCATCGGCTGTTAATTGTGTAAGAAGTTCATTCTGAATTCCCCCGCCTACTGCATGTAAAATTATTATTTTATTACCGGAAATCGTTTCAATTTCCTTAAGTGTATTTCTATAACTAAAGGCTAGGCTTTCAAGAACTACTCTAATAATAAACCCGATATCGGATTTAATTGTTTGTCCTGTTTCTTCTAAAAATGCGATTATCTTTTCAGGCATTTCACCAGCTTTAAGAAATCTTGGATCACTTAGATCTACCCATGCTTTTGCAAATCCATTTTCTTTAGCCTTAGATACTAATTCCGGATAACTATATTCTTTAGATTTATCTTGCCAATAACGTCTACATTCTTGAATAGGCCATAATCCAATAATATTTTTTAGAAACCGTGTTGTGTTTTCAACACCACCTTCATTTGTAAAATTATACTTCATAGCTTGAGAAGAAAGAAGTGGGTGTTTTAATTCGATACCCATTAGAGACCAGGTACCGGAACTTAAAAATGCCCAACTACTTTCGTAAGCAGGAACAGAAACTACGGCCGAAGCTGTATCATGGCAGGCACTGGAAATAACCGGAATATTTTCATTTAATCCGGTCCGCTCTGCAATAGAAGGCAGTAGCGCTCCTAATATTGTGCCAGGTTCAACTATCTCAGGAAAAATTTTTCTTGGTAAACCAAAGGAATCAATTAATTCCCACGACCAGTTCCTTTTAATTGGATCTGCAAGACTTGTAGTAGAAGCTATTGAAAATTCAGCTTTCTTTTTACCTGAAAGTAAAAAATTTAAGAAGTCGGGAATTAGAAGAATTTTATCTGTAACATTTAGCAAATTTAATTTCTGCTTGCTCTCAGCAATAAGCTGAAACAGGGTATTGAACTGTGCAAATTGAATTCCAGTTTTTTTATAAATTTGTTTTGGGGAAACAATTTGGAAAGCTTGTTTCATGGTTTCATCAGTACGATCATCGCGATAATGGTGCGGATACCCAAGTATTCTATCTTCCGAATCAATTAAAACATAATCTACGCCCCACGTGTCAATACCTATACCATCAAAATCTTTACCATATGCTTTTCGAGCTTTAGTTAATCCCTCGATAATCTCCTTATATATCGCCAGAATATCCCAGTAGAAACCGTTTTCATATTTGATACTATGTGAAGTGAAGCGATGAACTTCGTGTAAGGTTATTTTATTTTCTATTAGATTTGCAACTATGCAACGTCCGCTTTCGGCGCCAAGATCAAACCCAATAAATTTTTTTTCCATAATATTAACAGGGATATAATATTTATTTATTATCTAAAAAAACCTTTACTTCATTAGCGACAATAAATTCTTCATTTGTAGGTATAACAGCGACCTTTATCTTGGAACTTACACGAGAAATAAGACCTTCTTTAGGATTTGAATTATTCAAATCTTCATCTATAATTATTCCCAAGTTTTCCATATTGGATAATATTTTTTTACGAAGGAGTGGGGAGTTTTGCCCAGCTCCTGCAGTGAATACAATACAATCGGCGCTGTTAAGAACAGCTAAATATTCTCCAATATATCTCTTCACATAATATGCAAACGTATTAAATGCCTGTTCTGCCTTCTTATTCCCCTGTAACATACCTTCTTCAATATCTCTAAAGTCGCCGCTAAGTCCGGAGATACCGTATATTCCACTTTTGGACATTAATATATTTCCAATTTCTTCTACTGATAGATTTTCTTTCTCCATTAGATACAACAACGCAAACGGGTCTAAATCGCCTACTCTTTTTGCTTGGAGCAGTCCGCTTTGGGGACTCATCCCCATAGAAGTATCGATTGACCAGCCATCTTTGATCGCACACACGGATGAACTTCCGCCTAGATGGCATGAAATGACTTTATTTGCAGAGAATAATTCCTTTGCTCTAATTCCAATAAACCTATGTGATGCTCCGTGAAATCCATATTTACGAACTCCATATTTTTCATAATACTCATAAGGGATACCGTATAAATAAGCTTCAGGAGGAATGTTTTTATGGAAATGAGTTTCGAACAATCCGATTAAAGGTGTTGCCTGCAATAATTTTTTGAAGACAGAAATTGCCGTAATATAAACGTCCGTATGTACCGGTGCAAGCAAGTGATAATCTGCCATTGCATTAAGAACATCATCCGTTAATGTAACACAACCTGTTATGCCCTTTGCATGAACTGTTTTGAAGCCAACAGCAGCAACATCCTCAATTAAATATTTTTCCTTGATTGATTCCAATGTTAGATTAACAGCATAAATATAATCCGGGATTTCCAGATTAACTGATTTTCTTTGTTCACCATCAAAGTTATAAGAATATATTCCTTGTTTATCTCCAATTCTCTCAACGGTTGCCTGGAATAAAACGGTCATATTGGTCATATCATATAACTTACATTTATATGAAGTGCTGCCTGGATTAGCGATTAAGATTTTCATACTCTAACTTTACTTTTTTACTTGAATTAAATCATCCTTGTTTAATCTTTGCAAGTACTTTTTCCGTAATTTCCCTAATTGTCTGTTCGGTAATATCCTTTTTACAGGGCTTAGTTGATTCATTAACTGTAAATTGCATTGGTTCGCTGCTCGGCATAGGAGCAGCATCGCAAGTTGCAACGCGTCCTTGTAATTTGAATTTTTCACGTAAACTCATTAAACGGTCTCTTTCGTTTTCCGGAAGTACATTCAAATTACCTAATTGAATGGCTTTCCAGACAATGCTTGCGGTGTGCTCCAGGGTTTCCATTTTATGGTACGCATTTAATAGATCACTTCCCAGTGTCAACGCTCCATGATTTTCTAATAATATAGCATCTGAATTTTTTATATGTTCTCTAATTGCATCAGGGATTTCCATTGTCGATGGCAGACCATATTTAGCAGTTGGTACTGCTCCAATAACAATAATGGCTTCAGGTAATACACATTTATTTAAGGGTATTCCGGCAACGGCAAAGCTGGTAGCATAAGGAGGATGCGCATGTACAACTGATTTGATATCAGGACGTTCTTTATATACTTCGATATGCATTTTAACTTCGCTAGATGGACTAAATTTAGGATTGCCTGATATAACTTTACCGTTCATATCGGTTTTTATTATCATATCTTCCGTCAGGAACCCTTTACTGACTCCGGTTGGAGTGGTTAACAATTCATTATCACTTAACTTTACAGATATATTGCCGTCATTCGCAGCAACATAACCTCGTATCCAGATTCGCTTACCAATCTCAACAATTAATTTTTTTATTTCCCATTCATTACTCATATTAGAAACTCCTTGATTAAATTAGTTCTCTTAAAACTTCTTCGTGAGGATTTTTAATTATTACATAACCTGCAAGCATTCCATCTTGCTTTATATATTCGAGTGCAGGTTTTACCGCTGCTTCTAATGCATCAATATTTCCTGTAATTACAACAAATCCTTTCCCTCCAACTGCCATTGCAACATGAACTCTAATTATATCCAAATTAGCTTCCTTCACAGCATAATCTGCAGCTTTAATTGCAGAAACAACTGAAAATGTTTCAATTATTAATATAGCGCCAATTTTTTTATTACTATTTATTTGTATTGTAGTTGAACCCGCAATTGCCGGAAAAACGCGAGGATCTAAATTAGGGATAGTGGTTAGATTTACAACTGAAAAACCCCCAACTTCTTTAGCAACACTGATTGCCGTTTCAACATCAGCAACATTGCCCCGCACAACCATGAAATATTTTCCCGAACAGATGGTTCGGGCAATAAGTTTCTCAACATTTGCAGATTTTAAAACCGCATCCTGAACGGCAAACCCTTTGTAGATACTAGCTAATTCTATTATTCCAATCGCGTTTCTATTTTCCATCAGTTCCTTTGAATTATAATTTCGTCCGGTGTAACCTTTTTTATAATTCCATTTATTGAAGCGTGAACATTACTAGATATTTTACCGGAGGCTTTAGCTATTAGCTCATATTTCTTAACTAAGTCTCCTTCACTCACCACCGCTTTTGCAGGTGATCCAACATGTTTGTCAAGGGGGACTCGAACTGTTTGTGGATTAATATTTAAATTCTTTAATGGACCTTTGTCTTGAAACATCAAAACGTCAAGCCTTTGCATAAGTTTTTTTGTTGGAACCTTCCTGTATTCATACATTGGGTGAACGGTAATTTCCTCTCCTTCCCACTTTAAGTTTTGCTCTCGAGCCAAGCGTTTTTCAATTATAGTCGCTCCTCTCGGATCTAATCCTTCCGGACATGCGTACATAGTGCACAAATTGCATTCGCAGCAAGAAAGATTTCCGGAATCGAGCATGGGAAAGTCCTCACGAGTAAACATACGATTTCGCATTGCGGTTTCAGGTCTAACAGGTTGACCTAATAAGTATCTTGGACAAAACTCAGTGCAAAAATAACATTGATCGCACCCTGCTTTCGCAATTATATCTGTAGCATGTTCAGTTGAAAACCTTCTATACATGGTTACACAATAATGGTCCTCGGGCAATACGATCAATGCCCCGGTTCGTTTGGATACAACTTTGTTAAGATCATCTTCTAAAATACCCATCATCAATCCACCCGAACGGACGAGGTAATGTGAAGCAGTAATATTAAATTTAGAGAGGACTTCATTATAAGAAGTTCCAACAGGAACCAGAATTGTAGCTGGCTCTTCAACAGCACCAGCAACAGAAATAAATTTATCGACGACAGGTTTATTTATACCTATATTATAAAAAGTTTCGACGTTCTGTACTAAACAGCCCACCGAGATTGGTAATGCTCCGGGCAGGACAATTCTTTTTGTGGTCATATAAATTAGGGTTACTTCATCGCCAGCCGGATAAACATCATCTACTGTAATTACTTTGATTTTCCCTTCAACTTTAGATTTTAATAACTCTATTTCTTCGGGGTGTTTATTCTTGATGCCTATAATACCTTGTTTAGCACCGGTCATTTCCATAACAATTTTAAAGCCTTTCAAAATTACTTCACTATAATGCAGTATCAATGACATATCTTTATGAAGCAAAGGCTCACACTCTGCAGCATTCATAATTATTGTATCTGGCCTTGAATTCAATTTGACGTGGGTTGGAAACCCTGCGCCGCCTGCACCAATAACTCCTAAGTTCTCTATATCATTTATAGTCATAAGTTTTTATAGGCTTTTAGATATCAGTGTAATTAATTTTATCAACTATCGCCATAATAAGCGTTCTTATCGGAGCAAATTTTAAATTGAATACCGTCTTGGCAACTCCTGGGGCTCCGCCGCAAACTACAACATCACCACATCCCGCTCCGACATAGTCAATTGCCACCCATTCATTACCCTCAGCAGTCCCATCAGGCATAATTGGTTGGACAAGGAAAACAGTCATCCCGTTGTAAGCGCTGTGTTTTTGGGTTGAAATAATTTTTTTTTCTACCTTAGCTAAAAACATTATGCTATCTCATCAACTAGCTCTACAATGCTTGCATTGACCGGCGCAAACCCAGAATCAAATGCCTCAGCAGCATCAGTACTTGTTACATAAACCACTCTATCGCCGGCTGCTGCGATATTTTGTGGGTCGGCAACAACAAGCGGAGATTCCGTTATTTTTTTGTAAGCTGATATAGGTTGAACAATATACATTCTGCATCCATTTATTTCTTTGACTTTTTTCGTAGCCCAAACAACTCCAATAACGACACCTAATTTCATAGTCTACTTTTTACTATTTGTTATTTGGACATCATCTATAATAGCTATAATCACTGCATCAATAGGAGCATTTTTAGTTGCATCGGTCATTCGAGCTGACGAACCGAAAGAAAGGAGAACAAAACTACCCTCCCCCGCCTGAACAGCATCTACTGCAATATGATATGATTTTAAAGGATTTCCTTTATAATCAACTTCTTTACATAAAAGAAGTTTTTTGCCATTGAGGTTTTCATCCTTCTGCGTTGAAACGATTGTTCCGATTACTTTTGCAAATATCATTTCTATTCAAACTATCTGTTAAATGTCTTCTCCAAATCATCAACCGGGCGAGGAATAATTAACTGTGACACAACTTCACCTATTTTTGAAGCAGCATCGACAGCGGATTCAATTGCGGAACGAACAGCCGCCACATCACCTTCAACTATAAATGATACATAACCGCTGCCAACCTGACGCCATTCAACTAATTCGACGTTTGCCGCCTTTAAAGCGGTGTCGGCGCCTTGGATTAGTGGTGCAAATCCCTTTGTTTCAAGTATTCCAATCGCATTTTTTACTGCCATTTTATTTCTCCTAAATTCAATTTTAATAAATAATTCTTACACAAATCTCAAAGCGTCGTGAATCATTATTCGACGCTTACGAACGAAATCTAAAGGTGTACAAATTCCTTCTCCGGTTGGAGTAGCGATTGTATGAGAAAAGTATCCCTCTCCCAAATCTCCGCCATCTCCGCGTAGGGTTCCACCATTTATTGTATGCACGTCGCAATTCAATACTCTTGTAAATCTTGTAGCCCGTATGATATCTTTAGTAAAGATACTCGCTGTATGTTTAAACCGATGTTCCGCCTTTAGCGAAGCTTCCAGCCCATCTTCAAAATCTTTTACCCTTACAACCGGAATACATGATGTCATTTGTTCGGCAACAACCCATGGATGATTACGGTCTGTTTCACCAAACAAAAGTGGGACATTTTCCGATAACGCTAAACCAATTGCTTTTGCTAATACATTTGCATTACGTCCAGCATAATCACGCCCGATAATCCAATGTTTACCTGAAAGCTGCAAAGCCTTGTTAGCTAACTCATCCATCTGGTAAGTGGACAATCGAGCGTTTCCAGCCTTTTCCATTTCAGTCATGAAAGCGTCAAATACAGATTCAACTACAAATATCTCTTTCTCTGCAATGCAAAGAATGTTATTATCATAGCTTGCGCTTTGTGTAATTTCCGTTGCTGCTAAGGTTAAGTCTGCTGTCTCATCAACAAGTACAGGTGGATTTCCAGGCCCCGCACATATAGCCTTTTTGGGATAAGCCATAGCCATATCAACCATAGCTGGTCCGCCTGTAACTGATAAAAGCTCAACTTTATCATGGCCGAATAATATTTTTGCTGTTTCAAGTGTAGGTTCGGCCACACAAGTAACGAGGTTTTTCGGAGCTCCGGCTTTCACCATATATTGATTTGCCAGTTGAATAACTTTAGCATTTACTTTTTTAGCAGACGGATGCGGATTAAAAGCAATAGTATTACCAGCACATAGTTGAATGATAATATTATTAATCATTGTTGGTCCGGGATGCGTGCTTGGAGTAACATTACCAATCACACCAAATGGAGAATATTCATCTAAGGCTAGTCCGTTACGGCCCGACCATGCTTGAGGGTGAAGATACTCAACGCCGGGGCTATTCGTTGCCGCATTTACCAGCTTTGCAATCTTATGGTCAACACGTCCCATCTTAGTTTCCTCGACAGTCATCCTAGCTAATTCTTCTTTATGATCCAATGTCATTTGTCTTACCGAATCAGTTATTGTTTTACGACACTGTTTGCTGCGCTCCTTAAACAACAGGAAGGCTTCGAATGCAGCTTCAACAGCATCGTTCATATCATCAAAAACACCCCAATCACCCTTATCTGTCGATCCAGTAGAATTGGTGTCAATTCTGTTCTGGGTAATCACCTGTCGAACGATGTTCTGAACCAAATCCTTTAATTGGTCTTCACTAATATTCACGTTTATCCTCTACTAATTATTTCGCAGATTTCTTTTCTGGTTTTAATGGGTCAATCGGAAATTTCGGTACCAATTTTTCTGAGGGACGGGGAATCACCAATTCCGATACAACAGTACCAACGTTCCTGGCTGCTTGAGCGCCAGCCTCGACAGCTGCCTTGACAGCTGCAACATCACCACGTAAAATTATACTTACTCTCCCGCCACCGACTTTAATCCATTTACCTAATTTTACGTTAGCAGATTTTACTGCAGCATCCGCTGCTTGAATGGCGGCTGTATATCCAATTGTTTCGATTATTCCTAATGCATCAATCATTTTCATTTCTCCTATATGTCAATGCCAATTAATTCAAATACTTCTTCGTGCGCCGATGGAATGATATTAGTGCTAATTAATTCTCCAACTTTTGCAGCGGCATCGGCGCCAGCTTCAATCGATGAACGAACTGCCCCAACTTCACCGCTAACTATAGCTGTTACATACGCTGCGCCAATCTCGACTCTCTTAACAAATTCGACATTTGCTGTTTTGAGCATGGCATCGATAGCCTGTATAGCTCCTGTGTTTCCGCGCGTTTCTACAAATCCTAATGCTACTCGCGACATATTTAACTCCTTCTATTTATTTATTTATTAATTGTTAATAATTATAAGATTTCGCTTTTTTATTATATCTTTAGCGCCTGGACTAATTATCGTTCCTTTTGGAACAACGATTTCAACTATTGCCGGATCAAGCGTTGCGAGATGATTTTCTGTTAGCAGTGGTGTTTTATAATTACTCAAATCAATCACCGCTCGCTGTTTATTTTTGTTGATACTTGTACAAGGACAATTAGTTTTTAGTCCTTTGGAAGAGGGATCTATTACCTCACCAAGCCTTAAAAGCTCAGTAATAACTTCCCTAACAATAATCTCAATTAGTTTTTCAATATTTATTTCCAATTCTAATCTCGACCAGTTTTTCTATATAAATAATTATTAGCGGAAGATATGGAATCAATTATACCAACTATTGCGTTATCTATAGCTGTGCTTTTTGTCATCCGGGTAATTCTTGCTGATGAAGATGAGCAGAGAAGTACTATATCACCATCACCGGCATTTACAGTATCAATACAAGCTGCTGATTTATTCGTATCAGATAAGTTCTCATCGAGATAAGTCACGATCATGATTTTTAGCCCGTCAATGTTTCCTTCTTTTCTCGTTGCAACGACATTCCCGATGACTTTTCCTATTTTCATTTCCCGGTCCTACATTTTCCCAATAAATTCAACTAAAGTTTCTTCCCTTACATTAGCAGCATTTGCATCGTCTGTATCTAAATGAATTTGTAATTTCCAATTGTCATTAGTTCTGATAAGAACTTTTTCGAATACGGTACTTTTTTCACCGGCGATTTTAACTTTACAAAAATCACCATCCTTAACTCCTAATATTTCCGCATCTTTATTAGTCATATGTATGTGCCTATTCGCGATTATTGCACATTTATCTATATAAATAGAACCTTCTGGACCAACCAAAGTTAAAGGTGCCGCTTCTGCGAGTGAACCTGAATTTGCAACAGGCGGATCAATTCCCAGAAAGATTGCATCTGTCAACGATACTTCAACCTGATCATACTTTCTTAGAGGTCCCAGAATCCTAACATTAGGTATACTACGCAATTTGGGCCCTACAATTGTTAATAATTGTTCTGAAGCAAACTCACCAGGCTGATATAATGGACGCATAGATTCGAATTCAGTTTGCTCACCAAATAGTATATGAAATGTGTTGGGAGTTAAATGTATGTGACGATTTGAAATACCAAGCGGTATCGTAAAAATAGTTACGTTAGAATCAGATTTTGTTGATTGTAAATCTAACTTAAGAATACTTTGAACTTCTTTTACAATTAATTCAATTAATTTTTGATCAGAAATCATATCTATTGTCTATAGTCTGTATATTCTTTTGTTAAACTCAAGAATCTACCATTTGAAAATATTAATTAGCTTAAGTTGCTATTAAAACTTCAATATTAGCCTTACGTAATCTTTCTATTTCATCCATAGGAGCGGAAGTATCCGTAATAACTGTAGTTATTTGATTTATATTAGCGTAGGCAGACAAGCCTGTCTGTCGAAACTTGTTGCCATCAACTAAAATAAATACTTTCTCAACTCGACTAACAATAAACTTTTTTAATTCTATCTCAAGCAAGTGGGTATCTGTAAGACCATTTTCAGATGATATACCCCAGGCACCAAGAAATGCCTTTTGTATTATGAGACTATTAAAAAAGTTGCTGGTTGGAATCCCGGTTATTGAACCCGAAGTATGTCTTAAATATCCCCCAGGAAGTAATACGTTGATATTACTGCAACCCATAAGTTCAATTGCTGTCCAAATTCCGGTGGGAATTACGGTTACGTCTTTTAATTCTTCTCGCTTCCTAAGCGCATGAGCCATAGCTAAGACTGTGGTACTTGCATCAAATAAAACAGAGTCCAAGGAATCTACAAACTTAGATGCGAGTTCACCAATCTTTTGTTTTTTTTGTGAGTTAAGACTTTTACGGGTCTGAAAAGAATATTCCTGTCTTACACGTTCTTCCACTAGATGAGCACCACCGTGCAATCTGTCCACTTTTCCCTGTTTTACTAAACTATTCAAATCAGTTCTAATTGTGGCTTCAGAAACATCTAGTAACTTGCTTAGCTCAGAGACCGAAACATTTTCTTTACCTGCTAATAGCTTCAATATTTTTTCGTGTCTGGATATCATGCAATTATCCATTAACTATTTTTGCATCTTTCATTAAAATCACCTGAAGTACAAGTTTTCCGGAATCACTTGTATCAACATAAAAATATTTTCGAATACTTCCAAATTATTTTTGTTTATTATCGAAATATTTTCATTTCTTAACATTCTTGGATTATTTACATTATTCATATCTTTTATCCAGTTAGAATCCCATTGTGCCTGTTATGTCAAAAGTCCATCCGTATTAAAAACGGTCTCTAAAAACAAATATTACGAGAAGTTGGATATTTATCATCCTGTATATCCCATTAGTCCCATATATCCCTGTTCCTATTCAATACTCATCTTATATAAAAATGTGTTCATTATTCAGTAGTTTCTTCTCTGTGCATTTATTTCCTTTATAACATATCGATCTGTGCCAAACCAAATAGTTCAGTTTTCAACCAAATAATACAGAAAAAAGCATACCTATCCCCTACTTCAGTAAAGTTTAATTTTATATTCGAAAAAGTTTTACGCAGCTTGACGGAAATAATAGTGATGCAGCCCATTCACAAACGGAATTTTATCTATCTTCCCTGCTATTTGTACTGGCCCACCTTCAGGTGAGTCCTTGTTGAGTCCGAGGTGTGTCCGAAATCTGTTAATATTGTTCTTAAGTGACTTTCATTTAAGACAATGACATGATCCAAACATTCCCTTTTAATACTTCCGATTACTCGTTCAACATAACTGTTTTGCCATGGCGATCTGTAAGAGGTTAGTATTTGTTTAATACCGAAGTGTCTAATAGTTTCACTGAATAATTTTCCATATTTGGTATCACGATCTCTAATTAAATATTTCACCGGATTGTATTCAAATAATAAATTCCTCAACTGTTGAGTAGTCCATTCAGAGGTTGGATTCTTTGTTACATTGAAATAAATAAGGTTCCTTCTAAAATGTTCTATTATTACAAGAACATATATTTGTTTAAAATTGACCGTTGGAATAGTAAGAAAATCAATTGATATTATTTCTTTCGAATGATTCTTAAGGAATGTTTTCCATCTCTGAACCATTGTCCTTCCTCCTCTTTTAGGAAAATATCTTTGAACAGTGGACTGAGAAATTTCAAAACCTAATTTTAGTAATTCGCCATGTATTCTTGGTACACCCCATAATGGATTTTCGTTTGCCATTTGTTTAATCAGATCTACTACTTCCCTGTTAATCATTGGTCTTCCACCATTAGTCTTGCTTTTCCTTTTCCAATAAATACGAAAACTCTTCCTATGCCATTTTATTATAGTTGCTGGTCTTACAATGAAAAGTCTTTCCCTCCAATTTGATAATAAATCTTTAATCAGGATAAAAAATAATCGATCAGATCTTTTTATTTTAAGTTTAAGTGTGGTTCGCTTATATATTTCTAATTGCTTAGCAAGAAAAATGTTTTCTAATTTTAATTGAGTATTTGTCTTAAATGTTTTCTGCAAGAATAATAGTAACGATTTGAGCATTTAGTTTGAATGATTATTGATATTTGTCAGGTAAAAATAGAAAAGAAATATTTTGATTTCAGTTAAATTTACCAAATTTTAATGCGGACGAGGTTTTGAACAGAAGTTATGTTTAAAGGTAGAAATCACAGACAGTAAAAAAGAAAGAGCATCCTTTTCGCAAGTTAGTTATACTAACGAGATAAATCATAAATGATCACT
>OCZT010001376.1_pt1 | contig 25130 bp, 18 predicted proteins | sample 1539031 | NCBI WGS metagenome assembly OCZT01 (sample SAMEA3539308, study PRJEB22396) | soil metagenome | biome: tundra; feature: field; material: soil | place: USA | collected 2010-05 | depth 0.15 m | reverse complement strand
TTTCACAAAGTAAAGAACATTATGATACACTCACCTACAATGATTGGATATCCGGAAACTGGAAAGAATTGATTGCTCATGGAAAAGAAGCAGAAACAAATAATGTCTTGTCAATCTATGGCGAAAAGCGCATGGGATATGCCAATTACATGATTGGTAATTTTTTCTCCTCAATTAGTTACTATGATATGGTTATAGACCTTGAACCTAATAACACCGATGTTATGGTTATGCTTTATCTTGATTATTATTACACCGCAAACAGTACCCAGATGAATCGAATCAGAGGCATGTTAAGTGACAGCGCATTCGCCACTTTAAAACTCCCCGATTGGAAATGGTTCGAAAGCATTTATGTCGAAGGTGGCGAATCCTCAAACAATAATTACTATAACGATAAAGCAAATTTATACAGCAATCCCCATTACTTTGGTACACAAACATTATATGGTAATACAAGCTATGGACAACTAGGTATTAAACTGAATCTATCCAACAATATTTCAACTTATTTGTCAGTCAAACAAAGTCTGATAAACACAGAGCAGCGCATAGGATTCACTTATACACACCCAAATGGAATAGGTGGTAATTCAATCTCCGACACCAGTGTTTCGGGCAAGTTCAAAACAACTCAGCAGGAATTTTACATCAATTCATCAATCGCTTTTAATAACGGAAGCTTCACTCCTTATTTTCATTTAGTTATGGGGAATGCAGGTGGAATTGGAACAACATGGGTTGATCAGAATCATCAAACACCACCCCCTAAGCCTCGTGATACCGTTACCAGGATATTTTCTTTCAATGATACAACTATCTCCACCACCGATTTCCTAATCGGTGCATCCATATCAAAACAGCTTGGTAAATTCGTATTTGAAGGAAATTTTGGCATTTCAAATTTTGCATATATGCACCAAGTTCAGGTTGGGGCTTCCGTGATTTATTATCCCTTTGGAAATACCCATTTTTCAATCGCTCCTCAGATTAAATATCTGAATGATTCACTCAATCACGATTTGATTACCCAATTAAATATTTCCATGATGCTCCATAAATATTGCTGGCTTACTTTATACGGTTCTCTTGGCGATCTTGAACATTCCAATGAAATGAATGGAAGTGTAGTATTCAACAACTCCGATATCATCAACAACAGGTACGGAGCCACTCTATTTCTGCCCGTTTCAAACACAATTCATATCTATCTCGATTGTCAATTACAGCTATGTCAGAGTTGGGTATGGACTGCAACCAATCCCACTCACAACACCCTCGTCTTCTCGAATTATCAAAACAATTATATAACATTAGGTCTTAAATTTAATCTATAAAAAATGAAAAAAGTAATTATTCTAACACTATTTGCATGCTTAACATTCCTTGCTAATGCACAGGATTTTAATTCCATCGAAAAAGCTTTTTATGAAAGCTATAGTCTCGATTCTGCCAAACATTATAACCGCGCCGCCCTGGCATTGAAAGCGGTTTACTCCGAAAGCAGCTACGAAATCAACCTTCGCCTCGGCTGGTTGTATTATGAATCCGAAAAATACACCGATGCTGTTAACTATTATCAAAAAGCGATTCAACTTCAGCCCAATTCCATCGAAGCCAGGCTCGGAATTGTTTACCCCTTGTCCATGATTCCGAATTGGGATGAAGTCCTCAATCAATATCTGAGTATCCTCAAGATAGACCCCAAACAACCCTTGGTTAATTATCGCGTTTCATTGATGTATTATAACCGCAAAAACTACACCGAAGCAAAGAAATATCTTGACACTTATGTCCAGGTATATCCCTTCGACTATGATGCATTAATGCTTTCAGGATGGAATTCGTTAGCTATAAATAATAAAGCAGATGCAAAAAACTATTTCCAGAAAGCCCTCTTAAATCGCCCCAATGATGCCTCTGCCAAACAAGGTCTTGATTTAACAAATTAAAGAAACTTTTTGTTGATTTCTTGAAGGTATAAGGTTCATTAAACCTACTCCTTCACAAACTTCCCCCTCAATGTTTCTATATTGTTTGTTACTTGATAAAAATAAACCCCATTACTAAAACCGGAAACATCAACAGTAGATTGGTTTGAATTGGTTATTAGTTGATGATAAATTATATTCCCCATGACATCTGTAATTATCAATATTTGATTTTGGACATTATCTGATTGATATATATTCAATGTATTGGAAGCCGGATTGGGAAAAATTTCTATAACATTATTTGGTTGTGGAATATTTTTTATACCCATAAATGTTGGTGATTCGACATTTACATAAACCATCGTATTGGATGTTCTCATTACCTGGTATGAGGAATCGCAGTAGCTGCTTGTGCAACCTGTGGAATCAACTATGGATAAACAAATGGTGTAAATTCCTGCATTCAAATAAGTATGGCTTGGATAAGCAGTTGTGTCATCCTGGCTGCCATCGCCCCAACTCCAGGTATAGTGAATTGGCGGAGTACCGGTAGCATAATTTATGGCAATATAATGATGTATTTGGGTTGTATCAGGATAGAGGCTGAAATATGTCGAACAACTGGTCGGTAAATATTTTGCGAGATAATAAACTCCTGTTTCCTGTGATTGATCTGCTGCATAAGGGTTATTTAATGTGAAATTGCCAAATGTTATGGTGGAGGTATAAAAGGTACCGATTGAATACATATCTCCATTAGCCGAAAGATTTGTTATGCCTGCAGGTCCTAAATTAATCCCAGAAATCAAAGTTCCGCTTCCATTAAATTCAGCTAAATAACCACTTGCGGTATCGTATAAAGTTATATTATCAATGATTAAAGAATCCCGATATATTCCACTAAAATAAACATTGCCTGAATTTTCAGGAATGATGGTGATGGCAGCACCTATATATTTCACCCATTGGACATTGCCGGTACCATTAAATTTAGCTGTAAAACCTTGATTAACGGAAGTTGATGTCATTAAAATAGTATCAAGCATAAATGAACCACTATCGAAACTTGCATTGAAATAAAAATTCCCAAAAGCATCAGCAATTAAAGACCCGCCTAAATTAATACTCCCTTGAGGCTGAAGGATGGCGGTGCTATATCCATTTGCCCATAGCGCATTGCCGGAGCCATCAAATTTTGCAACAAATAAATTTGAATAACGATGCGTGGTATCATTATCAGGATTGTATATTGATAAATTTCCAACATGGAAAGTATCGCTGGCATAGCAACCGGTAACAAAAACATTTCCTGACGGGTCTGTACTCACAGTATTTAAATAATTCCAATTGTCGCCACCCATTGATCTTGACCAGATGGGTAAGCCGGTAGTGCCATCAAACTTAACAAGAAAATCATTGACCGGCTGACCGAATGATGGATAATTATACAATGTATCTGACCCGAATATTATAGAATCACAGGTAAATATTCCTCCGATAAAAAGATTTCCTGTTGGGTCAATAGACATGGAACAAACATTTGAAAATGTAAACGCATATTCTGCCATTCCATAATTTCTGGCATAAATCTGATTGCCGTTGGGGTCGTATTTTACAAGAAAAGTACCACCGCCTCTCAAGGTGTCGTTACCAAAAATCATGGCAAATATCGTATCATATCCTCCATAGTTTCCTGTTACATAAATATTCCCGGCAGCATCAGTGCAAATTGCCCTTGCAACACCCTGGTTATCATTCACATTACCGGCAGTATTCAACCATAAAATATTACCGCTGACGGCATCATATTTTGCAATGAATACTTCAGGATTAGGCTGGTTTTGGATTAAATTATAACCGCCAATATCAAAAGTATCGCTAATAAATGAACCTGCTACAATTAAATTATTATTAGCATCATTTTTTGCATTAAGACTTCCATAAACATGACCTGTCATTCCACTATACCAGATATAACCATTGGTGGATTGCTGCGCCCATTGGAGTACCTGGGCATTTAATTTTCCGCTCAAACCAATGAAGGCGAACATAATTACGATTAAGAGAAGTTTATTTTTTTTCATTTTGATTATTTTTAGAGTTTCAAATATATTGTTTATTTATTACAAGATGAAAAAAACGTCTAAAAGGTTGGAATGGTTGAAAAATAAATATCTCATGGATTCCAATTTATGTATCTGCATCAGACAAAACAATGAGTCCAAAACTCCTTGTCTTACCCGACAAACCCTTTTTAAGGTCATCATCTTCACTCTAAAACACCTTTTCAACCCCATTTTACCCATTTTTGGAGGGCAGTTCTCAAGTCCCGGCATCTCGTTTTTTGATGTTTTGATGGTTTTTCAGGGAAATGAAACCTCATAATTCAATCAAAATTGAGCATTTATGGGCATAACTCATGCTAAAATGGCTAAAAACACGAAAAACGAGCAAAGTGAACACTCGGTTCGTCATGATGAACACTCGGTGCGTCATGTTGTATACTCGGTTCGTATTGTTGTATACTCGGTGCGTAATGTTGTATACTCGGTACGTATTGTTGTATACTCGGTGCGTCATGATGCATACTCGGTTCGTATTGCTGCATACTCGGTGCGTCATGATGCATACTCGGTTCGTATTGTTGCATACTCGGTGCGTCATGATGCATACTCGGTGCGTTATGTTACATACTCGGTGCGTCATGATGCATACTCGGTGCGTCATAATGCATACTCGGTGCGTCATAGTGTATACTCGGTTCGTTAATCAGAAAACAGACTTCAGCTATTGAAGTAATATATCTTGATAATACTAATGATCATCTGGCAACAAAAAAACTTTCTTTAGAAGATTTATATGGTTATGTAGAAAGTCTTTTAACAGTTAATCAAACAGTTTGTATTTAGGAAACTGTATTTTCAAAGAATGCAAGTGTTTGTTTTAAGAGTATCCTTGATTTTACTACCTATTGGGATACTGTGGAAGCTAAAAAGAATGCTTTATTAGATAACATAAAAGCTTTTAAGGCTAAGCCGAAGGAGGTAAAGAAGGAAGAATAAATGAAAAAATCCTCGACTGACGGCGGGGATTTTTTTTTGTAATTCGAGCTCCTGTTTGTTTATTCCTTAGTTCTTCATCTCAGCCAATTTTTTAGGATTCAGGATAATGATATTTTTACCATTCATCTTGATTATCTTTTCTTCAATAAAATCCGTGAGATTACGACTTATAGTTTCTATTGTGGTTGCGGCTATACTTGCAAGGTCTTCCCTCGAGACAATAAAGGTGTTATTATCTTCATTAATATTATATTTCTTATGAAGCATTAATAATGATTCGGCAACTCTTTTCCGAACAGAATCATAAGCAAGTTGTAATAGTTTTGCTTTCTTTTCTTCAAGATTATTTGATAACAGGTTAATGAATTTATTCGCTACATCGCGGTTATTAAAGAGTAGCTTGTAAAAATCTTCTCCCGGAATTAAAACAATATCCGAATCTTCCAAAGCTTCCGCTGTTTCGTTATAAGACTTTCCTTCAAGCATGGATGTGTATCCGAAAAAATCACCTACATTATGCAATCCGATTATAAATTCCTTCCCTGCATCATTCGTTTTATAAGTCTTTACCTTTCCTTTATTAATAAAATAAATAAACTTTGGTGTATCACCCTCACGATACAAATCCTTACTCTTTTTGAACTCCCTGAGCTCTCTTGTCACAGAAAGATTATCCAATTCCATCAATCCATTCGCTTCATCCAGAAAATCATTCAAGCCTTCAGCATCCTTACTATATTCAACATTTATGATTTCACTTTTCTTTAATCGTGTTTCAATTGCATTTAGGAGGTCAGTTTCATCCATATCCTTATTCAAATAATCATCAGCTCCAAGACTCATTCCTTTCCTGAAATCCTTTTTCCCTGATTGAGAGGTAAAGAATATGAAAGGAATACTGGCTGTTCCCGGGTCTTTGCCAAGGATATGAAGAACTCCATAACCATCCAGTTCTGGCATCATAATATCGCAAATAATAAGGTCCGGTTTTTCACTTTGAGCAATCCTTACACCTTGGATACCATTCACAGCTGTTAAAACATTATAATGCTCTAATTCAAGGATTTCAGCAGTATTTTCCCTCACCTCAAAATTATCTTCAATCAATAATATTGTCTTCATATCTTTTTAATGCAAATTTATCTCATGTTTCAAATCTAATAAATGATTCTAATCATAAAATTCTTTGATATATATCAAATAATTCAATTTATATTAATTGATACTATCATTATTTTGTGGAATTTGAATCGTGAAAGTTGTCCCATCATTGGGTTTACTTGTAAAACTGATATTCCCATCCAGCAATTGAATATATTTCTTCACAATACTCAAACCCAATCCTGTACCTTGTATGTCTTCTACATTGGCTCCCCTGTGGAACTCTGTGAACAATTTCTTCTGGTCGTCCTCCGGAATTCCAATACCTTCATCTTTTACAGATATTACCACCATGTTATTATCAACATATGATGTTATGTTAATCTCTTTTTCTTCGGGAGAATATTTACTTGCATTAGATAGCAGGTTAAGAAGAATATTTCTCAATATTTTCTGCGATTGTTCAATAGTAGCATGTCCGTTATGATAATAATTTATCTTTTGATTTTTTTTGCTGATCATTCCTTCCATTTCATCTACCAGTGATTCGAAAAATTCGGGAAGGTTAAAAGCATTCCTGTCGGGTTCTACAATACCTCTTTCCAATTGTTCCAACGATAGATAATCATTAAGAATTTCATTTAGGTTTTTTGCTAAAGAAGTAATCCGTTCTAAATGTTTTAATCTTTTATCTTCTTGTTCCGGCTCCTTATATTTTCTGGCTAACGATGCACTGGAAAGTATTGCAGACAAAGGAGTTCTGAATTCATGGGATGCAATGGACACGAAACGTGATTTCATTATATTCAGCTCATGCTCACGGGAAAGGGATTCAGTTAGTTCTATTGTCCGCTCCTTTACTCTTGATTCCAGTTCTTCCTGGAAATTTATCTGATTGGTAATATCCAATAATACCAGTTGTATAATGTTTTTCGAAGGATTCAATTTTGCAAACAACTTGCCCCAGAAGAAGGTACCGTCAACCTTTTTCATCAGCAATTTATCGTTTCTTGCCTCCCCTGTTTCAAAAATATCCTTTCTCATCTTATCGAGGTCCGAAGCATTAACAACATGTTTTGATGAATCATAATTTGTTAAGAAATCCTCTTTTGATGCATATCCGAAAATCTTTATTCCCTTTTCGTTTGCATTGGTAGTTTTACCTGTTTTCGGATCTGCTATAAACATTGCAACGAGAGAGTTTTGAAACAGGTCAAGATAAATTTCCTCACTCGATTTAAGCTTTTCAAACGCTTCTATCTGTGGTGTTATGTCTATTATTACAGTTTGCGCCAGGCTTCTGTCAGAATTCAATTTCAAAAACAAATTTGCCCAGAAATGTGTCCCGTCTTTTCTCCTCAATTCTTCTATACTGTCAAATAATTCTCCTTTCTCAATTAATATATCTAAATTCATTTCCCTCTTGTTCGGAGTCACATAATGATTTGAAGGATCAAATTTTTCTAAAAACTCTTCTCGGGAATCATATCCGAAAAGATCAACGCACATCTGATTAGCCTCAACTACTTTAAGGGTTTTCATATCAGTGTATAATATTGATGCAATTGCATTTTCATACAGGTTCCGGTATTTATCTTCGCTGCTTTTAAGCTTTATCTGGTTAAGTTTTCGTTGTGTAATATCTATATTAATAGAAAGATATTTATAAGGCTGCCCCTTTTCATCCAGAAATGGAACAATCGTTGTATCCATCCAATAATCAGTGCCATCCTTTGCCTTGGTTTTCAACTCACCTTTCCATATATTTCCGGAGGCAATAGTAACCCATAAACTGCTGATAAACTCTTTCGAATGATAACCGAGGTCTATAATCCGATGATGCTGCCCTATCAGTTCTTCTCTCTTATATTTTGAAATCTCACAGAAATTATCATTCACATGTTGAATAATTCCATTTTTATCGGTTACAGAAACAATACTCGATTCATCTAATGCATATTCATAATCCGAAATATCATGCTTCAGGCTTTTTAATTTTGCTTTCGCTTTTTCATTTTTCTTCTCTAATACTTCATTTTGTTTCAGAATTTCCTTAAAACGATCATATAACTCAACCTGCAATTCAAATGCACGAGCATGTCCATCTTCCGATTTTTTATCATTTGCCGTTTGTTCCTTATGCAGTGTTACCAGATCTGTTACATCTTTTGCCTGGTAGATAATATAAATCACTTCATTATAAGAATCCAAAACCGGTTTATTAACAATGCTCCAGTATTTCGTTTCAAAACTGCCATCCTGCTTGCGTACATCATATTTTTGCACTGGCATGGTATGCGCTATTTTATTTTTCAGTATAAAATTCAATGATACTCTCATATTCGAAACCCCATCAGCAGTCAGGTCATCAGGATTATCCGGAAACACTTCAAATAGATTTTTACCCACAATATCCTCCCTGGTGGTCATCGTGGCTTCAGCAAATGCATTATTTACCGAATGGATAGTAAAATCAGGTAAAAGCACAAGATATAATCCTGGAATAGATTCAAAAATAATCTTGAAATCCGTTTCAATTTCGAGTGTCAGCATAAGATACTAAAAGGTAAAAATTACTTTATTCGCCACAAAGATAAACCTTTTTATGAGATTACAAAATGACTTTTGTTTTATTTGGGCGAGTTCTGCATCACTCGCTACCAGGTTCAGTCCCGCTGCAGCCATTTTTTCTGCGATACTTCATCACTTAATTCATTCTTCCAACAACAGAAAAAAATGTCAACATCGGGCGCAGTCTGTAAGGTTCACTTCTCCGAATTCAAATCCTGCCATCAATCGCCTCACGCACGTTAGTAATGCAAAGTTCACCGCAATTGAATCCTGAAAGCCAATCGTCCTTCACGATTTGCTATAAGGTTTCATTCCTTCCCCCACCTCAAACTGCCAAATGCTGTCATCCCGACGAAGGAGGGATCTCTATTGGTTTCATTCCTAATTCCTAATTGATTTCTCGGTTTATCGAAGATTAGTGATTAAAATGGAAATATTGGGATACATAAGGTGTGGAATTGAGGAAAATAGGATGGATTAAAAATCCAATTGATATTTTGAGGGATTGCAAATTCCTCATATCAGGCAAATCCTGCGCATCGGGGAATATTATTTTTTAATGACTTTTCCACTCGCAATTTCTCCATTGTCATTTATAACTTGATACAAATATACTCCATTAGAAAGTTGCGCTGTATTTAAAGTAATTGAGTTTGTGAATTTCTGATCTAAAAGTTTTTTAGACAAAATATCATATAGAATTATCCGAGATGGTACACCATCATTTTCTACAATAGTTAAACTTTTGTCAAATAAACTTGGATAAACATTGGCAAATAAGTTTTTATTATTTGAAATGACAGGTATCATATCAGATAACGAACGTTTCCAAATACCTTGAGTTTGTGTTGCTGCAAAGACAGTATCCCCAATGACTACAAAAGAAGCTGTACCCCAACATGGTTGTAACCCATCGTTCCACTCATGCCAACTACTGCCACTATCTATTGATAAATTAACACCTCCCTGATAAGTGCCGCCAAGAATAAAGTTACTGCCTACATAAAAGGTATTAGAATGACTATTTGTATCTATAACCCAATTGGCTCCATTATCGATAGATCTATAGAGACTATAATTATTAAGCGATAAAATAATATTACCATTTCCGGCAATTTTGGTAACATTTGGAGTTGAACCTAATCCGTTATTCATTTCTGTCCAATTGTTGCCGCTATCGAAAGATAATAAAACTCCACCGGCAGTACCGACAAAAATATTATTTCCAACAACAGCGATAGAAAACACATCTGAATCTTTACTACTAATAAATCCATTATTTATACATGACCAGTTTGCGCCATGGTTTGATGATTTGAATATTCCCCCTGTCCTTATTAAGGTTGATTGAACCGAATCAGAACCCTGTATTCCAAGCAACACATTTGTACCTTGTGTTGTGATTGAATTTATTACTCGTCCGGAATCACTCATACCATTGGTTATATCTGTCCAACTATTACCCGAATCCGGTGAAAAAAAAATATTACTATGGTTGTATACAGTCTGAACTGCATAAATATTTGTTCCATCAGAAGCTAATAATTTTTTATTATAATGAATTGGAATACCATTGTTTCTTGCAAAGCATGTTTCACCACCATTATCCGTCATTAATATACCTTCATCTTGGACTGAAGCAATTAGGGTAGAACCGAATGTTCCTAATGCAGATATATAAACATCTGTATATCCATGATTTGATAAGTTCCAAGTAGTTCCATTGTCTGTTGATAAAAATATTCCTCCTGCATAAATACCTCCCATTCCATTTTTCCCTGCATAAATATAATTTCCATTCGCAGCGACAAATGTTCCTGTCCCATAAGTTGGTATGCCGTTATTCATCAAGGTCCAAGTGATACCATTGTTAGTAGATAAATAGATGCCCTGCCCACCTCCAGCAAAAATATTGTTACCATTTAATGCTAATGAAGTCGGTGCTAATGAATTATTCAACAAACTCCAACTACTTCCATTATTAGTTGATAAATAGATCCCATTATTAGTACCAGCAAAGATATTAGCCCCATTTATTGCAAAACATTTTATATTCAAACCTGATAAACCCAATAAAGCCCAACTACTCCCATTATTATTAGACAAATATACCCCACCACTGGTGCCAGCAATAATATCGGTACCGTTTACGGCTAAGGAATTGACCCCCACACTTGTTATTCCATTATTAACAGAAGCCCAGCTACTTCCATTGTTAATAGATAAGTAGAGACCTCCAGGTCCAGTAGCTGCAAAAACATTTGAATCTTTAATAAGTAATGAATTAATATAAAGACTCGTCAAACCATTATTTACAGCAGTCCAACTAGCACCATTATTGGTTGACAAAAAAACACCACTGCCCCATGTACCTGCATAAATGTTGCTTCCATTAGCGGCAAAGGCAGATATGTTTAAATTGGTCAACCCAGTGTTGATAGGTGTCCAATTTGATCCATTGTCAGTAGATAAATATACACCACCGCCAAAAGAAGTTGCATAGACATTATTACCACTAAATACAAAACCAGCCATCCCACCTGAAGGTTCTTTTAAATGTTGCCATTGTGCAAATAAGTTTGTACAAATAATTATTGCAATTGTTAGAATTAATAGTTTCTTTTTCATTAGAGATGATTTAATTTTTAGATCATAATTTTCCATCATAGAACTACTTTATTTCTTTTCCCCTGCAAATATAGTTATTTATAATAACGAGGTATGCAGGATTTGTAATCATGCTTTTCTCACTGTGGATTTTCAATCCACTTAATTGTTCATTAATCATCCTCCAATCCCCCGTCCCTTCACCGTCACCCCAACCAATTCCTTCAAAACCTCAACATCCACATCCGCAAGTCTGTTAATATAAATACAACTCTTCCCGGTCTTGTGCTTGCCAAATTTCTTCAATAATTCTATTCCATTTGTCAGCTTGCCGGAGAGATAAAGAACTATCGCGCCCTTACGCAGAGAGAAACCTGCAAGGGGCATATCGCCTTCGCGTCCGCTATCATATTTATAATGTACACTGCCAAAACCTACAATCGCTGTTCCCCACATTTTGGCTTTATATCCGCTCTCCTTTTCAAAAATTTCGATTATACGAAAACAATCCTTCCGCTTCGCCTCATCAGTTACCGTGTTCAGGAAATCTTTTACACTGTTTTTGTTTTCGGTGGTTTTATTTTCTTTTGCCATGTTGGTAAAAGGTTAATCTTCATGAAATTATTCTGCAATATTAACTATAATAATCAAGAAGTCAAAACAATCAATCCGGATTAACCAAATAATACCTTCAAGTCTTAATACATTTCTCCGTTGTTTCCCACTCTCTTTTGGAGAGGAGAGGGGCAGGAGTGAGGCTATATACCCTCTGCGCTAAAACCTTTGCAGTCTTCCAATTTTTTATCCCCAATATTTAATTTTACTTTGCAACCTTTGCGTAAACCTTTGCGTTTAAAACTTCAAAAATATGACAATATCCTCCCTCAGAACCTCCATACCTTCCACCAGAACGTCTATGCTATGCATCAGTACGAACATATTATCCTTCAATACGGTCAAACCATCCTTCAGCACGGACATATTATCTCTCAGTATGGACAAACTATCCCTTAGTATGGACATACTATCCTTCAGTACGGACAAACCATCCGTCAGTACGGACATATTATCCTCCAGTACGGACAAACTATGAAGGCTCCTTTGTGAACTCGCTCATTATCAATATATCTTTTTTTATTTATGTTAAATAGACTTTCGTAATTCAACTTTTCAACAACCCAAAAATTCTTTCTAAGACACGCCTTTTTATCTCACAAATCTCGAATTTCCACTTTTAAAGCGTAAATCATAAATCTCAAATCGTAAATTCCACCTTCCCCCGATTATCCCTCAATTCTGACTACCTTTGCCCCAATGAAAGTCCTTCAGCTTTGTCTTCGTGTTCCTTACCCGCCTGATAATGGTGGTTCTATTGCCATGCTCGCCCTTACCCGCAGTCTGAAGGAAGCAGGAAACGACGTTTTTGTTCTCTCCATCAACACTCCCAAGCATCACTATGATATAAATTCAATTCCCACCGATATAAAAGCATTAGCGCAATGGGATATCGTGAACGTAAACACCGAAATTCGTCCCTTAGATGCGTTTTTTAATCTCTTCACCAATAAATCTTATAACATCGAAAGGTTTCAATCAAAAGACTTCGAGAAAAAACTGACAGCACTCTTGCAAAAAGAATCCTTCGATGTGATTCAAATGGAAAGTCTCTACGTAACTCCATACATCAATTGCATCCGCAAGCATTCAAAAGCAAAAATCGTCTATCGTGCCCATAACCTGGAGTATAAGATTTGGGAACGCATGACAGAAGGGCTTCCAAATGGCTTAAAGAAATCATATATCCGTCTCTTAACCCGAAGATTGAAGCACTATGAATGCAATATAGTAAATAGCTTTGATGCGATAGTGGCAATCACCAAAGAAGATAAGCAGTTGTTCAAGGAAATAGGTTGCACCATTCCCATTCATGTAACCCCTATTGGCGTTGACGTTGAAGTTTTCAATCTCCCTGTGCATCGCAACAAGTATCCCGTCCTCTTCCATCTCGGTTCCATGAACTGGATGCCGAATATGGAAGCTGTGGATTGGTTTCTGTCGAATGTCTGGAAGGATTTGCACAACAAGTTCCTCGCTCTTAAGTTTTACATCGGAGGAAGAGGCATGCCCGAAAGATTATTGAAGAGCACCATGCAAGGAATCTATGTCTTCGATGAAGTAGCTGATGCAAAGACCTGGATAAACAGCAAAGACATCATGATTTGCCCCCTCAAGTCTGGCGGTGGAATGCGTGTGAAGATAATAGAAGCGATGGCACTTGGCAAAACAGTCATCTCCACAAGCATTGGCGCAGAAGGCATTCAATATACACACATGAAAGACATCCTGATTGCAAATACTCCTGAAGAATTTATAGAGATGGTGTCCCTCCTCATCAACAACCGCGAACTGTGTGATAACATCGGTATTAATGCAAAAGCTTTGATTCAACAACATTACAATAACAAAGTAATCGGCAGTGAACTGAATTCGTTTTATCAAACTCTTATTCGTTAATTTGCAGTATTGATTACTAATTAACTGATGAAGATATTTGTTATCCTGTCGCGCGTTCCGTATCCACTTGAGAAGGGTGATAAGCTTCGGGCTTTTCATCAGATAAAAGAATTATCAAAACACAATGATATCTTTCTCTTTGCATTAAACGATGCACCCTTTCATCCGAAAGCATTAGAGGAATTGAAACCTTATTGCAAGGCAATTAAATTCTATCATTTCAAGAAGAAAGACATCTTCAAGAATCTAATAAGTGCCTTCTTCTCCAAGCTCCCGATGCAGGTTGGATACTTTTATAATGGTTGGATTAAGAAAGTGATGATGCAGGATATAAAAAAGTTTGCCCCCGATTTAATTTATTGCCAACTGATTCGCACAGCGGAGTATGTGAAAGAAATAAAAGACATCCCGAAACTGATAGACTACATGGATGTCTTCTCTAAAGGTGTAGAGCGAAGAATAGAAAAGGTTCCCTTTTATTTAAAGCCTGTTTTCAATATGGAATACAAACGTTTGTTGAAGTATGAGCATGATGTCTTTGATGATTTCACCTACAAGACCATCATCTCTGTGCAAGACAGAAGCCATATTCCGCATCCCGATAAAGAAAAGATTGTTGTCATTCCAAATGGTGTGGATACTGATTTCTTTTTCCCTGTTGAGATAGAGAAGGAATATGATATACTCTTCTCCGGCAATATGTCTTATCCTCCGAATGTGGATAGTGCAGTGTATTTAGTAGAAGAGATTCTCCCATTGTTACTTCCCACTCATCCCGACTTGAAAGTGCTTATCTCCGGTGCAGATCCTTCGAAGAAAGTTCAATCATTGCAATCAAAAAATGTAATTGTTAGCGGTTGGGTAGATGATATTCGAGAAAGTTTTGCTGAATCGAAAATGCTTGTTGCGCCGATGCAGTTGAGTATTGGTTTGCAGAACAAATTGTTACAGGCTATGGCTATGGGGATTCCTGTAATCACTTCTATTCTTGCAAACAACGCTATCCATGCAACTCCTGATAACCACATTTTAGTTGCAGAGAATCCCAAGGAATATGCTGCCCACATACTTTCCCTTTTAGATAATCCCTATAAAGGAAATGCAATCGCCGCTAATGCCTTGGAGTTTGTGAAATCTAACTTCACTTGGGAAGCAATGAATGATAAGCTGGAAAAAATGATAAACCAGAAATAAATATTTAGCTATTATTTATTAATGAAAGATAAAATAGTAATCATCACAGGAGCATCATCAGGCATCGGAAAGGCTTGCGCCATTGCGTTTTCAGACGCAGGTACAAATATTGTTCTTGCTGCAAGAGATGGAGATAAATTAAAAGAAATTGAAACGCAATTGAAGGAGAAGGGTAGGGGAGTGCTCACTGTAATTACCGATGTTACAAAAGAAGAAGATTGCAAGAGGCTTATTGAATCAACTGTTTCACATTTTGGAAAGATAGATGTAGTGATATGCAATGCAGGCATTTCCATGCGTGCTCTTTTTGCCGATGTTGATTTGAAAGTATTGAAACAATTGATGGATGTCAATTTTTGGGGCACAGTATATTGTTCAAAGTATGCTTTACCTTATTTGATTTCGTCGAAAGGTTCCTTAGTTGGCGTGTCTTCGATAGCTGGAAAGAAGGGATTGCCGGGTAGAACGGGATACTCTGCCTCTAAGTTTGCCATGGAAGGATTTTTGGAAACAGTGAGAACAGAAAACATTCCGAATGGCTTGCATGTATTGGTTGCATGTCCAGGTTATACAACATCAAACATCAGGAATACTGCATTATCAAAAGATGGAAAACAACAAGGGGAATCGCCAAGAGATGAGGATAAAATGATGACCGCAGAGGAGGTAGCAAACAGAATATTGATTGCTGTAAAGAAACGCAAACGTGATTTAATATTGACCACAACGGGCAGATTAATGGTCTTCTTAAATAAGTTTATTCCATCAATATTAGATAAGATGGTTTATAAACATATAGCTAAAGAAAAGGACTCTCCTTTTAAATGAAAAACAATCAATGGAAATGAATAATAGAACTGCTTTACTTGCTGGTGCAACAGGATTAATTGGTAATGAAGTTTTGCATCTTTTGCTAAATGATGAAAGTTATTCTTCTGTCATAGTTATTACGCGAAAACCCTTATCAATCAATAATCCTAAGGCAAAAAACATTGTAATTGATTTTGATAAATTGCATGAGTTGAAATTGCATATTCAAAATGTTGATGATGTATTTTGTTGTCTTGGAACAACTATGGCAATTGCAGGAAGTAAGGATGCATTTTATAAAGTTGATTTTACATATTGTTTTGAATTGGCAAAGGTTTCTTTGGAAATGCATGCAAAACAATTCCTGATTATTTCTGCGATGGGAGCGAATATGAAACAAGGAGTTTTCTACAACAGAGTTAAAGGAGAAATTGAAATGAAACTGAAGGAAATGCCTTTTGAATCCTTGAAAATATTGCAACCATCCATGCTTCTCGGCGATAGAAAAGAACACAGACCGGGCGAATTAGGAGCAAAGAGATTGTTTAAAGCATTGGCATTTATATTTGTTGGTCCATTGAAGAAATACAAAGCAATAGAGGCATCGGATGTTGCCAAAGCTATGGTGAATATTGCAAAGACTAATGCAAATGGAATTGAAACATTTCAATCGGATAAGATAAAGGCAATTACAGATGTTTCTTAATTATATAATATTATTGATTTCTAAATATTCTGTGCAATAACATACCCGCTTGCCCAAGCCCACTGAAAGTTATACCCTCCAAGCCAGCCTGTAACATCGACACATTCACCTCCAAAGAAAAGTCCGGGAATTTTTTTTACTTCCAATGTTTTAGATGAGAGTTCATCAGTATCTATGCCTCCCCGCATCACTTCTGCCTTATCATATCCTTTATCTCCCGAAGGTTTTACAGTGAAATAATGAATGAATTTTTCAATTGTTTCGAGTTCTTCTTTTGTTAGAGATGCAAGATTTTTATCAATGGGAAGATAATCAGCTAACGCTTCTGCAAACTTCTTTGTAAAGATATGAGATAAGAAATTTAAAAGCAGTTGTTTTCCATTTTCCAAACGCTTTGATTGTATTAATGCGATGATGGAGTTGTGTGGAAATAAATCTATAGTTATAGTTTCACCTTGTTTCCAATAAGAAGATATTTGAAGGATGGCAGGACCACTCAATCCCCAATGAGTGAATAAAATATTCTCTTCAAAACTAATCCTGTCATTATAAACACGACAGAATATTGAGTTACCTGCAAGTTTTGCATACCACTTGGCATCCTTTCCTGATATGGTAAGCGGAACAAGAGCCGGTGCGGTTTCGGTTATCTTTAAGTCAAACTTCTTAGCAATTTTTAACCCGAAATCAGTAGCGCCCATCTTAGGAATCGGCAAGCCACCTGAGGCAATTACTACTTTAGAAGTAGTTATTTCTTTTTTGATCCCATCAATTTCCAAAATGATATTAAAACTTCCATCAGTTAACTTTGAAACATCTTTTACCGACGCATTGCAAAGAATATCCTGATGAGTTTCCCGACATAAATCTTCAAATACTTTCACCACATCTTTTGCATTATTCGTTGTCGGGAATAATTGCCCTAATGTCTTCTCATGCCCTTCTATTCCATAAGTCTCAAAGAAATTAATCGTGTCCTCAACAGTCCATTGGGAGAAAGCAGATTTGCTGAAATGTTTATTTTCGGAAATAAAATTTGCATCAGTAGAATAAAGATTTGTGTAGTTACATCGCCCCCCGCCAGAGATTAAAATCTTTGCTCCGACACGATCATTTTTTTCAAGAATTAAAGTGTGTTTTCCAAGAAGACCTGCTTGCACAGCGCACATTAAACCACAGGCACCTCCACCAATAATCACAGCATCATAATTCTTCATTAATTATCAGAAACTAATAAGTAAAAAGAAAGGAAAAATAAAAATCTATTTTTCAATTACTAAATCCTCCTGACTTGCGCCAAGTTTAACTAGAACTGCTGAAACATCTTTAACAAATGCATCGGGTCCGCAGACATAAAAATTCTGTCCGAAATCCCTTATAGTTTCTATTAAAAAATTCTCATCAACTCTTTTCTCCATGAACCCGATATTGTTTTCACGAGTAAATATCTTTATGAAATTACCTTTCAGCATCTTTGTCAATTCCTCATCTAATATCACGTCTTCTGATGTTTTATTGGAGAGAATAAGTTTGCACTTTTTTAGATTATTTCCTTTATATAAGTTACGCAAAATTGCGATGAATGGCGTTACACCGGAACCTCCGGCAATAAATACCCCCGGACCTTTATAAGTTATCGAACCAAAAACTTCATGTAAAATCAATTCTCCTGAATTCATCTTTCCCAGTTTGTTTGTTACTCCCTGGTGATCATTATAAATCTTAATCATGAATTCAAGGTAATCTGCATCTTTATATCCTGTAAATGTAAAAGGACTTCTTTTATCCTTCCATTCAGGAATATTGATGGAAAGATCGGCTCCCTGACCTGGTTCATAATCAAATCCAGGAGGCTTTTCAATTGCAAAACGTTTTACATCATGGGTGATATATGATGATTCAAGAATATTAACAATAACTGCACTCATGATAAAAGATTTAGTATAAAAGAATTTTATTTATTAGAGGATGTAAAACTACGGAAAAATTTCATGATTGACATGGTTGATAGGTATTGAACCATTTAATTATTTTCTGTATTTCAGAAGATAACTCCTGAAATTATTTCTTAGTTTTGCTTTATGAATGAAATCAATGAATTATTTAGCTTTTCAAAAGACTATATTTTAGAAGATGATACTGTATTGCTTCGTCCTTTAAAAACTGATGACTATGAAAATCTTGTTGACTTTGCATTTAATGAACCTGAATTATGGAAGTATTCTGTCGTTCCGATAATTGGGAAGTCTGGATTGAGAATCTATATAGATTCAGCATTAGAAGCAAGAGAAGCGGGTAAGGAATATCCTTTTATTGTATATGATAAACGTCTGAAAAAATATGCGGGAAGTACCCGGTTTTATGATATTCAATTAACAAATAAATCACTTCAATTAGGATTTACCTGGTATGGAAAACAGTTTCAGGGAACAGAATTAAATAAACATTGCAAATATCTTCTTCTTGATTTTGCTTTTGATAATATGCAAATGGAAAGGGTTGAATCCAGGGCTGATAATGCAAACGAAAAAAGTATTGCAGCTATGAAAAGTATAGGTTGTGTTGTTGAAGGAGTACTTAGAAGTAATGCTCTGAAATCGGACGGGACAAGAAGAGATAGTATTGTTTTGAGCATTTTGAAAGATGAATGGTTTGATAAAGTCCGAACTGAATTAAGAAAGAAAACATGTAAAGATTAAATATAAATGAATTTTAAAGATCACTTCTCTAAACAATCTGATATTTATGCTCTTTCTCGTCCTCAATATCCGGATGAATTATTTGAGTTTCTTGCCTCTTTAGCTCCATCAAGAGAACTTGCATGGGATGCAGGTACCGGCAATGGACAAGCTGCATTGCCACTTGCGAAATATTTCAAAAAAGTTATTGCAACAGATGCAAGTAACGAACAAATTAAAAATGCTTTTGCTAATGAAAAGGTAGAATACAAAGTTGCTACTGCAGAAGAAAGTGGATTGGAAAGTAGCTCGGTTGATTTGATAACTGCGGCAACTGCTATCCATTGGTTTGATCACAATAGGTTTTATCCTGAAGCAAAAAGAATTCTTAAACACAATGGAGTTATCGCTGCTTGGTGTTATGCATTTTCAAAAACCAATGATTCAATTGACAATATTATCCATAATTTCGCAACAGAAATATTAAAAGATTATTGGCCCCCGGAAAGAAAGTTTGTATGGAATAACTATGTTGATTTACCATTTCCTTTTGATAAAATAGAGACACCAAAATTCTATTGTAAAGTGAACTGGAATTTAAATCAAATGGTTAATTATCTGAATTCATGGTCATCAACTCAAAAGTATAATACCATTAATAAATCTAATCCTATTGATTTAATATTTCCTGAGTTACAAAATGCCTGGGGTGACTCGAATGCTGTTGAAGAAACAAGTTGGGAATTAGGATTAAGAGTTGGCAGAGTAAATAAGTTATAAAAAAGAATGACCCGGATGCTGAAAACCGGGTCATTACTGCAAATCTGAAATTAAATTTTAATATCTGAATCTATATCCGATGGTCATTACAAAGATGTTATTTTGTAATGTGTTTGTAGAACCTTCTACACTTTGAAATGCTAAGGAATAAGGTTGATAATATTGTTTAGATGTTGAATAAACATATCCAAAATCTAACGATAATCCTTTATCTTTAACACCTATACCAAAACTATAATTAGAGGTTGTCATAGTGGCTCCGTTTGGTGGAATAGAGCCTGATGCAAAGGGACTTCCATAAAGAGCATAACCGGCACGAAGACTGATTCCATCAAATCTCCATTCTGTACCCACGCGTATGTTGGAAGCAGCAGTATATTTTTGCTGAATATTTTGATTTACATCTGCGAAATCATTGGTATTATCACCTAACATGGCAGATGAATAATCTGCGAATTCATAATCGGCACTGATAACACCATGTTGATTAAGGATAAATGCTAAACTACCAATCACTCTAAGGGGAGTAGTCAAAGTATAATCAAATGAACCTGTTGAAGCAGCTGGTGTATAAGTAACCGTATCGAAATGAGAAGTTATGGTAGCGCTATAATCATCATGCATAGAATAGAAAGTAGGAGTATGAACAGCTAATCCGAAACGAATAAAATCATTTGCACGATAAATCATTCCCATTTTAAGATTAACTCCGGTTCCTGTGGTATTCAAGGTTCTGTTTAAATTAAAATCTCTGAATCCCGGAATTGAATCATGTTGATTTGTTTCAGAATATGATGAGTTTTCATTATAGTTCAAAAAGTCAATTCCTAAAGTAGCTCCGAAATATAATTTGTTTCCATAATTACCACCAAGCGATAGAGCCATTTCTCCCATAGAACCATAAGTATTAATATTCATCTTTTGGATTTCTCCGTAATACGGAAGTACATGATTGTAATGATTCGGATCATTTGTCATGGGATTAATAAGAAAAGAATTGAATGCAAGTCCTGCATCAAAAGGGAACGTATTTCCAAGATTATCAGGACTTGTTCCACTGGCTTGTTGTACAAAATAATCTAATAAAGAATTGTTATTATTAACTCCTGAGAAAGTTACATTCGAATTAAAATTGTTGGTACGATTGTAACCAATTCCAAAATCCCAACTCTGCCATCCATCAGGGTTTGCAGCCCTTACAGGATGATTTGCAACATAACCGATATTGCTGATATTAAAATTATATTTCGATGCATCCATGGTTTGTCCAAGATACGTAGAACTTGATCTCATATCCATTATTGAAGGAGTAAAGGTAAACTCATTTCTGAGGTATAAACCAATACCGGCGGGGTTCATGCTGAGGCAAGAGAAATCTCCGCCTAATGCACCGAAAGCACCACCCATTGAAATTGATCTTGCTGTTCCACCCGGGAATATTTGTGAATAACGTAAAGCATCCACGTCTGTTTGCGCTTTCGACTGGAATGCACATAGCACTCCTATAGTCAATACAAATATTAACTTTCTCATGTTTTATGAATTAAAATTGTAAAGAAATTTCTTTTATCGGTGACCTCCGCCACCACCTGAATGTCCACCACCACTGCTTCCTGAAGAAGAATGACCTCCTCCCGAACTTCCGCTACCACTGCTCCCTCTTGAAGACCCGCCACTTGATGGACTTGATGAGTGAGAAGAAGATGATGGAGAAGAGTAATGACTCGATGAAGACGATCTGCCTGAACCGGAAGAACCTGAACCATATCTGCTGCCACCGCTGGAACCTGAACCACCGCTTCTTCCATAAGAGTGTGAATATCCTGAATTATAACCTCCTTGATTGTTATAATTCCCGGAGCGAGGAGCAGTATTTCCATTGCCTCTCTGAGGTTGAGTATTTGAAGGAGCAGTATTTCTTTGAATATTATTATTTCCCTGGTTGTAATTTCCTCTTGATGGTTGCTGATAATTCTGATTACCTTGTTTGTAATTGTTTTGATTAGAATTATTTCTGTTTTGATTCAGGTTACTGTTATTGTGCTGCCCTTGATTTGCTGAGTTTCCGGCATTTTGATAACTTCTGTTTGCATTAATAGTATTCCTTGAATAATTTGAAGTTGAATGAGCTCTTGCAGAAGAAATATTACTACCGTTAGAACTTATAGCAGTTACTTTACTGATGCTCCTGTTGTTTGCAGACAAGCTATTGCTTCTTTCTGATAAAGAACTTTTATTAGAGTTAGAATTATTGTGAAATGCATAATTACCAAGGTTTTGTGTTCTTGTGTTTTCACCGATTGAAGGCGAACCAGTCCTGAATCTACCATTAGAGGCATAAGAACCTCTTGGGGAATAATGACCTCCTCTTCCATAACCATAATCACCGCCGTAACCATAACCATAACCATTACCACAGCCATATCCATAACCATATCCGCAATCGTAACCAAATCCATAACATCCCGGGTAACCAAATCCGCCGTAAAAACCTCCATAACCCCATCCATAATACCCCGGATACCAGAAAGGATTATAAAATCCCAATCCAAATCCCCAATAATCTCCGGCATAAACTCCTATACCATAAGAATATGGATAAGTGTAATATGGATCATAATACCCAAAACCATCATAAGGCTCGTAGAATCTTCTCAGGTTAGAGGTATAACCATAATCATCGCTGTTATAACCTCCATCTGAATAGTCAGAGCCATTATACTGAGGTTTTTTAGGCACAGTATCCGTACCTCCGCCACCTGAATTATCAGCCGGCGTGTTGGTATTTGTATTGGTGCCGGGTTGTGTATTCGATGGCTGTGTATTATTTTTTGGAACATAATAAACTCCATCATCGTTGTTTGTGTTGTTGTTTTGACTGCTTGCATTTAAAGCACTGAAGCTTACTATCAAGCACATTCCAATTACATTTTTCAGCATTTTCATTTTATTTTCTCCTTAAACTTTAGATTATTATATTTGTTAATAGTTTAACCACGATAATTAATTCTTATTTTTGCCTCGTTATAAATTTCAGAATATAGTTTTTCAAATACCGTACCAAAATTACAAATAATATTTAACATGGCAAAAGATTTACCTACAAGAGCAGAAAATTATTCTCAGTGGTACCAGGATTTAGTTATAAAAGCCGACCTTGCCGAGAACTCAGACGTGAAAGGATGTATGGTCATAAAACCCTATGGATACTCCATCTGGGAGAAGATGCAGGCTGCCTTAGATAAAATGTTTAAGGACACAGGTCATTCAAATGCATACTTTCCATTATTTATTCCTAAATCATTTTTCAGCAAGGAGGCATCGCATGTGGATGGTTTTGCTAAGGAATGTGCTGTGGTTACCCATTATCGCCTGAAAGCATCCCCGGATGGAAAAGGTGTTATTGTAGATGAAACAGCTAAACTGGAAGAAGAATTGATTGTTCGTCCTACTTCAGAAACAATTATCTGGAATTCTTATAGGACCTGGATTCAGTCATATCGTGATTTACCGCTTCTTATCAATCAATGGGCAAATGTAGTGAGGTGGGAGATGCGAACAAGATTATTTTTAAGAACTACTGAATTCCTTTGGCAGGAGGGTCATACTGCCCATGCAACGAAAGAGGAAGCAATTGAGGAGGCCCGCAAAATGCTGGATGTTTATACTGAATTTGCCAATAGTTTTATGGCATTACCGGTTTTAAGAGGAACAAAAACAGCAAATGAAAGATTTGCAGGAGCATTGGAAACCTATTGTATTGAAGCATTGATGCAGGATGGAAAAGCTTTACAGGCAGGAACTTCACATTTCTTAGGTCAGAATTTTGCTAAAGCTTTTGATGTTAAATTTGCTACAAAAGAAGGCAAACAGGAATATGTATGGGCAACATCATGGGGTGTATCTACAAGATTGATGGGTGCTTTAGTTATGGCTCATTCCGATGATGATGGATTGGTTCTTCCTCCAAAACTGGCACCGATTCAGGTTGTAATCATACCTATATATAAGAGCGAAGAACAATTGAATCTTGTTTCTGAAACTGCTGTTAAAATTAAAGCTGCTTTGGAATTAAAAGGCATTTCAGTTAAATATGATAACAGGGATACTCAAAAACCCGGTTGGAAATTTGCCGAATATGAATTTAAAGGTGTTCCTGTCAGGATTGCTATCGGTCCTCGAGATATAGAAAACCAAACCGTGGAGGTTGCCAGGAGGGATACCAAAGAAAAATCAATCTATCAGATAACTGATATTGATGTAAAGATTCAACATTTATTAGACCAGATACAAGACAATATATATAAGAAGGCTTTAGACTTTCAGAGTGAGAACACTTTTGTTGCCGATACTTATGATGAGTTTAAAGAACTTATTGAAAAGGGAGGTTTTGTTAGTGCCCATTGGGATGGTACCACTCAAACCGAACTTAAGATAAAGGATGAAACAAAGGCGACCATAAGGTGTATTCCATTAAATAATAAGTTAGAGGATGGAAAATGTATATATAGCGGTAATCCTTCAACTCAACGAGTAATATTCGCAAAGGCATATTAATTAATGCCATTTGTATATTTGTTTCTTATTTTCAATGATTGAAATCCTACTTTGAAGCTTTGAAAACTTAATTATACCACAGAAAAATTATTTTAAGACTCTGAAACATTAAATTGAAGCACTGAAACATTATTTTAAGACTCTGAAACATTAAATTGAAGCACTGAAACATTGTTTTGAGACACTGAAACATTGTTTTGAAGCTCTGAAACATTGTTTTGAGACGCTGAAACATTGTTTTGAAGCTCTGAAAGATTGTTTTATAACTCAGAAACATTGTTTTGAAGCTCTGAAACATTGTTTTGAGACACCGAAACATTGTTTTATAACTCTGAAACATTATTTTGAGACTCTGAAAACATACTTTGTGGGTAAGAAATCATTCTTTTCTTGTTTTAAATCTTACATATCCGGGAACAATCATAAGAAGGTATTACGTGGACAAGAATTGATAAAACCAGGGCAGCTTTAAATACTGCTGCCGGATTAAAGCCGGTCTCAAAAATGTGGTTTCGTCAGGGTACCGATCCGGCAACAGCTTTGGGCTGGGAAATCATTTATGTAACGATTCCATAAAGGATTTTAAAAGGTTTCTGAACCAACGGGGTATCTTCAT
>OCZT010001375.1_pt1 | contig 25142 bp, 15 predicted proteins | sample 1539031 | NCBI WGS metagenome assembly OCZT01 (sample SAMEA3539308, study PRJEB22396) | soil metagenome | biome: tundra; feature: field; material: soil | place: USA | collected 2010-05 | depth 0.15 m | reverse complement strand
AGGTGCCCCGGGCCTCGGTCGTGCGGGCCACCGCCGACATTCCCGCGATGACCCAGATCACGGCCGACATGGTCGAGCTCGTCAAGGTCGCGCCAGTCGACGTATCCACCGATGCCGCGCAGTCGACGAACCAGGTCGTCGGACAGTACGCGGCGATGCCGATCCTGGCCGGTCAGGAGATCGACAAGCGGGCCCTCGATCGGACGCCGGGTCAACAGCAGTTCGGCTTCGGCGCCGCGCTGGACCCGGGCGACGTCGCGTTCGCGATCCCCATTTCCGATCCATCGCAAGCGGTTGGCGGCGCGCTCTCGCCGGGCGCCAAGGTCACCGTCGTCGCCGTGCCAAACGCACTCAAGAACGGCGCTGCGGCTTCTCCGGCTCCGACGTCAACCGTCCTCGGGACGAACCTGACGATCCTGGCCCTTCGCACGCCAAACGGGCAGACCTTCACCGCTGCTCAGTCGGGTTCCGGGATCGCCGCGGTGCCTCCGAAGCTCGGCAGCGTGGTCGTCGCGATACCGGCGAACCAGCTCTCAGACTTCGCAACGGCCGCCTTGAGTTCGACGTTCTACCTCGCGCTCTCGGTGCCCGGAGGCACTGCCTCTACGGGCTGATCGGGCTACTTGGCTGGGAACCCTGCGGCCAGGATGCGGGCGAGCTTGTCGATAGCCGCCGCGTCCAGGGCCGGCGTTGCGGTGATCAGCTTGCGAAGCGACTTCGGGTCTTCGAGGCGAACGCCCCGGAACGAGTCTGGAGCAAACAGCAGCGGCCAGTCGACATCGATGAAGCAAAGCACGGGTGTCACCGGCATCTGGACCTCTACGGAGGCGAGTAGAGTCTCGACGGCCTTGACCTGCCACGCCATGTTGTCGGCCAGGTGGGAGCAGTCGCGGCCACCGACGTAGAGGCGATTGTCGGTGTGAAAGAGACCACCCTTGTCCCGGATTCTGAGTCGGCCGTCGTAGTGCTTCGCATCGACCACGAAAAGGCCGGCCGGAGCGACTATGAGGTGGTCGATGTTCCCGCGCGTGCCCGGGACGCGACGGTCGTGTAGGGCGACGACGTCCGGCAGGCTGGCCATCGCCTCCGCTAGCTTCTGCTCACCGCGCGCTCCCTTTGCCCAAGCCCACGTTGACTGGGGCTCATCGACCACGGCGAGCAGCACACCGCCGAACCGCCGGCCGAACCGCTCTTTGACCCTTGCCTCGCGCTTTGCCGCTCGTCGGTCGTGCTCCCGTTGGGCCGAACCGCCAGCGGTGCCCACATCGAGCGGCGCCGTTTCTGCGACACCGTCCCGATCCGGGCAGGCGATGCACCTCACCGTCTTGGACCCAGTGTGATAGAGCGCCTGGGCGCCCTGAGGTAGCGAGGCACCGCAGATCACGCAGGTGCCGGCGTATCGGAGCCGAAGCTTCTTCAGCTCCGCTGGAGTTGGCTCCGAGTTAGGCCCCATCAAGGCTCTCCTTCAGGCCACACGTTTGGCGACAACTCGGACCACCTCGTCGACCGATTCGAGCCAAGTGCCCAGTTCAGCCGCGGTCGGCGAGAGTTCGTAGGCGTGATGGTGGCAAGCTCGGCTGAGGGCGTTCCAGGTCTCGTCAGCGCATTCGGCGACGGCCGGGTCCACGTAGGACCGCAAGCAAAGGAGCTGGGCGCGATACGAGGCATCCTCGACCCCCGGCGCCTTGGCTTGCCACAGGTCGAACATCGAGCCCTCGAGAGCCTGGCGGCACAGGATCGCGACCGCCCGGGGCCATGCTCCGGCGAGATCTGGATGCACGTCCCGAAGCAGGCCATCCGCGGCCGCGAGGAGTTCCGTGGGCGTGGGGCCGAGACGCGCCATCAGTGGATCTCCCTGATCCGGCGGCAAAGACTCGCCGTTCCTTCGCAGATCTCATCGAGCGAGCCGCGGTAGCCCGCATGCGCCCCGCGAGTCGAGATGCCCCATGCGTCGGCCGCGGCTTCGCCCCAGCCCTGGACTTTCGCCGCCACTTCTCCGCCCCGGTTCGCATCGTCGAAGATCGCGAGCGCCAGCTTGGAGGTCGTCTTCGCGGCGCGTTCGAGCTCCGCTTCCACGGCAAGGTGAGACTCGCCCCGCTCGATCCTCCGGCGTCGTACCACTTCGATGCAGGCGGCCTCTATGGCCGCACGGCAGAAGCTCGGGACCACCTGGTGGGCGACGACTTCCGGCAGCTCGCGGGTGCGCACGAGTGCCCGAGCGTCGTCAAGGTTCCGAGCCACCGGATCCAGCGAAAGCCGCAGATCAACGTTGCTGTCCTCGTGCCGGGTGACTTCGATGATTCGAGCATCTATGCCCAGGCGACGGACGGCTTCGGGCAAGCGATCATCGTGAGTGAAGACGATGACCTGGCGCCCGGCGGCCACCGACTGGAGGACTCGAGCCAGGCCATCGACCCGCGACGGATCCATAGACTGAACCGGGTCGTCTATCACGACAAAGCGGAACGGGCTCTCCGGCAGCGTCGCCCGTGGCAGGAAGAGGCTGAGGGCGATGGCGTGCAGCTCGCCCTGGCTCATGACCGCCAGCGCGGCGTTCTTCTGGCCGTCGATTGTGACGTCCACCGTCAGGTGGCGGCTCGGGCCGGTGCCCTCGAGGATCACCCGATCCAGCTCCACGCTCGACTGCTGGCGAAGCACCTTCCAATACTCAACGGCCTTGTCGGCGATCGGCTCGAAGCGTTGCTGACGGATCGCGACCGCCGCCTGCTTGAGCCACTTCTCGGCCGACTCCAGATTGGCCACCGAGGCGCCGGCGACCTGAGCCTCACGTGCGTCGGAGAGCCAGGCAGCCAACTCCGTGGCGATCGGCCGCCAGAGATCCTCGCGGCGCCCGACCTCCGCGGCTGCCTGGGCCTTGAACGCGTCGGCGGCATCGACCAGTGGCCCGATGGCGGAGACGAGGTTATCGGCCAGGCCGGCACCGTCGGCGGGCGGCGCAGCGAACGTGCGCCAGGCGACGAGCAGAGGCGTCGAGTCGAGCCCCACCTCCCGTGCCCTATCGAGGATTGCCGGCGGTGCGGCGGTCAGCCGGCTTGTTCGATCGGCCGCGCGTAGCGCTTCGACTTCGAGTTCGTGCGCCTCCCGCGCCAGCTCATCCAGCTCGGTGATGCGCTTCTGCGCGTTCTCTCGCCAGGCATCGTCCATCGCGGCCGTTCGCCCGCAGACCGGGCAGTCGCCGTCGCCGTGCGCTCCGTGCCAATCCATCGCCGATCGGAGCAGTCCTGCGATCTGATGTGCCTGTCCCGCCGGCGTGGCGGCCAGCGCCTTGCGCCGCGCATCGAGGCTCTCCAGTTCTTCCGCCAGGCCGAGCGCCTCTTCGACCGACGGCACGACCAGGCCGGCTAACGCCCGAAGGATCGCCAGCTCGTCGGCGCCGGCGGCGTCGGTCGCGGACCCGAGGGCACCTTCGGCTGCGTCGAGATCCCACTTCTTGCCGCCGAACGCCTGCCGAGCGCGCTTGGCCCGCTCGTCCGGGAGCCCCTCGAGTCTGGTCATAAGCGGCGTCAGGCGCTTGGAAACGCCGGCCAGCCCCTTCTCGCGAGGCAACCTCGCGTCCTTGAGCACCTGCTGCGCGCGCTCCAGGTCCGCGAGCCCCAGGATGTTCGAGAGCCGGTCGTGCAATTCGGTCGGCCCGGCCTCGAGCATCGACCCGAGTTCGTTGTAGCTCAGGAACGGCCGGTATGTTTCCAGCGGGCCGGCCCAGCCGAGCGCGTCCAAATCCGCTGGCTTGCCGCCAGGTTTCCGAACCGTCGCTATCCCGGCCGCCAGGTCCGTGCCGTCCGGCCATGCCCGGGTGGCGGTCGTGATGCCCGGCGTCCCTTCGACCGCAATCTCCGCGCCAACGCGCGTCGGCGATGGGTGGTGAAGGTTGCGCCAGCCCTCGCGCCACACAGCCGATCTGTCCTTCCAGCGCCAATTGGCGCCGGTCAGCAGGATCTCCAGAGCCTCCGCAAACGACGACTTGCCCGAGCCGTTCCGGCCGACAACGAGCGTGAGACCAGGCCCGGGGGCGAGTTCTAGCCGGCGTGCCGGGCCGACTCCGCGGAAGCCTTCGACCTCGATGGACTTCAAGTAGGCGCCGACTGGTTCGTGTGTGATCGGCGCGGCGGCGAAGGCCGTGCGCTGGCGGCCAGCCGTGGCAGCGCTACCAAGAACGTCATTGAGCGTGGCCTCGCCTTCGCAGGCGGCCAGTACGTAGAGCGACCAATCCTGGCGGTCGGACTTGTCAGCGGCGAGGCGCTCCTCGAGTATGCGGAGCAGTTCGTCCTGCATGGAATCCCCTCGCCCAGCTTCTCTCAGGATTTCAGAAGCTTGAAGCTGACTTGATATCGATAGAACGCGATGTGCGGCATTACGGCCAAAGCGCGGCGAATGCGCTGATCGTCCTCCAAGGCAATGATCGCTCCCTGAACGTTCTGCCCTGGTTCGGCCAACTCCTCGCGGACGTAACCCATGTACCGCATGGTCTGACCCACGACTGCATCGCTGGCGCGCCCCTTCTTCAGCTCCACGACCAGCAATGTCTTCTTGTCTTTGCTGATGGCGAGAATGTCGAGGGGACCCGTGTCGGTCATGTATTGCTTGCCGACACGCTCGCCGTCCACCTCGTAGATGTCGTAGACCTTGCCAAGTTCTGTCTGCGCCCAGTTGTGAACGAGGAACTCCTCGAGGTGGCTCTCCATGGCGAAAGCCCCCGGGTCCTCCACGGTCTCGTCCGTGGAGATGAGCACAGGAGTTACCGGTAGTCCAGCGATCAGATTTTCGATCTCGTCTCGGTACCGGGTGACGTTGCTGATCGTTCCGATTGCGCCTGTCGAGTTCCGCAGGGCCTCGCTCATGTCGGCGCGGTCGATCCTCTCGCCAAGCCACCTCACCGGACGGCGGTGGGGCAATGGCCCGCCGGGCTGATACGAGTACTCGCCGGTGACATCGCCGACGCGGTAGCGACCGGAGCCATCGGGGCAAAGGACAATGTCGCCCACCTTGATCCCCTTGGCCACCGTCCACAGGAACCCGCAGGAGAGTCCAGCAGCCACCCTGGTCTTGTCTGGATGGGTCGCCAAGTAAATAGGGATGTACTTCTTGTTGAAGGCTCGCCATTCCTCCGGAAGCTCCTGGGTCAGGTCCACCGGGATCTCAAAGTCGGCCCCGATGAACCCGCCAGCGAAGCACTCCTCAGCGAAGGCGCTCTTCCTGCCCAACATGACCCGGTAGTAACCCTTCATGTCCACCTCGAATGGAATGCGGGTCGGGGCAGAGCGCGACATCGCCGACGCAACAGGGCAGTTGTCAAAGTACCTCCGCGAGATCGCGGAAGGCCACTCTCGTTTTCGCGTCCGCCGGTTCGATCGGCGTACACGCGAAGCCCGAAAGGCTGGCGTTCAGCTGTCACGCTCATAGCGAAAACAGCGTCGTCGTGAGATCGGCGATCGTCGCCGGCCTGTGCCGCTCGAAGTCCCCCTGGTTGACGCGAACGTAGCGCCATTCGGTTCCCGTCGCCTGTGTGATGCGCTCGCACCAATCGGCGATCGCCGCGTCTTTCGCGGGCGTGCCTTCCCAGACACGGCCTTTTGTCTCAATGATCCAGTTGACCTCTCCCGCCTCCGTCGCCTGCACTACTACCCAGTCAGGATGGTAGAAGCCGATGGCACCGCTTGGCTTCAAGTAATCCACTCTGAACTGCGTGCCCGACTCGCCTTGCTCTGTCGTGCCGAGCGCAGCGAAACGCAGCACATCGTTGTGGCCGCCATCAAGGAACAAGGCAAAACGGCGTTCAAAGTCGTTGTAGGTGGCGACGTAGTTGAAGATGGTCTTCTTCGCAGTCAGTGGCGGGGGCAGATTCCTACGCCAGCTGAAGTGCTTCGTGTGCGACAGCCGATAGTCTGCCCGTTCGAACTCGATGGAGCGGCGATCGATCGTCAGCTCGGCGATCTTGCGAGCGAGATACCTCGCGATCCCTTCCTGGATCTCCATCCTCGATAGCTGGGAACGAATGGGATCGCTATCCAGGTCTACGGGCCGACCGAAGCACCTGGTCGCAACGTAGTCGCGCACGGCGGGATACATCTCAGCAAAACGGTTCGGTAGTTTTGCTCGGTCGATGACTTTGTTGGTCACCGACGCCAGCAGTTCCTGGGCTGTGGCTAGTTCGCGCACCCCGAAGTCGGTTTGGTGAACCTCTGTTTCAGTGGTCGCAAAGGCGAGCTTCAGGTGGACCCGATAGACCTCCGCGAGCTCTTCCTGCTCGAAGATGGGCTTCAGCAGGGCCGCGTTGAGTTCTGAGAGCTTGCGAACGTCGTGCACCAGGCTCGGCTTGGTGATTGGGATAGCGATGTCGAAGACGAGGCGTTCCAGGACCGGCTCAATGATGATGGCCTTCGGCGGGTCGCCCTTGGTCGTGGCGACACCGACTCCTTCGGCTTCCAGCTGGGTTCGCAGGAGATCAAGTAGCTTGCGAGTCCCCAGGACTTCAAGAGTCTGCGTGCGGTCTGGACTGACATTCGGGATTAGCCGCAGACCGCGGCCGATGACCTGCTCCGGCAGGATCTCGGCCTTGGCGGTGAAGGGTCGCAGTCCGAGGACAACGGTGACATTCTTCACATCCCAGCCTTCGCGCAGCATCATGACGCTGACGATGACCTTGATCTGGTTGCCCGGCTTGTCGATATCGCGAACGAGTTCCCGAGCTTCGTCGAGACCAGCTTGCGTGACTTCGCCGGTTGAGTCCGTATGGATCACACTGACCTCAGACTCCTTGAAGCCGAACTCCTTGGTTTGCCACAGGTACTTGCCGAGCGCGTCGGCGTAGACGTTCTTCTCCGCCATGATGAAGAGCACGGGTTTGGTGTCGAGCTTCTGGTAGACGCTCCAGTGGTCTTTCCAGCGCTGAACTGCTGCACGCAACCAATAACCGTACTTCTCGGCGACGTTGTCTTTGGTGACATTCTCCGGGTCTTGCGTCGGCTGCTTGGGATCGTCCTCCTTGGTGACGATGAGGGGCGCCTTCACGATGCGGTCCTCTACCGCCTGGGCGAGCGGGTAATCGCATACCGTCCAGGGAAAGTACATCCCGCGCTGATCCTTGGGCGTGGCCGAGAAGTCGAGCCATAGACCAAGGCCGTTCGGTAGGGCTTTGTGGATAGCCAATAGCGACTGATTCCAAGCCAGCCCCTCTTCGTGGAGGTGGTGTGCCTCATCGTTGATGACTACGACGTCCTTCAGCGATTTCACCCGCTCCAGCATGGAGCGCTGAACAGCCGCCAAATCCTTCGCGGGTCTTCGGCCAAAGAGGGCGTCAACCGGGTTCTTTGGTATCCACTCCGTGTCGCCCGACTCGTATAGCTGGTGGACGTTGGTGAGGAACAGGTTTCCCGAGGCATCCGGCTCGGTGGCCTCGCCACGCAGGATCACCTTCGGCTCGAACGGCCGCCACTCCGGTGGAACAAGAGGGAGCTGCCGGAAGATGCTGTTGCTGGCGAAGTCCTTCTCCAGCCGCTGGTAGACGATGACGTTCGGGGCGACGATCAGGAAGTTCGTAGAAAGCTCCGAGCCGGGCACGCGCTTCTTGTGAAAGTGAGACCAGACCACCGCCATCGCGATCACCCAGGTCTTGCCCGAGCCGGTGGCCATCTTGAACGCGAAACGTCGCAAATCCTCCGGTGCCAGATCCTGCACGCCCTCACGGTCCAACTCCGGCACGTAGCGGCGCAGCTGTCGCTTGCCGTCCATGGTGGTCTGGAACACGAGATCGTCGGCGAAGAGACCTCTCTTGACCGCAGTGGCATAAGCCTGGATCAGCTTCTGCGCGTCGCGCTGCCCCGCGATCTCAACCAGCCAAACCAGCGTCTCTATTGCCTCCCGCTGGCAGAAGTAGTATCGGAATGGAACCGCGAAGTCGGCGACTTCGTGGTCCTCGTCGAACCAGTATTCAAACAGCCGCCGGGTCACGTCCGACGCGCCGGGATAGCCCTGCTCTCGCCACGCATCTACCGACTCGCGGATCTTCGGCACCATAAGAAGGTGGCTGGGACGCCGGCCCGAGGTGTCCTCTCGCCAGCCAGTCGGGGCCGTATCATCCTTCACCAGGAACGAGGTCGGCTTCTCCCACGGACATCGGTCGGGGATCTCGGGCAGATCCTTGTCGTACCCGATGACGGCATTGGCCATGGTTATGCCACCTCGACGTCGAAAGCCTGCGACGTGTCGTTCCCAAAGATATCGATCACTTTCACAAGAATTCGGTACCTGCCCGGGTTTTCATATTCATGCACGTCGGACGTCAGGGCTAGCTTCCGCTCCTTGCGGGTCCGATAGGCGACCCAACCCTGGATGAACGTGTCGCTCTGAAAATCCCAATCGACTGACCAGTAGTCGATGAAGTCTGACCACTTCTTGATTTGGATACGAACTTCTTCGGGGATCAGATCGGTATTCGGAATGACGAAATCCCTGAGCTCAACCCTCGCTGTCAATTTCGCTGACTGGTCGATCTCAGCCTGCAAATAGGCCAGCTCGAAGAAGCGCACGTCCCCTGTTGCCGCCGCCTGGTACTCCATCACTTCGCGCGGAATGATGAGCAGCAGCAGCTTCACGCCCTTCTTCTTGGCAGCCTCAACCATAAGGTCGTAGAGCCCCATCTCCCAATCCCAACCGAGTACGTGCAGTTCGTTCTGCTTGAGCTGCGTGCACTCCTCCACAGCTGCGTCGATCTCGGCGATGGTCACTGGTGCGTCCACCGCACCAATGTGCACCACCGCCTTGCCCTTCTTTCCATGTAGGTTCACGAGGCCTGCGACCGGCTGAGCGCCGTAGAGCTTGAGAATGAACGCCAAGTACTCGTATAGAGCTGCCTCGGCAGCTGGCTGGCCTACGTCATCGCCGAACGTCATCACCTGCCAGTACTTGCGCTCGTACTTGCCTAGGTTCAGAACCTCAAATGGCTTGCATTCTTCGATACCCAGCAGGCGCTTCCGAGCTACGTGAACTCCCCAGCGACCGAAATCGCACCCAATCCACCGCCGGGCTGGCACCCGGTAGAACGACTTCTTTCCTGCAGAGTCTCGGGACACTCGGAGTCCCTCAGACGCAAGCAGCGTAGTTCCGCTCCCGCAAAACGCGTCCAACACGAGCCCGTCCGCTGGACACAGTGCGTCCACTATCCGCCCAACCAGCTCAAGCGGCTTCTGCGTTGAGAAGCCTGAGTTCTCGGTCTTGTCGGCTGGCATCAAGTACGGGACTTTCCAGACATCATCTATCGTCCGCTCAGTCTCGTCGTAGTAGACGAGACTGCCCTCGTCGTCTCTTGCTTGTTTGAGGCTCTTCGTTATTGGATCCCAAGCCCGCTTCTGTTGACGCTTGACGACCGCACGTTCTTCGCGCTGCGCTTGGAAGGTCCTGGTTGCCGACTTCGAATACCACAGCAACGTGTCGTGGTTCGAGGCGAACCTGCCCACATTCCCCTGCATCTTGTTGTAGTACCACCAGATGATCTCGTTTTGGAAATGCTGGGCCCCAAACACATCCGACAGAATGTGCCGGATTGTCGCATTCGCATGCCAGTCACAGTGCACAACAATGCTGCCCGTGTCTCGCAACAACGCTCTCATAAGGACTAGGCGTTGGTAGAGCCAGTCCGGATAGAGATCTCCGGACTCACCCCAAGTGTCCCGATACGCCTTCACCTCGAGAGCTGACGGCTCCTTGTGAATCTCCGTGTCCGAGTCGCCAACCTCCGCGTTGAATGAGAAGTCGTCTCCAGTGGCGAACGGAGGATCGATATATATGAGGTCGACCTTGCCAGCGAACTTATCCCGGAGCGACCCCAGCACGAGAAGGTTGTCGCCCCATATCAGCTTGTTGCGCCACCCTGTCTCTAGAGTGTCCCCCTCTGTGCCTTCGTATGCGTCGAAGAGTGTGCCCTGAACCCCCCTCTTTCGAAAGTCGCGTGTAGCACGGCTTTCGTTGACGGCCTCGATAACTTGGAACGGCAACGTCACGGACGGGACCTCTGGTCGGGTGCCGTCCTCGTTGTATTTGCCAGGCCAGACCAACTCGGTCCTGGTGACTGCCATCTTAGCCATGCGAGTCAGTCCTCTCGGTGGTCCTGCTCGGCATCCACATTTGCGATGTGAAGCCAGCCTCGGTCGAACGTAAAAGTGCGTGCCTTGCCTGCTGGGTCCTGGATCCGAACGATACGAGCGTCCGGCGCCCCGGCCCGCTCGACGACGTATAGCCAGTACGCGGAACCATGATCCTGCGCACACGCGAACTGCGTGTGCGAGACGCCAACTGCGCGGTCGGCCAAACTGCCCGTCATGGCCTTGACCTCGCACCATCGCTCGGGCGCAGCATCGTCGCCTGGGTCGAACAGGTCATATCCGGGATTGTGGATCGGTGTACGTTGCCACTTGGGCTCGCGGGCCAGAATGAGATCTATCGCCTTTGCTTCGAGGGCCATACGAGCTTCTTGGTCAAGTCCATCGGGATCGTGATCGTCCTCGTCGGACTGGGCAGCGACATAGGAGATGAAGGGTCGCCCGCCCGAACCGCCCGGCGTACGCTTGTGGGAACCGCTGCCCGAACTCCCGGCAAGCCCCTGACCTGGGCCAAAGTGGTGCTCGGTATCTCGGTTGGTGCCATTCCCGTCGCCGCTGCCCCCTTGACCGCCTGTCGACCCCGACGACTCGGCACCTCCCGGATCTGGAACCGGTGGAGTCGGGGCTGGGACTTCGCCCAACAGCTTCTTGACCGCATCCTCTACATCGTCCCCCGAGCCGCCTCCGTCGGTCGTCGGCTCATCGTCCAACCCGAGCCTATCGCGCAATTCGGCCTCGCTGGTAACGCCGAGCTTCTTCAGCAAGTCGAGCAAGCCGGGCTCGATGCCGGCTTCCCTGGCCAGTTGATCGATGACCGGAGGCTTGAAACGGATCGCCGAACTGAGGAATCCGTTCGGCTTCCAGCCAAGGGTGTCGAAAACGACGAGTTCGGGGCGCTGTAGTTCACCGTCTGCATCCGGCACCCATGGTGTCAAGTTCAGTCGCCTCACGAATGCAGCGTCGAAGACCGCGCGGTAGCTCCCGTAGTGAGTCCACGTGTACTCGCCCGAGAAGACGCCCTTACCCCGGCGTTCTTCGAGAAATGTGAGCTCCTCCCATAACAGCCTCGCCTTTTCCCTTAGTCGCGCGGCATCAAGTCCCGGCAGGCTGTCAAGCAGTTCCTTCAGGCCGCTGAGTGTCCAATCCGTGACCTTGTCGCTGTACCGCGATGTTTCGCTATGACCAGCCCGCACCCGCAAGCTGCTTCGCTCCTCCCAAGGAAGCGACGTGTCCTCGATCGGCCGCAAGTATCGGAGTGCTCCGCAGGCCTCGAGCATCTCGCGGACATCCTCGCCACGCAGACACGCGATTGCGTCATTCACTATGAGGACGCGAGGAACGGCCGCGAACAACGCCTTCAAGCGATCGGTTGCGATGTACGACTGGCCGGGCCGCGCGACGACTCTGCGTCCATCGCCGGCATCGACGGCGCCGACGAACGGGGTATTGCGCAACTCGGCCAGGAGCTTCTCTCTTTGCGCCTTTGAGTCGGTTCCAAACGCGGCTAGGATGCGGCGAATGTCGGCTTCGTAGTCGTCATCGCTGACATTCAACTCCTTGCCGCGGTACCTGGGCAGGACGTTCCAAACCACGTCGTCCACAGGGTCGGGTTCTGTGAGGCCAAGTGATGCAAGGAAGGACAGCGACTGTTGTGTCCCACACACGGCACGACGGACAGTAGGGAAACCGCTTTCGACTGAACTCGGCAAGAAAGCCTGCGGATGGCCATCGAGTCGGGCGACCATGTGCGCTCCCGTCTCGATTCGGACAAGGGGCAGGTCGTCGAGGCGCCACCGGAGGGCCGGCTGGCTATTGAGGAACTCGTACAACCTGAGGATCCAGTCGTCTGGCTGCGCTTCTAAGAACGGCCCGGTGAGCTTCAGGACGATGGAATCGGGTGCCATCTCAGCGACGCCGAGCTGCTGCATTACGTACTGCCGGAGTTCAGGGGCTCGATCTTGGGTGATCTCGCCTGTCAACCAAGGCAACTCCTGGTCCTCCGCCAGGAGCGACGCAAGCTGAAGCGGAGAGAAGAGGTCGCGAAGATCCTTCGTCCGTGCTAGGCGCGCGCATGCAGCTGGCGTGTAGCCAGCATCAAATCGCGGCAGCAGTTTCTCGGAGCGCAACGCCTTCTTGGTGGCCTGGAAAAGGGGGGCAAACATGTTCGTTTCGCCGAACTTCGTCGGATCGATCGGCAGGCAACGCAGGGCGGCCGTGTCGAGGAGATCGTGATCGCGTAGCCAGCACAGGGCTTCACGCAGGAGTGAGGCCGTCTCGGCGACCAAATACCGATTCCAGGCGTCATTGGGCGGCACGTTGTCTCGGCTCGGTGTCGTGCGGTATGGACCCTGCACCAAGAAACCGAGATGCGTTTCCAGAACGGTCGGAAAGAACACTACCAGGGGCGACCGCTCGACTCGGTCGATGGCCTCGCCGCCAGCTTCCTGGTTTCGAATCAGCGAGAAAGCGATTTCGACTTGGCCAGGGTCGCCGTCACCCTCCACCTTCAACTGTCGCGAGAACACTAGCCAGGTTTCGTCGATCTCAGCCTGCTGCTGTTCCTGCCCGATGACCGTAACCCTTCGAACTTCTGCGTCCAACTTCTTCGATTCTCGGAGGTAGAGGCCGGACCGCTCCCCCTCAACACTCCACTGAATCTCCTCGATCTGCCGCAGGAACAGTAGGGCGGAGGCTCCAAGTCGCCCAACTGCGACTGCGATCTCCTCGTGTCCACCTTTGTCCGAGGCCCTCAGCGGAATCTCAATGACGGTCTCGTCTGAGGTCCGATCAAGAACTGGGACGGCCACCGGCCAAACGAAGCTCTCGATCGCGAAGCTCTCGAGACCTGAATGGATTTCTGGCCGGTCCGTGAATGCGTATACCGACTTGAAGCCGATTCCAAAGCGCCCAATAGCGGGCCGGCCCTTGGTGCTTCTGGCGATTCCGCAAATGCCTCGCACATCTTCTTCGTCGAAGGGCTGCCCAAAATGACTCACACGTAACGCGTTGGCGCCGAGCTGGAAGTTGACGGAGCGTGAGCCCTTCCAGTCAGTCCGGCGGCTGATCGCGTCTTCTGCATTCTGGAGTAGCTCGAAGATGAAGTGCGTGCGGTCGGCATATCGATCAGCTAGCAGCATCTGTCCAATGCGGCCGATGTCCGTGCCGTAGAGCCCCTCGTTCTCACGGCGAATCGTTGGGTAGTCAGATGCCATCAGCCGCGCGCCTCTCGCGAAATCAGTCCTTCGGCATGGCAAAGGAGGCGCAGGTCGCACTCTTTGCAGATAGCGGCTTCTGGGGTCTTCTCCACCCGGAACTCTTCCGCCTGGATCCTTGCCACAACTTGGTCGAAGTAGCGACCGGCTTCGTCGATCCGCTCGGGGCGATACGGAAAGACCATCACGGCCTTGTCCTTCTGTTCCTCGGCCGTCCAGTAAAGCAACAGCCTGTCGACTCGTTTCTGGTAGCGCCGCTCCAGGATGTGAGCGTATGTGCAGAGCTGGCGCTCATAGGCGTCAAGCAGAACAGGGCTGTTCGTTGGGCGCGGTGAGGTCTTGAAGTCAAGCAACTCCAGTTTGCCATCGCCACCCATGAGCAGGTCTACCTTGCCGGACAGGATGTAGCCGTCCTTCTCCAGCGACACGTCCACCTCAGCCTGAATGACCCTTCCCATCTCTTCACGGTTCTGGCGGAAGTAGTTCATGACCTGAAGGAACGCAGACTCGCGCGCAACGTCACCGATGGGTCTCACATCGCTAAGACATAGGAAGCGAAAGCTACGGTCGAACAGCTCGCGTATAAGAGGCTCATCCAGCGTCTCGAGCCTGCCATCAAGGACGATGCGGTGGATCTCCTCGATCGTCTGGTGCACGAGAAGGCCGAAGAAGATCACAGCCGACCGGGACGGCGCGAAGTCGTAGTCGCGGAAGAACTGATACTGGCGCGGGCAGGTCTCGTAGATCTTGAGATCGCCGGTGAAGCTGTAGCTCTTCTTGACGGGCATCCGTTCATGCATGGCAAAACGCTGCCCTGCCAGAGCGGCCTGCTCAACATATGGCCACTGCGGAAGGCCTTGCCACATGAGTGCGAAATGGTCCTTCGGTGCCTCATGGGCGGTCAGCACGAGTACGTTCTGGGGTCGCGAGAAGGCTACGTAGTGGAGGCGCATGCGGTCAAAGAGCGTGATCCGATTCTCAGGCTCGAACCGTGGGCGGTGGTAGAAGGCGCCCAGCTCGCGGTCGATCTGCTTCGGGCTGGAGAGTTGTGCGCCGAGGCTACCCACCACGACTACAGGAAACTCCAGGCCCTTCGCCTGATGGATTGTCATCACCTGCACATGACCATTGGGAAACGGGTGGTTCGGATCCTCGTACTCGTTGATCCCGCCGTCGTGCAGGAGCCGCAAGAAGCTGTTGAAGAGATGGAAACGTAGGAACTCGCGGTTCCGGTGCGTTACAACGCTGTAGTGGTAGTAGCTCTGGAAAACGTTCAGGAGCTGGGAGAAGATGGCCAGATTGCGGGCGGCATTCTCGTTCTTCACCGCTTTGGCGAATGGATCAAGAGCAAGCAACCGATAGAAGTAGTCCGCCGGGCGGAGGTCCAGGGACTCGCCGTCGCTCAGGGCCGCGATCTCGCGGATCCACGCTTGCAGCGCAATTGCCAGCGAGTGCGGCGCGGCGTATGCCTTTGCCAACTCGACTATCCCCTGGTCCACGTAGCGTCCGAGGTCCGCCACGGCGCCCGCCACCTGCCCTCGCCCGTCCCCGTGCCACCCGAACAGGACGGCAAAGCACGCCACCATGAGCCGTACTTCGTCGTTCTCGAAGTAAGCACGCGCACGGGGACAGAACGCCGGGATGCCACGGGCCTCGAGTGCGGCCAGGTAAGAGCCGCTGTGGTCATCCCTCACGCTATGCAGAAGAAGGGCGACTTGGCTGTAGTCCGCGATGGCCCCGCTGCTCTTGAGGAATGCGACCAACTCGCCAAAGCGTTCGGCTTCGTCGCGCGCGTCGCGGCCCCAAATGGCAATAACGGCCGGATAGTCGGGGTGGGAGCCGTTGGGATCGGCCTCGATGGTCTTGTCGAAGCGAAAGGGCACGCCCGCCGAGTTAGACCAGTCGGCCGAGGCCATCCAGCGGTCGTAGCGCTCGACGATGGAGCGGTGAGAGCGATAGTTCGTTGTTAGCCGAACGACCGGGCACGCCGAGAAGCGGCTGGGAAACTCGAGGATGTTTCGAACCGTCGCCCCACGGAATCGGTAGAGGCTTTGGTCCTCGTCGCCTACGACGCAGAGGTTGCCGGTCGGCTCCGTGAGTTTGAGCAGAAGTTGTTCCTGAACGTAGTTTGTGTCCTGGTACTCGTCCACCAGCATGTAGCGGATCTCAGCCGCGATCGTGCCGCTGTGTTCGGGCTGGAGCAGTAGCCCGTGGACGAGGCTCTGAAGATGAGCGAAGTCCGTACGGTTCTTGGCGAATAGAGTGGTCTCGTATGCGCGATACGCGCGAGCGATGCCTTTCATGAATGGATCCGGCGAGGCGGACATCCGGGAGGGATCGACTAGCTCTTCAGTGATCTTGTCGAAGTAGCCGCGTACGCCCTCGATCGCCGTCCAGCGCGTCTTCCATTTGCCCAGGTAGAGGTCATTCTCTTCTGGGCCGACGATCTCGGCGAAGTGCTCGAAGATGAACAGCAGCTGCGTCAGTTCATCCAGCGTTTCATAGCTGTTGCCAAGTTCCGTCCGGTGTCGGTGCCGCGTAAGGATCCCGTTGCACAGACCGTGGATGGTCGTGACCTGCAGTTCCGACAGGTCTCCGCGGTACCCGACCTTCTGCGCAGCCGCCGAGAGGCGATCTCGCATCTCGAACGCAGCCTTCTCGGTGAAGGTGCACAGCACCATCTCTTTCGCTGCGGCTCGCTCAAGAAGAAGCAGATTGAGCGCGCGCAGCACGATGCTGTAGGTCTTCCCTGATCCGGGGCCGGCCACGACGAGTAGCGGACCATCCATATGCGCCACCACCGCGCGCTGCGCATCGTTCAGGTCCGGGTAGTGCTCGAGAATGGCCGGCGCAATGGTCACAGCAACCCGGCCTTGTGAAAACTGAACGCCTCGTCGGGCGAAACGACCAGATGGTCGAGAGTCCTGAGGTGAACGGTCTCCGCTGCAAGAACGATCGCACGAGTGAGAGTCTTGTCCTGCTCGCTCGGCTGTACTTGGCCGTTCGGATGGTTATGGGCGAGGACGAGCACGGCGGCCCCGCGCTTGAGGGCATGTTCCACGACTCGCCGCGGGTAGACAGTTGCTCGGTCGATTGTCCCTTCTTCGAGCCGTTCCACACCGTCACGCAGCAGGCGACAGGCGGTGTCCAGGTAGGCCACCTCAAACACTTCCTCACGAAGCGCCCCGATGCGCATGCGCCAGAACGTGGACAGCCTTTCCGGGTCCGCGAGAGACTCTGCGCCTTCGGCCGACTGCTGCAAGTACATGACCGCAGCGGAGCGGATGATTTGGAGCGCAACCGGGGTCACTGTCCCGATCCCGCTGACTTCCTGCAGCTCTTCGAGCGGAGCATCAAGGATGCCCCGGAGGTTCCCAAAGCGAGCAATCAAAGCCTTCGCCGGCTGCTTGACGTCCGAACGCGGAATGGCGAGGGTGAGCAGCAGTTCGACGACCTCGTAGTCGTTGAAGCCTTCCAGGCCGGCCTTCAGAAAGCGGTCGCGTAGGCGCTGTCGGTGGCCAAGGTAGGTGGGTGGACTGTCGTCTACCGTACGCGCACTCACCGAGTGCCCTCAACGGCGGAGGATGAAGCCCATGGTATGCAGGATCCGCTGGTTGAACCGTTTCTGCCGTCCACCGCGCCCGAATTCATTCCGTCCATAGAGACAGATTCGTCTTGGCGCGCGACACCTCGTCTGTCACGAGCGGTGCGCCGATGCGCCGGATACCGCGATGTCTCGGAGACATTGTCGGGCGCCGCAGCAGCCAGCCCAACGAGCGGGCTATCGAGGCCGAAGTCTCCGATGTGGAAGAGCCGAGAGCCCATTCAACCCCCTCGCCGCCGGCAATTGCGAACGCTCAGGACGCCAAGTTCAGAGACTGACCGGTGGACCTCACCTCGCGCACACCTCGGTACGGAGGCATCCCGAATCTTAGGACCCAGCCTACTGCGTGCCGACCTTGGATGGGTCGCGGATTCGTTCGCCAGGACCTCGGTCCTCGGGCTTGGCCGGCTTCATGGAATCGGGTTGGTGTGGCGGTCTTCTCTCCTTGTAGATCAGTAGCATCCCGCCCTGTTCCGTCACGTCGGCCTGCAGCGCCTTCGCTTCCGCAAGGGTCAGATGCTCTCGCATCTTGCGGGCCGTCATCATGATTCCGGTCGGATCGAAGAGCGTGACGAAGAAGCGGTCCTCGGACTCGTGGTCGAATAGCGGTTCGCTCTTGAGCGGAAATGGATCGGTCGTCATGGCTGCGCGACAGCTGAAGCTTCCATCTCGGCGACCGTTCGATCAAGTTCGGCGACCAGGGCGAAGTTGTGTGCAGGATTGGCTCTGTAGGCCGCCACGAGGCTGCGGTAGTACCACAGAGTCTCGCTCTTCGGCGCCTTGAAGCGGCCCCAAACCTTCTCGCCAACCCCGCGCAAGTCGCGGACGATTGAGCGGGCGTTATGAAGCTTGTCCGCCGCCGAGACGAGCAGGATCGAGTGGTCCTTGGTCGCCAGGCTCGCGAGGTATGCCTCCTTGCGCTCACGCCAGGGTGGCTTGGGGTGCGCGTCCGCGTCGGTGCAGCCTTCAACGATCCGCCCGACTTCGGCACCGAAGCTCCAGACGGTCGCCCGGGCCGCATCTGTCGGCTGACCATCCTCGATGGCGTCGTGGAGCAGGGCGGCAATCGCCTCGTCTTCACTCGCGCCGTATTCGAGAGCGATGGAGCACGTGCCGAGCAGGTGGCTCAGGTACGGGATCTCTGTAGCCTTGCGTTTCTGCTGGCCGTGAATCTGTGCCGCGGCGGCCATCGCGTCGATGATCCGCTCGCTGTACAGCCAGGGCTTGGGCGGCAGCGGCCACCCGCGCCCATCGATGCCTTTCTGCATGTTGATGTGCTCCTGAAAGTCGCGGAGGAGGGTTGAGCCGGGCTAGTTCACAAGCTTCTTGGGCCCATCGAACATCCTCTCGCCGCCGAACCGGTCGCCCAATTCGTCGTCAAGGTGGTCGGCCTGAGCCCCGACTTGGAGACACACGAAAGCGATTTGCTCGGTGCTGATGCCCACGGCGGAAACTTCGGCCGAGACGATAACCCGGCCCGACGCCCATAGGACCCTGCCGAACATGATCTGTCCGTTGATTGCGTTGAGAGCCTCGAGCAGCGGCTGGCTTGACTCAACGCCACGCAAGACCAGCGAAAAGACCCGCACGACCGGTGGTGCGCCATCCATTGTCCGGACGAACAGGAGGGCGCTCCCCTGACGAATGGGGATGTCGCCGTCCTTGTCCCGGACGATCTCGTCCGTGCCGAGGAAGCCTTTGACTGCCTGTTCAACGAGAGGGACCAGTTCCGCAAGCTTCGGGGCTGCAGCCTGACCACGACCGTTCGGGGTCACCGGCGTTTCGGGTTGAATGCCCAGTTCCGGCTCGGCAAAGGCGGGCCCGCGCTTCGCGAAACGCTTATAGACGAGTTCGGATGGCCGCTCGATCCCGTACACCTCCCGGAGGCTCCGGACTGCCAGGCAGGCAATCTCGGCATACGGCGCGGGAGCGGGCCACTGGCGCATGAAGTTGAGATCACTGTCGCCCGGCATCGGGCATTGCCAACCGAGCCCGGCCAGCTGCTCCTCTTGCGCCGGCGACAGCGCCCACCGGCCCGCGAGGAAGTTGTTGCTCTCGGCTTCAGCCCGGAAGCCTTCGCGGCCGTCTTGTGCAAATTGGACGTAGTAGACGATTTCGCCATCCGCCCGGCTGGAGAGAATCAGGTAGCTCCCGGCAGCCATTCGACCCAGGACCGCTGTGATGCGACCCTCGAACTGCTCCCAGGACATCTCGTCTTCGTCGACGCTCTCCGCGGGCGCATGGTTCACCACGGTCTCGCTCATCCTCGTCTCCTATCGCACCTTGGCGGTAGCACCGTGGCGGCCGAGGTAGCCGATCGGTTGCTGCGGGGTCATCGAGCCAAGTCTCTCGCCCGCTCTGGATAGGTCCGCACGCCCCTGCGTGCATGAGCACTATGACACGCTCCTGTGACAGCTAGGTTGGCACGGAGCTATTTGGCGAGAAGTCCCAGCTAACCCGATTCGCCCCGGCGCCGACGCGCCAGCCAGACTGCTCGACTTGCATCCTCGAGGCGCCTGAGTTCGGCGGCTACCGACGGTTCGACCGCTGCCAAGGCTGTGTGATGAGCCCGCTGGGGGCAAAGGCCCACTTCGACGCCGCCGGCGGCGAAGACGTATTGGGGCTTCACGACACCCCCGCATCCGGGCAGAGAGCATCGAATGGCCCCGCCGACCAGCGCGGGAGGACGACGGGGACCGACCGACTGGCCAACGCTGCTGCCGGCTCGCGGGCCGGGAGGCGACTTCGGCGGTGCGGGCACGATGCCGGCCCCGTATCGGCTGGGCGTTGAGGAAGGCCTAGTGGGTCGACTGTAAGGAGACACTGATTCTGCAGCTGCGACCATCGGGCGGCTCGGCGGGATCGGCCGATACGACTCCACCGGTGCGATCTGTATCGGTCGTGCCGACTCAGCGATGAAGCGGCTCGGACAGTCCCCGTTGTACATCAGGACGAGTTCGTCTCGCGCCCTCGTGAATGCCACGTAGGCCAGTCGGCGCTCGCCTTCGATCGCGCCAATTGGGTCATCCGCGTCTTCCAGGCTTCGAGCGTGAGGCAGTTCGCCCTCCTGGGCCGCGGCAAGGATCACGACCGGCCACTGTCGTCCCTTCGCACCGTGGATGGTCGCGAGCTCCACGCCCTTGGGGTCAAAACCCTTCTCGATAATGCTGGATTGATAGTCGAGGACGCCGGCGAAGTCGATGACGGTCCTCCCGGCAGCCGTGACCTCTGCGTGCGCGAGCGCGTCGACCGCACTCCGTTCGGTCTTGTTCAACTGTTCAGCATCGGCGAAGTGCCGATCGAGACCGCCGTCGATACGCAGGCGCGAGACGAGCCGTGCGGCGTCGGTCTCCGCGGCCAAGGAATCGAACAGGTCCGCCGCCTTCGCAAGCATCGCCCGGCGCCATTCCTCCCGGACGGGCAGGCGTCTGACGGCGGTGGCAAATGACCGGCCGGCTCGGAGAGCGCTCGCAACGTCGACTGCGGCATCGTCTGGGAGATAGCGGTTTGGAACGCGGAAGACCTGCTCCACATCTTCAGGCCGCGCCAGCAATGGAGTGCCCAGCAGCCTCAGGTACGAAAGAAGGACGGCAGGCTCGCCGGATCTTCGCTTGATCCCGGCCGGCCCATAGAAGCCAACGCCGGCCTGCGCGAGACCAACCGCAATCTCGGAAAGAACCCTGGTCGTGCGCGCCAGAATGACAACCTGGTCCATCTTCAGATCCTTGACCAGGTGAGCCGCATGCACGCCCTGAGCCTCCAGGTCCGCCGCCGCAGCCAGCGTGATCTTGCCCGGGTTCGTCTTGACCGGGAGTATCTGCTTTGGAAATCTGCGCCGGTTGTAACCGATCAGCGCCCCTGAAGCCTCCACGATGCTGGCGGGGCAGCGGTAGTTGCGAGTGAGGGCGTGACGCTCCAGGCCCGGATAGATCTGGTCAAGTTCAATGACCCTCTCGACGCTGGCGCGTCGCCACGCGTACAGACATTGGTCCTCATCTCCGACACTAAGCAGGAAGTCCTCCGGCGCGGCCAGGATCCGGATTAGTAGCTCCTGGGCGGGTTCGATGTCCTGGTATTCATCGACGAGGACCGCCGAGAACTCACTCTGCCAATGGCGACGAACTCCAGGGTCGCGCCGCAGTAGACGCACCGCCTGGAAGATGTAGTCGTCGAAGTCCGTTCGTCCCTGCTCGGCCAGTAGGCCTTCGTAGAGCCGATAGAGGGTCGCGAGGGTGGGGTCATCCTGCGCCATCTTTGTGGAGGCGAACTCGTCGACCGTGAGCATCTGGCCAAGCTTCAGGTCGCTGATCAGCTCTTTCGCATCGGACGCCTCGATCCACCGACCGCCCGGCGTTTCGTCCATGGCTCGCTTTGTCAGGTGCCGCCACTGGCCGTAGGACACATTGATCACGTCCCCGCGAAGGCAATCTGAGTTCCCGAGGATGCGGCGGCCGATGGCGTGGAATGTTCCGGCCTCGACCCCTTCCACGCCGACCTGGTCCAAACGAGTCTTGAGTTCGTCGGCCGCGGCCTTGTTGAACGTGCAGCAGAGGATCCGGTTCGGCGGGACGCCGCGTGAAATGAGTTCTCGCACGCGGGCCACGAGGACCGTGGTCTTTCCGCTGCCAGCGGGAGCGATGATCTGAACGACGCCGTCGTGACTCATCACAGCGGCTTGTTGCTCGCGGTCCAATCCCGCCGCCCACGGGGAGATGGGCTTCCCCTGTTCATCGCCATCGCCATCGTCGTCATGTGCGACTGACGGGACCGAGGCGATTCCCGGGTTCGCAAACCTGCTGCGGAACCACTCCCGCAATCGGGCCCACCAGGTGCGAGTAACCGGAATCTCGACACGAACGGGGTCGCTCTCGACTGTAGACAGGCGTGCGGCAACTTCCCTTTGGACTTGGGCCGCACATGCTGCGGCGTCGCGCGTGATCTCGGAGCCAGTGAAGTGGATCACGTCCCAGCCCATGCGCTTGAGGGCTTCATCGCGACGCCGGTCACGGTCCGGGTCATGCCAGGGGCGGCCGTCGCACTCGACAACCAGGCGAACATCTGTGATGGCGAAGTCGGCCCGATACTTGGCGATCCCGTACTGAGAGACCGGGGCCAAGCCCAGGGCTCGCATCGCGTCAAAGAGAAGAACCTCGATCGGCGTATGCGGGGGCAGCCCATCTAGCCCCGGCCGGAGACCGAAACTCGAAACGATGTGCTGCAATCGCTCCAGCGTCCACGCGTATCCGATCGGGTCAACGAACTTCTCCGAGTCGAGGTCGCCCAGGTCTCGGTCCGTGGCCACGAGCAACGTGAGCCCGCGACGGTAGGCAGGCTCGACAACATAGCCATACAGATTCCGCAGGTCAGCCGGCGTCGCCAGCGGAACGCCGACGACGGCAATGGGAGAACCGGCGACCAGGAAGTCGAGCAGCGGCCGGGCCGGGTTGTCGAGCGAGGCCCGGCCGACCCCGACTGAGCGCGAAGGGGCGATGTATTGATCGCGGAGATCGCGGTAAGAGAGGACCTTCCAGCCGAGCTTCTGGAGCGAGGCCGGGTGCGGAGTATCGGTGACCCAGGTTAATGAGCCGCCCTCCCGCACAGGCGGAGCAGGCACAATCCCGCGGGTTGATGCTGGCAAGGTTCCCCTCAGGAGCAGCTGGGTCGTTCGCCACATTCTCCACTAATCGAATGGGCGCGCTCCTCCCCGATGGGCAGTCGTCACCGGTACCTTCGCGTGTGTCGGGCAACCCTGCCGTCATGTTCGATCCTCTCACTGTCCCCTGACACGCAGTCACTGCGTTCTATTGCGTGCAAATAGGAGGAGGCGTGCCTGGTTCTCCTGACGGTCGATCACGTCGCGCAGTGGTCCCAGCCGTCGGCGTAACTACGATCTCCCACGATCTGTGGGTATTGCCCAAGGCCTTGACGCTCGCCCTATTCCGGGTAGACTCCAATGCGTTGGGACTCCAAACGGTTGGGAGTCCAGTTAGTTTGGAGTCGCATGACCAGGTTCGTTGGCCGAGGCCCGGAATTACGAGCGCTGGAGGCCGAGTTCGACGAGTGTCGCAACACGGGCGAGGGTCGGCTCATCACGATCCGGGGCCGACGGCAGGTTGGCAAGAGCGCGCTCGTCGAGCGATGGCTCGAAAATTGCGACAGCCCCTCGGTCTTCTTTGAGGCGCATGGCTACACCGAAACGCGCGAGCTCCTGCGCTTCCGGGATGCGCTCGCCGCCTCGTCATTGCCATCGGCACAGCAGGCGGCGGGCGTCGCGTTCGTCGACTGGCAGGCGGCCCTGCTCGCCGCGGCCGCCAACGCAACACGAGAACGTCCTTCGGTCATCGTGCTTGACGAGTTCCCCGACCTATGTGGCAAGTTGCGAGACGCTGACGGCAATCCAGCCCCGAGTCCGCAGGAAGGGGCAATCCGCGCCGCGTGGCGGATCCTCCAGAAGATGCCCGTCGTTCTCGTTCTCGTCGGCTCCGACCTCGCGATGATGACGCGGCTTACGACCTACGGGTTCCCGCTCTTCGGACGCCCGACCCGCCAACTGCTCGTAGCGCCGCTGTCTCCACTCGAGGCTGCCCGAATGACCGGCCGGATCGGCGACGAGGCCCTCGACGCCTACCTCGTGACCGGCGGCTTCCCGCGAATCGTCGATCTCTGGCGCAGTGGGTCGCTCGAATCCTTCTTGCGTCGAGAGCTTTCCGATCCATCGTCCGAGTTCGTCACCGCCGCCGGCCGTATCCTCGACGGCGAGCTGCCGACCGCCGTGGCCGCCCGGACGATCCTGTCGGTCATTGGTGCCGGCGAACGCACCCACAAGGGGATCGTGGATGGCACCGGCATCGAGGGAAAGCATCTCTCCTACTCGTTGAGGCTCCTAGCCGAAAAGATCATCGTCTCCTCTGCTCTTCCTCTATCGACGGCACGGTCCGACGCGCGTCGGTATCGTGTCGGCGATCCGTATCTGCGATTCTGGCTTCGGTTCATCGATCCAATCCGCGGTGAGATCGGGCGCGGAATTGGCGCGACGAACGCAAGCCGGATCGCGCGGCAGTTCCTCGACTACTCCGGGACGGCGATCGAGCCAATCGTCCGGTCGGCCATGGAGCGCATGAGCGCGGCCGGCGACCCCCGGTTCGGCGGCGCGAGGGTGGTCGGAGGCTTCTGGACAAAGGACAACCAGGTCGAGATCGACCTCGTTGGGGCCAACCGGGACGATCCTGGAGCCGAACTCCAGGTCGCCTTCATCGGAACCATCAAGTGGCGTGCGCGCAAGCCGCTCGACGGGCATGACATCTCCGCTCTCGAGAGTGCGACGGCCCGAATGGCCGGGGCCAACCCGTCGACGCCCGTCGTCGCCGTGTCGCGACAGGGCTTCGATCAGATCGCCCGCCCGTTCGCGGCAGTGCCGGCTGAGGACATCATCGCGGCCTTTCCCGCCGACTGAGCGCTCTGGATTTGGTACGCAAGATGGTACGCAACCTCCCTTGACTGAGAGGGGGGCAGCCGCGCACGCTACTGGCCATGTTCATCAAGCGTCGAGCCCCCGAGCAACAGGCAGAACGCAAGGACTTCCTTCGAGCGTTCGAGATTCCGCCGGTCAACCTCGATCTCCTGCGGTCGGACGAGCGGGACGCGGCGATCGCAGCGACGCGCGAGCTGTACGACGCGATCCCCGGACCGTTCCAGATCCTGTCGGTGCCGATCGAGCGGAGTCCATCCGAACACCTTGACTGGCTCTCTCCGGTCCCAGATGCGCCGCGTAAGTTCCTGACGGCATACGCGGGCCTGTATCGCGACCTGGCTGCGAAGAAGGCTCGACGAACTCCTCGACTCCGCGGCATCTCTTGCCGAGCGGCTCGGGTACAGGCTCCGCGCCGATCTCGTGCCGACATACGGCACGACCGAAGGAGCGGCAGATGCCTAGTCGCTTCGTCCTGGTTGGTTGTGGCGGCATCGGCTCACAGCTGCTGGCGCCACTGGTTCGGTATCTCACCCATAGCTCCCGCGAGGCCCTGCTCGTGCTCGTCGACGGCGACGTCTTCGAATACGGCAACGCGCTTCGCCAGGAGTTCCCGGCATCGGCGCTCGGCGCCAACAAGGCCGAGGCCCTTACCGGCTGGGTCCGTGAGGCAGGTCTCGCCTGCCAAGCGGTCCCGCTCTATCTAGACGAGGCGAACGTCGGCGATGTCGTCCGAGAGGGCG
>OCZT010001374.1_pt1 | contig 25153 bp, 25 predicted proteins | sample 1539031 | NCBI WGS metagenome assembly OCZT01 (sample SAMEA3539308, study PRJEB22396) | soil metagenome | biome: tundra; feature: field; material: soil | place: USA | collected 2010-05 | depth 0.15 m | reverse complement strand
CCGACCATGATGATGCTCAGCAGAACGAGCTGCAGGAAGGTCTGAGCGATCCACGCGATGATTCCCTCGCCGCCTGGCGACAACGCTGTCGGCAGACCGATCAGCGCCACCACTCCGAACAGGTAGGCGCATGCCATTGTGCCGACGCCACGCGTGATCAGCACGGCGAGTTTGGCGTTGAAGCCCTCGACTTCCTTGACGGCGGTTCTGATCTCGCTCAGCGTGGGCGTCACCACGCGCGGGAGATACTCGCGTACGTGGGCTGGCTTGTCGGGCATCTGTGCTCCTCACGGGGGGTTTCCCAGTCGCGCTTCGGCGGTGGATCAGGCCCAAGTTAGCGTCAGCCGCCCAAATCCCTCAGTCTGATTCGCCGCTCGCCCCGCCGTTGCGGCTGCTCCACAGCCGTTTGCGAGCGGCCGCACCTATCAACCGACTCGTCTCGGCGGCTGCCTCAGCTCCCATCGACAAGAGCTCTTCCCGGGCGCTGCCGTGAAACGGGGTCCTCGGTAGTTGGGGCTGCCGCTCGGTAACCGGGGGAAGCAGATCGACGAGCAGCGTCGACCACCCGAAGCGTCGGGCGGCCAGCCCTTCACCGTTGAGTGGGTTGTAGTACTCGCGGAATCCGTGACGCTCGACCAACGTCAGGCACGATGCGACGATGCGGTTGGCTTCAGCTTGGAAGCCATGGCGGCGAAGCGCCGGAACGAGCAGCCACGCGGTGTTCATCCAGGACGGTCCACGCCAGCAACGAAACAGGTGCCATCCGGCTCGAAAGCTGGGCTCCTCCATCGACACCGAGGGGATGCCGAACGGGGAACGGTACCGGCGCGGGTCGAGCAGGTGCTCCTCAATCAGGCGCTGGGCGATCGGTTTCGGCAACGAGGGCAGCGCCAGTGGAGCCAGCGATGACCACGTCGAGACGCGCAGGGGAGTGTGATCGCGTCCCGCCAGGTCCCAGAACAGGCCGCGCTCCTCATCCCAGCAGCGCGTAACGAGCGCCTGCGCGGTGTGCTGCGCGCGCTCGTCGTAGACGCGCTCGCCGCTCAGTCTTGCCAGCGCGCGCAGCGCCAGGGCGTAGAAGACGTTGACGAGCACATCCTCCACATGCTCGTCGTAGCGGGCGATGATCGCACGCGAGTCATAGCGCAAGCGCCGTGAGCGCTCCACCAGCCAGAAGTAGCCGGGGCGATAGTGGCTCATCCATCCGAACACCGAGTCGTACTTGGGGGAGTCATCCAGACCGGATTCGTCAGGGTGGATGATCGAGATCAGACCGTCACGGTCGGGATCGCGGTGGCGATCGAGCCAGTCGTAGTGAAGCCGCAGGGCGTCCAGCGCCTCGGTCCCGAACTCCGGCTCATCGGGCGAGGCGGCGGCGACCGCCTCCCAGGCGAGCGCGAGTACCGGGGTCTGGATGTGCGCCGTCGCACGGTCGCCGCGTAGGGAATGGGTGGCGTAGAAAGGCGCTCGTCGCCACCCGGCGGCGTCGTGCCAGAAGATCGTATGGGGGATGAACCCGTCAAGGCGCCCTCCGCGCACCAGCGTGCGAAGCTCCTCGCGAGCACGTGCCGGCTCGAAGTGGCGCCAGACGATCGCGTGAAAGCAGGAGTCCCAATACCACTGATGCCGGTAGCGCGGCGGGGCCGGACACGTGAAGCCGTAGGGAGTGCCATCGGCAAGGTGGCCCTCCCGCCAGTTGCCGGCCAGAACTCGATGCGCGTCTGCTCGCAGCCGGGCGACGCGGCGATCGCCAATCGCTCTGCTCACCGGCCGCACAGAGCTGTTCGCATTGCCGGAGACGCTCGAGCTCTGCGCCCACGAAGTTGCCTTAGATCGTGGAGCTCGGCCTCGAACACCCGCTCCCAGCTCATTGACCTGGCCAGCGCTGCGGCCGCGCTCACGTCGACCCGGGTGGCGAGGGCGCGATCGACGGCTCGCGCCAAGTCCACCGGGTCCTTGGGCGCGAACCGCTGCACGAGCCGGCCGGCCACAAGTGCAGCAGGGGTACACGAGCACGCCACCACTCTGGCGCCGCAGGCGGCTGCCTCGAGCACGGCGAGTCCGAAGGTCTCGTGCGGCCCGGGCGCGATCACGCAGGCGGCCTCCCGGTAGCACCTGGCCAGCGCACGGCGGTCGGCGACAAACGGCCGGAACTCGATCAGCTCGGCGACTCCCAGTCGCCGAGCTCGTGCTTCGATCGCGCCGTGCGCCGGTCCGTCGCCCACGAGCACGAGCCGGCGGCCCCAGCGGGCCGTTGCCATCGCGCCGAGCAGGTCGCAGATTCGCTTCTCCAGCGAGAGTCGACCGACACACAGAAGATGCTCTCCGATGGCCGCCGGACCAGGTCGGAAGGCAGGATGAAGACCAAACCGGAGCTTGATCGACGCGGACCGGCCGGAATCTGGCTCGGGATCCACCGTGGACATGACGGCGTCGACGTGCTCGTACGCGTGGTGATAGATGCGGCGCAGTGGCGGAAGGTAGACGGCGTCGGGGCCCGGGATGCCCGCGGCGTTCAGAGCCGGCGACGCGTGGTGGACGGCCACCACCGCCGCGCCGAGCCGGTGGGCCTGACGGGTTACGCTGAGCGGACGCCAGAATGGATCGTGTAGGACCACGACGTCTGGACGGATCCACCTCAGGGTCTCTTTCAGGGCACCGGCGCCGAGCGGAATGCGATAGCCATTTGACGCCGCGAGCTGTAGCGAGCGCAGCTCATGGCGGCTGCCTTCGTGGCGCTCTCGAGTGCCCGGAACGATCAGATGGTGCTCGAACGCTCCGGTCGCGGCCGCAAAGCGCGTCTTCTCATCGAGGTAGGTACGAATGCCCCCGCTGCGCTTAGCGTAGAACAAAGCGATGTCGCATACGACAAACGGGTCGCCACCGATGTCCGGCCCCGCGACGCTGCGACTCACCCAAACAATGTTGCACGTGCGGGCGAAAGCGGTGTTAACTCCCGGTGAATTGCACCGTCTGTGTCAGCCATGATCGCCTTTGACACCGTCGGGCGCGGCGAGCCGCTCGTGTTGCTGCACGGCGTCGGCGCCAACCGCGGAATCTGGCGGCATGTGGTCCAGCGGATCGCGACCGAGCGCCCTCTCCTCGCTCCGGATCTGCCCGGGTTCGGCGACTCGCCGCCGGCCGGTGGCGGTTTTCGCTTCGACGAGACTGCCGACGCGCTGGCCGACGCGGTCGGCGAGCGGGTGACGGCGCCCTTCGATCTGGCGGGGAATTCGCTCGGCGGTGCCGTCGCGCTGATCCTGGCGCTCCAGCGCCCCGAACTCGTTCACCGGCTGGTCCTGGTGGCGCCCGCGGGCTTCTCGCCAACGCCGAAGCTCGTCGCCGCCGCCGCAGGGCGGCTCAGTGGTCCGGCGATCGCCTCCAGACGCCTGCTCGGCAGCCGGCTGATGAGCAGCGAAATCGCTCGGCGGGTGCTGCTGTGGGGAACTGTCGCTGCTCCGCAGAGCCTGTCGGCGCAGGACGGGCGCGCGATGCTCCAAGCTTCGCGCGGGTCCACTCGGATCGGGGCCGCGGTCGCTGCGCTACTGGGAGCCGACCTCGTAAGCCAGCTGGGCCGGCTCGAGGTCAACGGGAGCTACTACCTCTCCACGCCGAATCGCGTCAGCGGCGACACGCTCGGCCAAGGACTGCTCGTCCACAAGCTCAACTTTGAGCCGACATGGTCGGATCCGCTCGGCGATCCGATCGCGTCGCTGCCTGCCACGGAACCGGTGGCCGCCGGCCCCAATCCGACGAACGAATCCTGCCGGCGGCGTGAAGCTCGGGGTCTCGTCGATCCTTCCCTGAGGTGCCCGACACCGCCGAGGTCACCGACCCCGCCACCGAGGGCCACCCGGTCGGGCCCGGCCTGCAGGCCCCGACGGGATCATCGGAACCTTCCCGGCGCGAGACGTCCGCGGCGCGCCGCCCGGCTCGGAGGTGATCGTCTACGGCGAGAAGATCACCGGTTACTTCGCGCCTGCGACGCTGAGTGCCCAGAAGACCGTCAGCTTCGTGCTCAGTTCCTCGACCCCAGTGGATCTGCCGGTGACCTCGCTTGGCTATACGGGTACGGGCGCCCAGACCCAGGCCAGCCTCACCAACGGAGCAGCCCCGAGCCCGACCAACTCGGTTTCAGGAATCCAACTCGGCTATGACGCTGCCACCGGAAGCGGCTCGACCACGGCATCTCGAGCCCGACCTACCAGGGCAACGCCGGAGACACCACACCGATCAACGGCGGGGCCGGCACCGACCAGCTGCGGTTCGTCGCCTCACGCGGGACGATCGTCCCCGCGCCTGGACGCAACGGCGTGGAGACGCTGTTCATGTCAGGCGCCGACTGCCAGGACGGCGACAGCGACTCCTTCCAGCAGGTGTTCTACTCCACCTCCCGCAACGGGCTCGACTGGACCACCCCGATGCCAATGTTGACTACCGATCCCACGTTCTCGGCTTCCGCTGAGCAGGAGGCCAACTCCGCGCCTCTACCGGACCAATCTCTCGGCCACGATCCGCGTCAGCACTCACTGACGGTTAGATCGTCTGACGGATGGCCCGACGAGTGCTAACGGGATAGCGTCAGCATCGCGGCGCTGGCCGCCGGCAGCCGGACCAGGTACTCGCCGCCGGCCGGCGTCACCGAGATGGGCTGCGCCGCGCCCGACAGCAGGCCGGTGGCGGTCTGTGCGCCGAAACCCTGACCTCCGAGCGTCACGCCGGAGCTGGCGGTCACCCCCGGCGCCTCGAGGCGCTCCAGCGCGCCTGGACCGCTCACCGACGGGGCTCGCACCGCCACGGACTGCGCGCGGGCCGGGTTGGTGTTGGTCAGCACCACGCGGAGGTGGCCGTCGGGCGCGAGCGTGGCCCACGTGCGCAGCGTGGCGCCGGCTGTTGAGGCAATCTTCAGCAGCCGCGAGCCGGCGGGCGCGGCCTGCGCGAACATCAACAGACCGTAGTAATCGGGGTGCACGGATCCCCGCCATTGGCCGTTGACCTGCTGGAATGTGAACAGCTCGTTGACGGCGTTGGGAAGCGTATGGATGTTGACGCCGCCGACCCCGACGCGGGCCATTGCGAACAGCGCGTCAAGCGACCACAGGGCCGACGCGAACGTGTCGCTGACGCCGGCCTCTCCTCCGCACGAGATCGAGTTCATCTCGTCGATTCGCAGCGGATGGTGGTCGGCGTGAGCGATCGCCACGTAGGGCGCGAGGCCGTCGGCGAGCCCGATCGAGGAGCTTTCGCCCAGCAGTTGGCCGACTGTCACATGGGTGGTGGATTCGCAGCGCTTGAGCGGATAGCGATGCAGGGTGACCAGCCCGATCCGCCGCTCGGTTGTCAGGAACGGACGCAGCTGCGTGTTCCACGTCGAGGAGCCGACCGCCGGCCCGGCGAGCGGGATCGGCGGCAGCGCCCGGGCGACGTTGGAGAAGTCACGCGTGAAGTCTGTGAAGCCATACCCCGGCGGGCGTCCGGTGACCGCGCGTCCGGCCGCCGTGTGATACCAGTTGAAGCTGCCGTACAGCTCGGGCTCGTTGCCGACCTCCAGCGCCTCGATCGACTGGCGCCCGATCCCGTCGATCACCGCGTTGGCTTCGGCGCTCGCCACCCTTGAGCTGTCGGCCTCGAGGTTGATGCCAAAGATGAGACGGGCTTTGAGCGCCTGCGCCAGGGCCCGAGTGACCCCGATCCACTGAGGGGTCAGGGTGTATCTGACCCAGGGCGGGCGCCGCATGTGGGCGACCGGATACCACGTCCAGTCGGTGCTGTCGCCGCCGATCCTCAGCACGGGGCTCTGGCCCGGCGCCGGTTGCGGATCAACTGCTCGAACACGGGATCGATGGCCTGCGGGTCCTGTCCCGCATAGGACTCAACCGACGGGATCTCCATCGACAGCCCGACGAAGCCCGCCGGGACGGCTCGCCCCAACGTGGCGGGCCCCACGGTCACCACCGTGGCTCGGGCGCCAATCGCCCTCGCGCCAGGTTCTGCCGACGCGACAGCGATCCCGCCGGCGATTGCGGCGAACGTCGCCAGGGCGGCGACCAGGATTCGAGCACGCGTGAGAGATGACAGGTGCATAGGCTTCGCCTCGGCGGCGTCCAGATCATCGAACCACGAACGCTAGCACGGTGAACTAAACAAAAACAATTTAATAAACCAGGGCAATGCACAAGCCACATTAGGACACCCGTCAAGCCACTGAAACAATGGTTCGGGATGATGTGGAATTGCCATCCGGAGCGACGAAATCCGTGGGCTAGGTCGGGCGCCAGCCGGTCCGGACCGGCTCAAGTCTGCACCGCGGTTGTCGATTTCGCCGAACATGAAGGCCATGGGCCCCCTAGATCCTGCGTGAGCATGAAGCCCTCGATCAAAGACGTCTACGACCTGATGCCTCCGGACATCGGCCCCTCCCAACGACGCCACAATAAGGAGCGCCTGGCGCACCTTGAAGCCGAAGGCGAGGAGCGCCGCGCACGGCTGGCGATCGTTCTTCAAGCCGCCTAAGGTGGCCCGAACGGCTAGTGGCCGGTTAACCGCATCCGATGGGGCTAGGCCCGCGCGCGGGCTTCCCTGACGATCCGGACGTTGCTCGTCCGGGCCTCCAGCCGGTCCATCGCCGCCTCCACCTCGGTGGACGGCCGCTCCGTCGACCAGAGCTTGCCGAGCTGCTGGACCTCGCCGCGACGCTCCAAATCGAGCAGCCGCGCGCGCGTCCGGGCCGGGTTCAAGCCCGCGGCCTTGGCGATCCGGCCCGTCGAGTGCGTTCCGGGCGGCATCTCGCGCAGCGCACGAATCAGGCGATCCTGGTTCGGGGCAGGCTGATGGTCGCCTCCCTTCGGTTCTGGTGCTTGGGCGGCCGGCGGCGCAGCAGGAGCAGACTCCGGCACCGACACAGAGTCGGCCTTGCGTCCGACCGGCGGATCGTCTCCAAACCGGGCCCGGCAGGCGCCGCAGAGCACGACCGGGTCGCGCTCCTCCGGGCGGATGACCTCAAATCGGCGCCAGCCGCGGCCGGTGCCGCAGACCTCGCAGCGACGTCCGGCGCGATCGATCTCGGTTATGTCCTCAGCATTCATCTTCTGGTTCCTAGTTCGCGCATATGATCATGCTTGACTCTAGCCTGCTTTTGTTGCTGTATTGAGACCGCCGGTCGAGAATCGAGGATCGCCAGCCTGAGAAGGCCTGCAGGCCGATTGCTCCCAGGAGCGCGAGCGCGCCTGCGTCGCTTGATCCGGACGGTGCGGTGTAGACGGTCACGCTCAGGTCGCTGCCCTGCACGGCGAGCGCGTCACAGTCGAGGGTGATCGGTCCGATCTGGGTGCCGGAAGGTCTTGAGGCGAGCTGACCCGCCTAGGGCCGGTCATTGCTGCCAGAGCTCGACGAACCGCGGGCTGAGCCGGAGCAGGCGCTGCAGGCTCGGGGTGATGGGCAGATCGATCGTGCCCGGGCCTGGTTGCGCTTGGCCGGCCAGGGCAAACAGTTGCGAGCGCTCGTCAGCCGTCGGGCGCAGAGTACGCGCCAGCGCGGCCAGCACCGAGGCCGACGGGCTGGAGGCGCGCCCCTGTTCAAGGCGCGCGAGATAGTCAACTGAGACACCCGCCAACTGGTGATCGTCAACGTCTCAAGCGGTATGGGATCGCTAACCGTGACCGCCGACCCCTCACGGCCGGTCCGACCGGAACCTTCGTCGACGAGCACGGCGTGGTGCCATGGTGAGGGCGACGACATAACCCCGTGGCGGCCCGCTCGCCTGCCCGCGGTGGCGCCGGCGCGCGGGTGGCTGCCGTTGCTGTTGGTGTGGCTATCGCTGGGTAGTGTCATACGGCGATGCTCGCGGGCCGTAGCCTAAAGTCCAGCGACTCTCCGCAGAGTCCAGCCGCTCTGACGCTGGCCGTGCGCGAGGCGGCCCGGTTTGACCGCGGCGCGGTCTCGGTCTGGGCGGGACTGCTGGCGGCGATCCCGGTGGTGGCGGTGCTGGGTGGAGCGATCGCTGGCGGCGATCCCGTGGCCGGCGTGACGATGGGGGCCGGGGCGATGCTGGTCGGGATAGCCTGGCGCACGGGTGGCGGGCGCCCGCCGCTGGCGCTGATGGCCACCGATGCGTTCTTGATGGCGACTTCGACGTTCGTCGGCTGCGTGACCGGGTCGGTTTCCTTGCTTCACCTCGGCGTGCTCTGCGTGTGGTCGCTGATGGCGGGACTACTGGTGGGTGTCGGCAATCGCGGTGCGGTGGTGGGAACGCAGGCGATCATCGCCGTGGTCGTGTTCGGGCGCTTCAGCCAGCCCCCGCCCGCCGCTCTGGGGCTGGCCGGGTTCGTGTTCGCCGGAGGCTGCGCCCAGGTCCTGTTCTTGAGCATCGTCCGCTGGCCGCCACCGCTGCGCGCGCAGCGGGCCGCCACGGCCTCCGCCTACCGCGTGCTGTCGGCCCTGGCCGCCTCTCGGGATGCGTCCTCGCTTCCGGCGGCCACCGCGCTCGACGAGGCCGAAGCCACCTTGGCGTCTCCGACGCTGTTCGGCGATCCGGCGCTGATGACGCTGCGCAGCCTGGTCAACGAAGGACATCGGCTGCGAGTTCAGCTCAGCGCGATCCACGCCCTGCTCAGACAGCAGGCCGACGTCGGCGCGCATCCTGGCAGTCCAGCCCGGCAGGCCGCCGATCGCCTGCTCGAACTGAGCGCGGCCGGATTGGATCTCGCCGCCCAGGCGATCGAGGGCGACAGCAGCGCCGCCGCTGCTCTGGCCCAGCGCATCGCCGAGCTCAGCTCGGAGGTTGCCGCGTTTTGCTCACAGCCCACCGCGCCGGAGCCTGATTCGCTGCCGACTTACCGGACCGCGCTGCACCTGGCCCGCCGGCTCTCGGCGCTGGCCGGACAGCTGCGAGCCGTGGGGACAATGGCGCCCGCCGCCGGGGAGGGCGGGGGCTTGCGCAGCCGGCGCCCGTTCCGACACACGAGCCGGCCGCGTGAGCGGCTGCGGGCGGACCTGGCGCAGCTTCGCGCCAATGCCTCACTTGACTCTCCGGCGGGGCGCCACGCGCTGCGCCTCGCCGTCGTCGTCCCGGCCGCCGAGCTGATCTCCCGCCAACTGCCGTTGCAGCGCGGCTATTGGATGGTCGTCGCCGCGGCCACGGTGCTGCGCCCGGAGTTCGCCGCCACATTCACGCGCGGCACCGAGCGGGCCCTGGGCACCTGCCTCGGCGTCGCCCTGGCGGGAGGGATCACGGTCAGCTTGCATCCGGCCGGCGGTGTGACCGTGGCCCTGGTCGGGTTGCTGGCCTGGGCGGGGTACGCGACGTTCCCCGCCAGCTTCGCCGTTGGCTTTGGCTTCATCACTGCGCTGGTCGTGTTCCTGCTCAATGCGATCAGCCCCGACACGCTGGCCACGGCCAGCGCGCGTCTGCTCGACACGCTGGTCGGCGGTTCGATCGGCCTGCTCGCCTACGCCGCGTGGCCGACCTGGTCACAAGCGACGGCGCGCCAGGCCTTGGCGGGCGTCATGGATGCCCAGCGCGAATACGTCAATGGAGTGCTCGCGGCCCTGATCGACGGCCGCCGCGCGGACGAGCAGCAGATGCGTCCGCTGGCCCGCCGGGCGCGGCTCGCCCGGACCAACGCCGAAGCGGCGGTCGCCCGTTCACTCTCCGAGCCGCAGATGCGCCGAATCGATGCCGAACAGAGCCAGGGCACCCTGGGGGCGATGCGCCGCCTGATCGAGGCCGCCCACGTACTGAGACTCGGGGCCCAGGAGGCGGGTGACCCCAGCCCCCTACCCACGCTCAGACCGTTGGCCGCCGAGATCGACGGCTTGCTGAAGATCGTTGACACGACCCTGAAGGCCGACCCGAACGACTCCCCTCGGCCGCCGTCGCTGCCCGATCTGCGCGCCGGCTACGCCGCGTTTGAGCGCACCTGTCCGCGCGACCGTGACGGCGCCGCACTGCTCGTCGAGCTCGACGAGATCGTCGACGCCGCCAACAGCCTCGCGACCCTGTTGGGTCTGGATCCGGTCGACGCCGAGCAGCACGACCAACCTCGCTCGGGGCGACCGCCGACGGAAAGGACTTCCCGACCTGGTGCTCAAGATCCTCGCTTCGCAGATTTATAGATCAGGTCGTCAAGCTCGGCGACGGTCGGGATCGCCACCTTGAGCAGCGGTCGCAGCTGGGCCAGGAACAGGGGGAGGCGGCGCACCGCCGGCTTGGACGCCGCCACCAGCGGGTCGAGCGAGTTCACAGTGGTCGGCAGGCCGGCGAAGGTCGTCGTGGACCGGCTCAGCGTGCCCGGAAGCAACTGGAGTGCCTGCTCAAGCGACTGGCCCTGGCGTGCGACCGCGCCCGTCGCGGGTCAGCTCGGCGGTGACACGAGCACCAGCGCGGTGACCAGCGCCGTGGCCGCCGCGATGCGCCCGCCCAGGCTCACGCGCGGGGAACCCTCGTGGGAGGTCGCTTGGCGGGCCCAGCCGGACCGTCGTCCGGGCGTTCGTGTCATGCCCTGCGGGCTGATTGGCTCTCCTCCTTCGATCCCCGAGTCATCGCTGACCACGCGCCGTCGGCACCCTCCCAGACTCACCGGCCGGGTGCAGAAGCAACCGTTGACGGCGGTCGCCAGCGGCTCGCTAGCGGGATCGCGCTCGGGCACCTGATGAATGTCGATTCGATCGGACCGGTCACGGGCGGCACTGTCTCGCTGCTCGCGCTCGTCAGTGGAACCTGGTTCCCGGTGACCCATGGCTTCCTGCACGACCTCGGACAGTGTCTGCCCTCATACTGGCTCGTCCAGGCTGGACGGATCTCCACCAACGGCAACGGTTGGGGGACGACCGGATGGCTCGCGGTAGGCGGCTGGACGGTGCTGCTCGCCGTGCTCGCTGGTTTTGCCTATCGGCGCGACACCAGTCGCGTCTAGCCACGCTCGTATGTCGGCTTCCGTTGCCGAACGAAGCGATGTCCCAGCCCTCCGGTGCGGCACGATGGGGAACGATGGCCGCTGCGCGCAACCTCGTCAACCTCAACGCGGTCGAGAAGGGATACGGGACCCGGTCGGTGCTGCACCAGATCACCCTCGGGGTAAGCGCCGGCGACCGCGTCGGGGTCGTCGGTCGCAATGGAGACGGTAAGTCGACCCTGCTCGCGCTGATCGCCGGCGCCGAGACGCCGGACTCGGGGGCCGTAACGCGTTTCAGGGACCTGGAGACGGTGCTCCTGGCACAGGATGACGAGCTCGGTGGTCATGCAACAATCCGCCAGGCGCTGGTCGGCCGGCGCGCCGAGCACGAATGGGCGCGGGACGCCGTGTTTCGGACCGTGCTCGATGGTCTGCTCGGCGGGGTTGATTTCGGTCGCTTCCAAGCTGGTCTGGACACGGCGATCGGACCGCTGTCGGGCGGTGAGCGACGAAGGATTGCGCTGGCGAGAGCGCTGCTGGAGAACCCGCAGCTACTGTTGCTCGACGAGCCGACCAACCATCTCGATATCGACGCGATCAACTGGCTTGCTCGGCATCTCGCGGCACGGCAGGGGTCGCTGCTGGTGGTCACACACGACCGATGGTTTCTCGACGCGGTCTGTACGACGACCTGGGAGGTCTGCGACGGGACGGTCCGCCAGTACGAGGGCGGTTATGCCGCGTTTGTCCTGGCGCGGGCCGAACGTGACCGTCAGGCGGCGGCGCGCGACGACCGGCGCCGGCAACTGCTGCGCAAGGAGCTCGCGTGGCTACGGCGCGGCCCTCCGGCGCGGACGTCCAAACCGAAGTTTCGGATCGAATCCGCCAACGCGCTGATCGCCGACGAGCCGGACGTGCGCGACCGTGCCGAACTGCTGCGCTTCGCGACCGCTCGCCTCGGCGACAAGGTGTTGGACGCCGTGAATGTTTCCTGCGCGTTCGGCGCCAACCAAGTCCTGCGTGGCGTGACGCTGCGCGTCGGGCCGGGTGATCGCGTGGCGCTACTGGGCGCCAACGGCTCCGGCAAGACGACGCTGCTGAAGCTGCTGGCTGGTGAGCTGCAGCCAACCGGCGGCGAGGTCCAGCACGGCGCGACCGTCCGACTGGCTCACCTGTCACAGGACACCGCCGAGGTCCCGGGCCACCTGCGAGTACTCGAGTCGCTCGAGGAGGTGCGCGGACACGCCACGCTCAGTGATGGCCGGGAGCTGACCGCGGGCTCGCTGTGTGAGCGCTTCGGCTTCCGTGGCGACCGAGCGCGCACGCTGGTGCGTGATCTCTCCGGCGGCGAGCGCCGCCGCTTACAACTCATGCGGCTGCTGATGGGCGCACCGAACGTACTGCTGCTCGACGAGCCGACCAACGACCTAGACATCGATACGCTCACCGCGCTTGAGGATCTGCTCGACGGATGGCCCGGGACACTCGTGATCGCCAGCCATGATCGCTACTTCGTCGAACGCGTGTCGGACTCCGTCTATGCGATCGCCGGCGATCGAGGCCTTCGCCATCTCCCTGGCGGCGTCGAGCAATACTTCCAGCTGCGCTCGGACACCGGCGAGCCCCCGCCGAGCACACCTCGGGACAGCACGCCGGCTACACCCGGCGCGGTCCTGCGCGCGGCGCGCAAGGAGATCAGGCGCCTCGAAGGAGCGCTCGACAAGCTTGAGATTCGCGAGACATCGCTGCGCGAGCAAATGGAGTCCAGCTCCAGCGACCACGCTCGGCTGAGCGAGCTGCAGATCCAGCTCGACGCGCTCCGAGCAGACCGCGAGCAGCTCGAGACGGCGTGGCTTGAAATCTCCGAGACGCTTGAGTAGCAACGGGAGCCATATAGCTTGACCATAGGTCTAGAGTTAAGTTCGAGTACGAGTGTGCTGCCTGGGCGACTTGGTCGTGCGCTTGCAGGGCTGATGGACGTTTCGGCGGGCACACTGTGGCTGCCATGTGGCGGACCGCCCTTTCCGTCTTCATGGATGCGTTTTCGGGAGGATGGTTCTCACGCAACAGGTAAGAGACAGCTCGGTCGGCAACGCGACCCCTGCCGGAACCGCGCAGCGCGCTCTTGCGGCGGGTTAGCTGAGGATGGCGGCCAGCGAGGCACTTTCGGAGGTATTGAGCGATTTCGCGCGGACGATGCTGACGGATTTCCCGATTCAGGGCATCTTGGATCAACTCGTAAAGCGCATCGTTGAGATCTTGCCGATCACGGCTGCGGGCGTGACGGTGATCGCCCCCGGGCTTCGCCCTCACTACGTGGCAGCGTCCAACGCCGCTGCTCTGCGTTTTGAGCGGCTCCAGACCGAGTTGGGCGAGGGACCGTGTCTGGTGGCCTATGACACCGGTAAAGCCGTCTCGATCCCGGATCTGAGTACCGAAGTGCTGTTTCCCGCATTTACGGCGCGTGCTTTGGAAGCCGGGCTGGCCGCGGTGTTTACGTTCCCGCTGCATCACGGCGACTTGCAGCTGGGTGGAGTTGGCCTGTACCGAGAGACGCCGGGGGCGCTGTCCACCGAGGCCATGGGTGTCGCGCAGACGCTCGCTGATGTCGCCGGTGCGTATCTGCTCAACGCCCAAGCCCGCGCCGACCTCAAGGAGTCTTCTGAGCGGTCTCGACAGGCCGCTCTGCACGACGCCTTGACTGGACTTCCGAACCGCTTGCTGATGTTGGAGCGTCTCGAGCACGCGCTTCTTCGGGAGCGCCGCTCGAGTAAGACATCGGCAGTGTTCTTCGTCGATCTCGACCGCTTCAAGGCAGTGAACGACACCTACGGGCACAAAGCCGGCGACGACTTATTAGTTGCGGTTGCCCAGCGCCTGACTGAAGTATTGCGACCGGGCGACACGCTAGCCCGTCTGGCCGGTGACGAGTTCGTGATTCTCTGCGAAGACCTCTCCAGCCCGTTTCAAGCCGACCCAATTCTGACTCGCATCGATTCGGTGCTGTCGCTGCCGTTCGTGCTCTCGGGCATTGTGGTAAACGTCAGCGCCAGCATTGGCATCGCCTTCAGTGGTCAGCGTGATAGCGCTCCCGAGCAGCTCCTGCGTGAGGCAGATCTGGCGATGTACCGGACCAAGCGTGAGAGATTCGTCAGCCGTCAGATCCTGAACCTAGATGATGTGCACGCTGCCGAGCAGCTCGCCGAATTGGAGAGCGCGCTGCCCGGAGCGGCAGGACGTGGGGAGCTGGAGCTTGCCTATCAGCCGATCGTCGCGGCCGCAGACGGGCAGCTCACCGGCGTGGAGGCCCTGCTGCGCTGGCGGCACCCGAGTCTCGGGTTGATCCCGCCTATAGTGCTGATACCCCTCGCGGAACGATGCGGTGAGATCATCGAGCTCGGGCGGTGGGTGCTCGAGCAGGCTTGGTCAGACCGCAGTGGCTGGCACGCCGATCCATCCAGTGAGCTTGGCGTGTCAGTCAACGTTTCCGCGCACCAGCTGATGTCAGCCGGCTTTGCGGACACCGTCGCGAACGTGCTCGATAGCGCGTCAAGCAACCCTGGGCTGCTGACTTTGGAAGTAACCGAGAGCGTCTTCGTGCGCGACGGCGAAAGCGCGCTGTTCGTGCTCAACGACCTCAAGGACATGGGAGTCACGCTCGCCCTCGACGACTTCGGCACCGGCTACTCCTCGCTCGGCTACCTGAGGCGGTTTCCTGTCGACAGTGTGAAAGTCGACCGAGAGTTCGTCGCCAACCTCGGTGACGACCTTCCCAGCCACATCATCGTCACCGCGGTAATCCAACTCGCGCACGGCTTGGGCATGACTGTCGTCTCCGAAGGCGTGGAGACGGCCGAACAGCACGTCGAGCTGACCAGACTCGGTTCTGACTCCTGCCAGGGCTTCTACTTCGCCCGGCCGATGTCCGACTCAAGCCTTCGCGCGCTCGTTCAACAGCTAGCCGACGGGAGCGTACCGCATCTCCCGACGCTCACCAGCATCACGGCGAAACCACGCCAGTAATCGGCAAGTTTCGGCGGCGGCCGGCGATCAGACCTGCGTCGGCGCGATTGATGAGATCCATCGGCGAGTCACCGGGCACGAGCTCTGCGAATCCAACGGATATGGAGCTGTTATCGGCCGTGGCCGCGAGCTTGGCGGTGATCTCGTCGAAACGTTGCCGGACGTTCTCGATTGTGGCATCGGACATCGTGCACGCGAACTCGTCACCGCCAAGACGAACGATGGGTTCGTAGGACCGCAGGTGGCTCTGCACCACGCCGACGACGTGTTTGAGGATCGCGTCCCTGGCGCTGTGCCCTTTGGTCTCGTTGGTCGCCTTGAGACCGTCGATGTCGACGTAGGCGACGACGAGCCGTCCGCCACGCCGGCGTGCGTGGTCGATCTGCCGCTGAAGTTCCGCTAGACCGTTCCCGGCCGATGACCGACGCGAGAGCAGACGGCGCTCAACCACCCCTGTGCGGCGCTCCGGTAAGCGGCGCGGTGGGCTTGCCGGCCGGCCGAGGCCGGCGATCTCCGAGCCGAGTCGACTTTGGTTGGCCTCCACGGTGACCTCGTGGCTACAGGAAAGAATGAAGCGGCCTTCGCTCTGCGCGACTGCTCCGCCACTCCTGAAGTTCTCTGGCGTCGTCGCAGCGCCGCTAGGTCTCCATTCCTTGCAGAGTGGACACAGATGCTCGACGTGATGCCACAAACCCATCTCTGGTCCCTCTCGTGACGCCGGGGACCCGGCGCACTCGGCTCCTGGGCCGTTGTTTGTCGTGTTGCCGTCAGGTCGACGTACTCACGCCGACCGAGAGCTGGAGCCGGAACAGCATTGCCCGCCGTGGGTTGAGGCGAAGCTCAGACTGATAGTACTCCCGCTCGCCAGCCCGATCGTGAAGTTCTCTCAAGCCGTGGTTTCGGCGCGCACCGGTTCGCGACCGCATACGGAGATCTCGTGGCGGGTTCGATAGCTATGAGCGGGTCGCAGTTTGTGTCTGGCGGGCAGAGTGCGAACATGCAAAGCGTGCAGTTCCGCGGGAATGCTGCCTCAGGGGGGAGCTCGGGCGCGACAGTCGACGTCGACTCGTCGGTCACGCGCGGCGCGGAGTTTGGCTGCCGTAACTGGGCGGCCCGGCACCGGGTAGGTGATCAGGGAGGCCGGTGGCTGATTGCGCAGACGAGCATCACGCCTTGGTCGTGGCGGTGATGTCACGCCCCGCGGTAGTCGGCTCGCTGGTCGTGGCGGTGGTGGCGGCCGGTGTGCTGGTATCGACCCAGGGCACGTCCCAGCCGCCCGCCGAGGCGGCGTCGCATTCCAGCGCTCTTCGGCCGGACGGCGCGAGGCGTGCAGCGTCCCCGGCGCAGCTCAGAGCTGCGCGGCTGGTGCCCAGCGACACAGTGGCTGTCCGCCGGTCGCTCGCTCAGCGGCTGTCGCTGAATCAGCTGGCGGGCCAGCGCGTCATCTATGCCTATGCGGGACTCAAGCCGCCCGCGTCGCTGCTGGCTGTGATCCGCGCTGGTGAGGCGGCTGGGGTGATCTTCTACGGCCCGAACATCTCGAGCCTGAGCCAGATCCGCGCCGTCGTCAGGGAGCTTGTGAAGGCCAGTGCGTCGAGTCCCGTTCATGCGCCGTTGCTGATGCTCACCGACCAGGAGGGTGGCGAGGTGCGCCGGCTTCCGGGTGCACCCGTGCTGTCGGAGAAGCAGATCGGTGAGAGCGCGAACGCCGTCGCGCTCGCCGCCGCGGCGGGTGTCGGTGCAGGTCGGAACCTCGCCGGGGTGGGGCTGAACGTCAACCTGGCTCCTGTGCTTGATGTGTTTCGCCAGCCGGGAAACTTCGTCGACGAGTTCCAGCGCTCCTACGCCCCTACGCCGGCAATCCGACTACGGTCGCGCGGCTCGGGGCAGCCTTCATCACAGCCCAACAGCGCATGGGCGTGGCCGCCACCGCGAAGCACTTCCCCGGCCTCGGGGCAGCAACACAGAGCCAGAATACCGACCTCGCTCCGGTCACGATCGCCGCTTCGCTGCAGAATCTGCGCGCAGTCGATGAGGCTCCCTATCGGAGCGCGATCGCCGCCGGTGTGAAGCTGGTGATGACCTCGTGGGCCATCTACCCGGCGCTTGATCCGCGCCTGCCGGCGGGCCTGTCGCCAATCGTGATCGGGGGAGAGCTCCGCGGGCGACTGGGATTCCGCGGCGTGACGATCACCGACGGGATCGACGCCGGTGCGGTGACCCCTGTCGGCGCACTGTCAAGACGCGGCGTGCTCGCTGCTGAAGCGGGCGCGGACCTGATCTTGTGTGCGGCAACCAACGCCAACGACAACACGCCGGCGCAGGGGATCACCGTTCTTCACGCCGTCGCCTCAGCGCTCGGGCATCACCAGCTCAGTCTTGCCGCCGCGCAACAGGCGGCCACCCGAGTCCTGGCCCTACGCTCCCACCCTTAGAACGCCGCTCGGTCCGGTCACGAAATGGTCGGACGGGGAATCCTCGCGGGAGAGCGCCGCGACGAGCTTGGCGCTCGCGTTGCTGCGCTCGGGGCGCGGCAGCCCGTCCGCGAGGCGGATGGAGATCCAACGAGCGGCGAGCACGCGCCCACCACTGCCCAGTGTGACGCGCAGGATCGCGCTTTGGGAGAGGACCCCGGCGCCGCTTAGCGTGTGGTAGCCGACGAAGTTACCGAGGGAATATGCGATCAGCCGTCCGCGGTAGCGCTCAATCCCACGGATCACGTGCGGGCCCGAGCCGACCACGATCGAGGCCCCGGCGTCGATCATCGTGTGCGCAAACGCGCGCGCATTTCCGCGATTCTCACCGAGGTAGTACTCGGTGCCGTATGGCGTGTGCAACGCGTCGGCTCCCTCGGAGCCGGCATGGATGATCACGACCACCAGCGAAGCGCGAGACCTTGCGCGCCTCACCAGCGTTTGCGCAGCCGGGATATCAAGCAGATTGGCGTCAAACGCATATGGAGCGAAACCCAGGAACGCGACCCGCTCGCCCGCTACCCGTAGAACCGTGATCTGGCCGGGAAGGCCCGTATGCGCGACCCCGGCTCGGTTCAACGCCGAAATCGTCTGGCTGCGTCCCGCGGGCCCGTAGTCAAGCGAATGGTTGTTGGCCTGGTTGACCAGACCAAAGCCGAGCGCGCGCAGTTGACCGGCCGTCGACGGAGGAGCTTGGAAGGCAAAGCACGTCCCGCCGCCAATTCCGCCGCACTTGGAGACCCCCCCGACCGAAAGCGTCCCCTCAAGATTGCCGAGTGTCACGTCCCCCTGGTGCAACAGTCGAGCCACCGGCGAAAGCGCCCGCCGAAGACCACCCGGTGGCAGCCCCCGCTGCGTGCTCAACGCGATGTCTCCCACCCACTGCAGGGTGACCGAACGCGACCGAGCGTGCCGCTTAGGCCTGGTCGCCGCCGAGGCACCACCGTTCCACATCCACCACAAAGCCAAGGCCGCAGTCAGCGCCAAAACCCTCACCGCAGATCGCAAAACTCCACCGCGCACGCCGAGCAGGATAAGCACTGTGGCGCAGCGGCAACCGCCCAAATCCAGGGGGCGGGGCGGTCACCGCCCTCCAGCGAGGCTCAGCGAGCTGTCAGCAACACATGCGTGACTCCCTGGATGGTGTCTATCCCATATCCCATGTCGGGGTCGCCGTCGGTCATCACAGCCATCGAGAAGGTGCGGCGGTGCCCCTCGAGCCGGGCGATCTGATGGACGAGGTACACGTCCGGGCTCGGGCGCCAGCCGCCCTTGAAGAACACCGTGTAGCCGAGCGGGCGTGCGATCGCTGGGATTCCCCAGCTCTCGTACGCGGCGATCGTGGAGAACAGGTGACGGGCGTAGCCGACGAACTCGGGCGGGATCAGCGAGTCCATCTCGAAGAAGAACTTGGCCTGGTCGGCGGCGCTGATCATCGCGTTGGCCCAGATCCCAGAGATCGAGAAGTCGGTCATGCCGGCGGCTCGCGCGACGGCGTACAGTCCTGAGTCGCCGACGATCGACCAGCACTGTGTAGCCGCGCTGTTGTCCGAAACGTTGATCATCGGATACAGAAACGAGTTGCTGTAGGAGTCGACTTCGTCCTGGCCCATCGCGTCCAGTCGGCGCAGGTATGCGACCAGGAGCATCGCCTTCACCACGCTGCCGGTGATGAAAGTCGCGTGCACGTTTACGCCTGACAGGCGGCCCTCGCTGTCGACGACCGCGAATGCCGTGCGCCCGATCCGGCCGCTCAGATATCGCTCGGCGCGAGCGATCGCGCCGGGCCCCGGGAACCCAACGGGCAGATATCCGCCGCCGTGGTAGCCACGGCCGGTGCAGCCGGGCGGACGCCGCGGATTCTCAAGCGCGTGGTCGCCCGGGGCATCAAAGCAGGCGCGCCAACGAAAGTGGCCCGCCGGTAGGGCCACGGTGCTCTCGAGTACGATCACGTAGGGGCTGAGTCTGACCGTGTGCGTCGCGGGCGAGCGCATGAAGTCTCGGTGGTATCCGCTCGCGAACCACCAGGTGACGCGAGCAGCGCCCCAGCGCAGGTCACGCGGGTGAAAGACGACGATCGTCACGCGGGCGCGCCCGAGCGATAGCGCCTTGACCTTTGTCAGCGCCACGCCGATTACATCGACCTGAACCAGCGCACTCGGGCCCCCGCCCGCGACAGTCACCCGGTAGCGCGTGTCCCGATCCGGGAACACCATGAACACAAACGAACCGTCAGCCTGCGCCACGGTGGTCTGAACCAGCGCAGCCGGCGGGTAGGGATAGGCGCTGCTGTACAGGCGGACGATACCTCCCGCCGACACGCTGGCCGCCTGCCCGGAGAGCATCACGCGATGGTCTGAGACCGAGCGTGCCGGTGAGGCCTGCAACGAGATCACGGACGGGGCGGTCGGACTGGTCATCACGCCCGCAGTCCTGGCCGGGGTGCCACGTGCGCGCCCGGACATGGCGATCGCCCCCGGCGCCAACACCTCCAGACCGGCGAGCGCCAGTGCGAGACAAACGGGCAATGCCCTCCACCGCACGAACCGACACTATCACCCAGATCACGTACCGTGCAGGCGCCAGATCAAGGCCGAGGCTTGGCGAAACCCGCGATGACCTTAACTCCCCAGGCCTGGCCCACGCTCGATCCGGCGTGGAGTGACCGACAGATCGCGAGGTGACTGATGGCGACCGGGAGCTGCCTGTGCGGAGGCGTCAGATACGAGGTGCGGGGTCCGCTTCGCGACGTACTGATCTGCCACGGTGAGGAGTGCCGCCGGTGGCACGGTCACGTGTCGGCGTGCACTGCTGCGCGAAGAGAGGATCTTGTGCTACTGGAAGCACGGGGTCTACGCTGGATCCAGAGTCCACGAAGCGATGCCGGGGCAAGTAGGGGCTTTTGTGGTGAGTGCGGCTCGAGCCTGTTCTGGGATCCTCCCGGGCGCGAGACGATCAGCATCGCCGCAGGCACGTTCGACGGCGCTACGGGGTTGCGTGTGGCCAGCCACTGGTTCGTGTCCCAAGCCGGCGACTACTACAAGATTCCCTGCGACGGGCTGCCGCGTCATGACCGTAGCGGCGAAGCAGAGCTTCTCTGATGCGCCGCGTCTAACCTGTTCGGCGCCGGTTGACCCGTCTGGTGCTGTCAAGCTTGGCCGAGTGGTGCTGCCTCCAGAGCCAACCCCGCCTACACGGAGTCCGTCGGCGGGTACCGGCCGTGCTCTCCGCGGCGTCCCTGGACGCACCGCGCTGGGCGCGGCGCTCCTGACGGCTGCGGTCGTCGTGATCCGCGGAGGGGCGCGGCGCCGGCACATCGAGTTGCGCGCCGGTCACGTTCACGTCGCTGCGGCGATGAACACGTGGACCGCCGTGAGCCGTTCGCTCGGGCTCGCCGCGCTGGCGCTGTTGGCGTTCACCCTGCCGGTCGGGCTGTTGTTCGGGCGGCGGCTGGTGGCTCGAGATCGGCGCGCCGAGGTGCGCGCCGCGCATATGACGCTCTCGCTGTCGGGGCTGAGCGTCGCGGTGCTCCACGTCGTGACGCTGCTCGGGGCAACCCAGCTCGCGCCCGACGCGGCCCGACTGCTCGTTCCATGGCGGTGGCCCTACAGGCAGACGGCGACGGCCCTGGGTGTGCTGTCGATCTACGTAGTTGCGCTCTTGGGGCTGACCTATTACACGCGTCGCGCGCTCGGCTGGAGGCGCTGGCGGATCGCCCGCCGATTCATCGCGGTCGGGCTGGCGCTCGCGGTCCTGCATGTCATCGGAGGCGGGTAGTGCGCTCTACGCCGTCGGTTAGATCAGGTTTGCCGACTCATGCCCCATCTGTGCTTCCGTGTGCACGCGACCGCAGGCGTGCGGAGCAGCGATTCCACCGGCGAGTTTTAGACTGATCGCGTGATCGAACCGACCGCTGCGCAGATGGAGACATACCGACGCGATGGGTTTCTGGTCGTCGACAGCTTCCCGGGGCGGACGGAGCTCGTTCGTATCCGCGAGCGTTTCATGCGCGTCTTCGAGCACGAGTGGGAGACCGGCCTTCAACCAGACGAGGTCAACTACGTCCCCGGCGTTACCGCGCCGGACCTCACCCGTCAGCTCTGCAACGTGTGGAAGGCGGACCGCGTGCTTGCCGCTGTGGTTCTGTCACGGGAGCTGGGTGAGTTCGCGGCGCGCCTGGCGGCGTTGCCGGGGGTGCGCCTTGCGCAGGACAACGCGATCTGGAAGCCGCCGTCGGGACGGACGTTGCTGTGCCATCAGGATGCCGCATATCTCGATCATCTCGACCCACCGAAGATGACAACGTGCTGGATGGCCCTCGACGACACCGCGTCTGACACCGGCACGATCTACTACGTGCGCGGCTCACATCTGTGGCCGCATTCGCCGCTAGGCGGGACTTTCCACGCGCCGGAGGACTGGCTCGCGCATGTGCGCGAAGCGATGCCACCCGGCGCCGAACTGGAGTTGGTGCCGATTGAGGTCCCCGCCGGCGGCGCCGCCTTTCACGACGGATGGACCTTTCACGGCAGCCCCCCCAATGAGCGCACTGACGCGCAGCGCAGATCGATCGTCAGCCACATGATCTCGACTCAGACCCGCTGGAATCCCACGCACCCCCATCCGATCTACTCCCGCTACCGGCGGCCGGGCGAGCGAGAGCTCGACGAGGCGTTCTTTCCAATCATCTGGAGGGATGGATACCGCACCACCTGGCTTCATGAATACCTGCTCGGCCCCAGGCTGACCGCTCCCGTCTGATCAAGAGCCAGAACCAGGAAAGTCAGTCAGGGTTACGACCCGTACGAGGAATTGCGTTGGCATCACTGCGCCGGCCTTGAATCTCGTTAAACGCCCGGCCGCGAGCCCGGGCTCAGCCGGCGAACACGAAGTCGTTCTCGACCTCGGTGCGGGGCGGTAACGTTTCTTCTGTGCCAGGGAAGTCTAATATCGGTGGAGTCGACCTCGCCGGGCTGCTCTCCCTAGCGAGCATCCTGGCGGTGGCGTTCTTGCCTGTGTTTTTCGGCCGTCGCAGCTCGCCGCCCGGGCAATCTGATTCGGACTCCGAGGATGGCTGGGGAGGAGGCCGAAGGCAGCCGCCCGGCCCATCCAAGTCGCCGAATGGCGGGATCCCGCTCGACGATGCCGAGCCGGCACGCCCACGCCTACGAGACAGTCGCCGTCTGGCGGACCGTCTGCCGGCGCGCGAGCGGCGGCAGACACGGGAGCCGGACCGCCGGCCGGCGCGGACCTTTGGCCCGGGCTGTTCAGCTGGCCGCGAGCCCTTCAGCGAATAGCCGCTTGTATTGACACGAAACCGTTGCCTAGAACGAGCGGTCCGTGTGACACGAGCACGTGCTCGCCCTCCAGCTCCATCAAGCCGCCCAGCACGGCACGAAGGCGAGCGGGCCCACCGTCGGGCTGCCCCCAGGACGCCGGGCACGTCCTGAGTTCTCCGGCATCGCTGCGCACCATCGCATCGCCGAATATCAGGGCCGCCTGCACGGGCAGCCAAAGCGCGATCTCATCGGTGCGCTCCACCTCGAACGCGAGCAAGCCGCCGAGGATTTCCTGGCCGTTCGCCGCCGGATGGTCAAACGGATGGCGCGGAACCCGGGAGGGTGGCGGCTTTGCCCACACGTCCGCGCCGTAGCGAGTGGCCGCCTCGGCGATGCTGCGCTGATGCCAGTGGCAGGTACGTATGATCCCGGCGCAGCGCCCATGATCATTGACGAGTTGGTCGACCGTGGCCCAGTCGAAGACGAGCGGATCTACGAGTATCAGCCCGGTTGCGCAGTCGATCGCCCACCAGGCAACGTTCTGCTCCCAGCCTTCCTCGCCGCCCTCATCTTCGGTCCAATCGGGGTGTAGCGCCTCAAAGCGCCACAGGCCGTCCAGAACCTCTCCGACCGAAGCACGCTCCACCGGGCGCACAGTACCGCGTATCGCAGCGCGCCCGGTGGCGGCTCAGGAACGAACGAAGCTGTGCGACCCAAGCGAAAGGTCGACGCAGGTCGCCAGCAGCAGGTCTCCGACATCGTCCGCCACGGAGTGCTCGAGTGATAGATGCGCGCCTAGGGAGGGGACCTTCAGCGGAGCTCCGGCGCGGTCCCACCAGATCGACATGTCCATCAGCTCGCCGATGGCATCGAACGTCGCGCCTGTACGAAACCATGTCAACGTGCCAAGCGCGGCGCCCTTACCGTCGGCCAGCCCGTGGGTCCAAGCCGGCTCCCTGCGCCGCTCGGCCGGCTGGCCGGCGACGTTGGCGACGATCGTCCCGTCGGCACGGCGAATCGCGCCGTCGCCGCCGTCGCTCGGCTCGATCCAGCCGAGGGCTTCTCCGCCGCGCGCGGCGGTGGTGCGCTTCGGCGAGCAGTCCACGATGACCTCACCGCCGTCGCCACTGATGACATAGCGCCCCGAGCCGCCGTTCTTGAAACCGAACAGGACGCCGGCCGAACCCTTCTGCACTGCTGTTGCCAGCGTGTCCTGCGCCGAGGTCTTGAACGTCAGCGTGAGCGAATTGTTGAGCTCACGCGAAGTCGAGGCCGGCAAACGCCCATCGGTCTTCTTCGAGATCGGTGGCGACGCGTGCACAGCAGATTGCATACATCTACGGATGGCGCAACCAGGCGCTAGCGCCATGATTCAGTTGGGACGATTTCCGAGCGAAAGGAGGACTCGATGAAGCTCAGAGTTCTCATTCCAACCGCGGTAGCAGCGTTCGGCTTGGGGATTGCGCTACCTGCAAGCTCGGTGGCCAGCGGCGTATACGCGCCGCCCCAAACACAGGTGACGGTGCAGATGCCCGGCGGGACTTGCTCCGTGACTGAGCATGGGCCGGTATTCCCTTACAACAACGCCGGCTGGATGATGACCTACGGTGGCGGCGTTAGCTGCGCTGGCGCCATCGGCCAGAAGACCCTATCCGTGTACGCGCAGGTTGCGGGCCAGGACGGGAAGACATGGTTCACGATCTTCGGCTCAGGGCTCGTGCAAGGTTCTACGCCGATCAACCCGCTGCGGCTCCGCACAACGAGAACCGCCTATCTCGGGCACGCGTATCGGATCGTTGCTGTCGGCCACGTGGAGCTGCCGAGCGGCAAGACGCTGTCGGCCACCGCGTACAGCCACGGGTGGGCCCCATAACAGCCAAGCCGCGCACACTTGTGAAAGGTTGCTTCGGCGCTAACACTCGCGAGTCGTCTGCGCAAGCAGTTCTCTGGCGATCGTGTCCAGCGAGTCGAGGGTGGCGGCGATGAGCGGGTGCCGCCGGCCCTGTGGTAGCAGTGCGTAGACGTTGCGCGCGACGGTCATGTCGGCGATGGGTCGGAGGGCGAGGTCCTTGAAGGGGTCGGCGAGAAGCTCTGGCGCGAGCGTAACGGCGAGGCCTCGGATGATGAGGGCACGGATGGCCAGCTGGTCGCGGGTGATGGAGACGAGGTTTGGTTCAAAGCCGGCGGCGCGGCAGGCGCGGACGATGACTCCGTCGGTTAGGGCCGCGGTCCAATCTTCGCCGCTGAGGTCCGCGAGGCGTATCCGGGACTGCCGGGCAAGGCGGTGGTCGGGTGCGAGCGCGACCATGAACTGCTCCTGAAGCAGGTGGTGGCGTCGGGTCCCGTGTGCCTCCTGCGGCGGCCTGCTGGTGTCCTGATAGCCGATCGCCAGGTCCAGCTCACCTGATGCGACGCGCGCTGATAGCTGTTTGAGAACGATGCTCTGAACTGGCCCCACTGCGACGTCTTGAACTGGCCCCACCTA
>OCZT010001373.1_pt1 | contig 25158 bp, 24 predicted proteins | sample 1539031 | NCBI WGS metagenome assembly OCZT01 (sample SAMEA3539308, study PRJEB22396) | soil metagenome | biome: tundra; feature: field; material: soil | place: USA | collected 2010-05 | depth 0.15 m | reverse complement strand
GAGCTTGGTGGCGATCTCGTCGCTGCTGAGGCCGCCCGCGACCAGCGCCATAACCTCGCGCTCGCGGGCAGTCAGCTCCTGGAGGGCGGCCACTGCCAGGGGCCTCCGCTCGGGCCGGCTGACGACATCAGCGATCAGGCGGCGGATGATCCCGGGCGACAGCCGGGCATCCCCGCGCGCCACGACCCGGAACGCCTGGTCCACGTACTCGTCGGCCTCGAAGCTGGTCAGGACCAGCAGCCTCACCCCGGCCAGCTCCTCGTCGGCGCAGATCAACCGCGTCGCGGCTAACCCGTCGGTGCCGGGAATGCGGCTGTCCATCAGGACCAAGGCGGCTCGGGTCTCCCGGGCGACCGCAAGCGCCTGGAGACGCCTGGCCCTAGTCGACCGAGAGGATCTTGGCACCGAGCGGCGTCCCTTAGGAGGGGCAGCGTCAGGCGACGTTCAGGCCGCCAGGCCGCCGTCCACCACCAGGACCTCACCCGTCACGAACGCCGCCGCCGGGCTGCAGAGGAACGCGACTGCGGCCGCGATCTCCGACGCCGTGCCCTGGCGTCGCAGCGGGGTCCTCTTGATCAGCTCGGCCAGCATTTCGTCGGTCATCGAGGAGGCGGTCAGCTCGGTGTGCACGTACCCCGGCGCGACCGCGTTGCAGGTGATGTTGCGCGACCCCAGCTCCTTGGCAACCGACTTGGTCAGGCCCACCAGCCCCGCCTTGGCGGCGGCGTAGTTGGCCTGGCCAGGATTGCCGCCCAGCCCGACGATCGAGCTGATGTTCACGATCCGGCCCCAGCGGCCTTTGAGCATGTGCGGCACCACCGCCTTGGTCACGTGGAAGGCGGCCGAGAGGTCGGTGCGCAGCACCTGGTCCCAATCGTCGGCGGTCATCCGCAGCAGCAGGCGATCACGGAGCATGCCGGCGTTGTTGACCACCACGTCGAAGGGCCCGGCCTCGGCCACCAGCTTGGCGACCTGCTGGGGGTCCCCGACATCGGCGCCGAAGGCAGTGGCGTTGCCGAGCGCTTGGGCGATGGCCTCGGCGGACTCCTGGTCCGAGCGGTAGTTGATCACCACCCGGGCGCCCATCTCAGAGAGCTCGCGAGAGATGGCGGCCCCGATGCCCTTGCCGCCACCGGTGACCAGCGCCGAGCGGCCGGAGAGGTCCAGGTCCACGCTACTCGGCGCCCTCGACCAGGAGCTCGTCGGCGTTCCAGGTCGCAACTCCCGGCATGTGCTTGGCGGCGAGGCTGGCCAGCACCCGGCCGGGGCCGAGCTCGACCACGGTGGCGACCTTGAGCGCCTGGATGGAGGTCATGGTGCGGGCCCAGTGAACCGGCCTAAGCAGGTGTCCGCTCAACTCGGAGCGCAGCGACCGAACGGTATGGATTGCCCGGCCGGTGCCGTTGGCGATCAGGGGAATTCGGGGAGCTCGTAGTGGCAGCGCCCGCACCGCCTCAGCCAGCTTGGCCGAGGCCCTGCCCATGAGCGGGGAGTGGGCGGCCAGAGGAATCTCCAGCAGCAGCACCCGCCGGGCGCCGGCCTCGTTGGCCAGGCGCTCGGCCAGCGCCACCGCACCGGCCTCGCCGCTCAGGATGAATTGGTCCGGAGCGTTGAAGTTGGCCAGCCAGATCCCTCCCGCCGCGCCGGCCGCGATCCGGATCTGCTCGACCTCGGACTCCAGCAGTCCGACGATGGCCAGCATCTTGCCGGGGGTGGACATCGCCGCATCCGCCATCAGTCGGCCCCGCTCCCGGACCAAGAGCAGCGCCGCCTCCCAGGAGATGGCCTCGGCCGCCGCACAGGCGGTGATCTCGCCCATGCTGTGGCCGGCCACTACCCCAACCCCGTCCATCCCGAATCGGTCCCGGTAGGCCTCGAAGGCGGACCAGCAGACGGCCATCAGGCAGGGCTGGAGGTTTTCGGTTAGGCGCAGCTCCTGGTCAGGCCCCTCGAAGCAGAGCCGCCGAACCGGCATCTCCAGGATGTCCTGGGCCCTGGTCAGGACCTTGTCCGCAATGGTGGAGATGGCGGCCAGCTGCCGGCCCATCCCGGCGTGCTGGACCCCTTGTCCGGGGAAGAGCAGGCCAACCGGCTGGGTGAGGGTGATCGACGGCGCCTTGCCGATGACGCTGGTCGAGGTCATCCGTCGGCGGTGGCGGGATGAGCCAATAGGAAGGTCCACAGGTCCCCGACCTTCTTCATGTGCTCCAGCTCCTCTTCGGGAAGGGAGACGTGGTAGCGGTCCTCGATGGCCATGATCAGCTCGACGATGTCGAGCGAGTCCGCCGCCAGGTCCTTGGCGAAGCTGACATCCAGCTGGACCTGGTCCGGGTCCACTCCCAGGATGTCAGCGGCCAGCTTCTGCATCTCGGCAAAGTCCAGGGTGCTCTGGTCGGCGTCGTTGGTGGATGGTTCGCTCACGGGCTGACCTCCTGGTTTTGGCTAGGCCACAACTCGGCCCAGTGCCAGGCACGCGTTGTGCCCGCCGAAGCCGAAAGAGTTGGAAAGGGCGATGTCGATGCGCGCCGGACGGGCCACGTTGGGCACGTAATCGAGGTCGCAGTCCGGGTCGGGGTGCTCCAGGTTGATGGTGGGCGGAACCACGTCCCGGGCGATGGCCAGCACGCAGGCAGCCGCCTCCAACGCTCCGGCGGCCCCCAGCAGGTGGCCACTCATCGACTTGGTCGAGCTGATCGGGATCTGGCTGGCCCGGGCTCCCAGCGCCTGCTTGATCGCCAGCGTCTCCGCCAGGTCGCCCAGCCCGGTCGAGGTGCCGTGGGCGTTGATGTAATCGACGTCCTCGGGGCCGATCCCGGCCTTGCGCATGACCGCCCGCATGGCCCGGGCGGCGCCCTGGCCGAGGGGGTCGGGGGCGGTGAAGTGGTACATGTCGGCCGTCGAGCCACAGCCCAACAGCTCGGCCCAGATCCGAGCTCCCCGCGCCCGAGCGTGCTCCATCTCCTCCAAGACCATGATCACCGAGCCCTCGCCCATGATGAATCCATCCCGGTTCAGATCGAAGGGACGGGACGCGCCCGGGGGATCGTCATTGCGCTTGCTCATCGCTCCCAACTGACAGAAGGCTCCCATCAGCAAGGGGGTTATGGGTGCCTCCGCCCCCCCCGCGATCATCGCCACCGCGTCCCCGCGGCGGATCACCTCCGCGGCGTCGCCCAGGGCGTGCCCGCTGGAGGCGCAGGCGCTGACCACGGCGTAGTTGGGGCCCCCGCAGCGGAGCTCGATGGCGATTAGCCCGGCAGCGATGTCGGTGATCATCATCGGGACCATGAAGGGGCTGATCCGGCTGATCCCCCGGTCGATCAGCACCTGGTGGCCGCGCTCGATCTCCTCCATCCCCCCGGCCCCGGAGCTGACCACCACGCCGACGTCGTCGGGGCCCATCTCCTCAGGCTTGAGGCCGGAATCCGCCAGCGCCATCCGAGCGGCGGCCAGCCCGAGCCGGCAGTAGCGGGCCACGTGGCGGGCGGTCTTCCGGTCCATGTACAGCTCGGGCTTGAAGTCGTGGACCTCGCCCGCGATCCGGGTCGGATACTCGGCGGCGTCAAACTGAGTGATGGTCCCGATCCCAGATCGGCCCTTGGTCAGGCTGTCCCACACGGCCTCGACTCCAGTTCCGATCGGGGTGACCATCCCCATCCCGGTGATCGCCACCCGCACCCGCGCCTGACCGTTCTCACTCACTATCAGCAATCTTACGGACAATATGTGCGGAGACGCATCGGCCCTGGAGAATGAGTAGCCCTCGCCATTCCTGGACAGATTGTCCCAAGAAGTCCGGCCTGGACCCGGGAGCAACGACCGGTTGGCCGACCCCTGGCGCGGTGGGATCATGGAGGCGGATTGCAAAGCCTACCTGGCCGGGATTCGTCGGAGGCGCCGGAGCCGGGCCCGGCGGCACCGACCCTAGCCAGCCAGGTCGTCCTCGCCGACAACCTTGACGTCCTGAGGTCCCTGCCTGACGGCTGCCTCGACCTCGTCTATATCGACCCACCGTTTGGGACCGGCCGGGTGCGCCGGCTGGACTCCATCCGGACCGGCTCGGGGGCGGGGAGGCGGCGCGGCTTCGGCGGGCGGGAGTACCACTTTGAGGTGGTCTCCCAGCACAGCTACCGCGATGACCTGAGGCGTGACTCCCACTTGGAATTCCTCCATAAGCGCCTGGTGGAGATCCATCGAGTCCTGGGGCCTCACGGCTCGCTCTACCTGCATTTGGACTTCCGGATCGTCCACTATGCCCGGCTGCTGCTGGACGAGATTTTCGGCCCCGAGCGATTTCTCAACGAGATCATCTGGGCCTACGACTACGGCGGGCGCGCGCGGGACCGCTGGCCGCGCAAGCACGACAACATCCTCTGGTACGCCAAGTCCGACCGGTGGATCTTCCAGCCCTCCGAGATCGACCGCATCCCGTACATGGCGCCGGGGCTGGTGGGGCCCGAGAAGGCGGCCAGAGGCAAGCTGCCGACCGATACCTGGTGGCTCACGATCGTGCCCACCAGAGGCAGGGAGCGCACCGGGTATCCGACCCAGAAGCCGCTCGCGCTCTTGGATCGAATCGTGCGGGCCTCCAGCCGGGAAGGCGATCTGGTGGCCGACTTCTTCTGCGGCAGCGGCACCACCGGGGTCGCCGCCCAAAAACTGGGACGGAGGTACCTGCTGGTCGATGACAGCCCCCCGGCGATCGCCATCACCAGACGGCGGTTGGGGCTGGAGCCCGAGTCCAGTTAGACTTCCGCGCCGCCGGCTGCCTCCGCCGCCTTCTGAGACCAGGCCCGGAGGTCGACCGTCGGGTCCCCCAAGATCGCTTTGGTGACGCCGGCGTGAGCTGTGATGAGCCGCCGCGCCGCCGCCAGGGCAGGGAAGTGGTTGACGGCCACGCAGCCGCTGAGGAATCCTCCGCTGAGATAGAAGACGGAGAACTTGCCGGTCTTAGGGTCGCCGCGGAGCACCGACTCCCGGGTTCCGCCGATGATTCCCACCTGCTGAACTAGGGCCTCGTACTGCTCGGTCCAGAAGTAGGGGACGGGGTCGTAGGCAGCCGCTCCGCCGAGCATCGCGCCGGCCACGAAGAGCCCCTGCTGGTGGGCGTTGTCGTAATGCTCGACCCGGAGCCGCCGCTGCCAGCGCCGGCTCCGCCAGGAGGCCACGTCGCCGGCGGCGAAGACCGTCTCGGTGGAGGTCTGGCAGTGCTCTCCCACCACCACCCCGGGGTCGGTCTCCAGGCCGGCCTCCCGAGCCAAATCGGAGTTGGGCTCAGCGCCGACGCAGATGAGGGCCAGGTCGCACGGCAGCGAGCGGCCGCTGCTCAGCAGCACCTCCTCGACCCGCGAATTCCCCAAGAAGCGGGCGACGGTTTCCCCCAAGAGCAGCTCCACGCCCGCCTGGCGGTGGAGATCGGCGCAGAAGCTGCTGAGGAGCGGGCCGAGCGGGGCGACCAACGCCTCTCCCGCCTCCACCACGGTGACCCGGCAGCCGTACCGCCGGGCCGCCACCGCGAGCTCCGACCCGAGGAACCCGCCGCCCACGACCACCACCTGGGGTCTCGCCTCCAGCTCTTGGCGCAAGGAGTCGGCGTCGGCGACGGTCCGGTAGGTGGCGACCCCGGCCAGGGTGGACCCGGGGACTCCCAAGGTCCGGGGCCTAGAACCGGTCGCCAGCAGCAAGCGGTCGAAAGCGAGCGGCTCGCCGTCCGCCAGCTGGAGCTTGCTTTGCCGCAGGTTGATAGCCGAAACCGTCCGGAGGGGGTGCCACTCGATCGCCTGCTCTAAGTAGGACTCGGGAGTCCCCAGGAACAGCTTGCTGCGGGGCAGCTCACCCGTCAGGTAGGACTTGGAGAGCGGCGGGCGCTCGTAGGGCGGATCTGACTCCTCGCCGATCAGCACCAGCCGGCCGTCGAAGCCCCGCTCCCGCAGGGAGGCGGCCGCCCGGCCTCCGGCCATCCCGGCCCCGACGACGCAGAAGAGCGGGCTGGGCATCCCTCCCAGACTACCCGGGCGGACCTATCCTTCCCCAATGCCCGCCCCGGGAGCCTCGGCGCCGGCGGTGGCCCGCGGGGCTGGCCGCGAACTCGTGTTGGTGGTGCCCCGAGAGCGGGCCCTGCCCGAGGGCTCCTGGCACGGACTCAAGCTGGGAGGGGTGGCGGAGCTCCTGGGGGTGATCGCGGAATGGGGCGAGTTTCGGCCCCGGTCCGAGGTCGAGGGGCAGCCCGAGTGGCAGCAGGTGATCCCCCACCTGGTGGTCCGGGACGGCTCACGGATCCTGGCCATGCGCCGGCTGCGGGCGGGCAGCGAGCCCCGCCTGCGGGGTCAGGTCACCCTGGGGGTGGGAGGCCACATCAACGCCGGGGATGGGGAGCTCGAGAGCGCCTGGCTGGCTGGTTGCCTCAGGGAGTGGGGTGAGGAGGTCGTCTGCGACCAAGAGCTGACCGGGTGGGCGGTGGGACTGCTCAAGGACGACGCCGGCGCCGTGGGCCAGGTCCACTTGGGGGTGCTGATCCTGGTCGACGCCGCGGCCGCGGAGGTCGAGGTCCGCGAGCGCGACAAGCTGGCGGGCCGGATGGCTCCGGTCGACGAGCTGGGGGTCTACTACCTGGAGATGGAAACCTGGTCACAATTCGTGTACGACGCGTTGCTACGGGGTGGGCTGGATGACGCCCCAGACGGACTGCCGGTGACCCTGCCGCGCTCGTTCTCGAGTTGAACTGGCGACTGCTAGACTCGCGGACATGAGTTACCAGCCACCGCCCGAAACCGGCCAGCAAACACCGCCGCTGTGGGTCACCACCGGTACCAACTTTGACGGCTACAAAGTGGTCCGCCAGCTCGGGGTGGTGCGCGGTTTGATGATTCGCTCCCGCTCGGTGGTGGGGAACGTGGGCGCCGGCCTCCAGCAACTCGTGGGTGGACGCCAGACGGTCTTCATGAAGATGAGTGATCACGCCCGCCAGGAGGCCTACGAGCTGATGATCCAGCACGCGGCCGCGGTCGGGGGGAACGCGGTGATCGCCATGCGCTACGACTCCAACGAATTGGCCTCGGGAGTCAGCGAGATCATCGCCTACGGCACCGCCGTGGTCATCGTCCCCGACAGTCAGGACGTCCCGGTGGCCACCCCTCCCAGGGCGACGGTCTAGAGCCGACTTCCTCAGACCTGCGCTCGCAGCCAGGATCAAGCCCGACTGGCGGGCGGCCATCCGGCCCGCTTGAGCGCTGGGCTCCGCGGATCTCGGGCGGGGATGGCGGAACGGCAGCCGCCGTTGCCTATACTGAACTTCGTGAGCGTCAAGGTGCGGGTGCCCAGCCCGCTGCGTCAACTGACCGGCGGCGCCTCCGAGGTGGAGGTCGAGGGAGCCACGGTGGCCGAGGCCCTTCAGGACCTCGAGAAGCGGTATCCCGGATTCCAGCCGCGGATCTTTGAGCCGGCCGGCGGCCTGCGCCACTTCGTTAACGTGTACCGCAACGACGACGACATTCGCACCTCCGGGGGCCTGGAGGCGACCCTGGCTACGGGCGACCAGCTCAGCATCGTGCCAGCGGTCGCCGGCGGTGCCTAGCTTCGGCGCCAGCCGGGCCCAGGAGCTGGCCCAGCAGGTCGGCCGCATCGTCCCCACCGACGTTTTTGTGCTGGGTGGACGGCGGCTATCCCCGGGAACGGTGGTGGCGGTCGCCATGAGTGGTGGGGTGGACAGCTCGGTCGCGGCGGCGCTGGCGGCGGCCTCGGGCGTGGACACGGTGGGGGTCACCATGCGCCTGTGGGGTACCGAGGAGATGGAGCGGGGCGAGGGAGGCTGCTGCTCAATCGACGCCGTCGAGGACGCCCGCCGGGTCTGCAGCCGGCTGGGAATCCCCCATTACGTGCTCAACATGGCCGAGTACTTCCGGGAGTCGGTGGTGGGAGATTTCCTCCGCCAGTACGCGGCGGGGCTGACGCCCAATCCCTGCATCCGCTGCAACGAGAAGGTCAAGTTCTCCGAGCTGTGGCGGCGGGTGGGAGCGGTCGGGGCCACCCACATCGCCAGCGGCCACTACGCCCAGATTCGGGAGGGAATGTCGGGGTGGTGCACGTTGCATCGCGCCGCTGACCAGCGCAAGGATCAGTCCTACACCCTTTACCGCAGCGGCCAGGCCGCCTTGTCGCGGCTGATCCTGCCCCTTGGTCGACTAGAGAAGTCGACCGTGCGCGCCCTGGCCGAGTCCTTGGACCTGGCGGTGGCGCACAAGCCGGACTCGCAGGAGCTCTGCTTCGTGGGCGGGGGAGACCACCGGGCGATCCTGGAACAGGAGTTGGCGGGCGAGTTTCAACCTGGCCCGATCCGAGATCTCGCCGGCGCGGAGGTGGGCCGGCACCGGGGACTTCCCTTCTACACCGTGGGCCAGCGCCAGGGATTGGGGCTGGTGGTGCGCCAGGCCTCGACCGAGCCCCACTACGTGGTGCGGGTGGACCGGGCCCGCAACACCCTGGTGGTGGGCCCCTGGAGGACTCTGCTCCAGAGGCATTGCCAGGTCTCGGAGTGCGTCTTTCTCGACGCCCTGCCACCGGAGCGGCCGCGTTCGGGGCTGGTCCAGCTGCGCGCCCACGGCCAACCGGTGGAGGCCAGTTGGCGGGCGGCCGGCCAGGCCGGCGCCACCGTCCGGTTCGCCGAACCCCAAGCGGGGATAGCGCCAGGTCAGTCCTTGGTTCTCTACGATGGGGACAGAGTCATTGCGGGCGGTGAGATCGCCCCCTCTGAGGAACCGGAGCTCGTTTGATGGCCTGGCCGATAGCCGCGATCCTAATCCTGGCTGCCCTCGCGGGCTGTTGGGTTGCCTGTGCCGCTGCCCAGGTGGCGTGGGCCCAGCGGAGTCTGGCGCTGGGGGGGGTGGCTACGGCCGTGCTCGTCAGCCTCACCGCTGAGGTGGCGGCTCTCAACGGCTCGGCCCTGGGCGGCAGCCTGGGGGGGCTGGGAGTGGTTGCACTGCTCGCGGGCGGGCTCGCTCTGGCAGCCTTCGCGGTCTACCTCTTGACACCTCCGCCAGTCAAGCTCGAGCCCCAACTGAGCTCCCGTCCCACCGGGCCGGCCGCCAATCCCGACAGCGAAGCCTGATGACGATCGCCGGGATCGCCGTCGGCGTGCTGCTGCTGATTGCCGTGACCGTAGCGCTGGTGTGGGCCCGTCCGGTGGGCGACTTCCTGCCGTTGCTGCTAAAACTCGGTCGGGGCCAGCGCGGCTGGTGGGTTTTGGCGGTGGCCACCGCGGTGCCGCTCTGGGTCGGGGTCGGGGTCGGTCTCTCCACCCCGGAGTCGCACCCCTTCGCCTGGCTGCTGGTGCTCGGGGTCGGGGTGCCCCTGCTGTTGGCCTGCGCTTGGGCCTGGGCCCGGGCCAGGAGCTTCTCGTGACCGAGGCGTCTTTCGCCCGGGCGGCGGTGGAGGAGAGCGCTTGGGCCCCCCCCGCTCCCGGACCGTGGCCCAGGCTCTCCCAGGCCCAGCATCAGACCGCCGAGGTGGTCGCCAACCTCGCGTGGGGGAAGGCCCTGGTGGGGTCGCGCTCACAGCTGGGCCTGCCCGCCCGTTTCACCCTGCGCGCCGCCGGACCCGCTGGCCGCGAAGGGGCCCGGGCGGTGCACGTCGCGGCGGCGGCGGAGCTGACCGAACGGGCCTTGCAGTGGCACCGGTCGGCCGCCTTCGGAGAAGAGCCGCTGGGGCTGGCCATCCTGGCGGGCGACTACTGCCTGGCCCAGGCCTCGGAGGCCCTCTCCCGGTATGCCAACGTCGAGGTTGAGGCCGCTTTCGCGGACGGCCTCGCCGCGGCCGGATTCGAGTTGGCCAGGTCCGGGAACGCTGACCGGGCCGCCCGGCAGATCCTCCCGGCCTGCGGCTTGGCTGGAGCCAGCGCCGCCCGGTTGCCGGCCAGCCGCCAGGCCAGATGGTGGCGACTAGGGCGCCGCCTGGCGGGGGACGTCGAGGAGCCGACCCTCTCCGAGGAGGGGCCCCTGGCCACGCTGCTGCGCGCCGATGACCCGGTTGAACGTCACCTGGGACAGGTGCTGGCCGCCGATCCCGGCCTGGTGGCGTCGCCGATGGCGAGCATGCAGAGCGCGGGGGGCAAGCGCATCCGAGCCCGACTGGTGCTCCTCTCCGCCGAGCTCGGCCCCCACTACCGACCGGACCCCGCCCTCCGCGCCGCGGTCGCCATGGAGCTGCTCCATGCCGCGACCCTCTGCCATGACGACCTGGTCGACGGTGCTGCTTCCCGCCGGGGGGCTCCCACCGTCGCCGCGCTGGCGGGGCCGCTGGCGGCCCTCGGGGTCGGTGACCACTACCTGGGCCGGGCCTCCGGGATCATCGCCCGGCTGGGTGACCCCAAGATCTCCCGGGGCGTGTCCAACGCCCTGGTGGAGATCGCCGACGGACAGCTCCGCGAGCTTGACCGCCGTTCGATCTGGTCCGGTGAGCTCGCTCCCTACGTCCAGGTGGCCCAGGGGAAGACCGGCGCTCTGCTCGCGGCCTGCGCCGCCACCGGCGCCCGCCTCAGTGGCGCTCCCCGGGAGCAGCGGGAGGCGGTGATTCGCTTCGCCCGCAAGTTGGGCCTGGCCTTCCAGGGGATCGACGACTGTCTCGACTTCAGCGACCCCGAGCGCACCGGCAAGCCGGCTGGGACTGACCTCCTGCAGGGAATCTGCGGGCTTCCCGTGCTCTGCGCTTTGCGAGGGCCGCAGCGCAAGGCGGTGCGGGACAAGCTGGCGCTGATGAGCTCCGCCGACCTCACCGAGACCCTGCTGCTTCGGGACCAGGTTGTGGCGCTGGTGCGGGAGACCGGTGCTTTGGCGACGGCCCGCAGCCTGGCTGACCGCTGGAGCATGGAGGCGGTGGCCAGCCTGGCTCCGCTGGGTTCCCAGCCCCGAGCCAGGCTGGAGCAGTTCGCTGATCGGCTCACCCTAAGAGACAGCTGAATTCGCCCAAACGGTGGGAGTCGGAGCGCGCTCCCATAAAATGACCCGCCGTGGCTCCCCTCTCCCGGCTCTCGCCTGCTCGAGTTCGGGCATTCCGCATAGCTGAGTACCGATCTCCCGGGAGCCCATGGTCGGAGTAGCCGCCTGCTGTGGCGTGGCGGTGGGCGCGTCCGTGGCCCTTTTGATCCGCCGGGACCGGTCTTTCCAGCTGGTGGCCCTCGGCTTGCTGTCGGTGGCTCTCGCCGTCGCCTTCCTTCTCGCCGGTGCGCCGCTGCCGGCCTTGGGCGCGTTACTCCTCGGGGCACTTTCCGAGGTGGTTCTGCTCGCCCCCTCGGCGAGAGCCCAGGTCGAGGTTGAGGAGCCGGGAATCCGGCCGGAGCGAAGGCGGTGGGGGTTGATCGGGATCTCGGCCTTGGCGGCACTGGCCACCGTGGGCGTGCTGATTGGAGCCGGCCTGGCGAGTCGGGCGGATCTGGCGGGCGGTCTGGCAGCCCAACCCACTCTGGCTCAGGTCGGTCACCAGCTGGTGATGGGGACCGGGATCGCCGTGCTGGTGGTCGCGCTGCTGGCTGCCACCACGGTGGTCGGGGGCGCGGCGCTGATCCAGAGAGACCCGCGGGAGGCGGCTGAGGAGCAGCTTCAGCAGTCCCGCCGCCGCCGTCTGGACGCTCAGCGGCGACGTCAGGCGCAGCGCGAGGAGGCCCGGGCAGCCGCCCGGGCGGCCCGGCGCCGGAGCGGAAGGTGAGCGAGACCTCGACGACCCTCTTGGTATCCGCCGCCTGCCTCTTCGGGGTGGGCCTGTTCGCGGTCACTCACCGTCGTGATGCCCTCGGTGCGGTCCTGGCGGTGGTGCTCGGTTTCGACGCGGTCACCTGCGCGCTGGTCGGCTTCGCCGGGCTCTCCGCCAACCGGGGCGAGGCCGCCCAGCTCCAGTCATTCGCCATCCTGGTTGAGGTGATCGGCGTGCTCTTCGCCGCGGCCGGCGTGTCGATGGCGGCCCTGCTGCGGCGCCGGACCGGTGGTCCGGACCTCTTGGAGCTAGTCGTGGCTGGGTCGCAGCCGGGGCCTGGGCCAGAACCGGGAGGCGATCAGGCTGAGCCAGTTCCGGAGGACCAGGAGGCGGTGGAGTCCGAGGCAGGTGAGGCCGCCCTCGATCCGGCGGCCGAAGTGGGCGAGGCGGGCTGAGCGTGTACACCGTAGCTGTCGCGGTACTCCTGCTACCCCTGGCGGGGTTGGCCATGAGCTACCTGGCCGAGACCAGGAGGGGAGTGGCCGGCGCGGTGGTGTTCACCTCGTGGCTGGCCCTGGTGGCGGCTGTGGTGCTGCTCGGTGCGGTGGTCGCCGGAGGCCGGGTCATCCACGCGGCGACGATCACCTTCTGGTCCTTCCAGGTGGTCCAGACCCCGTTCAACGCTGCCGGCGCCACCGTCCTCGCCCAAACCTTCAACGCTGGGGTGGGGTATGCGGCGACCCCGACGGCCGCCGTCTTGGCGGTGTTGGTGACCCTGGTCACGCTCCTCTGTGAGCTCCAAATGATGATCCAATTCCGCCGCGATCCCCGCCTGGGCCAGGTGGTGCGCCTCGGCAACCTGGTCAGCTTTGGTGCCCTCCTGGTGGTGCTGGCGCCCGGGCTCTTCCAGCTGCTGGTCGGCTTTGAGATCTGCGGTTTGGCGGCCGCCTTGCTGGTGGGTTCCGCTCTCGGGGGACAGGCGGGCGCTGCCGCCCGCAGCGGCTATCTGATCTGGCGGGCGGGAGCCCTCTCGCTACTTCTTGGCGTGGCCTTCATCTACGTCAAGTTCTCAGGGCCGATCGCCACCGCCGCGGCGGCGGCGATCGCGGCGGCAGCTAAGCACAAGGTCGTCCTCCCCACTCCCGATGGCCTGAACCTGACGGCGCTCGACCACATCTGGGTGGCGGCGACCCAGGGGCTGGTCCACGGGGTGGGGGGGAGGTCGCTGACCCTGGCGGCCGTCCTGATCCTGGTGGCGGCCGCCTGCGCTTGTGGGCAGTTGCCCGGGCACGGTCTGGGGCGCAGCCTGGGCACCGCCCCCGGGGCGGCGGCCGGCCTCGCCCTCGCGGTTGGGGGAGGCGTGGTCGGCATCGCCCTCCTGCTGCAGACCTTCACCCTGCTGCGGGTCGCGTCCGGAGTGCTTCCGGCCCTGGTGGTGCTGGCGACGCTGACCAGTGTGGTCGCGGCCGTCCTGGCCTTCCGCGAACACCGCCTGCGCCGGCTGGCGGTCTGGTTCGCGCTGAGCCAGACGGCGTGGTCGCTCGCCGGGATCGGACTCGGCTCTCCGGCAGCGGCGCTCGGGCTGCTGATCTCCTCAGCGCTGGCGACCGCAGCCCTCGTGGGGGTTGTGAGCTCGCTGGGAAGGGACCAGAGAGTGGACTCGATCGATCAGCTGGGGGCGGCCTGGCGGCTGGCCAGGCCCACGGTCTTGGTCCTGCTGGCGGCACTGGCGGCCGCCACCGGGGTGGTCGGGCTCGGAACTTGCTTCGGCCACGTCGCGGTCTTGGCGGCCGCCTTTGGGGCGGCCGGCCACGGGTCGCTGATGCCACCCGCACTATTCCGGGTGGTGGCCGCCGCGGGCGAGATCGTGGCGATGCTGCTGCTGGCCGCGGCCGCCGCCCGGGTGGCGCTGATCGCCATGCGCGGCGAGGAGTCTGCCGATCCTCGCGAGGCTCGCCTGGTACGTCGCCAGCTGGCGCAGGGGCGAGGGCTTCGGCCGCTGTGGCCGAGCGTCGCGGCGACCGCTCTGGCGCTGGTGAGCGGCTTGGTCAGCCTGCCCGGGATCTCCATTGGGCTGGGTGGGCTCCTCGGCGAGAAGGCCGGCAGCACCGCGCTGCCCCTGCAGGGAGCGGCGTTGCTGGTGGTCTTGGTCGCGCCCCTCCTAGCGGTCATGGTCATGGCCGCTAGGAGGCGCAACCTGGCCATCTCCTGGGCGGAAGATCCGCCCTGGCTCGCCTGGGCGGATGGGACCCGGCTGGCGATCTCCGCTGACGCTTTCGGGTTCGGAGTCCCAGCGCGGGCGGTCGAGGTCGCCCAGGCCCGGGGCCTCAGCGCAGCGGGCGATGGTGCGGCCACCGCGTTGGCCGATCTGGTGCGCCTGGAGCCCCGGGCGGCGAGCAGATGGTTCCGCTGGAACGTGGCGAGCAGCCTGGTGACGATCGCCGGGCTGGCGCTGATCGTCGCCTTGGTGATCTGGGCGGCGACGGGAAGCCACCCCGGAGCGGGGCTGCCTTAGATGCCTTCCGATCTGAGCCTCACCGTCATCGTCTTCGCCCCCTTGGTGGGCGCGATGATCGTCCTGGCGTTGCCGGTGCGCAACGACCTGCACCGTTTCCGAGTGCGGACCACCGCGCTCTTCGCCACTGCCGTCCCCTTCCTCGTTGCGGTCTTCGACCTGCTCGGGGCGGTGGGCAACCCGGGCCAGGGCTCGATCCCCCAGCCGGCCATCGACGCCCCCTGGCTGCGCGGCTTCTTCTTCCAACTCGACTACCACCTGGGGACCGACGGGTTGAGCCTGCTGCTGCTGGTGGCCGCCACCGCGATCTTCCCGGCCCTGGTGCTGGCCAGCTGGCGCCATCGGGAGCGCTACCGAACCTACTTCGCACTCCTGCTGCTGGCGGAGGTGGGGATCACCGGCGCCTTCGCGACCCAGGACCTCGGGATGTTCATCATCTTTTTCTGGTTTCCGGTAGTGCCCCTGGCGCTGCTGCTGGCTCTGGGGGACACCCCGGGGTCGCGCTCTGCGGCCAGAAGGCTGCTGGTGACCCAGTCGCTCTCGGCGGCGGCGCTGATCGCGGGAACGCTGCTGCTCCTGCTGCGCACTGGCAACACCACCCTCAACTTCAGCACCTTGTCCACCGTCAAGGCTGCCAGCGGCACTCCGGGACTGATCGTGGAGACCCTCTTCCTGGCCGCGTTTCTGATGCGGATGGGCGCTTTCCCGTTCCACCGTTGGTTTGTCGATGGTGTGGCCTCGGCCAGCACCCCGGTCGGGATGCTGCTGGCGGTGAGTTCGCTCCCGGTAGGCGGCTACGCGCTGGTGCGGATCGCCTTGGCAATGGAGCCCAACGGGGCATTGCAGTTGACCGTGCCCCTCTTGGCGATCGCCCTGATCACTCTCTTCTGGGGCGGACTAAGTGCCCGGTCGGCCCAGAACCTGCGCCGGATCGCGGCCCATTTCCTGGCGGCGGTGGGGGGCCTGGTGATCCTGGGCGTGGCAACTTTTTCCGAAACCTCGTTGAGCGGCGCTCTCTACCTCAGTTTTGCCTATCTTTTCGCGGCCCCTTTGCTGTTGCTGGTGGTCGGCGCGATCTGTGATCGCACCCTGCTCTCGAAGATCCTGCCGCTCGCCGGAGCGGCCGCCAGCGCCCCCCGGCTGCGCCTGTTCTTCATGCTGGCGGCGGCGAGCCTTACCGGAATCCCCTTGCTGGTGGGCTTTCCCGGAATCTTTGAGATTGTCGTCTCGGGGCTGGCGGCGCACCGCGTCGTCACCGCCTTCGCGGTCCTCGGGCTGTTGCTGCTGACGGCGGCTTGGTGGCGGCTCGGGCACCGGGTTTTCACTGCCAATCCCGACAACGCCGAGGTGGTGGCGGTGGCCGACTCGACGGGGTCTGAGTTCTACTCCGGTTGGGTCCTGGCGGCAGCCGCCATCTTGTTCGGCATCTTCGCTGGGTACTTCATGCCCTACACCGTCCAAGGCACCGCTTTGGTCTCAGCCCGAGTCGCCGCGGTCGCGCCCGCCGCTCATGCCCAGGCCAAGTGATGAACCTCACCTTCCTCCAGGACTTCGGGCCGATTGGGATCCTCTTGCTGGGGGCGGCGGTGTGCGCGGCCTTGGACCTGCGGTCGTTCGACAGCCATGGCCGGGGGCCCCAGCGCACCCGTTGGGTGGTGTTGGCGTCGCTGCTGCTGGCGTTTGTGGCCAGCATCGGCTTCTGGCACTCTTCGTTCGGTCCCACCCCGCCCGACATCGAGCACGGCAGTCTGGTCATCGACCGGTTCGCCCTCTTCTTCTACGCCATCACGCTCGCCGCGGCGGGGGCGGTGGTGCTCTGCGGAGCCGATGCCGAGAGTGAGCTGGACCCTCACCGGGGCGTCTTCCACCTGCTGCTCTTGATGAGCTGCGCTGGGGTTCTGTTCACCGCCTCCGCCACCGACCTGATCTCGATGGGAGCCGGCTTGGCGCTGGCGGTGCTCCCGATGGCGCTGGCCCAGGGTTTGCACAAGAGCGCCGCCGGCTCGGTGAGGACGGCGGCCCGGGCCCTTTCGGTGAGCGGCTTCTCCCTGGTCGTCTTTCTCTTGGGCACCGCGATCCTGGCGGGACTGGCCGGAACCACCACTCTGCGCGCCATCCCCTTGGGATTGCAGCACTTGGGCCCCTTGCTGGTGGTGGGCGCCATCCTCATGATCCTGGGCGCCGCCGCCCAGTTCGGGCTCTTCCCCTTCCTCTGGTGGCGCGCCGGCCTGGGCTCGCGGCTGCCCACGCTCCCGTTCCTGGCCGCCACCCTGCTCGGTTCGCTGGCGGGGACGGCCGCTCTGCTGCGGCTGCTGCCGGGGGCACTTGGAGCCGCCCCCTCGACCTGGACGCTGGCGGTGGCGGTCTTGGCCGGGATCACCTTGGTGCTGGCCCCTTGCCTGGCCTGGCGCCAGCGGCGCCTCAGCCTGACCGTGGTCTACCTCCTGGTCGCCCAGCTGGCCCTGGTGCCAGCCACCCTGCCGGAGGTCTCCCAAGCGGGGACGGCGACCATCCTCTACCTGCTGCTCTGCGTCATCCCGCTGGCCGCCGGGCTGCTGGGACTGCTCGGGTCGATCGCGGCCCAAGGGGAAGGGAGCGCGACCTCCGACCTGCGCGGGCTCTGGGCGCGCTCCCCGGTCCTGGCCGGCGCGCTGGCGCTGTTATTGGCCGGGCTGGCCGGGCTGCCGCCGCTGGCCGGGTTCTTCGCGCGGCTGATGACGGTCGACGCCGCCCTCCACGCCGGCCTCGGCTGGCTGGCCTGGCTGGAGCTGGTGTCGGCCGTGATCAGCGTCTTGGTCGTCTTCCGCTGGCTGCTCACCATCTTCGACGCTCGGGTCGACGGGCCGGCGATCGCCCTGCCCCAGCGCACGACGGTGATCGGTGTCGTCCTCTGCACCGGGGCGGTGCTCAGCTTTGGACTGCTGCTGGGACCGCTCTTCGCGATTGCCAGCCGAGGTGCCCTGCCCCCGCTGATCGGGCCCTGAAGCGAACTGTCCCTGGGGGGGTCGACCTCTCTGAGCAGGGTCGGGGGCTGGGCCAGGCACTCGTCGTCGATCTCCGGCGGCGAGTGGTGGGAGCCGCCGAAATGGGCGGTGTGCGGGCACTGCTCATCTAGGCGGCGGATGAGACGGCTCGTAGCTCCTACCTGCACCTGGCGGCATTCGAGCCCAGTCCGACGCACGCGCCGCTGGCTACGCCTTCTGGCCGTACTTCTCCAGCACCTGGTGGACCCGGGCGCTCATGGCCAAGCCCTGGTCCAGGGGCCGCTGCCACATGTTGCGCCCGAAGATGAAGCCAGTGGCGCCGGCGGCCATGCAGTCGTCGATCCGCCCCAGCAGCTCCTCGTCGGCGAGCTTGCTGCCGCCGGCGAAAATCACCAGCGAGCGGCCGGCGGAGCGGATGATCCGGGAGAGCATCTGGCGGCGCTCTTCGACCAGGGTGTTGTAGGGAGCGGGCGAGGCAGCGTCCGCGTCGGAGTGCTCTCTGGGGATGTTGATCTTGATCACATCGGCGCCCATCTCGGCCGCTACCCGGGCGGCGTAGTCGATCGCGTAGAGACTGTCGTGGCCGCCCTTCTTGTCGATCGCCAAGCCTCTCGGGTAAGCCCAGCAGATGAGGGGCATGCCGTAGCGGTCACACGCCTGGCGGACCTCGTTCATCTGGCGCAAGTCGCGCTCCTGGGCGGGGGAACCGACGTAGCAGGTGTAGCCCACGGCGGCCGCCCCCAGCCGCACCGCGTCCTCCACTGAGGAGGTCAGTGGCGAGAAGGCCTCATCGGAGCTGGGAGCGTTGGTCCGCCCGTTGACCTTGAGCACCAACGGCAGCCGTCCCGCCTGCTTCGTCAGGTAGCGCTTGGCCAGCCCGATCTGGAGGGCGATCCCGGAGAAGTTGCCCGCCAGCGCCAGGCGCACCTCGAAATCAGGGTCCAGGGCTGGTGGATTGACGAAAAAGTCGACCGGGCCGTGCTCCAGACCCTGGTCCACTGGCAGCAGCAGCAGGGTGCCGTTGGCCGGGCCGTGCTCATAGAGCAGGCTGTGGAGGCGGGCCCGCTTTCCCTGGGGCAGGTCGAGGTCGTCGAGGGTGGCTCGGCGGGGCGCGGGGGCGGCGAGGGGGTCGCTAATGCTCATGGCCTGAGGTTACAACGTCGCATCGGCGCTAGGTGGTCCGGAGGCGGCTCGCGATAATCCGGCGGATGGCCCAGTTTGCTAACCGTGCCAGCCACCTCAGCTTCGAAGGCGTTTCCAAGAGCTTCGGCGAGCAGCTGGCGGTGCGAGAGCTCGACCTTCAGGTGGCCCCCGGAGAGCTGTTCGGACTGATCGGGCCCAACGGGGCCGGCAAGACCACCACCCTCAAGATGGCGGCCGGGCTGCTGCGGCCTTCTTTGGGGCGGATCCTCATCTGCGGGCATGACGTCCAGAGGGAGGGCCGCGAGTCCCGGCGCCACCTCGGCTACGTTCCCGACAACGCCCACCTGTACGACCGGCTCACCGGTTCGGAGATGCTCCAGCTGGCGGCGGACCTGCACGGGGTCCCCCCGGAGCGGCGCCGGCGGCGCATTCCAGCGCTGCTGGAAGCCTTCGACCTAGCCCAGGTGCAGGGGCAGCTGATCATGAGCTACTCCCGGGGCATGCGGCAGAAGCTGGCGCTCTGCGCGGCGCTGGTGCACGACCCGGAGGTGCTCTGCCTGGACGAGCCCACTGTGGGACTGGATCCCCGGGGCGCCCGCCAACTGAAGGTCATGCTGCGCACGCTCTGTGACAGCGGCCATGCCGTCCTCCTCAGCACCCACGCGTTGGACATCGCCGCCGCCCTCTGCGACCGGGTCGGGATCTTCAGCGACGGCAGGCTGGCCGCCTGCGGCACGGTCGCGGAGCTGGAGGCGGAGGGACGGCGTGCCGGGCGCATCGACGCCGGGCTGGAGGATGCGTTCATGGCGGTCACCGGTTTCCAGGACGGCGAGTCCGCCAACCTGCTCGCCGCCCTCCGGAGTTGATCCGCCTCACCAGGGCAACCGGCACCGGCCCCCGCCTGCCCTCCGGTACCCGCCAGGTGGCCGCCCTGCTCACCGCCAACCGGAGAGCCCTCTGGAATGGGGCCTGGCATCGAGGTCGGGGCCGCCGGCTCGGAGTCGTGGCTTTGGCCGGCGCGGCGAGCGTGCTCTGGCTGGCAGCGATCCCGATCGTCGGTCTGGTCCTGGGAGGATCGCTGGGCGCCTCGGAGAGCCGCTTGCTGACCACCGTGACTGGAGCCCTGGTACTGCTCTCCGGCTTCACCTTGGTCACCTCGGTCAGCTTTGCCGTGGCCTCCGCCTACTTCGCCCGGGACATCGAGTGGCTGCTCACCGTGCCCATCTCAGCGCGGGGCATGCTGGCCCACCGGCTGGCGTCTCAGCTCATCCTCGGAAGCGCCGTGGGCGCGGCTTTGCTGGGTCCCGTTGTGGTGGCGGCCGGGGTCAAGACCGGCAGCGTCTGGCTGCTGCCCGTGGCCGTCATCGGGCTGGTCGCCCTGCTCGCCGCGCCGGTCGCCGTCGGGCTCCTCCTGGTCGTGGTGGTGGTGCGGCTGGTCCCCGCCAGTCGGGTCCGGGACGCCACCGCTGCCCTGGTCTGCCTGGTGGGCTTCTCGCTGGCCGCCCTCGGCATCGCCGGGCACCGGGGCGGCGAGGGACTGCGCTGGGCGGGTGCGGTCAATTCGCTGGGCTCAGGCTGGCTGCACTCGGTCTTTCTCCCGCCTGCCTGGGCCGCCCGGGTGGTCACCCTCTCTTGGCGGGGTGACTGGGTGGGTTCATTGGCGTGGCTGGTGCCGCTTTTGCTGCTGGCGCTGGCGGCGGTCGGCGCCGTGCTCTGGCTCAGCGGGCCGCTTCACCGCGAGGGGTGGGCGCGGGCTCAGCTGGCGCCCAAGCGGCGGGAGCGCCCGGTGGTCAACTGGCGCCGGCAGCCCCCGGTGCTAGCCCTGCTGCGCAAGGACGGCCGGATCCTGCGCCGGGATCCGGTGCAGCTGAGCCAGCTGATCCTGCCCTTGGCGCTGTTCGCCATCTACCTCTTGGCGCCCCAGTCCAGCGTCGACTCCCAGACCCTGTTCCGGGACTTCCCGCTCTGGTACGGGCCGCTCACGACCTCCACCTTCGCGGCCCTCTTCGTGGCGAGCGGCCTCGGGCTGCGCGCGGTGGGGTCCGAGGGTCGGAACTTCTGGTGCCTGCGCTCCGCCCCGCTCGGGATCCGAGACCTGCTTCTGGGCAAGCTGGCGCTGCCCACCTTGGTGGCGGTGGGGGCAGGCCTCATCCTGATGTGGGCAGCGGAGCTCCGGGCCCGAGTCCCCCTCGGCCAGATGGGGTTCTCGGCGGTCTTGCTGGTGTTCTGCGTGACCGGGCTGGCCGCCCTGGCCACCGGCCTGGGGGCGCTCTGGCCCCGGCTGGACTGGGCTGATCCGAGGCGGGCCACCGGAATCTGGCTGTCGGTGGTCTTCCTCGTGCTCGGATCCGCCTACATCGGGGCCTGCATGGTGGCGCTGACCGTGCCCTTGCTGGTCCCCCAACTGGGGACGCTGGGGTCTGACGTCACCGCCATCGCGGCCTGCGCCGCCTGTGCCGCGATGGCGGGGGCGACGACCTTGCGACTGGGCTATGGCCGTCTGCGGCATCTCGAGGTCTGAGCTGAGCCGGGCTCTAGATACCATCTTCGAGTGGGCAGCTAGGCCTGGGAGGAGAACCGTGCCTGGTGGGATGAGCGCGTCCCCATCCGTCTGGAATCCAGGTTGTATGACCGGCCCGGGTTCCGGGCCGGCCACAGCAACCTAGCCGCCGACGAACCGGAAGAGCTGGGTCCGGTCGCGGGACTGGAACTGCTCCATCTGCAGGGCCACGTCGGCCTCGACACCCTCTCCTGGTCCCGGCTGGGGCCCGAGTCACCGGTTACGACTTCTCGCTCCCGGCGCTCGAGGTGGCCCGCGGGCTGGCCTCCGACCTCGGCCGGGCAGCAACGTTCGTCCAGGGCGTGCTCGACCGTGCTCCTGAGGTCCGGGGGCGGCAGTTCGACGTCGTCTAGACCGGTAAGGGGGCTTTGATCTGGCTGCCTGACTTAGGGCGCTGGGCCGAGGTCGTGGCCTGGCTGCTCCGTCCCGGGGGCCGCCTTTACCTGATTGAGTTCCATCGGATCGTCGACATCAGGGCCGAGCGGTCGACGGTGTCCGAGGAGGACTACCTAGCGGGGCGCGAGGTCGTATCCAGGTGGGTGGTGACTACGCCGTTTCGGACGCCGTCACTCAGCACAATCGCACCCCCGAATGGGTCCATCCGCTGGGGGAGGTGGTGACCAAGCTGGCCGAGAGCGGTCTTCGGACCGAGTTCCTGAAGGAGCGGTGCGAGACCTATTTCGCGCGCGTCCCGCCGCCCTATCTGGAGGAGGTAGTCGAGGGGCTCTGGGTCCCCCCGCGGGCTGCCCGCGCATCCCGCTGGTTTACTCTCTCAGGGCGCGGAACCCGGCGCGGTAGCTGGGGCGGCCGGAGGGACGAGGGGGCCAATTTCGCAAAGTTGTCGCGCGCGTCGCCAGCGAGTCGCTAGGCTCGGTGGATTGGGTCGAGACCCCAGGACGGTGGGGGAGGAGATGGCGTTGACGGGGAGGTGGAGGCGGGCTTGGCTCGTCCTCAGTGTGACTCTGCTGGCCGCGTGCGCCGTCCCCTCGGGGCCGAGGCCGCCGGTGACGCCGTCCCCAACTTCCGGGGTCGCGGCGACTCAGACTCCGGCCGCACCGGCAACTGTCTTGGGGGTGGCGACTATGACCGAGGGGCGCTGCCAGTGCTCCACCTTGCACCTGATCTCGGTCGCGGGCAGTGAACTGGGTTCCGTCACCCTCGACGCCGGGGCTCAGCCGCCCCTGGCTGCTGGGCCGCAGGGCATCTACTACGTGCTGGGCTATCAGCTGATGAGGCTGGGAGCCGACGGTTCTACGACCGAGGTGGGGACCGTCGCCCGGGCCCCGGGCGGAGATGGATCCGCGGTCCGCCCCGCCCCGGAGCTAGGCTCGCTGGCGGTGGCGCCGGGAGCGGACCAGTGGGCCTACCTTCAGTCCATCTCCAGCGGGGGAAACCAGACCGACCAGGTCTGGCTCGGCGAGGCCAACCGCGGTCCCCGATTGTTGGTCAGCACCGAGCAGAGCCCGGGCGCGCCGTCGACGGAGTTCCCCGGCGGCTGGACTTATCAGCTGATGGGTTGGGCGGGTGGCTATCTGGTCCTGGCTCAGATGCCCAATGGGTCCGGCTCTTTCGCGAGCTCGGCTCTAGAGGTCTCGCTGGTGAACCCCCAGACCGGCACCGAGACCGTCGTCAGCAACTCCCAGAACTGTCCCATCAGTGCAGTCGGGGCCAGCGGTGGCTATGTCTGCTTCCAGCAGGGAGGGGGCCAGGCGACGGAGCTGGTCACCGAGGCGGCGGGGATCAGCACCGGCGCCTGGCCCCTGCCCTCGGGGAGTGGCTATGGAGCCGCCGCCTTCGACCGTTCCGGAAAGCAAATCCTCTTCTCCAACTGCGAGGGATGCGGCGCCAGCCCGAGCGCTGCTGACCTTGGCAGCCAGATGGAGGTCCTTGACACTGAGACGGGGTCAATCCGGCAGCTGGGGGCAGCCGGCCTGGTGTCGGATGCCTGGCTTGCCAATGGCCAGATCGTGGCCACCCAGTACTCCCAGCTGGCGTACGCGCGGCGGGGCAGCCCGCCGCTCTCGCAGGTGGTGCTGGTCGACCCCGCCAGCGGTCAGGTGACGGCCATCACCGACGACTCCACCTCGCAGTTCGCGGGGATCGCCACCAGCTGACCCCGGGCCCCCTGGCGGCTTGCGCTCCGTACACTCGGCGATCGTGGGTACGAAATTGGGCCGGGTCGCCATCGCCGCCGGAGCCGGCTACCTCCTGGGGTCGATTCCCATGGGAGTGATCGTGGGCAGGCTCACCGCCGGGGTCGATGTGCGCAAGTACGGCAGCCGGGTCAGCGGGGCCACCAACGTGCTGCGGGCGGCTGGCCCGGCGGCGGCCGCCGCCACCTTCGGGTTGGACACCGCCAAGGGCTATCTGGCCGCGCGGATGGGGGCGAGGGTCGCCGGCGACGAGGGTGTGGTGGCCGCCGCCGTGGGAGCGGCCGTGGGCCACAGCTGGCCGGTCTTCGCGGAATTCCAGGGCGGTCGGTCGGTGCTGACGTGCTGGGGCTCCCTGATCGCGATGGACCCTCCCGCGGCCGGCGCCGCCGCCGTCGCCGCGGCCGCCACCGCCGCCACTACCAGGTACGTTTCCGTAGGGGCTCTCACCGGCGTGGGGGTCGCCACCGCCGCAACGCTGCTGCGGGCCCGCAGGCGCCCCGGGAAGGCCTCCCTGTTCTGTCTCTTCACCCTCGGCTTCCTCGTGTACCGGCACCAGGACAACCTTGACCGGCTGCGCCGGGGTGAGGAGCACCGCCTGGGGGACCAGATCAATGCCGCCAAGGCTGGCGCACTCCTCGGCCAGGAGAGCTAGAATCGCCCTGATCGCGCTAGACGGGGAGTTAGCGGTGCCCTGTACCCGCAATCCGCTACAGCGGGGTCGAACTCCCCTCCGAGGGGAGGTGTCATCGGGTCAGCCCCGACCACCCGGGCGTTGACGGCCGGGTCCGGCGCAACCAGCGACCGCCAACCCCGTCAGGTCCGGAAGGAAGCAGCGGTACGCGGAACATCTGGAGTGCCGCCGGGCTCCCCGGCTCGAGCCCGGTGGTCGGCCAGCGTCGGGGATGCCTCATCGAAGAGGGGTGCGCGATCATCTTGAGCGGCGTGAACTCGGTCCGACAGACGCTCTACCTGAAGTACCGGCCACAACGCTTCGCTGACCTGATCGGCCAGGAGGTGGTGGCCCAGACCCTGCGCAATGCGGTGCGGGAGGGCCGATTGAGCCACGCCTACCTGTTCACCGGGATCAGGGGCACCGGCAAGACCAGCGCCGCCCGCATCCTGGCCAGGGCCATCAACTGCGAGGCGGTCCGGGATGGTGAGCCCTGCGGGGAGTGCCAGCCTTGCCTCTCGATCGCCGAGCAGCGCTGCCTGGACGTGATCGAGATCGACGCCGCCACCAACCGGGGCATCGACGAGATCCGCGACCTCCGGGAGCGGGCCCAGTTCCTGCCCAGCCAGTTCAAGACCAAGGTCTACATCATCGACGAGGCTCACATGCTGACCCTGGAGGCCGGCAACGCCTTCCTCAAGACCCTGGAGGAGCCTCCCGAGCACGCCTGCTTCATCCTGGCCACCACCGAGCCCCAGCGGCTGGCGGAGACGGTGCTCTCCCGCTGTCAGCGGTTCGATTTCCGGCGGATTCCGGTGGACCAGATGGCGGCCCACCTGGCCCAGATCTGCGCCCAGGAAGGAGTGAGGGCTACCCCGGAAGCGGTGACCTTGGTGGCGGAGGCGGGCGCCGGCTCCCTGCGCGACGCCCTCTCGCTCCTGGATCGACTGCTGGGCTTGGCCCAGGGCGGCCAGCTGGACCGCGACGCCGTCCAGGCCGGCCTCGGGCTGGCTGACCCCCGGGCTTTGGTCCGGCTCGCGGCGGAGTTGGCGAGCGGCGAGATGGGGGCGGCCTGGGGGGAGCTGCACCAACTCCAGGCGGCGGGCGTGGAACCCCGGCAGATGATCCGCTCGCTGGGGGCCTTGGCCAGGCTCTACCTTTGGCAGGAGCTGGGGGGTGCTGCTGGTGCCGGCGCTGCGGACCTGGAGGAGCTGCCCGCACCCCCAGGGTTTTGGCTGGAGGTGATGACGACCGCCGCCGCAGCGGGCGCCGAGTTGCGCCGGGCGGACGATCCCTGGATGTCGCTGGAGGCGAGCCTGCTCCGGCTCGGCGGCGCCCGCTCAGGGCTCGCCGCGGCCGGCCCCGACCTATCCCCGCCGGCGCCTCTAGCCCCCCGGCCGAGCCCAGAGGTCCCGGTCCGGCGGACGATTGCAGAGATGTCGCCGCCGCCTCTG
>OCZT010001371.1_pt1 | contig 25197 bp, 28 predicted proteins | sample 1539031 | NCBI WGS metagenome assembly OCZT01 (sample SAMEA3539308, study PRJEB22396) | soil metagenome | biome: tundra; feature: field; material: soil | place: USA | collected 2010-05 | depth 0.15 m | reverse complement strand
CACTACGACCCCGATCCGTCAACCGGCCACGACAGGCTGAGCGAGATTCCGAGCGCTCTGGAGGTGCTCGCCGGAGTATTGCGCCACGAGGGGGCCGACGTGTCGGCTACCGACATGATCCGCTCGTCCCAGACTCAGTCCATCGCTGTTCTCGTCGCCGAGTACGACACCATTGTTGGCCTGGCCGACGGTGGCCGCTGGGACGCGGTGCTTAGGCAATCGGGACTCAGCGACGTCGAGTTTGCCCGAGCCAAGGCCTCCCCCACGTACGCAGCACTTCTCGCCCAGCTAAGAGACGCGGAGAGTCGGGGCTTCGACATTCAAACTGAACTGCCGATGCTTGTGTCGGGTCGTCCGTTCGACGACGCCGATGACGTCGCCAGCGTCCTGCACTACCGCATCGACCGCTACGTAACCGGCGTGGGCTACCCCTGCCCGCCGGCGAGCGAACTCGTCGCCGGAATCTTCGCCCGTCCATCCCAGATTACCGACCCCGATGTCGCTCTCGCACTTAACGATCGTGCCGACGCCATTGAACAACGAGCGCGGACGCTTGCTGACATCGCCATTGAACGTGGTGACGCCTGGGTGCAGGGCTTCGGTAATGCTCCTCCGACGAGTGATCTCTACGAGCTGTGGGTGCAAGAAGTTGCCATTGGCGCGGCCTACTTTGACCGCTGGAGTATTGACAAACCTGACACCAACCTCGACGATGCACTTATCAGTCATGAACAAGAGGCCCAGCGCAATCATGTTCTCACTGCAGCCCAACGAGCTCGCGCATTCGCAGTGATCGAAGACGCACTGGCGACGACGGGGTATGTGTTGTCGGGCGACGACCTCTTGGAGCCGCCAACCCAGAACTTCGGGCTTTACTTTTAGCACCCGCTCGATACGCTCGCATGCGCGTCTTGACTGGGACTCAAACTGTGAAATGTGAGTTTTACGGAATTGACGGATGTGAGCGGATTTTCAGATCGAACAACACCTGTACCCCCTATTGCTGGCGCCGCGCCCTTCACCCAAGTAGAGCTGTTCAAAGAGACTGATGGCACCTAGCCGTGACAACGTCACTGTACGTTGTTCGAGGATCGCGTTGGCCGGACCCATCAACGCCAGCAGTTCACCTCTAGTCACCGAATTTTCGGCGTTGTGTGCGCAAAAAAACAGTCATTCCCACGGTATCGTCACAATCCAGCCGCAGTTCTCATGGTCCTTGGGTGAGTTCGACTACCGCTTCAGTACCTGTGACATGACTGACTCGGAGCGCATGGCTGACTTGGCTGGTCGTGTCGCTGGTCGTCTTTCCTACGAGATGGTGACAGCGTAGGTTCACTTCGATTTCTCCTGACGCTTGCCCCATTCATCGACCCACTTGCAGAGGGTCAACAATTCGTTCGAATCCTCGGTGACCCGTTCAAGAACCACGATCAGTTCATCAGTGGCGATATTGGCTTCCCGACTTATCCGCTGATCGCGAATGGTTGAAACGCTTTCGCGGTAGACGTTCGTGCCATTCAAACTGGCCTTGGTTGATTCTCGCATTCCCGCGTTCCCTTGTATGACCACGTCTTTCATAACCGCCAAGGCTGCTTCGGGGAGCACCTCTAGCCACTTCGGGAGATTCGTCGAATATGCCGACACTTCCTCTCTAATCGACCGCTCGCATCTACCAAGTCTTATCGCGTGCTTGTGGACAGACTTGGCGCTCGCGTTCATTGTTCTCAGGCGTACTTCGACTCCACTATTTTGAGACTTAACGATTCGCGCTGTAAACCGTTCCAACCGATGGCCCTGTTTTTCCATTTCAGTGTTCATACTCTCAAAACTGTTTCCTATCGCCACGATCGCTTCCATCACGATTCGCTCGAAGTCCAGGTATCCGAGTTCAGCCGGTGGCGGCAGGCTCACGGTCGGTGCATCTCGCCTATAGATGGCAACTACATACGGGATCTTCGGCAGGATCGGCGCTGAAACCCACGGTGGTAGGTTTCGCGCCACCCATGGGTGGCTCCTAATCGCACCGATATAGCCAATAACTGCGAGGGCGAAAACGATCCACAGAATCGGCTTAGATACTCCGAGCGCCACCAACGTCGCCGTAATGATGGTCAGGGACACGGCCCCAGCACCTTCGCTGCGCCAACGCTCTGGTTCCCCCATGATGCTGCCGCTTGCGTCCATCATTGGACCTTACGACTCGTCCTCCGGCTCGTCAGGCTCCATCTCGACCTCTTCGCCCTCGGTCCCAGCACCGTCCAGAATGGCCTTAATTGCCTGTTCTGGCTCCATGTCGAGCCCCACCAATTCGTCGGGGTCAAACTCGTTCTTTGCCATGTTTTCCATCCTAACGAGGGTAGATTTTGGGGGTGGGCGCGTTTTTTTGCGCACACAACGCCGAATTTTCCCTTATTGCAGTCAAAACGGCCGCCCCGGGGCACTCTCCTCTCTGCCAGACCGAACTTTGCGCTGGCGTACCGCAAAATACACCACTGTCAGGGAGCTTTATTTGCAATATATTGAAGAATAAGGGTTGACAATGCAGATATAGATAGATTAAGGTGCCTATACCAAACAATCGGAAGGGAGTAAAGTGTGCCGGAGCTCGAAAAGAGAATTACGAGAATTCCAATTCCAGTCCCACTTATCAGGGACATGGATGTCATTATCGCGAAGGGGATAAGTGGATACGCGACTCGGACAGAATTCATCGTCGATGCAATTCAAGAGCGCATATTTGAGTTAACTTTCGAATTCCTTGACGGCTCCAACGGGCCGCTGGGCAGCACTGAGGTCGAAATTTCATCGAGTTCAGCCGATGAAGAGGTCAAGAAGCTGATCACCCAGTGGCCCGGTCAATTCTCAGAAGCTCCCCCTTTGGTCACACTGATTCCAATCCAACAGGGATTTACGGTCGAAGCGGGTGCGGATCGCAGTAATCCTGAAGGGCGACCCCTATTTGGCCTTCACAACCGCGACTTTCCGTCACTTTGGGCTCTCTCCCGCCTTGCCATGAAGGCTCACCTGGCTCCCATCTCAGTTGAGGAGTTTTACGCCACCGTGCTCAACGAGGCTTGGGCAATTGGTGGGCTTCTAGCGGCCAACGAAAAGGCTACCGGTAAGAAATTCACGGCTCTCTTTCCAACGAATTCGGAGAAACGAAAGTCCGCCGAGACGGGCTTTCGCATGTTTGCCATCGGCGACTATCGTCCCCAATCCGACGGAACGTTCATTACCTCCGGCCCACTTTTCGAATGGCGGGTTGCAGCACTAATCGGGTCAACGAATGATCCGATGATTGGCCTTACAAGCTGCGGGTGGGAGCTGCTCTCGCTTCTCGCAGGCACCTCTGTCGATGAGCCTCATCCGTTGCCCGCGGCCACGGCATTTCTTGCGCACCTTGCAGAATATTCTCCTGCCGACCATTCCGGCTTCGTCATGATCATCGATGCAATCGGCATCGAAGGCAGCACGCGTCGGGATGTCCTTGAACACGTTGCAAGAGCTTGGCCCAATTGGACCGACAACGAAGTCTCCACAAATTCCGCCGGCTACATAGCTCGAGCCCGTGAATGGGGTCTCGTTCAACCAAAACAGTACAAATCCCGGTACCAGCTGACCCAATTCGGGAAACAGTACCTTTCAACAACAATGAACGGAGCCCAGTCATGACGCCAGAAAACAAGAAGATTGTCGAACTTGCCTTGGCCGCCCGAACGGCAGAACAGGCCCAAGGCGTTCAGGGTTTGATCGCCGCCGCAATTGGTGCGACCTACAAGCGTCCGGTCGGTGACAAGGGTAACAACCGCGGCATTCTCACGGCGAGTGGTACCAGTTACGACCACAAATCACTTGAAGTGGTTACGAACATGCAGGACGCCGTTATTGAACGCCTCGCGATCGAGAGGTTTGGCTCCATCAAAGCAGTCCCCTTCTCCACACCGCACGAAGCGGCGACGGCCTTGATGAGGGACATGTCCAAGAGAGAGCAGGCAGAACTAGCGACCATCACCATCGACAGGGCCGGACCAGGGGCCGAGAAGAAATGCGTGACCCTTGTCATGCGCGACCTTGGCTGCGGTATTGGTGTGTCGGATGTCCCACGAACCATCTTCCAGCTAGGAACTGGCCACAAGGACGGAATCGACTGGCTCCAAGGGACCTTCGGCTTGGGAGGAGCCACGACATATGGCAATGCCGATGCAGTTGTTCTCGTGACACGCCGCCTTCCGGAGTTTCTGGTCGACGGCGAGGAGGACCGGATTACCGTGACCGTCGTCCAGTGGGAGCGTGTGTACACCACGATGAACGCCTTCTATCTCGTCACCAATCCATGGGTCGAGAAGGAGCCTGCGTCGTGGGCCTCGGCCATACCATTTTCCGCACCCGCACGCGATTATCCATCCTTCGAGCCCGGCACTCATCTGGCCCTGATCGGTTACGAAACGGGAGGACTCGGCCGCCGATCGGGTGACGAAAAATCGTTCGACACAATTCTGAACACGAGGTTGTTCCGACCAGTTATGCCGGTCAAGTACCAGAACAACATTACCCGGCCGGATCGAAGCGAAACACTCGATGGTCTCGAACGCCGGCTCGACGACAACCCAGGTGTTGCTGGTTGCGAAGGAAGGGAGACGTTGCCGTTCAACCATCAAGGGACCACCTATCAGCTTCCGATCCGATTCCGTCTCTTCGCCAAACCAGGCGATAAGGGTGAACGGCGTAATTTTGTCGCTTACGGGCATGCTCTTCTGATCACGTCCAACGGCCAGGTTCACTCTCATTGGACACCACAAGATTTCAAATTGAACACAAGGTTCAACAAGCTGTACAACCGCATTCTTGTAATTGTCGAAGTTGATGCGCTGCCCATCGAGGATCGCACCGCGCTGTTTACCGCCGACCGAGCCCAGCTTGTGCGCACTGCCGTACCCATACGTCTGGAACAGGAAATCATTTCATTCATCGATCAGTGGCCAGCACTGATCGACGCGAACAACGAATTGATCAGAGAGGCCATCGCGGGTGACAACAGCGACCGTCCCACCATAGCCATTGCCGAGAGGATCGCCCGCGCATTCAAAGTAAGAGGATTCTCGGTCGGCGGGATCGGATCCAGCGGCGGAGCGGTTGGCACAAAACCGCCGTATCCCACTTTGCCTGAGGATCTCTACGACGATCCGACACATTTCGAAGGTCCCGACTCCATCGAAGCGCAGGTAGGCAAAGTGAAGGGCATCTACTTTAAGATCAATGCCAAGGACGACTTCCTTGGCAAAGAGCGACGTGCCCAACTTAACGTCACCTGCGATCATCCTGATATTAATTCTGAGGAAATCACTGTCGGAGAACTTCGCTCTGGTCGTGTCCGCGTTTCCCTGGGGATACCAGACAATGCAGACCTTGGCGAATACACGCTCAGCGCCGAGATTCCCGAATGGCCCAAAGTCTCTGGCGGCATCGGGCCTCGATTCGAGTGGACCACCAAGATCACACTCATCGAAGAATCTGCTGTCAAGAATCCCGCCACTGCTTCAGGCAACGATTCCGGAAAGAAGGGACCCGGCGAGGGAAGCCTTGTTGCACTCATATGGCGAGAAAATGACGATATCGACGAATGGGACAAAGCCACCGTCGGCGAAATAGAAATGGTGGCTGGCAAAGATCTGGCCAGCCAGAGGACCGAGTACAAAGATCTTGCAAAGATCGACACCGAAATACCAACAATTATGCTGAATCGCACTTACTCACCGCTAAAGAGCTACATCCAGGCGCGGGCTGCTGAACTCACCGATGAAGGCAAGGAACAGGCACGTGATCGCTACGCGGTGGGCGTGGGAGTTGCACTTCTCGTCATAGACCAGGAGATCCAGAAGTCAAAAAAGGCTGGTCACTTACTCGACGAAGACCTTCTTAAGGTGAGCCGTCAGGCAGCCGCCCGAGCGGTCCTAAGCGTTCTACCGGACTACGACCGCCTCGCCAAAGAACTGGAAGATTGACAATCGATGGCGTTCTGCGACTCCAACTAGCCAGTTTCGGACGCGAGACGTCGGCGGATCATCCTCGCGATTCTGGAGGCTGCGACCTTGGGGTTCTCGTGTTCCCACACGCGCACGACCTTCCAGCCCGCTCTGCGAAGTGTCCGGTCCGTGTCCCTGTCGCGTTCTCGAGTTCTTGCGAGTTTCTCGCCCCACCACTCGAAGTTCGACTTCGGAACGGTCCCGTGAACGGGGCAACCGTGCCAGAAGCAACCATCGACGAAGACGGCCACTCGCGAGGCTTTGAACACCAGATCAGCTCGCCGGCGCCCTCCCGCGATCGGTGGAACATCAACTCTGTAGCGAAGTCCGAGGCGGTGCACCTCTGAACGGAGGGCGAGCTCCGGGCCCGTATCCCGTGTCAGAGTGTTCTGCATCTGCCTTCGAACCGTGGCTGATGACGCGGGCGGCCTGGAGCTCGGAGGGTTGGTTTTCGCTGGTTTTGTTTGTCGTTGGGCGGTCATGGGCACAACTGACCGGCTAGAAGTTGAATTTTGTTGCCAGCCATTCGTACACGGCCCGCTGTTCCTCCGCCCCCGCTCGCCTCACCTGCGAAAGCAGCCAAATCGTCGTCGGCTTTTCGGTCGTAATGTTCTTGGCCCCTTGATTGCAGGTCGAACAGAAGGTCTTAAGGTTGGAAAGTTCATCCTTGCCGCCAAGACTCTTGTCGACGACGTGGCTGATGTGAAGGCGCACTTTTCTACCAGTGTCCGGATCAATTTCGCCGGGGGTGAGTCCACACATTTGGCAGGTGAAACCATTGCGATCGAGCACCTCTGCGCGCAGCTTCGCCGAGATGACTCGCGAGAAGTTCATATCGGGTCGACCTGGAGGAGGCTCCTTCATCAGGTACTGACCGGGTGCCAATGACGCAAGATCGTGATTCGTGAGGATCGGCCAACTTTCCTCGTCTCTCAGTTCGCGAACGCGTCGAGCCCACTCGCTAATGCCGGCCACTTCGCCGAGCTGATCGGAGGTCAGGACAGTGCCAATATTGTCGAGAAAGAATTGCTTCAGCTTGTTCTTCGCACTGACCTTAGGCACGTCTGCGCCCGTTCCTCGCCGTCTCTTCGGAGCGCGCGAGGTAGTTGACGAGCTGCTTACCCAAGTACTGTGTGTAGGCCGGTGGGATTGATTCGTTAATCTCGGCCTTTGTCATCCAGGAGATTCCCATGGCCTCGCGGGCATTGGCAATTGAGCAGTTGCCACCACCCGTCACCTGGACGTAAGCGGTGTCCTGGTCGAGTTTCCCGTAGTGGGCCTTCCGCTTGTCGTGCGTGAAGACCAGCGGATGAGGCTTGTGTTTCGGCGCCATGAGGGGCACATTCGATTCGAAAAGGCGGTGACGGATCACACGCAGTTTCGGAAACATTGTGCCGCAGAGAACGACCGGATCGAGGAGTGGGGCACCTTGGACATTTTCGATGACATACGGCAGACCTGTCGCCTGCAACATCTCGCGAACCGGCTTGATCAGCCTCGGCCACTCGTGTCCGTTGCCATTGCGCTTGGCGAGGTCCGAGTACGACTGACATGGAGGGGATGCATGGACCACATCAAATGATGCAAAGAATTCTGGGCCAAGCGTTAGTACATTGGCCTGAACGAACGTAAACGGGTAGTTTGGTTGCGGCTCGATGTCCACACCAACAACATCAAATCCCGCCCTCGCATAGCCAGCTCCCGCTCCACCGGCGCAACAAAATAAGTCAAGGAGTTTGGGCTTTCCACTGTCGCGAAAAATGTCGATCGCGACGAGAGGATCACTCTTCACTCTCCTTCCGGGCATGACAAAAGTGTAGCGGCGAGCTGTAACACTTCCGTGGTTCGTTCCCGTGGATTCGTGACTTCCGGCTGTCGGTGCATCTTTAGGAATGAATCGCTAACACCGAAAGTCAACAAGAACGACCCGGTCTCTCTTCACGATCGGGTGGCCGCAGAGATTCGTCGAGCCATCGCCGAAGGCGAGGCGGTCGAGGGTGAGCGTCTGCCGCCGGCCGTGGACCTCGCGGCAGTACTAGGGGTAAATAAGAACACGGTGATCCGTGCTTTGCACATCCTTTGAGATGAAGGGCTGCTCGACTTCACGCGAGGTCGTGGCGTGCGGGTAGTCGGCACACCCCAGCGCGGCGCTGTGATCGTGCGCATCGACGAACTTCTCAGCTACGCGAGAACTCAGGGATACCGGCGTGAAGAGGTGGTCGCTCTGATCCAAGCTCACAGATAAGAGCGTGCCTAAAGTCATCCAACTGCCCGCGCAATATTAGGTCCCGAGTTCGCCAGAGGATCGTCGCCCTGTAACGCCAGTAACTCGGCTACATATCTCTTGAGACCATCTCGGACCACAAGGCGTCGGCGCCCAATTCTGACGCTCTGGATCTCGCCTCGCATCACGAGTTCGTAAGTGCTCGTTCGATCAAGTCGGAGCAAACTCGCCGCTTCCTCGACCGTTAGCAACAACGTACGCCCGCACATGCCACCATCCGCATCTGATTGACCGTCCAGGACCGGTTCAGCGGGTCCGGCCGCCGCAAACTTCACGGTTCCGGTGTCAATGGGCAGTCTCATGGTGCTCCTTAGCAGAGGAGCGATAATTTCGCCCTCTACTTAAGTAGCCACACTTCTTTCGTGTTTCGGGGCACAACTTTTGGCGATGAGCCCAAATATTTTTTGAATTGCAGGTATAACAACGATTTGGATGATCACTCAGTCAGCCCGTACGGACGGCTTGGCGCTTCGCGCACGCCGTCCTCGGGCTGGAGGACTTGGAGAAGTCAGTGACTCAAACAGCAGTGCGTGATGAACTCACATATACGTCAAACAAGAAGTTCCAGGAGTCGCGATTGGTATTTACACGGTAAAGAGACGTTTCGGCCCTAAGTTCCAAGCACCTGATCAATGTCAAGAAACGCCCCGGTAGAACCGTCTTCGTGGAGGGTAACGTCGTCCAAAAATTGTGAAGCCCATTGGACCGCGGAGTATACGAGTTGTCTAAGTGCTTCAACTTCGGTGTCCTGGAGGTAGTGGCCACCAGAATGGACAACGTTGTTTCTTCCTTGGTAGAGATCCGCTAACCAATCGCGAAGTTCATCGCTCGTTTTCGATGGATACGAAAATCGCGTCGACACTCGATCACCGATCTTGTCCCCCTTCGATCCGTGTGTCTCCTTCACAAAGAGTGACTCGAGAGCTACCATGCAATTTGCAAGTACCGCAGATGGCCAAGTATCCACGAGCGCACGCCGATACCATCGCGCTGCGACCAGTGATCGCTTCTCCCAATCCGTTCTCATCGAATATTCCTTGCGAGCCGCGCGCTCGAGTGCACGAACGCCGTAACCGAACCATCCGTGCTCGTCGACAGTGTGCGGAACGTACGATTCGAACTTGCCGCCCCCGAAACTTGGACTACTCCCGAGCACTATTCGTTCAGGACGAGATATACCCCAACCAGGGGACGCCATCGTAAGCACAGCGAGTGTTTCATCAAAGATGTCTTCGGCAACACGCACCGCTGACTGATGATCAAGTGCGCGCACGGAGGCAACGAGCAGCGGGTAGGTCATTTCATGCGATCTTCCAATCCAATGCTCTGCGTTCTCGCTGTTTGGCGATAATTCTGAAGCCGAGCGAACGAGCGTGGTGCGTCCTATTTGGACGAGTGCATCGTGAAACCGGCCCCTGATCGACTGCATCACTGTCCAATCCTCCATTGGCCTGGACAGTTCGGCATCGACATACGCGATGGCCGCGGTTGACCCGTCAACGCGAGCGATCCGAATCGCGGTAAAGACGAGTGATTCCACATCTTGTCTATCGCGACCACCCGATTCAAGAGCTGAACCAGCGATCGACGAAGTCAGGGTGCTCAGTAGCTCGAAGTGGCGGCCCTCGAAGTGGAGACTATCGGGACCAAAGCCTGACGTTATGAATGGTCCCAGCGGCTCCGCCACGCTCGCCGGCGGTACATTTTTCTCGAGTTCACGAAAAATATCTGATTGAGTGGCGTTGAGCATGAAGGAGAATTTACTTTCAGCGTGGGAGCGACAGAGGAATAAGTCTGTCGGGAACACCGATTTCGACGAGAAACGCTGCGAATCCGTCACATTCATTTACGAGTGGTTCGATCAGACACGCCACCATTGGAGCGAACTGCGTGGCGAGGTCATCAAGCACGGAATCTGGGGCTTTGGTGATTCCAAAATATTCGGCCGCGACGAGGATGTGATCGCGTAGCCACTCGGCCATAGCCACAATGTCTTCGAGACTCATAGTTCGGTACGCGTGCTCCAAGTTCTGGAACGTGAGGCCCAGTTGTTCAATGAACGTAAACGCATCCATATCGAACTCTGTTGGATCGAAGCCAAGCATCGCGGCGGTAGCTTCTCCATTGAGAACTTCGCCTCCGTTGAACAAATTCAGCAAACTCACGACGGCAGAGTGAAATACTTGGTCGCCTGTTTCATTCGTAGAAGCTGAACCCTGGTAGGCATTTTGTCGCAATTTTTGGACAACCAGACGAAGTGCTGGTGGCAACGCATCAACTGAACTCACAAGGCTCGTTGCAACGGAGTCGTACTCTCTGTACATGGCGTCAACAGATTCCTCGGTTGAACGATCAATGAGCATCGTGATGTTGTCATTCGATTCGTCTATGACTAGGCTGAGTAGGGCCGTACGAAGACGAGAACTTTTGAAGCCGTGCGCTGCAAGTCGCCGTGCTGCGAGGTCGTAGTTATTAGATCGACCCGGTCCAGCGATCTTGTCTAACTCAAGGTAGTGGGGGAGCTGTTCTTCAAAGAGCAGCAAGGGATCTGGGCCTAGTCCCTCAATGGTCCAAGTCTCGATGCGACGGGCGCGTATGCCCGTCTGAGCACTGAGCGCTTTTGCGAGCTTGGAATTGCGGTTCATTGGGTCAGCGTACGTGCTGTTTGTGACAGCCCTCCTCTATATTCCGGTACCTCGTAAACGTGTGCACGTACCGGAATATCGGGGTGGCTATTTCCTGGTCACGTGGATACTGGAATGGTTCGGCTCAGCCTGAGTTGGCCGTCGATAAGAAAGTAGGTAGTGACTATGCGTGGAGATCATCTCTTGATTGACCGTGGACCGTACTGGCATCACGCGATCGATCGCGGCGACGGGACCGTGGTTCACTTCGCCGGGCCGGCAAAGCAAAAGGCACTTGCGGTCGTCCGGCTGGACACGTATGCGAATTTCGTAGGCGAAAACTACAGCTACTCGATAGTGACACGTCAATATGGACAACACTCGCACCCCGATGAGATCGTTCGTCGGGCGGAGACGATGATCGGCACGACTGGCTACAACTTGTTCTTCAATAACTGCGAGCACCTCGCTAGTTGGTGCGTGACAGGAGCGTCCGAGAGTCGACAGGTCGAACACTTCACCGCCGTTGGGAGCGTGTCGATTGTCACCGTCAGTTCAGGAGTGTTGACGAAGGAAGTACTCGCTCTCGCTGGAAAAGTCTCGGGACTCAGTGGTCCGGGAGTGCTTTCTGCACTCTCGGCGACGGGTGAACTCTTTGGCGGCGGCGCGGTAGCTGGCCTGTATCTGCTCGGCCTCGTGCCAGCGGGGCTTGGTGTTGCCGCGGTTTTCTACGTCGCGCGCGACAAGCCTCACGTGACTGACAACGGACGTCGCGCGCGCGAAGTGGCACGCGGCGTCGCACTTGTGACGGCCCTTCTCACAGGAGTCGTCGCGATGGGATTTCTGAGTGCCGCGGGCAAAGCGAAAGGGCTCAGTGGTCCGGGCATCTCCTCCGGCCTCGCTTCGATCGGCAACACGGCGGGAAGTGGCGGAATGGTTTCGGGCGCTAGTGTGCTCGTCGCAGCGCCGGTAATTGCTACGGGAGTCCTGAGTGCATTGGCCTACGAACTCATGATGTGGTGGCAGACTCGAACCACCTTGCCAGCCTTGAACGCTTGAGCTCTGGTACTTGTTGACTAGCGACAATCAAAATTGGATCCCATGATGTTGGCGGCGACTTCATGGTGGACAGGCAATCACGTGCTGCTGGTCTTCGATTCCGTTCTCACTGTTGCGTCACTTCTATTGGCATTGGCCGCGCTACTGACTTTTATGAGTACTTGACGAGTGGTTCGAGCGGCTGATGAACAAGCGGCGGCGCTGGCACTTCAAATTGCCGTCGAGCAACAGCACCTGAAGCAGGCTGCTACGCCAAGAGAGAGCGAGTGAACTCGAGATCGTCCGGTTTTCTCCGCCAACGCCATTAGGCGATACTTGACAAGCTGTCGGCGGATCATGACTGATGAGACGCAAGAGGTTATTGGCGGACGACCTAAGACGAAGGTTCGTTTTCGGATTACGGAAGTGGCGTCGCGATGATACTGAGTGATTCCAATCGGATGGTTGCTGCTTGTTTTGAAACCTTGAAGAGTTCGGCCATTGCGGTAGCAAGTGTCGTGGCGTTGGTACTTCCACGAGTAACCGAACTCATGCTGAGTGCGCTTAGCTGGAGGGCCGCGACTCGATTGAAAGTTCGACTGGGCATCAAGAGTGCGGCCATCCCTCTGTTGGCTTGAACTTCCCGCCAATCGGACTTACGACGAACTTGTGCCCAATTGTTGTCGTTGACTGGGACGACATCTCCGGTAAGGCAGCGCATTAGACCGGTGCTCTCCTTCTTGGGCGCGTCCAACCCCGAAGGCGCATGAGGCGCTAGTCCTGGTTCAAAGAGGTACCGGTGCAAGAGAACGTGCGCAGCCTCATGCGCCATGGTGGCGCGCCAGCGGCCCAACGCGCCGGCCGGTGGAGTGTCACATTCCGCGAGCTCGGTTAATCCGCGACTTATTGAAATCGTCGGCGATCGACGTGCCTGAAACTGGGAGATACCCAGTACACCGTCGGGTAAGTCGCAGTACTGATCAAGTTTGACTTTGAGATGTTCTTCGATAAAGCGCTCGAGATCGGTTACGGGTCGGCTCGCCGGTGGAATCAACTTGGCACGACGGAGTTCGTCTTCCGCGATCAGCTCAATCTCTTCGAATTCATACCAGATTCGTTGATCGCCTTCAGGGCCGGCGTACCACTTCACCTTTGATCATTCCTCCAAACCTGTGTCGCGTTCGCCGATCATTTTTTCTGCCTGAAGTAAGAGCCGCTTCAAACCCTTTTCATCAAGGCCCGCATCGGACACTTTGCGAAAGAGAATTCCGGCGGTCGGATTCGACTTCATGTACTCTTCAGCCTCTCCACCAACTCGACCAGCGGCAGCAAGTATCTGGTCGACGTCTAAATCAAGTTCAGCAGCAATCTTTACCAGAACTTCCTCGGATGGAATCCTTCGGTCGTGCTCAATGTCATTGAGATAAGAGGGTGATTTTTCGAGACGCCGAGCCAGTTCACGGAGTGGGAGTTCCTTGCCGATTCGAGCGCGCCGAATCTGCTCGCCAAGGGTCTCTTTCGAAGGTTTCGTGGGCATGTTCGCATACAAGCGTACACGGATTTGCCTTTATTCGTTGGATATTGGCCCAAACCCTTGACACTCACGAAGGTCACGGTAAACTGTACGCATGTCCGCTAACACGCGGTCAGACGTACATAGGGCCGCAAAATGCGGTCCAGAAAGGAAGTGCAAAATGAGTGATTTACCGAGCCGAGAAATGGGAGGACACCAAGAGAGTGACTTCGCCATCATCATCAATGGTGAGCTTGTAGTTGTGCCGCAACGCGAAGTGTCGTACGCCGAAGTGACGGCAATCGCGTACCCGGTGCCGCCAACACCCGACATGGAGTTCACCGTGACCTACGAGAAGGCTGAAGGGTCGAAGCACGAAGGCATCTTGATCGCTGGACAGATCGTTGAAGTTAAGAAGGAAGGGACGACTTTCCGTGTCACACCAACTGATAAGTCATAGTCCGGACCTGAATCGTCTTCGAAATGAAGGCTTTGACATAGAGGTCGTATCGAACTACTTGCTCGTTCGACACGTTCCGTACGCAGCCAACGGAGGTGTGGTTGCGTACGGAACCATTGTTTCAGAACTCTCAGTGAGTGGTCAAAGCACGATTAGACCAGGAAACCATGTCATCTCCTTCGCTGGCGGTGTGCCATGTGACAACTTCGGAGTTCAGCTCAAACAGATCAACAGCGTTGGTCAAATGACGCTCGCCGAAGGCGTCATTTCGGACTGTACGTTCTCGAGCAAGCCACCTGAGGGTTATTACTCGGACTACTACGCCAAGATCACCTTGTACGTGAACATGATCAGTGGCTTTGCACAAGCCCTTGATTCTTCGGCAACGGCCAGAACCTTTCCAGTGGTGCGAGTCGATGAAGAAGACTACGTGTTTCGCTATCTCGACTCAGCGTCGAGCCGGGCAGGTATCAGCTTCATTGCTGACAAGTTGGCACTGCCTCGTGTTGCGATAATCGGACTCGGCGGAACAGGGTCGTACATTCTTGACCTCATATCGAAGACGCCTATTAAAGAGATTCACCTTTACGACGACGATCGGTTCCACGCTCACAACGCTTTTCGTTCACCGGGAGCCGCATCGAGCGATGAGCTCGACCTCGCGCCGCTTAAAGTTGACTACTTTTTACAGAAATACAACCCGATACGCACAGGTATCGTTGTCCATCCTGTTCGAGTCGATGACTTGAATGTGGCCGAGTTGCGTGAAATGAGTTTTGTATTTATCGCGATGGACTCTGGACCCGACAAGAAGTGCATAGTAGAAGAACTCGAAAGAGTCGGAATACCATTCGTCGACGTTGGTATGGGTCTCTATCGACACGACGACGAAATTGATGGCATTGTGCGAGTAACGACGAGTACTCCTGGCCGTCGCGACCACGTGTGGAACCACCAACGAATTTCATTCGCAGAATTTCCCAACGACGAGTATCACAATCTACAGGTCGCAGACTTGAACATGCTCAACGCCGCACTCGCTGTAATCAAATGGAAGAAGCTCTTCGGCTTTTACGCGGACTACGAACATGAGCATTTTTCTGCCTACGCAATTGGCAGCCATCGACTGTTGAATGACGATGTGCCGTCGTGATAATCCTGTACTTTCGACCTGAGTTCGTGGAATTCATCCCGTCCCACCTGGAGGACGGCGTAATCTACATTTCGATCGCGTACAAGATTGCCGTACACAAGTGCTCTTGTGGTTGTGGCAACAAAGTTGTCACGCCAATAGGTCCGACGGATTGGAGACTTGAATACGACGGCGATTCTGTTTCGCTGTCACCGTCAATTGGTAACTGGCAATTCCCTTGCCGATCTCATTATTGGATTAAGTCGAACGTCGTGCGATGGTCCAGAAGATGCACTGATGACGAGATTCTTGCAGGGCGAGAGCGTGATGTCAGGGCCAAGGAGCGCTACTTTGCACCGGTCGTGAAGAATCAGCCGCTCGCCCTTGCGACGAATAGGGAGGATGGCTCTCACGAAAAAAGTCTCGGTTCATTTCGACGGTTCCCTCGTAAGAAGCGATCGAGGTGACGAGATTGAGTTTGCAGCTCGATGAGGCCTTGCGCCCCTCCGATCATTGGAAGCGTGGCCAATACTTCACGGAGATCAAGGCCGCGGTTGTCCATTTCTGCTTCGACACAGAAGAATGTTGGCCATGTGACGTTCTCTTTCCAGAAGGCGTGGCCAATGACGTCATTGACAGATTGCTGCGCTTCTGTCAGCGGTTCGAGTAGGCGAGCCGTGTCACTTCGCTGTTGTTCTACCACGGGCAGGTCGGAAGTCGGATCGGTCACGACTGAAACGTAGCGGAGTCCGAGGTTTTCAACCTCGCCTTACCCTTCGGAGAGTTGTGGAGATCGTGTTGTCACTACGCGCTGATAACAAGGATCTATCTAGAGGAGCGGTGGCGGATGAATGGGTGGAGTCGATGCGTAGTGTTGCCGAAGCGCCAGGTGCGCCTTACAAATAGGGATTGGGTACGCACAAGGTGATCGGCGAGGACGTTGTGAAGTGACTCGCGTGTGGTGAGATTGGCCCATGAGTCGCCTGAAAGATCGCATACTTGCTCACGAAGTTCGCCCTTGGAAGTTTGAGGACTGGCCCGCAATGGAGCGGGTTCCGCGAAACAATGAATTGCCAACAGGTGCGAAGTTTCCTCGAGCACTTTCCGCATTTGACCATCAAGACCTAGAAGATGCCGAGGTCATAGTGGCAGATGATGCCCTGAGGTATCTCAGCGAATTCGCTGACTCGACCAGTTCCTTCGACATCATCAACCAAGTGGTACCGCCATTTCCTAAGACCTTCATCGAGTTCTCGGCGTTGGGGTTGTACAAAACGCACCATGGTCTCCATGCGTGGGGTGTCTTCATTGAGAGCATTGACTTTCTCGATCGGGGTGAACTTCTTGACGGTGCTCGATGGGGACTCACCTGTTCCGTACTACTTGAACCGCGAAAAGGTTACGTCTGCGGACCAGTCGCGGTGAGCAGAATGTTCGCGCGTCCAGATGGGACTCTTGATCGGTTTTCGGCCGAAGGTCAGGTGATTGGTAGCCACGAGTGGGTGCGCTGTTCGCCCGAGTGGTTCGAACCTGGTACGGAGGATCGATTTACTCAAGAGATGGAATCAGCTCTGTGGGAACTCATTGTGCCTGCCCTCTTCACGATCTCGCTCCTTCACTCTCGGAATGTGATTGCAGATGAAACCATTCCAGATCGAAAGCTCGATAAGAAGCACTTTCGACAGACAGGCAGACACCTCACCAAATACAAGGTCTTGAAACTTGAATTGCTAAAGACACTTCTCGAGCGCGATGGAGAAGCGAGCACGAAAGGTCTAGAACACGCACTTCACATGTGTCGCGGTCACTTCAAGCGCTACAGCGATGAAGCTCCGTTGTTTGGCAGATTCACTGGCCAATGGTGGTGGTCGGCGCATAAGCGAGGTAATCCGGAGCTCGGCGAGGTGGTGAAGGACTATGAAGTGGCGTTGCCGGGCTTTGGTGCCACCTATCGTCCGGCAAACGAGTACCCGGCCCTCGCTGCCGCTTCAGACGCAAAGGTGCGCGATCCCGACACAGCTGGCCGAGGATTACGAGCACACAACGTTACCCAAAACTTGTTTGCCGCGGCGCTTGAAAGCGCAGGATTCGCCCCACGTTCTCCGAACTCAAGCGAAGACGAGTACGACATCGGATGGCAGATCGGAGGCATTTCTTGGATTGGCGAGGTGAAGTCGCTCACTGAGAAGAACGAAGAGAAACAACTTCGGGCTGCACTGTCACAACTTCTTCGCTATCGCCAGTCGCTTGAGGCGATGGATCTTGTCGTGCGGACGGTTGTAATTACTGAGTGTGAGCTCTGGGACGAGTCGTGGCTCAACCTACTTCAGCAACACCATATTGAGTACACGTTTCCTGCGCAGTTCGCCATGTTCATCACAAGTCAATTGGCATAACGTGTGATGCAACATTCCAACAAAGCAGCGGGGACTGCTGACGAGATTGTTGGCAGCACTGGTACTGTGCTCTCCGCTCCAGGTGCGGTAATCAACGATGGCTTTACCGTTACCTACACTGGCCCGTGAGGTAAGAACGTGGCGCAGATTAAGCCTAAAGTTGTGACCCCTTGCACGTTGAGCATGACACACTACTTTGACCGATACTTCAGCAGTTTTTCAGTAGTTTTTGTGAACTCGGAGGAACCGTGCCAATTGAGCGCGACCCCTTGCACTGCGCGCAAGGGGTTTACTTCAGCATTAACTTCAGCAGTTGACTTGAATTGAGGTGGATTCTGATGAACGGAGACGAATTGAAAGCCCAGCAATCGAAGTCAGTTTGGACCAATTTGAATGCTCACGAACGGGTCTCGAGCCGATGGCATGCAAGGGGTCAGGGGTTCGAATCCCCCTACCTCCACTCAGCGAAAGCCCTTATTTTGTAAGGCTTTCGATGCCCAAAAAACGGCAAAAGGGAAACGCATCTGACCTGACCTTTTGTCATTCTTGCAAGGGGTCAAGACGATCTCAGCCGTTGACCATTTCGTTGACTTCACTGCGAAAACGCGACGAAATTTCAAGCCCTTTGGAACACTCCATGTAAGCAACCGTGTAAACAACTAGGTCAGACCCCCAATCAAAGCGGCGGCAGTCTCCTCCTTTCAAAACGTCATTAAATTAACTATCTTCCGATGTATTCTCAACGACTGGATTGGTTCCAGCAATGTCCAAAGCGGGGCAGAAGGCTAGATGGACCACAAAACTTTCGCTCTGCTCAAGGTTCATCGATGACTCAGCAAACTCAGGTAAATCATAAGCAAATGTGGGCTTTTTCTGACCAGCTGGAATGCATCCGATGAATCCAATTTCATAGAGAAGTCGAATTAATGGTTGATATTGTTCAGACCAAGTCGCCCCGCCCCCTGACCACATTCCCTCAGTTAGCCCCGTGAGCCAAATGACTCCAGAAAACGAAGGACTTTCAAGTAGCGTGCCTGCCTCAATGAGTTTCTCCATCATTTGCTCTTGCGAAATTCGGTCAGCCGCTCTCCGAAAGATCTCAAAAACCTGATCGATTCCTGGAAAGGTTGTCTTCCACTCATCTCGAAGAGCCGAAAGTCTTTTTTTGGAGTAGATAGGTTCCGCTAATTGGATGACTTCCCAAGTAACGACGCTCCCGCTTGATATCGCAAGACACTCATTTATGAACGAGATGAGATCGCGCGGTCTCATCAGCGTTCGGTCGAGCATGTATTTGAAGGGATCCCCTCTCCGCTTGCCCGTTCTAGGAAGAACACTGCGAATGGACGCCAATCCTCCAGGCACCTTCCACAACTCGCCAGCGGCCTTAGCCCGTTCATTTGCCAACTCTTCGAGTTCGTTAGGTGTCCATTTCATAAAGTGAGTTAATGCTCGATATTTCTCTTCTTGACCACCAATAGAGGAGCCGAAGTCGAGCTGATCAAAAAGATTTGTCCGGAGAGCGACAACTATTTTCAGGTGTTTCATTTGCTGAAAATCCCACACGGCACGAAAGAGGCACCGGAGCAAATTGTTTGCTATCCGGCTGTCCACCCAATCCTTGTCAAGATCATCAACAATTACATATGTAAAGTGTTGATCTGACTCAAGGATGTCTTCATCAAGAACTCGAATCATCTCGTTGAGACGAGCGATTTGCGCTTGATTAACGATTCTTTGATACTTGTCAGCTTGTTCCGAATGGACTTCTTTGCCTGTCGTTCGACCATAGGATGCGTTCGGGCCAACACCTGCAAGGCCTGGAAAGGGAATATTCGTTCCCATGGAGATTTGAATTTCACTTTCAAAGTGGTCGACGATATCTTTAACACGCTCGTCAGTTTCTTGCCAGAATTTCCCTGCGAACTCATCAAAATACTCAAGCGCGTGCTTCTTTTTGTTGTTGCCGCTAACTTTTGCTCTGAGCGTGTCAAAGACATTCTGCTTGACTTGGGGCGAGCTAACTCCGTAGCGATGTTGAATCAACTCAACAAGCAATACGTGTTTCCAGAGGGCATTAAAGAAGGGGTCAGGGTTTACCTTGGCTTGCTCAAGCTTTTGCAACACGTCAAGATTACTGATGTATGGAAGCGAGAGATTCTCGGGGATAATTCTCACGACATGCGCCGAATGGTTTTCCTCTAAATGTTTTAAAGCGGCGGACTTGCCGCTACCAGTCCGTCCGACCAGAAATATGCAATGCGGACTCTGGCGCGATTCGATGGTCAGGTACACGCGAGACGAATAGAAGGCACTTTCGAGAAGTGGATCTGATTCTGCTACATCATTGCCAATGTTAAAATCCGAAGGGAATTGCTGCCTTGGGGAGCGACTCTTTCGGACCATTTTGTTCCCCTTGCCTAGAGTTCAATGATTATCTTTAACATCTATTCTCCATCCGTGCATGGTCTTCCGACGAACGCTTTTTGAATGACAGCCGATCATTGAGTCTGGTCATGTCTCTTTCGATTCGGTAGTCAGTACCCTCTCACTGCGAAGCATCTGTTGGCGACTAACGTCACTAACTCAATGGAAGCTTTCGAGCAATTCGTCGCCATCTATCTCGAAGAGAAAAACTTGCGAGTCCGGCTCGATTGACGTTTGTCAATGGCCAATTCCTAGTCCCCGCTGGTGGCCAGGAGGGGGCAATGGAATGAGAACTTCTTCGCCGTCCCCTATTGAGATCGTGGGCAGGCAGTCCTCGGGTGAGTCCCAATCGGCCAGGGCGTAAGGGAAGCGATTTGGGTAGGTGAGGCCGAGCATCTCCACGTACCAACCCGCGTAAAGCCAATCCGACCCGTTGCCAGCTGCGACGACCTCGGGGAATCGCTCGATGAATCGACGGGCCAGGTCACTGGGAGTCGCCCGGCCGGCGTCAGTCCAGCCGAAGTACTCATTCCCGGCGGCGCTCGTGTAGTGAACCGCCAGCGGGCTGTCCCAGGCGCCCTGAATCAATCGAGCGCCGTGCTCAGGCGACACCAGAGACGCCGGAGCGATAGAACAGCGCCAACTCATCCCCGACGGTGACATGGCCGGCAGCGCCCGCAAGAGTTGATATCCCCGCAAGTGCAGCTCCGAGACTAAAAGCAGCACCGCCCGACACTGGCGTGAGTCTTGCTTAGCTGTCGTCATCACTCCTCCTTTTCAGCGGCGTGAGGGTCAAGTTACATGCGGCCCCAGTCGAACTGCCTTCGATAGCGATTGTCGATGGGATCCCTGTTGAGCACAGTAGTTTCCGGCAGCAGACTCCCCAGGGTCCAGTACTTCAGACCGTCGAGATCAAAGTAGACGAACGTGCTTTGGTGGAAGGCATGCAGGTGGTCAGAGGTTCGACTCACATGCCTTCACCTAATTCAGGACCACCCCATTCGCTAGACCAGTAACAGGTTCGCCGCAACCTACAATCACGGAATCCAAGTCGAACGACGACGAGCCACCTCGTAGATCGACTCAATTTGGTCGGTCGAAAGCTGCGAAGGACGGCGACCGATCCAGTCGGCAACCTTTCTTCGTCCGACGACATTGACGTCTTTTGGCGATCCCTTAAAGACGAGTTCGCTCGCGATGATTACAACCACTGGCTTAACCATGACCTCAAATCCGCAAGCAGTGCTCAAGATTTTGGAGCTGCGCTTACCTTCAGCTCTCGACTTACTTAAGTAAGGCTGTTTGGTTCCGCTGACGTAGATGGCGTATTCGTAAACCGTGACCCTCTTGCCAAGATGGTTCTTGGTGTTGAGCGTGAAAACACCCGCTGGACCAATCACAATGTGGTCGATATCGGTCTCGTTCGGACCCACCGGTACGCCGTGAAGAACGTGCCAACTGGCCCCGAGCTTGTTCAACTGCCTTGCGACTTCTTCTTCTCCATCAGCGCCGCGACGCCACGCCCGTTCTGTGGTGTGTACTCCAAGAACCTTCGCAACGAAAACTCGAACGGGGGAAACTTCCCGGATCTCGGACGACTTCCTCCGTAGTGCATCTCCTGGGAGGTTGGTCGCCAATTCGTCAGAGTCTTCGATTTCTGACTCGGGTCGCCGGCTGGTCATAGAACGAAACTAATCCGCAGTTCTCACAACACGTCGTCAACTAAACCGACGGCAGTCCCGAACAATGAATTTGTCGATGATAATTTCAGGCATACTGCGGGCCTATACGGCCATGTAACGCGGGACAACGGCGGTGCTTCTCGGTCGCTGCGGGTTACGTCCAAACCATTGCAATCAAAGGGTTTTAGGCTAAAACCGTTGGAGCGGGCGACGAGAATCGAACTCACGTTCTCAGCTTGGGAAGCTGATGTTCTGCCGCTGAAGTACGCCCGCATACTTCTGGAAACTCGGACAAGTCTAATGATTTGACGGATTGTTAGTTGACCGTGAGTAACCGCGAATATCCAAACTCGACCCGTGTTACACGCCCACTAACGCCCAACTAACGCTCGCATCCTGACATCGGATTGGCGTATCTCCATGAACCATGGTCCTGCGCCATTGGCAAGTGCTAACTCGTCAATCCGATCCCATTTTCTGACGAGTAATTCGAGCATCGACCAGGTAGACAAATCTCGTTTATTTTCGAGACGAATGATTCGTAGTCCATTGGCGATGACCAGGTCTCTTTCTCCCGGCCGCGTCCGTAACTTCTTGTCGTGCACGATCGCCGTAAGACCTCTTGCCGCTACTTGCGGAATCCAGTCTGGATCGAGCGTTCCGCAGGGAACATCCGACGCAATGAGTGGATGACCTGCGTGGATCACGTCACGTCGCGCTAAGGCGAGCACCTTTCCAAGGCCGAGAAGACTCTCGTCAACGTAGAACCGCAACTGTTCGGGATCTGCCGACACGGTGTCACGCAGAAGCTTTCAGCTCATAACGCAGAGCCGCTTCCACTTCGCGTGTATCCAGCTCATACAGGCCGCAAATCATTTCGATTGAGTCACCGGCTCGCATGAGTTCCGCGAGAACAGAAGTCGGAACGGCTCTCACGACGGGCGATCCGAACTGCTTCAAAGGATTAATCTCGACAATTCTGTCTACATCGGGCCAAATTTGTGTTACGTAGCCGCCCAGATCATCGAATTTGACGGTCTCGTAGAACCGTTTCGCGGGATCAGCGAGTAAGTATTGGCCAGAGCGCACGACCCAAAGCTGCAGGTTCGAATCCAAATTGAGATCTTTCTGTACTCCCACCACCAGTTCTCGGTTCAACCCCACGTACGGCTGAGCGTGTGCCAGCGGGTACTTGATTCCGAGCAACTCGCGAAGCCGCTCGATGGCAGGTCGCATTCGTTGCATCGGGATATCGCGATCCCTCCTATACATCGCTAGAAGACGCGACTCTACGAATTCGCCCCAGGTAACATCCTCTACTCCCGAGTGAACTTCTCGAATGACCGGTGGGTATGTTTTGGCGCCAATCGAGTAACCGTCAATCCAACGTCTCGACGTACCAGGGGGCAGGCCGAGCAGACGATCGACCATTGGAAAGTCGTAGACCGCGAAATCTAAGAGATCGATGTCACTCACCAAACAATTGTCTCACAGCCATGTCCGAAGATGCTCGGATGCTGAGCCAAATGGAAGCTGTCGTTGATTGCGAACAGGGTAAGTACTAGCGAATCGGGAGTTCGTTCGTAGCGGGATGTAACCCTGCCGCGATATCGCAACGGCGAAGCTCAGTGCACTGCTCTTCAACAAAGTGTGGGGAGCGAGGTACGAATGCTGGATCGGCGTCTGGCTTTGGCCCTCGATACGATCCCCCTTCGTTACTCATATCCCAGCGAACAACGAACCAATGTCCTGGACGCGTTGAGTTCCAGTCGTCGACAATGACCCCGTGCCATCGTCGTCTCTGTCGAGCTGCATTTCCAACGTAGATCCAGTCAACCGATTCCCCTACCTTGAGGTCACATGCTGTGCAGCCTTCTTGCATATTCGATCCTTTCCTGGTTGAGTGTTGCCAAGAACCGAGACTATTTCGAAGACCGGCATAGCGCTTACGGTGCCCGAAGAAGTTCTTGGGAGTTTCGCCCTTGGTTCGCCACAAATGCTCAAAGCTAGAGATTCAGCACCCGCGATTTCGCGGTTTTGAATTCCTCGTCTGTCAAGACTCCCTCGCGCCGCAGCTCTTCCAATCTGGAGATTTGACCCGCTAAATCCAATTCTGGAACGGATTTGATGCTCGTACTTGGGCTGGGAACCTTATCCGCTTTCATCGAGTCCAAGCGATCTAAGACACATCGGAACTGCTCGCTCAAGTCCCTTGGTGCGAGCTTTGAGTTGCGCACGACAACTCCTCCGCCATTCCACTCAAGACTGACAAGCGTCTCAATCGTTGTAACGCTCGTCGTCTTCGTGCTCAGCTTGTTAAGCGCCTCTGCCAACAGCATTCCCTCGCCCATTGACGACACATTCCCGAAGCCGCCGCCGAAAAAGCCGCCACCCTTAGTAAAGGCCTTGGTGACTGATCCCGGTCCCGAAAACCTCAAGCTCTTCACATCACTGAAGGGCACAATTCGCACGTTCTCCCGAGTCCCCAACATGACGAGAACGACGCCGTCATTAAACTCAATTAGTGCCTCTCCAGCGGCAAGGCCTGACAAACCCTCAGTACTGACAATTGTGCCTTCCACGACGGTTCTTTCCGGGTACTTGATGGCGTGATCTGGATCAAGCCCGTTCAGCTTGTAAAAGGAATAGAGAACATCAAGCTCAACGGGAATCACCTCGGTTAGCGGAAAACTCGATTGTTTCCCCGATTGCTTGCAGTATGGACACCTAATTTTTGGGGCGTTGACATTCGCACCCGTCGCGACGAACGTCCTGCCGCAGTAATCGCGATTCAAGCAAATGTGGAACTCGTAGTACTCGCCACATTGCATGCACTCGTAGCCGCTTGCCTCCCGCTCGACAAAGTTGAGCTTCTTACATACCAGACACTCAGCAGCCACCAGATCGTTTGAGTCTTCTGTCGGATCATCAATGATGTCGTCCTCGGGCTCCACTTTCTGATACTAAGACCGGGTAGGTAGTTGAGCAAGTCTTAGAACCCTCCTGCTACGCGCCTCGGACATAAGACCGGCATGCGACTGCCGAAATGGAAAACCGGGCGAAACCTCCATGCAGTCTTAGCTAACACCTCACGACACAGGGCAAGGCAGCAAAGAAGTACGGAGGGCGGGGTAAGGGAGCTGGGTTTGCCCTGCTCAGAACGAATGGGTTCGGACGCTCAGCTCTCGTAGCCCCTTCATGTCAAGTCGTATTCTTTGTGAGATATGCCAAGGCCATTGACGAAACGTCAGGTGGAAGCACTTCTGACGGATCTTGAGACGCTAATTCACCGGTTTAACGCTGGTGAATTGGACGCTTCAATCTCGATGCGCCACCGGATTGAGGGCGCTGCCACAGCACTCAACGCGGTTCTAGGTGAGATCGAACTTTCCGCATCTGATATAGCAAAGAACCCTTTGCACAGCGCGCAAGGGGTTTACTTCAGCATTAACTTCAGCAGTTGACTTGAATTGAAGTGAATTTCGATGAACGGAGATGAATTGAAGGCCCAGCAAACGAAGTCGGTTTGGACCCATTTGAACCCTCATGAACGGGTCTCGAGCCGATGGCATGCAAGAGGTCAGGAATAGTTCGCCCATTAGCGCCCGTTTGACGCTT
>OCZT010001370.1_pt1 | contig 25203 bp, 25 predicted proteins | sample 1539031 | NCBI WGS metagenome assembly OCZT01 (sample SAMEA3539308, study PRJEB22396) | soil metagenome | biome: tundra; feature: field; material: soil | place: USA | collected 2010-05 | depth 0.15 m | reverse complement strand
AATCATCTGCGCGATCAACCAGCCCCGACAAAACTGCGTTCATGAAATATCCGGGCTAGTCCCGGGAAAATCGGCACTCACCGCTAAGGAATCCGGCCCGTGGACTTGGCCACACCGAAGCAACGATGGCGGCGAGGCGCGTCAGTGCTCGACTGCCCCGTCCGGCTCCTGATCGCGCGCGTCCCGCCAGCTGGTCAGCAAGCCATCCTTGAACCCAAGTGTCCGGTCGGCGCTGTTGCCATATTTGTCATGGCCGCGGCTGGGATATAAAAAATTGTCGCCGTGATCGTCGATTGGTTTGCCGAAGGCCTGCTTCACCTCCGCCTTGTTCATGCCCTTGACCAGGTAGTGGAACGAGACGCCATTCCTGATTTCCTCGGCCTTTTTTTCCGCTTCCTCCGCCGCGTGCGCCTCATCGGCCTGCCGATTCTGGTCGTCCCGCGCCGCCGTGACCTGCCCGCTCCCCGCGACGGCGTCCTCCTTGGCCTGCCGGGCGAGCGCTTCGTCTTTGCGCGCCTCGAAAATCACCCGTTGCTCGGGCACAATGTTCTTCCAGCGAACCGAGACGATCCCGCCCTGGTAACTGACGAGCACCGAATCGGGCTCCCAGCGAGTCACCTTCGATTGGTGCATGATGAAACCGTTGGTCAGCTTGATTTCCGACGGCAGCTCGGCGCTCGCCAATTTCGGATCGACCGCGACGGACGGCGGTGCGGGCGCGGGTGCCGGAGCCGGCTTGACGGCCACAACCGGGGCGAGCTCAGTCCGTAGGTCGTCCGGCAACTGTGTCAGCAGGATGGAACCCTGACCGCCGTCCCACCGCGCCACCACCGTGGTGGAGCCAACCGCCACGATCGTCACAGCGTGCAACATCACGCCGTTCTTCAGCCGCACTTCGGGGATGAGCTGGCCGCGCGCATAGTGCGCACCCCGTCCGGACGCGCAGAGCGCGGTGCAGCTCAGCGCAAACAGCAGGGTTCGAACGCAACGCAAGGTCGTCGTCTGGGACGCGGGATTCACAGGTAAGCCATGTGAAAAACCGGCGCGATGGGCAAATTGATTCGGGCTAAAACTCGACATTTTCCTCCCCAAACACCGTCGCGGTCCCCCCGGATCCCTGCGAGTTGACCCGCTGGTAAAGGGCCGGTTAAAATCCCCTCCCTCAGCCCGGCGGCGGGCCCAAAACGTCGTTGATCGCCGCCATAAGTTGCTCCGCCTTAAACGGCTTCGCGAGCGTGCGGTTGGCCCCCGAGCCCGCCGGCAATGTCGAGGCGCGGCTGGCCACCCCCGGACATGGCAATGATCTTCAGGTTTGGGTAATCGCCGCGCAGGACGCGAATGGTGGGCAGTCCGCCGTAGGGCATCATGATATCCGTCAGAATCAGGTCGGCCGGCTCGGCTCGAAACAGCTCTACCCCCTCGAATCCGTTGACCGTGGCGGCCACGGTGTGACCAGCTTCCGTCAGAATGCGAACCAGCGTATCGCGAAGCGCGTCGTCATCATCGATGATAATGATTCTAGCCATGAGTTTGTGCCGGGACGAATCACGGGCTTGAGGCACCTGATTGCAGGCGGCGCCAAATCAACGCAAGGCTCGCCATTCGACCGTTTTCTTCGCGTGCGCCGGGGCGTGAAAATGACTGCCAGCCCCGCAGGAGCACCCGTCACGGTTTCGCCGCGAGCACCTCGTTGATCGCGGCAATGAGCTCCTTGGGCAGGAAAGGCTTGCTGAGCGTGCGGTCGGCGCCCAAGCCGCTGGCGTTGTCGAGATGGACCTGGTCGGCCCCCGACATGGCAATGATCTTCAGCCCGGGATTCTCGTCGCGCAACACCTGGATGGTCGGCAGTCCGCCATACGGCATCATGATATCGGTGAGGACCACGTCAGCCGGCTCCGCCCGGATCTGTTGCACGCCCTGATAGCCGTTGATCGCAATGGCCACCCGATGGCCGGCCGCGATGAGCACGCGGCTCAACGTGTTGCGGAGCCCTTCGTCGTCATCGATGATTATGATGCGGGCCATGGTAAGTTAACGGCTGGGTCGTTCGATTACTGAGCACTTTCTAGCCGCCTCACTGCCTGGAAGCAAGACCGGGCCGGAATTTCCTGCCAAAAGCCGGCGAGGTAGGCGCAATGGCGCCCTCATCCTTAAAGATTCCGGCGCGGCCTCGACGGGACGACTTCCCGCCGCGGCCCCTTGCCGCCGGGTCGCGCATCAAACGTCACGCCAACCCACGCGGCGATCAGGGCGCAAACAGCTCCTCGGGCTTGAAAAAGCGCCCCAGCTCAGCCTTCGCATTTCCCACGCTGTCGGAGGCATGCACCACATTCTTCATCATCTCGGTGCCGAAATCCCCCCGAATGGTGCCCTTCGCCGCCTTGCGGGAATCGGTCGGTCCGAGCAGGTCGCGCACCTTTTGCACGACGTTGTCGCCCTGCAGCGCCATCACAATGACCGGGCGCGAGCTCATGAACTGCTCGATCTCGGGATAAAACGGCTTGTCCGCCACATGCGCGTAATGCTCGCGGAGCTTCGCCGGCGACAAGCGCATCATCTTGCAGCCGATAATCGTGAAGCCCGCCTGTTCAAAGCGGCCCAGCACGTTGCCGACATGGCGCTGCTCCATGCAATCGGGTTTAAAAATGATGAACGTTTTCTGCATAAACCCTCACCAAAACATCCACCGCGCGACTTGGGAAGCCTAGAGTTTGCCGCGCCGTGGGCCCCGCCCCCGAGCTATCGCGCCGCCCCGCAGGCGCTTGCAAGTTGTCCGGGCCGTCGGCGCACCCCGGCCAGCTCCGCATCAGAGCGATTCCTGATAGAGCTGCTCGTAACCCTTGGCGGCAATCTTCCAGCTGAAATCCCGGGCCATGCCCCGCCGTTGCACCGCGGCCATCCGCGCCGGATCGGCAAACAGCCGCAACGCCCGCTCCAGCGCGTCGCGCAATCCGGTGGCCGTGGGCGCGCACATCAGCCCCGTGCCCGACGCCGGGAATTCGTCCGCGTCCGTCACCGTGTCGATCAGGCCGCCCACCCGGCTGACGATGGGAATCGTGCCGTAGACCTGCGAATACATCTGGTTCAGCCCGCAGGGCTCGAACAGGGACGGCATCACAAAGAAGTCGCTGCCCGCCTCAATCAGGTGGCTCATGGCCTCATCATGCTGGGCGCTGAGCGAAATGCGGTCCGGCGCCTGGTCCGCCAGCTTGCGCAAGGCCGTCTCGTAACGCTTGTCGCCCGCCCCCAGCACGACAAAGCGGCAGTCCTGGGTGAGGAAGAATTCCGCGTTCGCCAGCAGGAGATCCACTCCCTTCTGTTCGGCGAAGCGGCAGACCACCCCGAAGACCGGCCCCGCAAAATTCACGGCGAAGCTGCCACGCTTCAGCAGCTCGAGGCGGCACGCCCGTTTGCCGGCGAGATTGGCGGCGGAATAGCGCACCGGCAGCAGCGCATCCGTGCCCGGATTCCACACGGCCAGGTCCACGCCGTTGAGCAGGCCGACGATGTCGTGCTCGCGGGTTTGCACCACGCCATCCAGCCCGTTGCCAAATTCCGGCGTCTGGATCTCCCGCGCATATTGCGGGCTCACCGTCGTCACCCGGTCGGCAAACAGGATGCCGCCCTTGAGCAGGTTGACTTGCTCATAATATTCGAGGCCGTCCATGGTGTTGAGATCTTCCGGAAGATTGGTGCGCGCGAAGACCTGGCGGGGAAACAGTCCCTGATAGGCGATGTTGTGAATCGTAAACACCGTCTTAACCGCGAGCGTCACGTCGTGCCGGCGCTCGGCGTCGCGCAGCAGCAGCGGCAGCAGCGCCGCCTGCCAGTCATGGCCGTGCACGACATCGGCCTGCACACTCGCCAGACGCAGCGTTTCCACCACGCCCTTGCAAAAAAAGATGAACCGGTCGGCGTTGTCCTCGTAGTCCCGCTCCCCGGTGCCGTAGATGCCGCGCCGATCGAAGAACTCGTCCCGGCAGACCAGGTAGACGCTGAGGTTTTTCCGCGGCGAAAAGACCCGCACGTCGCCGGACAGGAATTGGTCGCCCATCTCAATCTTGAGTCGCAGCGAGCGTTCCGCCTTCGCCGCATCCTTGTGCTCGAGCGCCGCCCGGTAGCCCGGCAAAAAGACCGAAACCTCGTGACCGTTGTCGGCCAGCGTCCCGCTCAGCGAGGACACCGCATCGGCGAGACCGCCCGTCTTCACATACGGGAAAAATTCACTCGCCGCATGGACGATTTTCATCGCCCAATGTTAGACATGCGCCTTTCGTGAGGCCAACAACGAAAGCACGGCCCGCGCGCCGCGCCGCCTTCTTCCTATGACTCTTCGCGACCGCCTCCTCGCGCTTTTGCGCGAGGTAAATTATTCGCCCGCTAACGAATTCGAACTCTCCCGCCGGCTCGGCTTGAACAAAAAACAACGCGCCATGCTCGCCCATGAGGTGAGGCTGGTGCTGAAGGGCGGGGACTTCGTCCGCGCGCAGAACGGCCGGATCGGCCCGCGCCGCGCCGCCGGGGGGGGCCCAAATCCCCGGGTAACCGCCCGCCCGATCTTCGCCCCCACCAAGCGCGGAGCCTCGATGCCGCCTCCGAGTGTCGCACTAGAGCTGTCGCACCGCGAAACGAAGAAGACCTCCAAACCGGCGCCCCACGTCCACATGCCCGTCCCCGCCCCCACTGCCGCCACTGCTTCGCGCCTCCGCGACGACGAGCTGACCGGTCGCATCCAGTTTCGCGCCGGTGGCTCGGCTTTCGTCGTCCGCGATGACATCCCGGGCGGCAAGAATGCCCCGGCCTTGCAGGTCTTTCCCGAGGACACGGGCGTGGCCCTGCCCGGTGACCGCGTGGTCGCCCGGATTTTTCCCGGCCGGAAGGGTCGCCGACCCGGCGAGAAGATTGGTGGCGTCGTGCGGGTGCTGGAACGCGAGCGCGACACGATTGTCGGCAATTTGCGCCGGGGCCGGCGCGACTTCGTGGTCCAGCCCGATGATCCGCGCTTCAGCTATGAGATTGCCGTCGGCGATCCGGCGCGGAGCGGCGTCACGCCGGCGCCCAAGGAAGGCGACAAGGTTGTCGTCAAGCTGGCTGAATGGAAACGCCGCCAGGATCCGCTGACCGGCACGATTACGGCCCGGCTGGGGCGGACCCATGAGCCGCGCGCCGAGCTGCTGGGCATCTTCATCAAGTATGAGCTCGCCACTGAGTTTCCCGCCGATGTCGAGCGCGAGGCCGCGGCCATCCCCGACCACGTGCAACCGCGCGACCTGGAACACCGGCTCGATTACCGCGACCGGGCGGTGTTCACGATCGATCCCGACGACGCCAAGGATTTTGACGACGCGCTTTCGTATGAGGTGCTGGACGGCGGCGACGTGCGCGTCGGCATTCATATCGCCGACGTGGCCCACTATGTCCTGCCGGGCACAGCGCTGGACCGCGAGGCGCAGCGGCGTGGCAACTCCACCTATCTGGTTGGCGTGGTCATTCCCATGCTCCCGGAAAAGCTCTCCAACGGTCTCTGCTCGCTCGTCGAGGCTCAGGACCGCTTGTGCAAGGCGGTGTTTCTGACGTTCGGGAAAAATTCCCGGCTGAAGGAAACCACGTTCGCCAACACCGTCATCCGCAGTCGCAAGCGGCTCACGTATAAGCAGGCGTATGCGTTCATGTTTGAGAACGACCTCGAGCACATCCGGGCACTGCCGCTGCCGGCCAAGCACCAGACCGGCTCCACCGGCCGCGCGCTGCGCGACCTGAGCGATCTTGAGCTCGTCGATCTGCAGACCTGGATTCGCGCCCTGTGGCGCATCGGCAGCCGGTTGCGCAAAGAACGCATGGCCGAGGGCAGCCTCGATCTCGACATGCCTGAGACCAAAATCTTCGTCGATGCCCAGGGCTACGCCGACCGCCTTGAAAAGATCGAGCATGACGAGAGCCATCAGCTCATCGAGGAATTCATGCTCGCCGCCAACGAGGCCGTGGCCCGCCTCACCCGCACGCATTCCCTGCCCTCGCTCTATCGCGTCCATGACGAGCCGGATGTCGAGAAACTCGAGGAGTATCGCGGCCTGCTCGCCACCTTCGGCATTGAGGTGGGCGACCTGACCGTCCGCATCGAGCTCGTGAAGCTCCTGGTGACCCTCCGGCAACATCCACAGGGCTACACCCTGCGCACCCAGTTGCTCCGCAGCCTGAAGAAAGCGGCGTATCGTGCGACGCCCGACGGGCATTTCGGACTGAACAAGAAGGACTACACGCACTTCACCTCACCGATCCGGCGCTATTCCGACCTCGTCGTGCACCGCGTTTTTGAGTTCTACCTCGTCAAACACCGCGCTCATCCCACGTCCGCGCGCGGGGCCGGCTACGACCTGCACCGTATCGAACGGCTGGGCGAACACCTGAGTCTCACCGAGATCAGCAGCGCCGAGGCCGAGCGCGAAAGCGTCAAGATCAAGCTGCTCGAGTTCTTCGAGCGCGAGCTCGCCAGGAAGGTGAAGACGCACTTTGCCGCGGTCATCACCGACGTGCGGCCCAACGGCTTCTTCATTGAGCTGGTTGAGTCGATGACCTTCGGGTTTGTGTCCGCCGACAACCTGCCCGGCGACCATTACACGCCGAACAATGCGGGCACGATGCTGGTTGGCCGCAAGACGAAGAAGCACTTTGCGCTCAACGACCGCCTGGACGTGCAGGTGGAAAACGTGGATCGCTTCAAGCGACTGATTGATTTCCGGCCGGTGGGTTGAGCCCGGTTGCGCCGGGGAAATTATTGGTTAGGGTCGAACTCGCATGAAACACTACGACTTCACCGCCAAATTCCGCGTCCTTTACGATCACGCGGTCGCGCAGTATGCGCAGGGCCGGCGCGATGCCGGCAAGTATTTCACCGCCAGCCAGACCGCTTTTCTCGCAGCCAACGGGATCACCGCCCAGCACCTGTATGATTACGCCGAGGATGATGTCGGGGGCGGCGAGCCCGGCTACGACCATGCCCTCACCATCGAATTTGTGCGGCGCAGTTATTTTCTCGATGTCCAGTTCTCTCGCGCGTCCACCCGCGTCCTCGACGAATCGACGATGCCGGCGAAGACGGACGCGGTAGGCGGCATCGCGTGGCTGCCCCGCCTCATCCCCAAGGCGAAGGCCAAGCTTCGCGGCGAGCTCCCTGCCTCGCTCATGTATTGCTGCGGCGGCGATCGGCGGTTCTTCAAGGAACATGACATTCTACCCGCCGAGTTTCTCCGCCTCGTCTGGCGCTGTGAGAACGACGATGCGGCCATCATCGACTGGGTGGTCCGGCGCAGCGCCGCCAAATAAACGCCTAGGATCGCCGGCCGACCATGCTCACTTCCCGTCGCGATTACATCCTGCGGATCATCGATGAGGTCGGCGTGCTGTTGCGGCGGGTGTTGCAGCAGCGCTCGTCCGGCCGGCCCGGCGAGGCGCTGCAATCGGTCGTCGCCGCGTGCGAGCGCCTGTTCCAGCTGGAGGCGGCGCAGTTGTTTCAATTCACGCCCGACCAGCACCTCGTCATGCTCGCGGAGGGCGAGCCCCCCGACATCGCCCGCGACAAGATTCTTCTCTACGCGGCGCTTAACGAGGAGGCCGGCCGGTGCTATCGCGCCTTGGGGAATGCCGCACTCTCCCGGCAGTCCTTCCTTAACGCCCTGCGTTTGACCCTCAAGGCGCAGCCCACTTGTCCCGGACTCGGCCTGCCCGCCTTTGCGCCCGACCCGGCGACGTTGCTGCAGTTGCTGGACGGAGCGCCGCTGGATGCCGACACGGCAGCGCTCATCGCGGCGGCGGGCCTGACCGCTCACGCACCGCCGAAAAGTTCACCCTGATCGCTGGCGGCCGGTTTCACGCCGAGGAAACTGCCGTAGCGCACCAGCCAGTCATCCAGCTTGTCAGTGTAATATTGCGGATCATAGGGCGCGTTGACTTCATCGTAGAGCGCCAGCGCCCGGGCCCGCTGCCAGTCGCTGGTCTTTCCCTTCGCCTTCGCGGTGATGTAATAGCTCACCCGCTCGCCCATCCGCGGACGCGGGACCAGTTGCAACGCAACCTCGGCGGAGGCCCGGCGCGGCTTGCCCCCCTCGGCGATGAGGCGTTCGTAGGCTTCGGGATTCTGATTCAGCGTCTCGCTTTTCGCCAGTTCCCCAACCGGCAGGGTGCGCGCGGCCAGCCGTTGCCGGTAGTCCTCCAGCAGCCGCACCGGTGAGTCCGCCGAGACCCCGAGCAGGAAGGTGATCAACCCGTCGCTGAGTTTCTTCAAATACGGCTCGATGCCGCGCGATCGCAGCGCACTCCCCCGCAGCGTGATCTTCTTCCCGTCGAAGAGGGCGTAATTCTTCATCTTGTAGCAGAACATCGCCACGTAACGGCCGTCATACTCGAGCTCGATGCCGGCGGGCAGGATCGGCGTCACCCGCGCCAGCAATTCATCCGGCTTCTCGTAATAGCCCTCCGACGACAGATAAATGCCGTCGGTATCGGCCTCCAGGATCGTGCACCCCTGCTTCGCGAACTCGTCGATGAGTTTCTGCAACAGCTCGCGACCCTGCCGCGTGACCTCCGCGGCCAGCTCGCCATCGCCGAAGCGCGCCCCCGAAAACCCGAGGTAGCCGTAGAACGAGTTGATCAGGATCTTGAAGCTCGCCTGGCGCGCCTGCGCCTCGGCCCGCTCCTCCTCCGTCGTCGCACTGCGGGCGAGCTGCTTGTATTTCAGGCGGTAGTCGCGCAGCCGCCGCAGCAGCGGGATGAAGACGCCGAGCGTGTCACTCTTCGGATTCCGCCCCATCGCCAGCAGGAGGCTGGGATAAAGCGAAGCCACGTCGAAGTGCAGCACGTGCCGGAAGACCCCCTCCTGAAAACTGCGCGTATACCCGCCCTCGAACGGCTGCACCTCCGGCGGTAGCGGACACGCCTGCCGGGCGTGATAGTATTCCTCGAGGAAAAGCAGGTCGATCTTGGAGGTGGCGCCCCGCAGCGTCGCCTCCTGCAGCAGGGTCGGAAACGTCCGCACTTGCTCGAAATAAGTCGGCAACAACTGGTCCGCGAGCCCCTGAGTTTCGCGCAGGTCATCCTCCAGATAGGCGCAAAATCTCGCCCGGTCCTGCACGAACGCCTCATGGATTTTGCTGCCCTCGATATAGGTCCGGTCGGCACTGTCCTCGTCGGTGATGCCAAAATACACCGCGACATCCTTGAGGCCATACGCCGTCAGCTCGCGCGTCGTGATGTCGTAGAGCTGCACCAGCAGATAAGTGTCGACGATGGCGCGGCCCGGCAGGTCGCAGCGCGGAAAATCGATCCAGCGCTCGGCCACCTTCAGCCGGCTGTTCCGGAACGTCGCCTTCTGGCCAAAGCGGCCCCACGCGCATGGCACCTTGTACCGCCGGCAACGCTGGCGAAGATAGTCCAGGTCGAATTTGAAGAGATTGTGCCCCTCGATCACATCCGGATCGGCCTCCGCCAGCACGGCATTGAATAACTCGAGCAATTTCTTCTCCGCCGCATCCGTCATGGCCTCGAGCAGCAGCAGCCGGTTCTTCCCGCCCTGGCGCAGCCCGATGGCCAGCACGCGGTCGCCGGGCTTCGCCGCATCGCTGAAGCCGCCGTCCTCGGAGCCGGTCTCGATGTCGAGCTGACACCGGCGCAGCTGACCGAAGCTCAAGTCGCGATACAGCCGCTGCCGGTGCTGCAGAAGCACCTGGCTCTCGAGGGGCCGGATGGCGTCCACCCCCACCGCCGTTTTCGCCTGTTTAATGAACGCCTCATACACGCCCAGGTCGTCCGCGTGCATCAGCCGGTCGTAGGTGCCCTCGCCCTTCAGCTTCTCCAGCACCACGCTGTGCAGATTGGCCTCCGCCGGCGTATCATTGAGCCAGGCAAAGGGCCGGAAGGATTCGACCCGCTCCGCGCGTCCTCCGTCTGGCATCGCGACGGACATATGGACCGCGCCATCATCGGCGACCCACAACCCGCAAATCGTGTCGGCCATGAACCCGCCGGGTTAGAACGGCTTGGCGTAAACCATCACGAGCGCGATGAGCAGAGCGGTAAAACCGAGCAGGGACAGTTTGCCGCGCAAGTGGGGCCGGCGAAACGCCAGTCCGGCCAGGGCGGTAAACACCAGCCAGCATACGATCTTCACGATCACCCAGGCGGGAAAATGACCGCCATAGAGCTTCGACACCATGCCGAAACCGCTGATCAGCATGAGCAGGCTCGCCATCCCGGCGACGATCAGCGTCTGTTTCCGCAACTCCGGCGCGGGGTTGGCAAAGGCGGCGAAGGTCCACGCCGTCAGGACCAGCAGAGAAAACACGTGAAGGATTTTGTAGTAGACTGGATCCATGGTAGAAAAATTGACGCCCCGCCTGTGCCGTATGTCCAAAGGCTCATGTCCTTTTTATGTTAAGGTGGGCGCCTCCTCCACAGCGTCTGCTTTCCGGTTTACGGCCTAGCATCTTCCACGGCGGGTTCAGCTCCCGTAATAATTTCAAGGCAAAGAGCAGTTATTGAAAGCACCTCGAACACTGCAGGGTGTCGGGGATGAAGGTAGGTCGCCCGCCGCCGCCGTCAAATGCGAATCACGACTCGAGGATGCTCGCGTCGAGATGCTGGATGATCAGCTCCTGGATCGTGGCCAGGAACAGGTAGCACATGAAGGCCTTCCGCAACGGCTCGGCGAGGCTCTCCAACTCGACGTTGCCACTCTCCAGCGCCTCGTCGCCGAGCGGTTTCAGATAATGCTCCCGCAGGCGCAGGCGCACGGCCGCCGTCGCCCGGACAATCTGCTCCGCGTTGTCCTCATCAAAGGCAATCACGCCGTCGGCAAAAAACTCGTCGTTGAACATCGCCAGCAGCGCCTGTACGTCGACATTCTGGGCGTCGAGCAGCTCGCTGGTCCACGCGGCATCAAACTCCGCGTCGAGGTCGCCCAGCCCGAGCGGCGCGGCCAGGTGCAGGCGGAGGCCGTCCGCCATGCCCTTGATCACGTCGAGCAGCGGAGCGACGACCGGGAGTGCCAGCTTGACCTCGATGCGTTTCATTTGATGTCGTCGCGCTCCAGCACGGTGGTGAGATGCCATTGTTGCAGGGTGAAGGCATAGGCCTCGGCCTTTTCCCGCACCCCGCTCCAGACCACCGAACGGCCCTGCTCGTGCACCTCGAGCATGTGGCGCCGTGCCGTGGTTTCGTCGAAGCCAAATACCTTCTTAAACACGAGTACGACGTAAGACATGAGGTTGACGGGATCGTTCAGGACGACGACGCGCCAAATGCCCTCGTATTCGAGTTCGGTCGCGCCCTGGGTCGCGGGCGCGCCGTGCGTCTTGGATTGCGCTGCTGTCATGCTTTCGCCCGGCCCTCGTTGACCGCGGCCGACACCCTCGCCTCGGCCTCCGTCAGAGGAACCTTCGCGAGTTCCTTTTGCGCGCGCCATTTCAGCTCGATGATGCCTTCCTTGAGGCCCTTGCCGCCAATGGTCAGTCGTAAGGGCACACCGATCAGGTCGGCGTCCTTGAATTTCACGCCCGGCCGCTCCGCGCGGTCGTCAATGAGGACATCCGCCCCGGCCTGCTCGGCGGCCGCGCCCAGTTTCCGGGCGAGGTCCATCGCCTCGGGCAACTGCGGATCGAGCACGCAGATGAGCACCTGAAACGGCGCCGAATTCCACGGCCACACGATGCCATCGGCGTCGTGGCCCTGCTCGATGATCGCCTGCATCGTGCGGCTGATGCCAATGCCGTAACAGCCCATCACCATCGCGTGGTTCTGTTTCTGGTCATCGGTGTAGACCGCGCCGTAAGTGTCTGAATACTTGGTGCCGAGCTTGAAGATGTGGCCGACCTCGATTCCGCGGCGAAGCTTGAGCGGCTCGCCGGACTGCGGATCAGGCTCGCCGGGCTGCACGCGCCGAAAATCGCCGAAGCGCGTGATCGTGAGATCGCGCACCACATTGACGTGGCGCAGGTGAAACCCGTCCTTGTTCGCCCCGGTGGTGCCATTGCCCACCAGCCGGATGGCCTGATCGGCGAAGATCCCGGCCAGCGCAGCCTCACGCTTGATGGTGCCCTTGACCGTGCCGAGACTCCCGGGCTTGGCACCCATGACCGGCTCGATCTCCTCGGGCGTGGCCGGACGGGTGACCGCAAAGCCGAGCGCGCCGAGTTTGGATTCTTCCAGCTCATCGCAACCGCGCAGCACGATGAGAAACGGTTTTCCGTCGCCCATATAGATGAGCGTCTTGAACTGTTTGTCGGCCGGCGCGGAGTACGGCGGCGCCGCCAGCGCCGCGATCGTCACGATCCCGGGGGTGGCGAATTCCTCGAGCGCCCCGGCGGGGGCGGCATCCGCCAAGCCAGCCGGCACGAGCGCGCTCGTGGCTTTTTCCCGGTTGGCCGCGTAGCCGCTTTTCTCGCCGTAGATGATGTCGTTGTCGCCAATCTCGGCGGGGACCATGAACTCGTGCGAATAGCTTCCGCCCATGACCCCGGTGTCCGCCTCGACCGCGATCGCATGGGCGCCCACCCGGCGGAAGAAATTCTCGTAGGCCGTCTTCATCGCATGATAGCTCTTGATCGCGCCGTCGTCGGTCGCGTCGAACGAGTAGGCGTCCATCATCACGAACTCGCGCGCCCGCATCAAACCGAAGCGCGGGCGGATCTCGTTGCGGAACTTGGTCGCAATCTGGAAAAAATTCCGGGGCAGGTCGCGGTAACTCGTGATTTCCGCCCGAATGAGCGGCGTGATGATTTCCTCATGCGTGGGGCCGAGGACATGGTCCGGCTCCCGGGGCCCGCGCTTGCCATCGCCCGCGCCGTCCACCCGGAACATCACCTCGCGAATGGCCGTCCAGCGCGGTCCCTGCTGCCAGTTTTCGGCCGGATGCAGGTGCGGCATTTGCAACTCAATGCCGCCGCCCCGCTCGATTTCCTCCCGGCAGATCTGGGTCAGTTTCTGCATCACGCGCAGTCCCAGCGGCAGGTAGGTGTAGAGCCCGCCCCCGAGCTTGCGGACGAGCCCGGCGCGGATGAGCAGCTTGTGCGAGGGGATCTCGGCGTCAGCCGGGCTTTCTTTCAGCGTGGGGATAAAATATTGCGACCAGAACTTCATGGAGTTCGGCAACGAAACAGCCTGCGCCCGCCGGCGCAAATTTATTTGCGACCAGGCCCGGGGCCGGAGTTACTCGCCCCCCGTCCATGCCCGTCCCCTCCCGCACCCGCCAGCCCTGGCCCATGAAGTGGGTGGTCCTCGTGACCCTTCTCGTCATCGGCGTCTACACGTATCTGACCCTGCATTATCGCCGGCCGGAGCGGGCTTTCCGGCCTTACCAGGACCTGCGGGACCGCGCCAACGTGCACCGCCTGCTGGACGCCGGCTACCAGCGCGTTGCGCTCGACGCCGAATTGCCCGCCGATCCCGTCACGTTTGACGTCACCATCCGCGCCACGTCCGCCACGCCCGGCCTGCCGGCGGCGCTCGGCCACACCCTGGTCGAGCCACCCCAGCTTCCCGCCGAAATTCTCACGGTCGCCGCCGCCCCGGTCGTCAACGCGATGTTCGCCTACCCCATCGGTGTCCGGTGCAGTCTTCCGGACAACCGCCAGCAGCTCGCCGGCGCGGAGCTTTATGTGCGCGGCAGCGACCTGGTGATCACGCCCGAATTCGAGCGCCTGTCCGGCGGCCTGCTCGCCCGCACGCGCGAGCGCCTCGTCCGCCTCACCGTTCCGGCCGGCACGTTGAAGCCCGGTACCTACCAGGTCACACTGGTCGGCACGCACAGTTCGAAGGCCTGGACGCTGCAAGTGCATTGACGCGCCGCGCCGCATCGTCGAGAACTGCGGCCCAATCCTTTGATGAGTAACGGCACCGTTCCACCCACGCTCCCTCCGGCGTCGACCGCCATGACGACCACGATCAAGCCCACGGATCTCCGCGGGATCCTGAAATACGTGCCGCGTTTCCAGGGGCAAATCTTCGTCATCGCGATCGATGGCGCCATCGTGGCCGATGAGAATCTCAGCAACCTGCTCGTCGACGTCGCCGTGCTCCGCAGCCTCGCGATCAAGGTCGTGCTCGTGCACGGCATCGGCCAGCAGCTCGTGGAACTCGCCGCCCTGCGCAACGTCGCCCTTTCCGATGCCTACGGCACCGGCATGACCGATGCCGCCACCCTCGACCTTGCCATCCGCGCCTCATCGCGCGTCTCGCATGTCATCCTCGAGGGCCTGACCCAGAACGGGCTGAAATGCGCCCTCACCAACTCCATCCGCGCCCTGCCCGTCGGCATCATCAAGGGCGTCGACCAGCAGTTCACCGGCCGCGTCGAACGGATCGACCAGGATTTCATCGGCGAACTCATCGACCGCTCGGTCGTGCCGGTCGTTTCGCCGCTGGCCTTCGGGCCCGACGGCAAGTCCCTGCGCGTCAACTCCGACCTGCTCGCCGCCGAGCTCGCCGAGGCCCTGCACGCCACGAAGATCATCTACCTGACGCCGCATGGCGGACTGGAGATTGACGGCGAGATCCGCCGGGAAATTTCCGTCGACGCCCTGCGCACCGTGCTGAAGGACAAGCCCGAGCTGATCGCCGAGACCTCCCGCAGCAAGGCCGCGCACGCCATCAAGGCCATCGAGACCGGCACGCCCCGCGTGCACATTGTCGACGGGCGCATCTTCGACGGCTTGATCAATGAGATTTTCTCGAGCGAGGGCGTCGGCTCGCTGGTCTACGGCAATGACTACCAGCAGATCCGCAAGGCCCGGCGCAGCGATGTGCGGTTTATCTACAGCCTTACGCGCAACGCCGTCCGCCGCGAGGAGCTCATCCACCGCACGCAGCAGGCGATCGAGAAAAACATCGATCAGTTCTTCGTCTTCGAAATCGACGAGAACATCATCGCCTGCGTCACCCTCTATTTTTATCCCGACATGCCGGAGCTGGCCGAGATCGGCTCGCTCTACGTATTGCCGTTCTACCACCACCGCGGCATCGGCAAGAAGATGGTCGAATACGCCTGCCTCATGGCCAAGGAGCGCGGCGCCAAGCGCGTCATCGCCCTCTCCACCCAGAGTTTTGGTTTCTTCACCGCCATCTGCGGGTTCGAGGAAACCACCAAGGAAGCCCTGCCTGAGGCGCGGCTGAAGCTCTACGACGACAGCGGCCGCAACGCCAAGATCCTCGTCAAGCAGCTCGCCTGAGCGAGGTAGGGCGGGTCTCCGACCCGCTCTTTCAAAGTAACTGCGAGCGGGTGCAAGTGGAACCTCTCCCAAGCCATGGCGGGTCAGAGACCCGCCCTACCCGTTCTTCGACTGCCGCAGCCGGTCGAGGAACACCGCGGCGATGATCACCACGCCGATGATGATCTCCTGGAAATAGGTCGGCCAGCCCATCTGCTGCGAACCGTTGCGCAGCACGGCCATGATGAGCGCGCCAATCATCGAGCCGAGCACCGTGCCGACCCCGCCGCTCAAGCTCGCGCCGCCGATGATCACCGCCGCAATGATGTCGAGCTCCAGCCCGACCGCCACCGTGGGATCGCCCTGCCGCAGCCGGGAAAGCTGCATCAGTCCCGCCAGCCCGAAGAATCCTCCTGCCACCACATAAATCAGGATTTTCGTCCGCACCGTCGGCACACCGCAGAGCCGGGCGGTCGCCTCGTTGGAGCCGATGGCAAAAATGTGCCGGCCGAATACCGTCTGGCGCAGCATCGCGGCCGTGCCGATTGCCGCCACCAGCGCGACCCAGGCGCCCGCCGGCAACGACCAGCCGAACGGATCGGGCGTCGTCATCCAGCTGTTGAGCGCCGAGGCGTCGTAGTTGACGGTTTCGTTGTTCGCGAGCCACTTGGCGGCGCCGCGCACGACGCCCAGCGTGCCCAGCGTGATGATGAACGGCGTCATTCGCAGCCCGGCGATCGCCGTGCCGTTGAGCAGGCCGATGAACCCTCCCGCCGCCACCACGGCCACGACGACCGCCGCCGCCGACCAGCCGCGCTGGATGAGCAACGCCCCCACCACACTGGTGAACGCGATCGCCGAACCCACGCTCAGGTCGATTCCACCGCTGACAATGATCAGTGTCATCCCCAGCGCGCCGATGGCCACGATCACGGTCTGCGTGAGGATGATCTTGAAATTGGGATAGGTGAGAAAGTATCCCCGCACCTCCGTCGGGATCGAGAAGAGCCCGATCACCAACAACAGCCCGAGAAAGGGTCCGAGCTTCGCGAGCAGATGGTTGGATTTCATGGGATGATTCTCACTTAAGCGGCGGCGCCCACGGCTGCGGCCATCAGCGTCGGTTCAGTCCAATCTGCACGCGGCCGGCAATCCACCAGCTCACCGCGCCGCATGACCGCGATGCGGTCGCACATGCCAAACAGCTCGGGCAGGTACGAGCTGACGAGCACCACCGCCCGCCCCTCGCGCGCGAGGCCGGCGATCAGCTCGTAAATCTGCGCCTTGCTGCCGACGTCAATGCCGCGCGTCGGTTCATCGAGCAGAAAAATCCGCGCCGGGTGCTCGAGCAGCCGCGCGAGTGCGACCTTTTGCTGGTTGCCGCCCGACAACTGGCTCACGGGTTGCCGCGGTCCGCGCGCCTTGATCCCGAGTCGCTCGATCCACGTCGCACCCGCGGCATCGATCTCCCGCCGACGCAGCCAGCCCAGCCGCCCAAACCGTCCCAGTTTGGTCATGACCGTGTTCTCCGCCACGGAGAGCGGCAGCATCAACCCCTCTTCCTTGCGATTTTCGCTCAGGAATCCAAGCCCTGCCTCCCAGCTGGCCTGCGGTTTCCGTCCGGCAAAAGCGCGGCCCTCCAGGGTCACCACGCCACCCGCGCAGGCATCCAGCCCGAAAATTGCCCGCACCAGCTCGGTGCGCCCGGCTCCGATGAGCCCGGCCACGCCCAGAATCTCGCCCTCCGCCAGCGTGAAGCCCGCCCGGGTCAACCGCCGCCCGGCGCTGAGTTTGTCCACTTCCAACACGCATCGCCCCCGGTTCAGGACCCGCGCGGGATACAGGTCGGTCACTTCCCGCCCCACCATCAGGCGCACCAGCTGCGAGGGCGACGTCCCGCTCATGCCGCCGGTGCCCACGCTCAGGCCGTCCTTCAGCACCGTAAAGCGGTCTGCCACCCGGTCTATCTCCTCGAGAAAATGGCTGATGTAAATGAGGCTGACTCCGCGCTGCCGCAATTGCCGGATGACGGCGAAGAGGCGTTCCGTATCCGCCTGCGCGAGACTGCTCGTCGGCTCGTCCATGATCAGCACGCGGGGCTCGGTCCGCAGGGCCCGCGCGATCTCGATGATCTGTTGCTCGGCGATGGAAAATTTTCCGGCCGGCCGGTCGAGCTCCAGGTGCTCGTGCCCAAGCCGGGCCAGCGCCGCCCGCGCCTGAGCCTTCGCCTCGGCCCGCCGCAGCCAGCCGCCGCGCTGCGGCTCGGCACCCAGCATGATGTTTTCCCACGCGCTCAGATGCAGCGCGAGGCTCAGCTCCTGGTGAATCATCGCCACGCCTTGGTGGCGGGCATCAAGCGTGTCGCGCGGGGCATAGGGTGCGCCGTCCAGTTCCATCGTCCCCTCCTCCGCCGGCAGCACGCCGCTGAGGATGTTCATCAGCGTGCTCTTGCCCGCGCCGTTCTCCCCGACCAGCGCATGCACCTCGCCCGGCCCGACCTCCAGCGACACGCCGCGCAGCGCCAGCGTGGCGCCAAAGGTCTTGCGAATGCCCGAGAGGCGGAGGCGCGGCGGCATGTCTGTCATTCTGAGCGCAGCGAAGAATCCAGTGCGACGCTGTCATACCAGTCAGCCGCCAGATCTCGCCACAACGGGTTTTCTTTTTCAAGCAACTCGATTTTTCTCCGCCGCAGCCAACCTTTCAGCTCCGTTTCTCGATTCAAGGCATTGTGCACGTCTCGAAACTGCTCGAAATAGACCAAGTGCTTCAAGCCATAGCGTCTGCTGAACCCCTCCTGCATACCGGTCTTGTGCTGCCAGATTCGGCGCTCCAGTGAGTTCGTCACGCCAATGTAGAGCGTGCCGTGCGGATGATTCGTGATGAGATAAACCCAGTAACTCCTGTGACTCGGTGGCATGATTCTTCGGTTAGTCTGCCGGCATTATCCAAGTGGATTCTTCGCTGCGCTCAGAATAACAATAGCGCGGGCAGGCGCCAACACTGGAAATGTGTCAGTGGTCGTATTATTTCAGGTATTTTTCCAGCGGCGGATAAAGCAGGTCGACCATCGCGGGTTCGGCCATGTTTTCGCGGGTCACCAGCGCACACCCGGTATCAATGACCAGCTCGACCTTTTGCCCGCGCAGGCTCGCGACCAGCGTCTTCACGCCGAGGTAGCCCATGCGAAACGGATTCTGCACCACGAGGCCCTGCAGGTCGCCGGACTTGAGCGCCGCGACCGTCTGCGCGCCGCTGTCGAATCCAACCAATTTGACCCGGCCTCCCGCGAGTCCTGCATCTTTCATCGCGAGCAACATGCCGGTGGCGGAAGACTCGTTCGGCGCGAAGATTCCCGTCACCTCGCGGCCGAAGCGATTGAGGAGGTTTTGTGACGTGCGATAAGCGGTGTCGCGCGTGGCGCCCGCATGCTGGTCGCTGGAGAGTATCTGGAGGCCCGGAAACTCCTTCGCGAGCGTGTCGAGGAATCCCGCCTCCCGCTGCTCCGTACTGGTCGAGCCCCCCAGCACGCGCAACAGGATGACTTTCCCCTTGCCGCCGAGTAGTTCGCCCAGCCGGCGCGCCCCAAGCACGCCGCCTTTGTAATTGTCCGTGGAGATGGTGCTGACCGGAGCGGTGGACTTGAGCCCGGAGTCGATGATGACCACTGGAATGCCCGCCCGGACCGCTTCTTCCGTCGGCGCCACGAGCGCCCGCGCGTCGAGCGGGGCCAGCACCAAGCCGCTCACCCGGCGACCCGTGAAGTTTTCCACCACTTGCACCTGCTGCTCGCGGTCGTCCTCCCGCAACGGTCCCTTCCAAATCACATTCACGGTCACACCCTCGGCCTTGAGCTCGCCGGCCGCGGCCAGAGCGCCGGCGTGGATGGACTTCCAAAACTCATGCGTCGTGCCCTTGGGAATGACGGCGACCTCGTAGGTCTGCGCCACGACCGCGGCGTTGAAAGCCAGCGCACTGAACAAAGCGGCAGACCGTTTCATGGGGGATGGAGGATGGGAAAAAACCAACGGCCTAGCTCTTCAGCTCGACCACGACCTGCACCTCGGTCGTCGATCCCTTGGGCAGGCCGTTGACGGCCACGGCGGCGCGCGCGTGCTTGCCGGCGTCGCCGAAGACCTTGAGAAAAAGATCACTGGCTCCGTTGATCACCGCCGGGCTGTCGGCAAAGCCGTCCACGGCGTTGACGAAGCCGCTCACGAACACGATGCGCGCGACCTTGTCCAGCGAGCCCACGGCCGCCTTGATGTTGGCGAGCGTGTTCAGCGCGCAGATCTCCGCGGATTTGTTGGCAGTCTGCACAGTCTGCTCCTTGCCCACCTGGCCCGTGTGCGTCATCTGGCCGCCGACCATGCAGATCGTGCCGGCGCAATAGAGCAGATTGCCCGTGCGCACGGTCGGCACGTAGCTGCCGGCGGCAGCGGGCGGATTGGGGAGCGTGAGGCCGAGGGCGGCCAGGTTGGCTTCGGGATTCATGCGGCAAGGTTTGGGACAATTCTGCCCGGAGACAAAGAATATCAGCGCGCGGACGTCGGCAGGAACGCCCGGGTCGCCACGCTGGCGGCCGTCACGGGCACCTCGAGAATCTTCATCTCGGTCAGCACGTCGATTTGCTGCTGGATGCGCTTCAGGGAAATCCGGCCGATGCGCTCGCCCTGCGCCGGGTCGCCCGTCACCAGCGCGTGGGCGATGAGCGCCCGGCGCGAATACTCGAGCTGCCCGGCCGACATCTGGGAATTGCGCTGCTGGATCAGCGCGTGCGCCGGCGCGGGATCGCCCTCCAGATAATCCCGCCAGCCGCGGATCGATGCGGCCACAAAGGTGCGCACCACGTCGGGACTGTTCCGGACCAGCTCCCGCCGGCAGATGATGGAGTGGTACGGGTCGTAACCCGAATCCGCCAGCGGCACCGTCCGCACCTTCACGCCGCGCTGTTCCGCAAAATAGGGTTCACTCGTCATCATGCACTGCTGAATCGCCTCCGGGTCCGCCAGGAAGACCGCGAGGCCGTAATTCAGCGGACGCAGGTCGAACTTGATGCCGTATTTTTGCTTCACATACGGAATCCACGTCATGCTCGGCGGCGCGATGACGCTCCGTCCATTCAGGTCCGCGAGCGTTTTGACCGGGCTGGACGCACGCACCAGCAAGGCCTCGGGATCATGCTGCAACACGGCGCCAACGATGATCAGCGGCAGCCCGCGGCTGGCGGCCACAATCACATCGTCGCTCCGATACATCCCAAAATCCGCGAGGCCCTTGGCCACGCTCAGCTTGATCGTCGCCCCCGGGCCGCCCGGCAGGATTTCGACGTCCAGGCCCGCCTCCCGGTAAAACCCCTTCGCCAGCGCCTGGTAAAATCCGCCGTGTTCCGCCTGCGGAAACCAGTCGGTCTGCAACACGACCTTCCGCAACCCGCCCGGCGGTATGACCACCGCCGCCTTGCGCCGGCAGCCTCCCGCCAGCAGGGCGAGAATCAGAATCCAGCCGGTAGCTCGGGCAAGTCGCATTTCGCCATTGGAAGCCCCGGGATGCTGAGGGCGAGCCCCAAGTGCGTGGGATTGCGTCACCCGCCCCAATCTGCGAATTCAGCCGCATGACATTCCGCGAATGGCAGCAACTCTCCCCGGCCGAAGCCGCCCGTGAGGTGCACCAGCGGGCGCGTTCCCGGCTTGCGCCCGGCCAACAGCGGGCGGCGATCGCCGCGCTGCCGGACGAGGCGAAATTGGCGCGCGCTTTTGCCGCGGCTCCGCGCAACCCGCCCCTCGGTGGTGTGCCCTATTTTTTGAAGGATCTCTTTCCAGTCGCCGGGCAGCCGATGTTCGCCGGCTCGACCTTCCTGCCCGAAGTGCGGCCGGCGCCGGCCCAGGACAGCGCGCTCGTTCGCGCCTTGCGCTCCGCGGGCGCGGTGCTCGCCGGCCGGGCCCACCTGCATGAGTTTGCCTATGGCATCACCGGGGAAAACCCGCACTACGGCGACTGTGAGCATCCGCAGTTTCCCGGGCGGACCACCGGCGGCTCCAGCAGCGGCTGCGCGGCGCTGGTGGCCGCGGGCGTCGTGCCGCTCGCCATGGGGAGCGACACCGGCGGTTCCGTGCGCGTGCCGGCGGCGTTCTGCGGACTCTTCGGCTTCCGGCTGACGCCGCACAGCGCCTTTGTCGCCGATGCCTTTCCCCTCGCCCCTAGCTATGACACCGCCGGCTGGTTCACTGCGGACGCCGACGACATGAAGACAACCATCGGCGCCCTCGCGGGCCTGGCTGCCGATTCCCGCGCGCCGCGCGGCGGCTACGTTGAATTACCGGGCCTCGATGCAGAGGTCGCCCAGGCCTGCCAGACGGCCGCCGGACGCCTCACGCAACCCGCCGATGGCGCGACCCGTGACGAACTGCTCGCGGCCTTTGCGCCCGCGCTGGAAACCTATGGCACGGTCGTCGCGGATGAAGCCTGGGCCGTCCATCGGGCTTGGGCGGAGCGGTTCCGGGCACGCTACGACCCAGCTGTCTGGCAGCGGCTCATTCGCGGGCGGGAGTTGACGGCTGCCCAGCGGGAAACCGCCCGGCGCACCACGGCGGCCATCAAGCGCACATGGACCCAGTATTTTCGCGACTTTGATTTTCTCGTGCTGCCGGCATCGCCTTGTCCCGCGCTGACCAAGGCGGAATGCACTCCGGTTAATCGCAGCCGCCTCCTGAGTCTCACTGCGCCGGCCAGCATCGGCGGCCTGCCCGTGCTCACCCTGCCGGTCCGGCTTGCCTCCGGATTGACTACCGGTCTGCAGGTCGTCGTGCCATCACCGCAAAGTCCGGCGGTGGCCTGGACGCTGGAAAAATTCACGCGGGAATGAGCCGCGCGGCGTTGTCCCGCATCACGGCACCCACTTGCTCCGCCGTGAGTCCGGCGCGATGCGCCTCCGCCACGAGTCGCGCCAAATTTGGTTCCGCGTCCATTCGCGGATAAACGTTGAGCGGGAAATCCGAGCCGAAGAGCACCCGCTCCATCGGCACCGTGGCGAGGAATCGCCGCCAGATCTCCTCCCGATAAAGCAAGGGCGATGCCGCCGTGTCATAATACACGTTGGGCAGCGCCAGGGCCTTCGGCTCGCGCAACGGCAGCAGCCCACCCCAGTGCGCCAGAATGAACGTCGTCGCCGGGAAAGCGCGCGCCAGCCGGACAAAATCACTCAGCGGCGTCTCCACGCGGCCCGGATAATGGCCGCCCTCCGGGTCGGTCACATGCAGGTTGACGGGCAGGCGCAGCCGGCCGGCCAGCATCAGCGCCGCGCCGAAGACCGGATCATCCACGCCATAGCCCTGCGCATGCGGCGACAATTCGCCCACGCCGCACAAGCCCTCGCCGTGTGCCCGCCGCAGCTCGTCCAGCGTCGCCTTCCGGCCGGCCGCGGGATGCAGCGTGGCGAACGCCGCCAACCGGTCCGGATGCGCCCGCACGCAGGACGCATAAAACCGGTTCTGCCGCGCGCAGGACGCCGGTTTTTCCCAGTACCAGCCGAGCAGGACCGCGCGCGCCAGGCCGGCGGCGTCCATCGCGCGCAGCAGACCGGCGACACTCGGGAACGACTGCACCCGCCGGCCGTCTTTCCGCCGCCGGGTGCACAAGGTCGCCCAGTGCGGCTCGCCGTGCGCGGCGGCCCACGCGCCCGGATTCCGGTTTATCGCCGGCGGGTAAAGATGCACATGGCAGTCGATGAGGCTCTTCAATGCGCTCATTTGGCTCTTAAAACCAGCACCGGCACAAAAATGTTGTGCCGAACGTGGCGGACGGTGCTGCCCAGAAACAAGTCCCCCACAAAAAGGTGCCCATGCGTGCTCATGGCCACGAGGTCACAGCCCTTCCGCTCGACCCATTTGACGATTTCGTCGCCCGGCTCACCGAAGGCCAGCTCGGCCGTCGCCAGGATCCCGGCGGCCTGAAACTCAACTTTGACCTTTTCCAAATATGCCATGTCTTCCGCAACCTCCGGACTGACCGCTTCCGAGCCAAACACCCGCGCCGCCCAGCCATCGGCGACGTGAAGCAACACAACCTGGCTGTGCATCAGCTGGGCAAGGGGCTTGATGTGTTCGATAATCGCCCGGTCGGTGGGAGTCGTGTCCAGCGTCACAAGGATTTTGTTGTACATGGCAGTCCCTTCGCTCGTCAGTGACCCACGATCACCGCCCACGCCTCCCGGAGCGCATCCGGCAGACTGAAGATGTCCATGGCGGTGATCAGGATGGCACTGCCCCAGCCGGTAATCAACAGGAACCAGCCGTTCCGCCACTCGCCCATGCGTTTCCGCGAACTCGTAAACTGCAACAGCGGAAACATCGCAAACGGCAGAATCAAACAAAGCACAACCTGACTGAGATTGACCAACTCCGTCACGCTGCCGTTCCCGCGAACGCTGATAATCCAAATTGCCGGCACCATGGCAAGCGTCCGGGTGATCAGCCGCCGGACCCACGGGCGGATGCGCCAGTGCATGAACCCTTCCATCACCACCTGGCCGGCGAGCGTGCCGGTGATGGTGCTGCTTTGTCCGCTCGCCAGCAGCGCCACCGCGAACAAGGTGCTCGCCAGCGTCGTCCCCAGCAGCGGCGCCAGCGTCAGGTAGGCGACGCGGATCCAGTCGCTGTCCGGGCTGAACATGATCGTCTGGCCGCCAGCCACGGTGACGCTGGTTTTGCCGTAGAACACGGTCGCCGCCAGCACCAGGATCGCCGCGTTGATGAAAAACGCGATGGTCAGCGCGATGGTCGTGTCGATGGTGTTAAACCGGACGGCACGGCGAATGGACGGCGCATCCTGCTGCAACCGGCGCGACTGCACCAACGCCGAGTGCAGGTAGAGATTATGCGGCATGACCGTCGCCCCGATCATGCCGATCGCCACGACGAGCATGCCGGCCTGGCCAAAATTGGGGTGCACCATGGCGCTCCCCATTTCCAGAAAACTTGGCTGGGTCTCCGCCAAGCCAAAAATCTCGATGCCGTAGCAGACGGTGATGGTCAGCACGAAAACCGCAATCACCGCTTCGATCAACCGCATGCCAAACCCTTGCAGAGCCAGAAGGAGCAACACATCAAGGGCCGTGATAACAATCGCCCACTGCATCGGGATATGAAAGAGGAGGTTGATCGCGACTGCGCTGCCAAGGGCTTCGGCGAGGTCGGTCATGCCGATCGCAATTTCCATCGAAATCCAATTGGGCCAGCGCGTCCAACGCGGATACCAATCGCGGCAGCACTGGGCGAGGTCCTTGCCGGTGGCCACGCCGAGCCGGGCGGAGATCACTTGTAGGAAGATGGCCATCAGGCTGGCGAGGCCGACCACCCAAAGCAGCCCGTATTTGAATTGGGATCCGCCCTGCAAATCGGTGCCCCAGTTTCCCGGGTCCATGTAACCCACGCTGATCAGAATCGCCGGACCGACGTAGGCGCGCCACTGCCGCCAGAAGCCAGCCTGCTGGTCGGGAACTTCCACCGAACCGTGCATTCCCTCCAGGGAAACCTGGCCTGGTTGCGGCCCGTTGGCTTCCGCCACCGTCGACAACTCGGCGGGAACGGATTTTTCCTTTTCCGGGGGCTTCATCATGGCCGAGAGTCCGGGCGCTGCAACTCTGGCGGCGGGTTGCGCCTGGTGGCAAAGCCCATCGGCACCCGCGTTTCACCGGTGGCCAGCCCGCGCAGAGCCGGGACCGTAAAAACAGATTGGCGGAAGCACATCGCCGGCATGATGGCGAAATCTATTTTGATTAGTCAAAATAAATTCTTGTTAGGTTCAAATATTCTGCTTCCATCCGTCCGTCATGCCCAGTGTCACGGTCGAAAACTACCTCAAGCACATCCTCCTGCTGTCCGACGAGGCGGACGGGCTCATCCCCATGGGCGCGCTTTCCGCCGCCCTCTCCGTCGTGCCGGGCACGGTGACCACCATGCCCTGTATCTGGCGGCGGAGGCGGCGGGGGTGCGCGGCACCGGCATTGGCTGCT
>OCZT010001369.1_pt1 | contig 25209 bp, 26 predicted proteins | sample 1539031 | NCBI WGS metagenome assembly OCZT01 (sample SAMEA3539308, study PRJEB22396) | soil metagenome | biome: tundra; feature: field; material: soil | place: USA | collected 2010-05 | depth 0.15 m | reverse complement strand
AACTCCTTCGCGTCAACCCCGCGGATGTGGGCGTCGAAGCGCCCGCTCTGCAGGCTGACGGTCTGGTGAGCTTGGTCCAGCTGCCAGCGCAGCGGCTGTTCGGGGAGTGCGCTGACGAACTCCGAGAGCATCCGGGCCGGCACCGTCACCTCGCCCTCCTCCTCGACCTCCGCGGCCAGAGAGTGATGGATGGTGAGGTCTAGATTGGTGGCGGTCAACTGTAAGGACCCACCTCGGGCCGCGACCAGAACGTTGTTCAAGATCGGCAGGGTCACCCGGCTGGAGACCGCGCGGCTCACGGAATTGAGCCCAGTTCCCAACTGCTGGGGCGAGATCGTGCATTTCACTGAATCGGCCTCCTTCGCTTCAAGAGCTCTCCACCTTACCTTTCAACACCCCAGCGCAGCTCTTGGGACGGCTTTGTAAAACCGTAGTCATAGTAGGGGAGTGAACGTTGTGGAAACCGCTCGAAGCTGAACTCGCGCCGGCGGTGGATAGCCTGTGGAAAGCTCTGTGTCATTCCACCCCCAGAGAGGGGTCTTCTGGACCTCTCGGGGTTGCCCACAGCTCTTGGCTGACTGCTAACAGGGACACTGGAAAAGATGTGCTGATCCGGCCTAGCGAGACAGGAGGAGCTCCCGAAGCCGGGCCAGGTCGTCCGCGACCCTTGGATCCTCCTTGGCCTCGTTGACGATCTTCTCGTAGGAGTGGAGGACGGTGGTGTGGTCCCGGCCGCCGAAGACCTGGCCGATGGCGGGAAGGCTCATCGCGATCTCCTCGCGGATGAGGAACATCGCGATCTGGCGGGGGAACACGATGTGCTTGTCCCGGCGCTTGCTCTTCATCTCTTCGACCGAGATTCCGTAGTACTCGGCCACCACCCGCTGGACCAGGTCGACCGAGAGGGGCTTGGTGTCGGCCGCCGGGATGATGTCCCGCAGGATCTCGGAGACCTGGCTGAGGGAGGGACTCTCACCCCCGGCGATCGAGGCGTGGGCCAGGACCCGGATCAGCGCCCCCTCCAGCTCCCGGATGTTCTTCTGGATCTTGAAGGCGATGAACGAGAGAACCTCCTCGCTGAGTGGGTTCTGCGCGGGGTCCAGCTTGCTGCGGAGAATCGCCAGCCGGGTCTCGAAGTCGGGGGGTTGGATGTCGGCCATCAAGCCCCCCTCGAAGCGGGTCCGGAGCCGATCCTCCAGGGTGGGGATCTCGCGCGGAGGGCGGTCGCTGCTGATAACGATCTGGCGGTTCACCTCCTGCAGCGCGTTGAAGGTATGGAAGAACTCCTCCTGGGTCCGGTCCTTGCCGGCCAGAAACTGGATGTCGTCGACCAGCAGCACATCGACTGTCCGGTAGCGAGCCCGGAACTGGGCCATCCGGTTCTCCTGGATCGAGGTGATCATCTGATTCATGAAGCTCTCCGAGGTCACGTAGGCGACCCGGAGCCGGTGACTCTGCCACACCGCGTGGCCCACGGCGTGCATCAGGTGGGTCTTGCCCAGACCCACTCCCCCGTACAGGAATAGGGGGTTATAGGCTCGGCTCGGCGAGTCGGCGACTGCCCGGCAGGCGGCGTAGGCGAAGCGGGAGCTGTTGCCGTCCACGAAGGCGCTGAAGGTGTAGCGCTGATTGAGCCCCGGGACGGTCTCGGCGATCCGGTCGGAGCGATCGTCGGTGAGCACGGCCGGGCCCTGGGCGTCAATCGGCTGGGTGGCCACCCCATCATCGGCCGCGGTCTGGACGGCGAAGTCCACCTCGATGTCCCGGTTGAGAATGGCCGAGAGGGTCTCCCGGATCACCGCCGAGTACCGGTCGCTGACCCAGTCACGGGCCAGGGGGGTCGGCACTCCGATGATGGCGCGGGCCTCATCCGCATCAAAGGTGAGGAGGCGGGCGTTCTTGAGCCAGGCCTCGTAGCCCGGGCGGCTGACCTGGAAGCGCAGCTCCTCCTGAGCCGCGGTCCAGAGCTGGTCGGCGGAGAGGCTCATCACGAGCCACCGGGGGAAATCAGGGCACACCGAATGAAGCGCAATTCACACCTTCTACACAGGAGTGGAAAACCCACCCGAGGGGTAGATTCGCCCTGTGGAAGAGAGAAGCTCGGACCGGGTCTGGCCCACCCCTGCGGTCGTCCCCGGATGGTAGCACCGCCCACACCGTGGTGCAACGCTCCGAGGCCCGATTCCGCACACTCAGTTGGCGCGCACAGCGACCAGCCCAACCGCGACACACAACCCGTGTGGGGGCGCAAATGTTCGTCCACTAGCGGAAGATCGTGCCGGTCACCTGAGAGCACGAACTAAGTCGCGCGGGCCCCGCTAGGCCGCCGGAGGTGTTGAAAAGAAACTTCTTGTTTTATAGGTATTTCTGCAGGACTGCTCGCGGCTGGCTCGCCGATCCGGGCGCCCCGTGCCGGGTTTCCCGCCACCGCCGGGGACTGTCGCAACGGCGACGCACGATGTTGCGCCGCTCTGGTATCTCGCGGGAGACGAGGGAGAGAGCACAAAGCGGGCGCACGACCTGCTCCGGGGCAGATGCGAGACTGTCGGATACCGAGCGGGCGACAAGTGAGAGATGCCCATCGAGCAAATCGTGACGGGTGGCCAGGCGAGGGCCAACGCGGCCAGGCAGGGTCCCGCCAGACCGAGATCGAGGCCCGATCTGGGCCGTTCCGGCGCCGTCTGCTATCCTCAGCGCCGGTCTACAGAGAGGCATCCCGCGCTGCAGATCGGTAGGGAAGGTGCCGAGTTGGGCCCCCAGAGCCGAGTCTGCGAAGGAATTCGACCATCAAGAGAACTTTCCAGCCAAAGAAGCGCTACCGGAGGAAGGTGCACGGGTTCCGTGCCCGGATGTCGACCCCGGGGGGAGTCCGCGTCCTCAAGCGCCGCCGCCTGAAGGGGCGCCTGCGCCTGACACCCGCGCCCGTGCGGTGAAGACAAAGTACCGTCTCCGTCACTCCGCCGACTTTCGGGCCGTGAGGGCGGAGCGGAAGGGCGCAGGAGACGAGGTTCTCCGCGTCCGGGTGCGAGCGAACTCCGTGGGACACCCCAGGTTCGGGATCGTGGTCACCAAGCGCCTCGGGGGAGCTGTGGTGCGCAACCGCCTGCGGCGTCGCCTGCAGGCGGCGGCTGCAGCAAAGCTCTGCTCCTTGGGCGCCTACGACGTGGTGCTGCTGCCTCAACCGGCTGCCGTGGCCGCCGGAGCTGGGGTGTTGAGCGGGTCACTGGGACGGGCGCTCGTGCAGGTGGGGGCTGACCGATGAGGAAGCTGTCCCTCTGGTTTATCGCCTTCTACCAGGCGACCTTCGGCCCTGTTTTTGGCTTGATGTCCGCGTGCCGCTACGAGCCCAGCTGTTCCCACTACACGTACGAGGCGATCCAGCTGTACGGCTTCCGGCGCGGATGGTGGATGGGGATACGCCGGATCGTACGCTGCAATCCCTTCCATGCCGGCGGATACGACCCCGTGCCCTTGCCCGAGGAGCTGGCTCATGGGCATTGAGTTCCTGACCTTCGTCAACCCGGCCGCCCCGCCCCCGACCAACCAGCTGCTGGCGATCTTCTTCTACATTCTGCTGACGCCGATCGCGGTGACCCTGCAATTCCTCGACCACGTGTTCCGCGGGTTCGGCCCCACCCAGGCCATCGGCGCCTTCGGGTTGGCCGTGATCGTGCTGACGCTGGTGATTAGGGGATTGCTCTTCCCCCTCTTCCGCTGGCAGATTCGCACCCAATGGAAGATTCAAGCGGACCAGCGCCGGATGGGTCCGGAGTTGCGCGAGCTGCAGGCCAAGTACAAGAAGGACAAGCCGCGTCTCCAGTCGGAGACCATGGCGCTCTACAAGCGCCATGAGATCAATCCCCTCAGTCAGCTGTCGGGTTGCTTCCCGATGCTGATTCAGCTGCCGTTCATCTATGCACTCTTCGGCTCGATCAACAAGCTCTCCCTGACCCTCCACGGCCAGACCAGCTTTCTGTGGATTCCCAACCTCGACCAGTCGGCCCTGAAGGCGGGGCTGCTGACTCATCCCACCTTGGTGATCGTGCCGATCTTGGCGGGCGTGCTGACCTTCATGCAGTCGAAGATGATGATGCAGCAGCAGCGCCCGGATATGACCGACCAGGAGCGGCAGATGTACCGGGTCATGGCCCAGACGACCTACCTCATGCCGTTCTTGATTGCCGTGTTCGCGCTGAACTTCAACCAGGGGATTGGGCTCTACTGGATCACCCAGAGCGGGGTCATGGTCCTGCAGATCTTCTCCATGATGGGCTGGGGCGGACTCAAGGTGCCGCCGTGGTTCCCCGGCGCGACGTGGCGGCCGAAGAACTCGCCCATGGGCCTGGCTCCGGCCGGCCCGATGTCCCCGGTGGGCCTGGCCGCCCCAGGCAGCGGCAACCAGGTGGGGGGTAGTGCCCGGCGCATCCCGGTGCGCCCACCGGCTCGGCGCCCGAAGGCCAAGGCGCGAGGGCGGCCGCGCCGCTAACCTGATATGGGAGTGAGCGCGGAAACATTTGCGGGTGACGGCGCAACCGTCGAGGAAGCGACCTTGGCCGCGTGCCGGGCGGCCGGGCTGGAGCGAGACGGGGTGATGGTCGAGGTGGTCAGCGAGGGCGGGGCTGCCATTCCCGGAGAGCGCATCTCGGGAGCGACGGCTCGGGTCCGGGTCCAGGCCATCCCGCCCGAGGGGGTCAAGGGCAAGCGAAACCTAGAGGTCCTGTTGCAGCTGATGGACATCGAGGCCGAGGTTCACGTGCGCCGGGTGCGCCCGAGCACCGCTGCCTTGGACCACGAGCCCGAAGCCGCACCTCTTCTGTTGGATATAGAGGGGGCGGACCTCGGCATCTTGATCGGGTGGCGGGGGGAATCCCTCCGGGCACTGCAGACCGTCGTCAACCTGATGCTTGGGGAGAGCGGCCTGACTCCCGGCTCGCCCCGGTTGATCGTGGACGTAGCTCGGTACCGTCAGCGTCGGGAGCAGACAGTGGCCCAGATGGCGCTGCGGATGGCGGCTGGGGTAGTCCGGAGTGGCCGCCCAGTCACCCTGGAGCCGATGCAGCCCTACGAGCGGCGGGCGGTACATCTGGCTCTGGCCGACGACCCTAGCGTCTCCACCGAGAGCACAGGTGCGGATGCTGAGCGCCGGGTCACCATTCGGCCGGCCGGAGAGGCCAGGCTCTGATTCGGAGCTCCGGCTGGACCTGGGCCGGTCCCCTCCTCGGCGGGAGCCTCGCAGTGATGCTGGTCGGATGCGCAAGCTCCCCGGCGCTGATCAAGAGCTCGCCTAAGGCGCTGGTGCTCACGCTGTCGCAATTGCCATACTCTGGCTTCGTGGTCGAGAAGGGATCGAAGGCAGATGGTTTCATTAGCAACAGCGAAGCCGCAGGAGGCGACGCCTCCTTGCTCCGCCGCTACCAGACCGAGGGCCGCCAGTCCGCCTATCTGGTCACTTTCGTCAGGGAGGTCAGCCCGCAGACGGTCGTGGGGCCGGTCGTGATCGAGAGCTCCGCCGTTCTGTATAAGTCGGCCTCGGGGGCCGCGAGTGGATTCGTCGAAGAGAAGAAGCAATTGGGTCAGGCAGGGTGGGTGGAAGTCTCGACCGGCCGCCTGGGGGCGGAAGCGGTAGCGTTCACTGAGACCAAAGCGCTCGACCAGACCCAGTACCAGTCCTTCGTCCTCGACTGGCGCCAGGCCAATGTGGTCAATCAAATCCACATCGCCGGCAATGCCGCCACCCTGGACCTCAACTATGCACTGTCCCTGGCCCGGGTCCAGCAGCGCGCCAAGCCGAGAAACTAAATGGTGAAAACGAACGGAGCCGCGTCATCTGCCCGGCCGGGGCCTGAGCCCACCTGGGAGTTGGTCCAGCTGCCGAACGGGGCGCAGTTGGTGCTGGCGCCGATGGCCGGTCGCGAGTCGGTGGCCGCCTCGATTCTGGTGAGGGTAGGCTCGCGCTGGGAGACCAAGCGGCTGGCGGGGGTGTCCCACTTCCTTGAGCACATCGTCTTCAAGGGCACGGAGAGCTTTCCCACCAGCCAGGACGTCTCCCAGTCGATCGAGGGGATCGGGGGAGTCCTCAACGCCAGCACCGATAAGGAGTTGACCAACTTCTGGGTCAAGGTCCCCGGCACCCATTTGGAGCTGGCGCTGCGACTTCTCTTCGACCTGGCCTTCGCCCCCCGGATCGCCGCCGACGAAGTCGAACGGGAGCGCAATGTGGTGATCGAAGAGATTCACATGTACCTAGACCAGCCCGGCGATCTGGTCCAAATGATCTACGAAGATCTTCTCTGGGGCGACCACCCCCTGGCCCGCGATCCCGCTGGCACCAAGGCCTCGGTGGCCCGGATCGGAGCGGCCGAGTTGAGCGCCCACCGGAGCGGCTATTACGTTCCGGACCGGATCGTGGTGGTGCTCTCCGGAGGATTCGACCCCGACCAGGCCCGGCTGCTGGTCGAGCGCTGCTTCGACGAGCATGGTCCGGCATCCGCGGCACCGGGTGGGCGCCACAGTGATGGCGGGACCCCACCGCTCCTCGGGCTCGAGCCGGTGGTCAAGGTGCGCAAGCGGCGCGGCGAGCAGGTCCACATCCAGATGGGAGTCCGCTGCTCGTCATATCTCGATCCCCAGCGCTGGGCCCTGGACGTCCTCAACACGATTCTGGGCGAGGGGATGGGCAGCCGGCTGTTCCTCGAGCTGCGCGAGCGCCAGGGGCTCGCCTACGACATTCACTCCTTCGCCGCTCGCCACCGGGACTCTGGCGCCTTCAGCATCTACATGGCAACCCAACCGGACCAGGTCGACACGGCCGTCCGCGGCGCCCTGTTGGAGGTCGGCCGGCTGGTGCGAGAGCGGCTCACCCCAGAGGAGCTGGAACGGACGAAAACCCAAATTGAGGGGCGGCTGCGGCTGCAGCTCGAGAGTACCAGTGCCCTGGCTGAATTCCTGGGGCATCAGGCGGCCCTGGTCGGCTCGGTGATGTCACCAGCGGAGGTGATCTCGGCGGTGAGGTCGGTCTCGGCAGCGGAGGTTCAGAACACGGCCGAAGAGCTGTTCTCCGGGAGGGGCTGGAGGCTCGCCGCGGTGGGGCCCGGGCCGGACTCCGAGTCGGCATTGGCTTCTATCTCGAACGGAGTGGAGGGATGATGTCGCCTCCAGACTGGTGCGCAACCAAGCCTGAGACGGGGAGGGAATGACCGTGGAGAGGACCCTGGTGCTGATCAAGCCTGACGGCGTCCAGCGGGGGCTGGTCGGGGAGTTGGTGCGGAGGTTTGAGCGCCGGGGCCTGCACCTGGTGGGTCTGAAGCTCACCGCCATTTCACGCGAACTCGCCGAGGAGCACTACGGGGAGCATCGCGGGCGCCCCTTCTTCGACGCGGTGATTGAGTTCATCACCTCCTCCCCGGTCGTGGCGATGGTCTGGGAGGGCCCCAATGCCGTGACCATGGTGCGATCGATGATGGGGCCAACCAATCCGGCGTCCGCGGCACCCGGAACCATCCGCGGGGACTTCGGCATCGACATTGGTCAGAACGTGATCCACGGATCGGATAGCCCAGCGCGCGCCGAGCAGGAGGTCGGACTCTTCTTCGAAAAGGCCGAGCTGGTCAGCTGGGAACGCGAAGGCGGTCGCTGGATCTATCCCTAGCGCGCCGCCGGCGCCGTCGTCGCACCGGTAGCAACAGCCCAGCCCCGAACAGCAAGCTCAAGGTTGGCCTGACACCGGGCACCAGGCCGAGCTTGTTGAGGGGCCAGAAACGAGCGACCGCGATGTCTTTGACGCCGGTCCGGGGCTCCCAGCCGAAGGTGCGTGAATCCTCGGAAAAGTTGCGATTATCGCCCATCACGAAGTAATCGCGGCGGGGGATCTGCATCCACTTCCCGGTCATCGGTAGCAGCGGCGAGAAGGTTCCCGTCGCGGTGCAGCACTCGACCTCGTCCTGCCAGACGCCGTTGATGTAGGGCTCCTTGAGTTGGATCCCTCCGGTCGCGGAGGCGGGTCGGGTTTCGCTGATATACACGTGGCCAACGTGGTGGCTGTCCGGAGCGATCCGTACCCATTCGCCGGGCAGGCCGATGACCCGCTTGATGAAGTCGGAAGGCGAGGCGATCGGCGGCTTGATGATCACAATGTCGCCGCGCGAGGGGCCCCCAAAGTACAAGGACACACGCTCGGCGATGAGCAGGTTGTTGTTCTGCAGGCCCGGGTACATGCTGGTGCCCTCGACGTGTACCGGCTGGATCGCGAAGGCGATCAACAGATAGATGAGCACCGCCAGTGCGACGACCTCCACGAGGTCCCGTACCAGCGACCGCCGCTGGTAACTCCCTCCGGCATCGACCCCGACTGGAGCGGGGTCGGGGCCGAGCACGGGGTCCGTTGGCACCTCGGCAGTATAGGGAGGGGTGGACGACCCTTCCGGCGGTTAGATCGAGATCGCGAGCCGGTCGAGCAACCCGTTGAGCTCTTCTTCGGAGAAGTACTCAATCACGATCCTGCCCCGACCCCTGGGCCCGGCGAAAACCTTGACCCTGGTGCTCAGCCGTTGGGTGAGCGCCTCTTCGATCGCCACCAGGGCCGAGTCAGAGGAAGGCACTAAGCGACTCGGACGGCCAGGTCGGTCGCCAGCCTGCTGGGCCACGAGCCTCTCAGTCTCCCGGACCGAGAGGCTCTGGGCCACGATCCGGCCGAGCATCTTGACCTGAGCCTGCGAGTCCGGCAGCGACAGCAGCGCCCGGCCGTGAGCCGGCGCGATCTGCCCTCCTTGGATAGCCATCTGTACCGCGGGGGCGGTCTGCAGGAGCCGCATGGTGTTGGCCACCCCGGAGCGGCTTCGGCCCACGCGTTGGGCGACCTGCTCTTGGGTCAGACCGAATACGTCGCAGAGCCGGGCAAAGGCGCGTGCCTCATCCAGGGCCGAGATATCGGTGCGCTGCAGGTTCTCGACCAGCGCGACCTCCAGCTTCTCCCGATCGGGCCCAACCGGGCGCACGACCGCTGGCACGCGCCCCAGGCCGGCCAGCTGGGCGGCCCGCAGGCGCCGCTCCCCGGCGACCAGTCGGAACCGCGTCCCGTTGGCCTCGACCACTAGTGGCTGAAGCACTCCATACGTCTGGATCGACTCGGCCAAGGCGCGCAGCGAGGCCTCATCGAAGTTGGTCCGGGGCTGCTCTGGGTTCGGGTCGATCAGAGCGACCGGGACGTCTCGAGTGCCATGTCCGCCCAGGATCGGGTTGAAGTCGGTGGCCCCGGTCGGGATCAGCTGCTCCAGCCCCCTGCCGAGGCCGCGTCGCTTGGTCACGCCGCTACCGGTGCGGTCCGAGCGAGCAGCTCGTCAGCCAGAGCCCGGTAGGCCGCCGCGGCTCGCCCGGCGGGCTCGTAGAGGGTGATCGGCAGACCGTGGCTCGGAGCCTCGCTGAGACGGACGGAACGGGGGATCACGGTAGTGAAGGCTTGGTCGCCGAACCGGCGCCGGACCTCGCTCACCACCTGCGAGCTCAGGATGGTCCGGGGGTCGAACAGGGTCAACACGATTCCCGCCAGGGTCAGGGCGGGATTCAGAGACTGCCGCACCAACGCCTGGGTCTGGGTCAGCAAGGAGAGGCCCTCCAGCGCGTAGTACTCGCACTGGAGCGGGATCAGGAGCGAGTCGGCGGCCACCAGGCAGTTGACGGTCAGAAGCCCGAGCGACGGCGGGGTGTCGAGAAGTACGTAGTCGTAGTCCTCGAGGCCGTCGAGAGCGAGCTTGAGCCGGGACTCTCTGAGCGGGAGCTCGGCTAGCTCCAGTTCGGATCCTGCCAGAGATACGTTGGAGGGCACTAGGGTCAATCCGGGCACCTCACCGATCTTGACCGCGACCTCCAGCAGGGGCTGCCCCAGGACGATGACGTCGTAGATCGAATTGGAGAGATCGGCCGGCCTGACTCCCAGCCCAGAAGTGGCGTTGCCCTGCGGGTCGCAGTCCACCAGAAGCACTCGCAGCCCTCGCTCCGCCAGGGCGGCGCCGAGGCTCACTGCGGTCGTCGTCTTCCCGACCCCGCCCTTCTGGTTGCAAACGGTTATCACCCGAGGGCGAGACATGAGCGGCAGTATAGGAGCGCCGGGATGTTTCACGTGAAACACTTCTGGCTCTTCATGGGCGGGCGGTGACGGGACCGTCCGGGATCACCTCTCCCGCCCGGTAGGACCTCCGAATCAGGCCGTCCCGAACTTCCACCGCACCATCCCCCAAAACCCGCCACCCTCGTTCCCCCGTCAAGATGGCCGTCCGCTCAGCAATGCCGACGAGGCGGCAGCCAGCGGGCACTCGCCGGACCACCGCCGGCCGCAGGACCCGCATGAAGGTGGAGTCCCAGTGGACGCCGAAGACGTCCCCGGGACAGAGCCCGAGGCCGCCACTGAAGCGGAAGCGACCTCGGGCTGGCCCGGACCGCTGGGCGGCCCCGGCGATCATGGCCCCGGCGCTACAACCGCCGTAGACGGCTCCCCTGTCGAGCGCCTGCAGCACGGCTGACCAAAGAGGCGTGCCCTCCAGCGTTCGGGCGAGGTATTCGGGGTTCCCGCCTGAGAAGAAGACCAAGCTCGCTTTGCTGACCACCTTGGCGTGCGCTGGAAGCTCCGCGTCCTCGCGGGTGCGGACCGGCAACGCGCGGGCCAGCAAGCCCAGGGCCGCGTAGTGTTCCAGCCCCATCTCGTTCCAGCGCCCGAAGGCCGCGTCACCCTCCGGGGCGCTCGCGGTGGCCAGCACGACCACCGTGCCATCCCCACCCGCGCTGCTCAGAGCTTCAAGCTCGGCTTGCCCGACCCAGGGCTCGAACTCCCCGGAGCCCAAAAGCAGGCACCGGGGAGTTCGGCGGGACCCGCCCTGTCCCTCCCCCTCCATCTGGCGGAAGTCGGGCCCGGTCAGGCTCCTCTGGTGCTCGGGGCCTTCGCGATGGGCGCCGGGATGACCTTCGCGCTCGGTGCCGGGCCGATCTTCGCGCGCGGCGCGGGGGTGATCTTCTCCTGGAGCGCCTTGAGGACAGCCCCGGTGTTTCCGTTTCGGTCCCCGGCCTTCGTGCTGATCTCCAGGAACGGCTGGATCAGATCGAGCGGCAAGGGGAAGACCACCACCGTGTTCTGCTCGGTGCCGATCTCAGCGAGCGTTTGCAGATAGCGCAACTGCAAGGTGGCCGGCTCCGTGCCGATCACCTTCGCGGCCATCGTCAACTGCTCGGCCGCCAGGAACTCGCCCTCGGCACGGATGATCTTGGCCCGCTTCTCGCGTTCCGCCTCCGCCTGCATGGCCATCGCCCGCTGCATTGACTGCGGCAGGTCCACGTCCTTGACCTCGACCGCGGTGACCTTGACGCCCCAGGGTTCGGTCTGGTCGTCGATCACCGTCTGCAACTCGCCGTTCACCTTGTCCCGCTGACTCAGCAGTTCGTCGAGGGTGGACTGGCCCAAGATGGAGCGCAAGGTAGTCTGGGCGGCGGTGGAGATGCTGCCTCGGTAATCGTTGATTTTGACGTAGGCGTCGCGCGCATCAACCACCCGGAAAAAGACCACCGCGGTCACCCGCACCGTGACGTTGTCCTTGGTGATGATGTCCTGCGGCGGCACCTGGTGCACATTGATACGCAGATCGATCTTGAGCAGCCGGTCGATACCGAAGGGAATGATCATCCGCGGACCTGGTCCTTTGACGTCGATCAGCCGGCCGAGGCGGAAGACGACGCCGCGCTCGTACTCATTAATAACGCGGAATCCGGTGGAAAACGTGGTCAACAAAAGCACCACGACGATCACCAGGATCACCAAAGCTGCGCTACCCATTGCCTCGCCCTCCTTATTCCATACCGGCCCCGGCACCCACGCCGGGCTCGGCCACTTCTTCGCTGACGGGCGTCGGGCCGGGCAGCGGTTCCACAAGTAGCGTAAGGCCATCCTGGGCCATTACCTCGATCTGGGTGCCTACCTCGATCGGCGCACCGTGCCGCGAAGCGATGCGCCAGAGCTCTCCTTCGACTAAGGCGATCCCGTAGGGGTCGGCGCGATGACGCACCACCGCGGTCAGTCCCAGCAGTTCATGGGTGCTGGACGCGAAGGGCATGTGCCGCACCCGGAGGGCGCGCTGGCTCAGAGTGATCCAGATGCCACCCGCCACGACCGGTACGGTGATCAGTGCCACCAGGCTCACCCCGGTCTCGCCGGGAGAGCTCCTGAAGAGGACAAGGCCCCCGGCGATGGCCGCGCCAACTCCGACGAGGCTGACCAGGCCGTGGCTCTGCCCCGCGGTGTCCACCACCAGGAGCGCGGCGGCGGCGCCGACCAAGACCAGGCCCAGCCCGTCGACGGGCAGGTTAATTAGCCCCACGACAGCCAGCGCCCCAGCGACCATTCCCACCGCGCCAAATAGAAGTGTCCCGGGGTGGATGACCTCCAAACCCACGCCCAGCAGGGCTACCAGGAGCAGCACGAAGGCAACCGAGGGATTTTCCAACAGGCCGAGAAAGCCGGTGGCAGGAACCGCCCGGCTCGCCGGGCTGGCCGCGATGACTTGGAGCTGACTCCCGACGGAGCCGCTAGCGGCTACTAGAACCGCGCCCACAATCAGGCCTCGACGCATGGCACTTCGATCATACCCCGCGACTCGGAATTGAATCGGAGCTGAACTCCGGCACGGATAATAGGCTCGATGGAAGCCGTCTCGATCACAGGAGATTGAAGGTTCCGCAAGCTCCCAGCGTCCGGGTGTTGGCGGTCCCCGCCGACGCCAGGCAGCAGTGGGACAGTTACGTCAGCGAGCAAGAGACGGGCAACCTGCTGCAGTCGTGGGGTTGGGGGGAGCTGCGCCGGCGGTACGGGTGGCGAGTCTTCCGACTGGCCGCCGTGCGCGGACCCGAGGCGCAGTGGGTCGGGTCCATCCAGGTCCTGCAGCAAGGGATTGGGCCCGGCGGGCTGGGCTGGGGGTATTCCCCTCAGGGTCCGGTGCTGTCGTCACTGGGAGATGTCGAGGCATGTCGAGCACTGTTGCACGCCGCGGCCAGCAGGTTGCGGCACCAGCGCGCCTTCCAGCTCAAATGCGACCCTGAGTGGCCAGTCGACTCGCCCGAGGCCCGAGAGCTCAGGGCACGGTGTGGCCTCCGCCCGGCCCGATTCGATGTCCAGCACCGGCAGACCTGGCTGGTCGATCTGCGGGGCGGTGTCGAGGCCCTCTCAGCGCGAATCCCCTCGGCGACCAAGTACTGCATTCGCGTCTCCGAGCGCGAAGGGGTGGTGGTCACCGCCGAACGCGGCCCGGAGGCGGTTAGCACCTTCTATTCACTGCACATGGACACGGTGGGCCGCAAGCAGCTCCATTCCCGCCCGCTCTCCTACTACCAGGCGGCGGCCGAGGAGCTGGGGGCGACCATCTTCATCGCCTCCTACCAGGGCCAGCCCCTGGCCGGGGGATTGACGGTCGCTTTCGGCAGACGGCTGGTGCACCTGTTCGGAGGCACCAGCACCGCGGCCCCGCGGGCCCACGCCAGCTATGCGATGCAGTGGGCGATGATGAAGTGGGGGATCGAGCAGGGGTGCGCGATCTACGACATGTGGGGCGTTCCCCGAAGGTTCAACCGCGCTGACCCGGCCCACGGATACGCGAAGTTCAAGACCAAATGGAGCGGCCAGCTCGGCAGCTACAGTGGCCTAATGATCGCGCCGATTTTGGGTCCGCTGGACCCCGTGGTGCACGGGCTGGAAGCCCTCCTGCTCCGGCGGCGCCCGCTACTCCGCTAGCCGTGGGCCTCGAGAGCTCCCCTGGCTGGCCGGGGGCGGATTCCGGGGGGGTGCCCAGCGCCCACGGGCGCCCACCTAGAATCGGAGCATGCTCTATCTGGGCCGACCGCGCACCAACCGCTGGGTGACCACGGTCTACGCGCCCCCGCGCGAGGTGTTCGCGGCCGCGGAGCAGGTGATGGCGCTGCCTCCATTCAGCTTCCGGGTCATCGACGACCACACGGCGGAGGTGGCCCAGGTGTTGGCCAACGGGTTTTTCGGCCAGTGGAGCAAGGTCAAGCACCCCAAGACCAAAGTGAGGATCGAGTGTCATCCCACTGCCCGGGGGACTGAGCTGACCATGATCGCGCAGGGGCAGCGCAGCGCCACCATCCGGGCCGTCAATCTGCTCCGGATCCTAACTCGGGGCGAGCGTGACACCTTCACCGTCTACCGGCTGAGGGCGATTCCCCCAGGACCGTGCTCGGTGGTCCAGAGTTGGGCCGGCACCGGATATCCACTGTTCTTGGGTCCCGACTACGGGGCCAAGCGGAGCCTACCGGTGCTCCCGGCCACTCCGCTGGTGGCGCTCGAGCAGGTTGGCCGCTGGGTCAGAGTCCGGGGCGGGACCGGCGATGACATCCAAGATGGGTGGATCGAGGCGGATCAGCTGGTCCCGGAGTTCCTCCCGGCCCGAACCGGCGCCGCTTAGCCTCTCAGCCCCGGGTGGCCCGGGAATCGGCGTGGTGCGAGAGATCGTGCCAGGCACCCGAAAAGAGGAGGGAGTTGGCGGCCTCCGGCCCCTCGCTGCCCGCCGGGTAGAACGTGATCCGCGGCATCTGCTCCAGGACCGGCTCCAGGGCCGCCCAGGCCGCCTCAGTCTCGTCCTGGCGGATGAACAGAGTGTGGTCTCCCAAGAGCGCGTCGTGCAGCAGCCGCTCGTAGGCCTCAGCCGGCTGAGTTTTGAAGGACTGGCCGTACGAGAAGTCCATACGCACCGGCTGCTCGACCACCGTGGCCCCGGGCTGCTTCGCCATGAAGGACAAGGAGATTCCCTCTTCGGGCTGAATGCGGATGGTCAGTCGGTTGGGGGTTAGGTGCTCGATTCCGGTCCCGGCAAACAGGTGGAGAGGTACGTCTCGGCAGAAAAGCATGACCTCGGTCCGTCGAGTGGAGAGCGCCTTGCCGCACCGGAGGTAGAAAGGAACCCCGGCCCACTCCCAGGTGTCCACGGCCAGCCGCATCGCGACGTAGGTCTCGGTGGTCGAGTCGGAGGAGACACCCTCGCCCTCGCGGTAGCCGGGCATCATGGCCCCGTTGACCGAGCCTCTGGTGTACTGCCCTCGGACCACCTCGCTGGGGTCCACCGGGCGGATCGACTTGAGAACCTTCACCTTCTCGTCGCGCAGGGCCTCGGGATCGAACGAGCTGGGTGGCGACATGCAGGTGAGGGCGAGCAGCTGGAGCAGGTGGTTCTGGAAGATGTCTCGGATCGCTCCGGTTTCCTCGTAGAGATGGCCCCGGCTTTCGATGCCGATATCCTCGGCCACAGTTAGCTGCACTTGGTCCACCACGTCTCGGTTCCAGATTCGCTCGACGAGAGTGTTGCCGAAGCGAAAAACCAGGAGGTTCTGAACCGTCTCCTTGCCAAGATAGTGGTCGATCCGGAAGATGCGGTCCTCGGGGACCGTCTTGTGGAGGGCGATGTTGAGGGCCACCGCAGACTGGAGATCGTGCCCGAAGGGCTTTTCGATAATCACCGATGACCCCCTGGCCAGTCCGGCACCCTTCAACTCGTCGAGGATGGTGACGACGGCGGACGGTGGGACGGCCAGGTAGACCAGCCGCCGCGGCAGCTTCAACGCCTTGGCGAGCTTGTCGCCGGTTCCCACCTGGTCATGGGTGGTGGTCAGATAGCGAAGCCGCTTGGCGAACTCCGCGAACCCGTCCCGCTGAAAGCCGGTCCGGGAGAACTGCTGGACCGCCTCGCGGGCTATCTCCTGAAATCCATGATCGCCAAGCTCTTTGGTCGCGGTCCCCAGGATTTCGCACTTGCGCGGCAGTAGGCCTTGCAGACTGAGTTCGTAAAGGGCCGGGATCAGCTTGCGCTGGGCCAAGTCGCCGGTGGCGCCAAAGATCAGAAGATCTTGAGCGGGGGGCACGCGGAGGTGACTTTGGGCCACGCATCGAGTCTACGGGTGCGAGCGTAGGAGGGTTCAGCTGATCACTACGACCGCTCCTATACTCGGGGCGTGGCCAGCGGCCGAGCAAAGTCGGATTCAGAAGTGGAGCGGGATGAACTGGCCGACCCCCAGGACGTCCGCCAGCTGGTGGCTGGCTTCCCGCGCCTATCCCAAGACAGGCTGGCGGGGCTCCTCGGCGGTCCCCCGGCATCCGACTCGCGGGTGGACCCCGCCCAGCAGCTGGTGGAGGGAACTCTCTGGGTTGTTCTCGAGGCGGCGGAAGCCCACCGGTCGGCGACGCTCCCCCTGGAGGACCTCTTTCAGGAGGGGAGCACCGCCTTGGTCACTGTGGTCCACGGCCTCGACCCGACCAATCCGCTCTCTCCTGACCAGTTCCTAGGCCGGGTGCGTCAGGCTGTGGGCCAAGTGATGAACGCGCTGGTGGCCGAGGAGGAGGCCGCACGCGTGGAGGACCTGCGCTGGGCCGCCGACGCCGAGCGCCTCTTCGCGGCGGAGGCGGAGCTGCGGCTCGACTCCGACACGGCACCCACGGACCTTCTGCTAGCGGCCCATCTGAGCTGGCCGGTGGCCAGGGTGGCGCAGCTCCGGGTCGCGGTGGAAGAGGCTCGCTCGCAGCACGACGTTGAGCTGATGGACATCCTGGGGGAGATCGAGGGCTCATGAACGAAGGAATCAAGAACGTCCCGCTCGACAAAGTCCCGCTCGACGCGGCCCATCGGGCGCTGGGGGGACAGATGGTGCCGTTTGCCGGCTACTCGATGCCGCTCCACTACGGTTCCATCCGCGGTGAGCACCTGGCGGTACGAGAGCGAGCCGGCCTGTTCGACGTCTCGCACATGGGCGAGGTGAACGTCACCGGTCCGGGGGCCCTCGCCTTCCTGGAGCGACTGGTCACCAACGATGTCTCCAAGCTCAGCCCGGGGCGGGCTCTCTACACCGTGATGTGCCATCCGGACGGCGGCATCGTCGACGACCTTCTGGTGTATCGCGACCAGGAGGGCTACATGTGCGTCGTCAACGCTGGCCGCCGCGACGTCGACCTGGAGTGGATGAGTCAGTGCCTGTCAGGGCATGATGCTCAGGTCACCGACGTCTCCGCCGAGACCGCCCTGCTCGCCGTCCAGGGCCCTCGGGCCAAGGCGATCGTGCAGTCCCTCAGCTCCGTGGCGGACCTGGACGCAATCCGTTACTACCACCACCACTTCGGCGAGGTGGCTGGGGTGCCGGTCCGAATCTCCCGCACCGGGTACACCGGCGAGGATGGGTTCGAACTCTATGCGAGCGCTGCCGACGCCGAGCGGCTGTGGTCAGCGATCCTGGAGGCCGGAAGCCCCCACGGGCTGATCCCAGCCGGGCTGGGGGCCCGCGACACGCTGCGCCTAGAAGCTGGCTTCCGGCTTTACGGTCAAGACATCGACGAGGCCAGCGACCCCCTCAGCGCCGGACTGGGGTGGGTGGTAAAGCCGGCCAAGGGGCCTTTCATCGGCAGCGAGGCGCTGGCCGCCATCGCGGCCGCCCCGCCCCGCGCCTTCATCGGGATGAAGCTTGGCCCCCGGGAGATCCCCCGCCACGGCCACCCGATCTACCGAGGCTCGCGACAGGTCGGCGCGGTGACCAGCGGCTCCTTCGGCTTCACGGTTGGCGCCGGTTTGGCGATGGGCTATGTGGAGCCCCAGTGTGCCACGCCCGGAACGGAGCTCCGGATCCAACTCCGCGCGGACCCGCTGCAGGAGGCGGCGGCGCCGGTCCTGGCGCTACCTTTCTACAAACGCCCCGAGAGCTGACGCGGCGGGCTGGACCGAACGGGAGGATAGCTGGTGCCCGACTTGAGCGCATATCGCTTTACCAAGACTCACGAGTGGGTCCGAGATGAAGGAGCCGGAGAGGTCGTGGTGGGCATCACCGACCACGCCCAGTCTCAACTCGGAGATGTGATCTTCCTGGAACTGCCCAAGGTGGGAGCCAGTCTGAGCGCTGGCGCCCGCTTCGGCGCCGTCGAGTCGGTGAAGGCGGCCAGCGACCTTAACTCACCGGTGAGTGGGGAAGTGGTCGCGGTCAACAGTCAGGTCAGTGCGTCCCCCGAACTGGTCAATAAGGACCCTCACGGCCAGGGCTGGCTGATCCGAGTTCGCGTCGAGGGAGATCTTCCCGGTGATCTCCTCGATTCCGCCGCGTACGATTCGTTCGCGCAGGCGGATTCGCACTAGCGGTCGGATTTCTCAGCGGGGGCGTCAGCTTTTCCTATGGCCTATCTTCCAAATTCGGACTCAGATCGGGCGGAGATGCTCTTCGCCCTGGGGATGGACTCTGTCGGCGAGCTGTTTCGGGACGTGCCGGTGGGGTTACGTGACCCCGACCTGAAGCTCCCCCCGCCGCTCTCCGAGCTCGACCTGATTGGGGAGATGAGCCGCCTCGCGGGTCGCAACCGGCCCCTGTCGCAGTGGGACTGCTTCCTCGGGGCGGGGGTCTATTCGCGCTTCATCCCGGCCATCGTCCGGGCCACGATCGGCCGCCCGGAGTTCTACACCGCCTACACGCCGTACCAGGCCGAGGCCAGCCAGGGCTACCTGCAGTCGATATTCGAATTCCAGTCCATGGTGACTGAGCTCTTCGACCTCGACGTTGCCAACGCCTCGATGTACGACGTGGCTACCGCGACGGCCGAGGGTGCGCTGCTGGCGACCATGCACACCGGCCGGCCGCGGGTTCTGGCCGCCTCCACGCTCCACCCGGAGGTGCTGGCCGTGCTCAAGACCTACATCTCAGGCCGCGGCGCCGAGCTCGTTCATCTGCCTCACCGCGAAGGGGTCACCGATCTGGAGGGCGCGCGGAGCGCTTTGGCCGACGGAGAGCCAGCGGTTGTGGTCGTGCCCCAGCCAAACTTCCTGGGGTTGCTGGAGCCGGTCGGCGAGCTGGTTGAGCTGGCTCACGGCGCGGGGGCGCTGGCGCTGGTCGTCGCCGACCCCATCGCGGCGGCGGTGGTCGCGCCTCCCGGGGAGCTCGGAGCTGACCTGGCCGCCGCGGACGGTCAGCAACTGGGGATCCCGCCTCAGCTCGGAGGTCCCACGCTGGGGCTCCTCGCCTGCCGGGACGAGCTGGTCCGCCGCATTCCCGGCCGGCTGGTGGGGATGACCAACGATTCCCGGGGTGGGCGCGCCTACTGCCTCACGCTTCAGACTCGCGAGCAGCACATCCGCCGGGAGCGGGCGACCTCCAACATCTGCACCAATCACGCCCTGATGGCGCTGGCCGCCACGGCCTACCTGGCGAAGATGGGGGAGGCGGGCCTGCGCGGGGTGGCGGACATCTCCTACCGGCGGGCCCACCATCTCGCCGGCCGCCTCTGCCAGATCCCCGGGTTCAGCCTGAAGTTCCCGCAGCGCGACTTCCTTTGGGAATTCGTCCTGGAGACCCCGGTGGAGGCGGAGCCGCTCGCGCGCGAACTGGCCGGCGAGGGGATCCTGGCCGGCTATCCTCTGGGCGGCACCGATCCAGAGCTGGCCCGCTGCCTCTTGGTCTGCGCCACCGAGATGACCTCCCCCGCCGCCATGGACCGGCTGGCCACCAGGCTCAGCCGGGTCTCCGCCAGCCCAGTTCCGGTGGGTGCCCGCGCATGAGCGCTGCTCCCGAGCCCGCCTGGGCTGGTCCGGAGCCGCTCCTCTTCGAGCTGGCGGGCCGGGACAGCCCGGGGCCGATGCTCCCCGCCGCCGGTGTGGACGGCCCCGGGCTGGCGGAGTCCCTGCCAGCCGTCTGGCGGCGCCGGCGTCCGGCGGAGATTCCCGCTTTGAACGAGCCCGACCTGGCGCGGCACTTCGGTCGCCTCGGGCGTCGCAACCACAACCTCCACCAGGGCGCCTACCCGCTCGGGTCCTGCACCATGAAGTACAACCCCGCCGTCAACGAACAGGCGGCCGCGTTGGATGGACTGGCGGACATCCACCCGCTCCAGCCGGTCGAGTCCATTCAGGGCGCCCTGGAGCTGATGTGGGAGCTGGAGCGGATGCTCTGTCACATCACCGGGATGCAGGCTGTGTCCCTCCAGCCCGCTGCCGGAGCCCACGGGGAATGGACGGGGCTGCGCATGATCCAGGCGTACCACCTTCGCAACGAGGACCACGCGCGCACCGAGGTGATCATCCCCGACACCGCGCATGGGACCAACCCCGCCAGCGCTGCCCAATGTGGGCTGACGGTGGTGACGGTGCGCAGCGCCCCTGACGGGACGGTCGACCTGGAGGATTTCACGTCCAAATTGGGACCCAACGTCGCTGCCGTGATGCTCACGAATCCCAACACCCTGGGGATCTTTGAACGCAACATCGAGGCCATGGCGCGCCTCGCTCACGAGGCTGGAGCGCTGCTCCATTACGACGGCGCCAACCTCAATGCGCTGGTGGGCGTGGCCCGACCGGGAGATATGGGCTTCGATGTGGTGCATCTCAACCTGCACAAAACCTTCTCCACCCCGCACGGGGGCGGTGGCCCCGGGGCCGGTCCGGTGGGAGTGTCAACCCAGCTACAAGATTTCCTTCCGGTGCCCCGAATCGTGCGCACTGAGAGTGGCTTCGAATGGGACTACCAGTGGCCCCACAGCATCGGCAAGGTGCGTTCCTTCTACGGCAACTTTGGCATGTTGGTGCGGGCCTATGCCTACCTCCGCGCCTATGGCGACGGGATTGCGCAGGTCGCTCGCGACGCAGTGCTTGGCGCTCGTTATTTGCGCCATAAGTTGGAGCCGTGGTTGCCGGTCGCCATCGAAACCGACTCATTCCACGAGTTTGTGGCTACCCCCAAGCGATCCAAGCCCCCCTACTCGGAGCTGCGGGCGCTGGACATCGCCAAGCGGATGATCGATTACGGCGTGTATCCGCCCACCGTGTATTTCCCGATGACCGTGCCCGAGGCGATGATGTTCGAACCGACCGAGACCGAGTCGAAGCGCTCGCTCGACGAGTTGGCGGCTGTCGTCCAAGCGATCATGGAAGAGGGAGGCCGGGACCCGGGGATCCTGCGCACTGCACCTCACCAAGCGCCGGTGGGCCGGGTCGACGAGGTCACCGCCGCTCGCCATCCGGTGCTGCGCTGGCGACCGGACCCGAAGTCCGAGTGAGCCGGGAGGACGAGGAGCGGCAGCAGCTGCTGGGCTTGATGCTGACCCGGGCGTTTCGAGTCGGCGACTTCCTCCTCACCAGTGGCCGGCGCAGCCCCTACTACTTCGACGGCCGGCTGGTCACACTCGACCCCCAGGGAGCGTTGCTGGTGGGCCGGGCCATGCTGAGGTTTGCCCGGGAGGACGGGGTGACCAAGATCGGGGGACCGACGCTGGGCGCCGACCCGATGGTGACCGCGGTGGCGCTCTGCAGTGCCCTGGACGAAGGCCCGGACATCTCCGCGTTCATCGTCCGCCAGGAGACCAAGGAGCATGGCGCGGGCGGGTGGTGCGCGGGGGCAGCCCCGGAGCCGGGGGAAGCCGTGGCGCTGGTGGACGACGCCCTGACCTCGGGCGGGTCGCTGCTGCAAGCGGCCGAAAAGGTGGCGGCTTCGGGGGCCCGGATCGTGGCGCTGTACACCCTCCTGGATCGCCAGGAGGGCGGTCGGGAGCGGCTGGAAGCGGCCGGCTACCGGACCCGCTCGGTGTTCGTGCGCAGCGACCTGCTGACCGCGGACGGGCAGGCGCTGCCAGCTCCGGGGTGAGGCACCAGGCTTGTCCAGTTCCGGCCCCTCCCCGCTCAGCCCTCTCCGCCGCCGGCGGGCGGCTCTGAGCGTGGCGCTGACCGCACTCGTGCTCCTCGCCGGCTGCAGCTCCAGTCCCAGCGCCAGCCAGGCGGTGGCGGCCCTTGGGAGCGGCCTGCCCGTCAGTCAGCACGCTCAGCCTCTGGATAGCGCCATGGTGACCAGCAGTCCCGACGGGGGCTTCTACGTCGACCCCACTTACCTCCACTTCTACTACCTGCGCCAGGTCCAGCTCAGCGATGTTGTGCCGCTACTCTCGGGCGCGGAGGCCCATGACGCCCAATCCCTCGCCGGGCTGGGGCCGCTCCTGGAGGTGGTGGTCACCGTCACCAATCCAGGAGCATCCACCACGGCGGTGGACCTGACCCAGACCGTGCTGGAGTCAAGGGTGACCTCGAAGCTCGACCCCCGCGGCCTGCACACCTCGGTGCAGAAGAGCTACTACCAGCCGATTCGCCCCATCGTGGTCATCTCCAGCAATCGCCTGGATGTGTGCTCCGCGGACGTGAACCCCGGGGCCAAGGTCTGGATGGTGGCGATCTTTCCTCCCGTCAACACCTCGATAAAGATCGCCCTCGTGGACTCGGAGTTTGTGAAGCCGAAAGTTCACGGGTTCTACCTGCCAGTCGCCAAGGGAGCCATCCCCGCCCGGATGCCCGCCACCCTCTACACCCAGGATGTCGACCACTGCATCCAGATCCTGAACGAGAGCTGAGCGCGGACCGGCTGCGGCTGGTGTCGTCCCTGCGCGACAGGGGGGTCAGCTCCGCTGCCCTTGAAGCCTTGGGCAGCGTTCCCCGGGAAACGTTCCTCCCCCCGGACCAGCGCGGCCAAGCCTACGAGGACCGGCCGCTGGCGATCGGGTGCGGGCAGACCTGCTCCCAACCCTGGATCGTCGCGGTGGTGGTGCAGGCACTCGACCTTCGCCCGGGCGCCTGCGTGTTGGAGGTCGGCGCTGGCAGCGGTTACCTGGCGGCGATCTTGCGGGCGGCCGGAGCGGAGCGGGTGGTCGCCATCGAGCTCCGTCCCGATCTGGCCGGTCAGGCCCGCCGCAACCTCAACCGGGCCGGGGTCTCGGGCGTGGTGGTCCTCGTCGGTGATGGCCGACATGGCGCTCCGAACCTCGCCCCCTTCGACGCCGTGGTCATCTCCGCCGCGACCACCACCATTCCACCCGAGCTGCTGAGCCAGGTCGCGCCCACCGGGAAGCTGATCTGTCCCTTGATCGGCCCGCAGGATGAGCGGCTCTGGTGCCTCCAACGCGAGGGCGAAGGCTGGAGCCATCAGGATTTGGGCGAGTGCCGCTTCGTCCCGCTACTTGGAGCTGGCGATGAGTCGTCAGCCAAGGCCACCGGTGCCCCCGAGCCGCCGAGCCCGTGACTCCGTATCCTCGGAGTCGGGCCCCTGAGCCGGGGCCTCGAGAGTGGTCCGCCGGCCGGACCCAGCACCTCACTACCGGGAGCAACCCATGAGCGATACCGAGGGACCGGGCGGTCTACTCGAGGTCTCCCCGCCGCCGGGAGGCCCCTGGGCCTGGCCGATGCGGGGACAACTGGTCGAGATGGTCCTCCACAGCCGCCTGCTCCAGGGCAACCCCCTGGGTGACCCGGCCGACCGCCCGCTTTGGGTGTACCTGCCCCCCGGTTATGCGGACCAACCCGAGCGGCGGCTGCCGGTCATCTACTTGCTCCAGGGGCTATCGGGACAGCTCGACATGTGGAAGTCCCGAAGTGGGTTCCGGCGCACCGCGATTGAGCTCTTCGACGAGCTCTTCAGCGATCCCGCTACCCCGCCCTGCCTGTTGGTGTTCGCCGACTGCTGGACCAGTCTCGGCGGTAGCCAGTACCTCGACTCGCCCGGGACCGGCCGGTACCACAGCTACCTCTGCGACGAGGTGGTGCCGGCGGTGGACGCCAACTTCCGGACTCTCGCCCACCGCGACCACCGCGCCGTCGCCGGCAAGTCGAGTGGCGGCTATGGGGCGCTGGTCAGCGCGCTGCTCCGTCCGGACCTTTTCGGGGCCCTGGCCAGCCATGCCGGCGACGCCCTTTTCGAATACTGCTACCTGCCGGAATTCCCGGAGGCGGTGCGTCAGCTGCGCGACCACTACCAGAGCTCCTACGCCAACTTCTGGGCTGATTTCCGCACCCGCCCCGCGAGCTCCCAGCCCCAGGACATGGTGCTGGTCAACCTCTGGTGCATGGCGGCCTGCTACTCGGCGGCTCCGGACGGCACTCCCGAGTTGCCCTTCGACGTGGTCACGGGGATCATCCGCCCCGCGGTTTGGCAGCGCTGGCTCAATCGGGACCCGGTTCGGCTGATCGCCGCCCGCCCCGAGGCCGCCCGCTCCCTGCGAGCCGTCTACCTGGAAGGCGGCCGCCGGGACGAGTGGCATCTCGAGGTGTCGGCAGCGGCGGTGGCGGCAACGATGCAAGGGCACGGCGTCGCCAATGTCCGGCTGGAGCTGTTCGACGGCGGCCACATGGCCATCGAGTATCGCTATCCGATCTCGACCCGCTACTTGGCGGAGGCGATCTCGCCCTAGCCCGCTCGGGCCTCCGTCAGCGGCGGTCGGGTGAGCTGTCGTAGGAGTGGAAGCCGCGGCCCGTCTTGCGGCCCAGCTGGCCCGCCTCCACCAACCGCTCCAAGAGGGGATTGGGCGCGTACCGAGGCTCGTGCAGGCCCTCATACATCACCCGGCAGATCCCCAGGAGCACATCAAGGCCGATGAAATCGGCCAGCTCCAGCGGCCCCATGGGATGGCGGAACCCCAGCTTGGCCACCTCGTCAATGCCGGTCGCGGTGCCGACCCCCTCCTGGAGGGCGGAGATGGCCTCGTTGATAAACGGGATGAGGATCCGGTTGCCGATGAACCCTGGGGTGTCGGCCGAACTCACCGGAGTCTTGCCCAGCTGGCGGGCCAGTGCCTCGATGCTGGCGAAGGTGTCAGCCGAGGTGAGCACGCCTCGGATCAGCTCGACCAACTTCATCACCGGGACCGGGCTGTAGAAGTGCATCCCCATGAACCGGTCGGGGCGCGAGGTCGCGGCGGCGAGCCGGGTGATCGGAATGGAGGATGTGTTGCTGGTGAAGAGGGTCGCTTCCGGGCAGATCCGGTCCAGATCCCGCCAGAGCCCCAGTTTGGCCGCCAGCTCCTCGGTGATCGCCTCGACGCCCACATCGGCTCGCGAAGCAGCTCCCAGCTCCTCCGCCACGACCAGTCGCTCCCGCGCCGAGTCGGATCCCCCAGCTGGCAGACGCCCCGCCTCCTCGGCCCGCCGCAGCCGTTTCCTGATCTGGGCGCTGGCGGCGGCGGCCGCCTTGGGCCGGGCGTCGAAGAGCTGAACCTCCAGCCCGCTCTGGACCGCCGTCTGAGCGATTCCGGACCCCATCAGGCCAGCACCGGCCACGAACAGTTTCGGAAGTGCCGGGAGGGTCATCCGGGAGTCTCCCCCCCACCCGCGCTGGGCTGGGGCGTGCCGCCCGGCGTGCCCGGGTCTCCGAGGGGCCGAGGTCCGCGGCGGCGATGGC
>OCZT010001368.1_pt1 | contig 25210 bp, 19 predicted proteins | sample 1539031 | NCBI WGS metagenome assembly OCZT01 (sample SAMEA3539308, study PRJEB22396) | soil metagenome | biome: tundra; feature: field; material: soil | place: USA | collected 2010-05 | depth 0.15 m | reverse complement strand
GAAAAAACAGAATAAGAGCCGCAACCCCTTCCAAGGCTGCGGCTCTTTGCGGCTGTGTTGCAGCCGAATTACATTTCCTTGACGCCTTCTACGAAGGCTTTGAGTTTGCGCGAGCGCGAGGGGTGGCGGAGCTTGCGCAGGGCCTTGGCTTCGATTTGGCGGATGCGCTCGCGGGTTACCTGGAAGCTCTGGCCTACCTCTTCCAGCGTGTGCTCGGAGCCGTCTTCGAGGCCGAAGCGCATCTTGATGACGCGCTCCTCGCGCGGGGTGAGGGTGCGCAGGACCTGCGAGGTGTACTCCTTGAGGTTGACGCTGATGACCGCTTCAGAGGGCGAGACGGCCTGACGGTCTTCGATGAAGTCGCCGAGGTGGGAGTCTTCCTCTTCGCCGATGGGGGTTTCGAGCGAGATAGGCTCCTGCGCGATCTTGAGCACCTTGCGGACTTTCGCGACGGGAATGTCCATGCGCTTGGCGATCTCTTCGCTGCTAGGCTCACGTCCGAGTTCCTGAACCAATTGACGCGAAGTGCGGATGAGCTTGTTGATGGTCTCGATCATGTGCACCGGGATGCGGATGGTGCGGGCCTGATCGGCGATGGCGCGGGTGATGGCCTGGCGAATCCACCAGGTGGCGTAGGTGGAGAACTTGTAGCCGCGGCGATATTCGAATTTGTCGACGGCCTTCATCAGGCCGATGTTGCCCTCCTGAATGAGGTCGAGGAACTGGAGGCCGCGGTTGGTGTACTTTTTGGCGATGGAGACCACCAGACGCAGATTGGCTTCGATCAGCTCTCTCTTGGCCTGGTCGGCGTCCATGTCGCCCTGGATCATCTCGCGCTGAGTGCGCTTCAACTCGATGATGAGGACGCCCGCATCGACCTCGATTTTTTCCAGGTCAGCCTTGCAATTTTTCTGCTGACGCCGGTACTCCTTTTTGAGCTCGTCACTGCGGCTGGATTCGTGCTTCTGTTCAAGAGAACGTATTTGCCGCTCCAGGGTGCGCATGGTGTCCACGGTCTTGTTGACCTTGTCGAGCAGGCGCTTGCGCTCCATGGGGGTGTACTTGAACTCGCGGACGATGCGCGAAACCAGCACCTTTTCGCGCGCGATCGTCCAGCGGGCATGGCGCGCGGCTGAGGCTTTGGCCTTGGCGGAGGCGGCTTGCTTCTCCTCCAACGTGGTAATTTTCTTCTGGTGCTTGGCCAGCGCGTCGATGCGGGCTACGGTGGCTTTGACGCGCGCCAGCACGATCTCTTCGGTGAGCTCCTCGTCGTCGAAGATCACCACCTCTTTGATGTTGCGCACGCCGCGCTTGAGGTCCTCACCCAGCGCCATGACTTCGCGAATCACGATGGGCGAACGGGAGATGGCCTTGAGCACGCGCATCTGGCCGCGTTCGATGCGCTTGGCGATCTCCACCTCGCCCTCGCGCGTCAGCAGCGGCACGGTGCCCATCTCGCGCAGGTACATGCGCACCGGGTCATTGGTCTTTTCCAGCGTCCCCGGCGTCAGGTCCAGTTCGACGTCGTCGCCCTCTCCATGCTCGAATTCCTTGTCGCCGTGGAACTTGGGGCCGTCCAGCAGGTCGATGCCCTGGGTGCCGATGGTGGTGATCAGGTCGTCCAGATCCGCGGGCGAAGTGGCCATCTCCTCGGGCAGCATCTCGTTCACGTCGCCGTAGGTCAGATAGCCCTTTTCCTTGCCGACTTCGATAATGGTGTCGACATCGTGCTCGTGTTCGGGCGCGGGATTATGTTCGTGGTCGAATTTGTCGTCGCTTGCCAAAATATTCCAACTCTCTACGGCATTCCCAGGGATACTGGGCTCTGCTCAATTTCGTAAAAGGTCGCCGCTCACTCCACCCCAGCGACGAAGACCTGTCGCCGGGGAACCCGTTCCTGTTGGTCGCGTCGACTTAGCTGTGTTGCCCCAGGGTATTGTTTCCCTGGCAATGCTACGCGCAATGCAGGTTCAGCACCGTTTTGCGCGCCGGTGCGCGGGTTCCGATCCAGTATGGTCCAGGGCGCGCAGGGAAGGACATCCTGATTAAAATCCCAAACAATCAGCGCGTATGGACATGAACCTGCGGTCACCCGCATAAAAGATGCGGATTCAAGGGTTTGCTCGGAACAGGATGACAAGCGCTTCAGGTTTCACCTGGGTCGCCCGCGAGCCGCGGCTCATGGTTGGGGCAAAGGGGCGCGCATCTGCACAGAGATCAATAGATTACCACGCCTTGCCTGCTCATTCCAAGGCAAAATCGGGGCAACGTCGAGGAGCTTTTTCAGTCAACCCGGCAGCCGGGATGAGCAATTATGCTCATCCCCCGCTCCAGCTTCTCTCTAATTTGACGCGGTAAGGCATCCATTTGATGCAGGATTTAAGGCGTTGCGCGAGGACGGAAAGCAGTTATTGCGCGGGATTGTGCAACTGGCGGAGCGCGCGGTCCAGATCGAGCTTCTGCTGGGTCAACAGGGCCAGCTCGGCATGGTCGCCGCGGCGCTCAGCCTCGGCGATCAGCGTGCGCATGTCGCGCTGGCGGCGCACAATGGCCCGCTCGTGAATCTCCTGAATCGCGCTATGCACCTCGCTCTCCTCGGGCGGTTTGGTTTCGGCCAGCAGCGTTTCGGCCAGCAAGGCTCGCTGCGCCTCGTCCTCAACCACGTCCATGGGGTCACGGGCCTCACGGCCGGCGAGCGCCTGCAGGGCAGAGAAGGCTCCAAGATGTTCAAACCAAGTGGGTTGCTGGGCAAGAGCCTCGGCTGCCAGCTTCCTCGATCGCGCGAAGTCAGGATCGTTAATGGCCAGTGCCCGCAGGAGCACTCTCTCGACTTCGGTGAGTGATATGGCCTTCGCGTCGATGTGGTCGCGGCGACGGAGCGCGGCCTGGCGCAATTCCTCACGCATGATCGCCGAGTCGATGCCCAGCTTTTGCGCGGCGTCGGCGGCAAACTGGTCGCGGGCGAGCTTCTCCGGCATGCGGCGAATGTGGGGCAGCAGGAAGTTCATGGCCTTCCCCTTCTGCTCCGGGCTGGCGCCGGGAAACGCAGTCCGCGCCCGCTCGATCAGGTAATCGGCCTGCCGCTGTGCGCCGCGGATCGCCGCGGTGTAGGCTTCCACGCCCCGCTCACGGATATAGCGGTCGGGGTCCAGCCCACCGTCGAGGGTGACGATCTTGATGGTGAACCCCTCCTCGGTGAGCAGGGCGATGGACTTTTCGGCGGCGTTTGAGCCGGCGGCGTCGGGATCGAAGTTGACCACCACCTGCGAGGTGTGGCGCTTGAGAATCGCCACCTGCTGCTCGGTAAAGGCAGTGCCGCTGGTGGCGATCACGTTCTGTATTCCGCGCAGGAAGACCGAGATGCAGTCCATTTGGCCTTCGACGAGGAGGGCAAACTCCATCTGGCGAATGGCAGTGCGGGCCTTGTCCAGGTTGAAGAGGACGAGACTCTTGGAATAGAGCGGCGTCTCCGGCGAGTTGATGTATTTTGCGCCCGCTTTGTCGCCCGTCTCCAGCGTGCGCGCCGTGAAGGCGATTACGCGGCCGCTCTCGTTGGCAATCGGAAACATCACACGTTTGCGGAAGCGGTCGTAGATGGGGCCCAGGCCACCATCGCCCTGTTCCTTGGCGCTGAAAAGACCGGAGGCGCGGAGGGTTTCGTTGTCGGCCATGCCGCCGAGCCGGTCGCGCAGGGCGTTGAAGCTATCGGGCGCGTAACCGATGCGAAAGGTCTTGATGCCATCCGGAGTCAGCCCGCGGCCGGCAAGATACTCGCGAGCCAGAGCGCCTTCGGGTCCGCGCAACTGCTCTTCGAACCAAAGAGTCGCCGTCTCGTGCAGCTCCAGCAACTTAGCCCTCTGCCGTGCTCCGGCAGCCTCTTCCGGGGAGGAGAACTCGCGCTTGGGCAGCGGAATGCCGCACTTGCCCGCGACGATGCGGACCGCCTCGGGGAAGCCCACGTTCTCGATCTTGCCCACAAAGGAAAAAACGTCGCCTGAAGCCTGGCAGCCGAAGCAGTGGTAGAACTGGCGCACCGCGTGGACGGAAAACGACGGCGTTTTCTCCTTGTGGAAGGGGCAGAGGCCCTGGTAATTCTGCGCGCCGGATTTGCGCAGGCGGATGTAGCCCTCGATCACCTTGACGATGTCGGCCTGCTGCTTGACGGTTTGGGCGAAGTCGGACATGGGGCTGTATTAAGGATAAGGCTTCAGCTTCCGCCAGCACATTCAGAAAACACGCCCTAATTCCCCTCCGTGACAAGCAAGGCGGCAGCCGAGTAGAATTTCACGCAAACGATGTATTTGGAAGTCAGATGGGGTAAGCTGACTGGCTGGATCGCGGGGAGGGCACTTGTGCTGCCCTCACTAGCCTGCCATTGTCCTCGTTTTGCTGAAATAGGGAGAATCACATGAGAATGATTACAGTAATTTTGGCAGTGGTCCTGGCTGGCTCAACTGCGATGGCGCAACAGAGTGTGCCGCCTCCGCCTCAACCGGCCCTGGACAAGCCCGCCGTCAGCGGGCCGTCGCTGGAAGTGACTCTAAAATTTATTCAGGACAAGCTCAACACGATCGGCACGGTAAACTTTGCCGGCTACGTCCATGACTCGGCCAACAACACCGATGGGGTGCAGAAATTCTCTGCCACCATCAGCAACGCAGCCGCCAATGCGGGCGCGTGTACCCTCAGCTACCATCGTCTTGTCCTCAATAACGGCAGCAGGGAACACGACGAGAATATGTTCATCAATCTGCGCGACGTGCAGAGCATCGCGGTGCTGCCCGATGAGCAGGATTGGCAGATGTACCTGGTGCGCAGCGGAGACACCACCAAGACGGTCAAGGATGTTCCGGAGATCTCTGCCCTGGTGATCAAGCTGAACAATGGTAAAGATCCCACCCTCCGTTTCTACGAGCAGGATTTGGCTGATCGCGTGGCCAAGGCCATGGTTCATGCCGTGGAGCTGTGCGGAGGCGGCCCCAAGCCTGAGCCGTTCTGATTGGTAGACTAGGGCTACGACCGTGTGATTTAGTAATTGTGCCTGGATATGTGCGGGCGAGGACGCCCGCACAACAGCCGGCCAGGAGGCCGGCGCTACATTCATGACCTTGGGTCGCAACGCTCACCGACCGCGTAAACTGCAACCGCGAAGTATTTCAAGCTTCGCGCTGATTTGTAAAAGGGGAGAATGTTATGCGCATTGTTCCTGTGTTTTTGACGTTAGTCCCGGCTGCCTCCATCGCGCTGGCGCAGGAGAATGTGCCGCCGCCGCCCCAACCTGTTGCCGACCACCCGCCCGCGGCAGTTCAGCCTACCGCCAACGGTCCGTCTTTGGACGCCACCTTGAAGTTCATCCAGGACAAGGTGAACCAGCAAGGCAAGATCGTGTATGTCGAAACTGTCACCGATTCCGTCACCGGCGAGAGCGCCGGTGCGAGCTACCCGGCCGCAACGGCAGACTCCGTCCGTCGTGTGTCTTTTGTCGCTCAAAGTGCCGCTCCTAAGTCCTGCCCGAAAGGGCTACCATGGCCCTGCAGGTGGCGGTTCTGCTTTACAGCGTACCGCGGAGACTCAAGTGGTCGCAGTCGATCCCATTGGCGCGTTATCCTTCCAGGAAAATGGATCAGACATGGAAGTGCGGAGGGCGGGGTTTGGCATCATGGTGCCAGTGATGGCGGATTGGACGAAGACCTGGTCGGTTTATTTCAAGAACATCGAGAGGCTGGAGGTTATCAGCGCTACGGACTACAAGCACCGCCTAAAGCCGGCGATGGCCTATCAGGATGATCCGCCGTACTTTGAACTGGTCATTCACCTCGCCGCCGGAAAATCCGTGCAGCGGCATATCCAGAAGATTCCCAGCGGAAAACACGGGAGGACCGCGGATTCAGACGACAGCATTCAGGAATTCGCACTTCATTTCCGCGATGAAGATACGGCCAACCGCGCAGCCAAAGCGATGATCCATGCCATCGAACTCTGCGGCGGAGGCAGCCAGCCCGAGCTGTTCTGAGCGCAACGAAGACGAGACTCGCGCATCCAATCCTCTGTAAGGCAGAGGAGCTTCCCCATGTCGCTTCGTCCAGTAAAGCAGATTTTAGAAACCAAACCCACCGTCGAGGGCGCCGGCGTGAAATTGCAGCGCGCCTTCGGTTTTGGAAAAACCGCGGAGTTCGATCCCTTTTTGTTATTGGATGACTTCCGCAGCGACAACCCGACCGATTACGTGGCCGGGTTTCCCTGGCATCCTCACCGGGGAATTGAAACCATTACTTATGTGCTGGCCGGCGAGGTGGCGCACGGCGACAGCCTGGGCAACAAGGGCCGCATGACGGCCGGCGACGTGCAATGGATGACGGCGGGAAGCGGAATCCTGCACCAGGAGATGCCCAAGGGAGACGCGCAGGGCCGCATGCACGGATTTCAGCTTTGGGCCAACCTTCCCGCAGTACTCAAAATGACCGCTCCGCGCTATCAGGACATTCCGGCTGCCGCTATCCCCGAGGTGACCGAGGACGACGGGACCAAAGCGCGTGTGATTTGCGGCGAGTTCTGGGGCCAAAAGGGTCCGGTGGAGGGCGTGGCAGCAGACCCGCGCTATGTGGACATTTCTGTTCCGCCGGGAAAGCGCAAACGCATACAGGTGGAGACCACGCACAACGCCTTTGCGTATGTCTTCGCCGGCTCGGGGACGTTCCGTGACGCCTCGACGCCTCGCGCGGTGCTGACGGAGTCGGCTGTTGACCCCAATGCGGCGCCTGTGTACGACGCAAAAAACCACTCTCTGGTCTTGTTTGACCTAGGCGATGAGATCGTGGTTCAGGCTGGACCAGAGGGAATCCGCTTTCTGCTGGTTTCCGGCAAGCCGCTGGAGGAGCCTGTGGCCTGGTATGGGCCGATCGTGATGAACACCGATGCTGAATTGCGGCAGGCAATGAGCGAGTTGCAGGATGGCACGTTTATCAGGCGCGAGTAAGCCGAATGCGCGGCGAGGAGTTGGAAGCTTTCATCGCTCCGTCAACACCTCCGCCCCGATAACCTGCTGTGGCATAACTCCGCGCTGGCGTAGCGTGCGCAGGCTCAGCGCGTCGTGGCGCTTGGCCAGGCGGCGGCCGTTACGGTCCGCGACCAGGCGGCAATGGAACCAGCCGGGAGGATCGAGTCCCAAGGCACGATAGAGCAGAATTTGCCGCGCCGTAGACTTGAGCAGGTCCTCGCCGCGCACGACTTCGGTAATCTTCATGGCCGCGTCATCGGCGACGCAGGCAAGCTGATAACTTGGCACGCCGTCGCGCCGCCACACCACAAAGTCGCCAAAGTCCACACCCGCCACAAAGCGCTGCGGGCCGAGATTCAAATCATCAAACTCGATTGCTTCGCCGTCGGGGACGCGGAAACGCCAGTTGAAGTTGCCCGGCTCGACGAACTCGCTCGCGGCGGAATTGGGCGGCATGGTGACGACAGCGGTGCGGCATGTGCCGGGATAGACGGGTTCGTCGTCCAGCGGATCCATATCTCCGTTGCTTGGCTCGCCACTGCTTTGCAGATGATTTTCACTCGGCGAAAGATACTCATGCGGCGCGCTGAGCGCGGCTTCCAGATCCTTGCGCGAGCAGCGGCAAGGGAAGAGAAAGCCGCCCTCTAGCAGCTTTCGACCTGCGTCAAGATAGATCGAATGGCGGTTGCTCTGCTCGTAGGGAGCAAATGGCCCGCCAAGGTCTGGGCCTTCTTGCCAGCGAATTCCCAGCCAGTGCAGGTCTTCCAAAGCGGCCTCGGCGTACTCGGCGCGGCTGCGGTCAGGGTCCAGGTCTTCCATGCGCATGACCAGAGAGCCGGCGGCGGCTAGTGCGCGCTGGTAGGCGGTCCAGAAGGTGCGCGCGTGGCCCACGTGCAGATAGCCGGTGGGCGAAGGCGCAAGGCGGCCGCGATAAGTCGATGGCGGCGATGAAGACAGATTGGCCATGTTCGTTATTAGTGATCCGGCCCCAAAGAAATGCAACACTCCCTCCCACCCATTCCGCAAAAAGCGCGGAATGGATGGGGCACAGCGTTTCAAAACTTCTGGGCCGGATCAATAGTGTAGCCAGCCTCGGGCGCTCGCGGCGCGGTAGACGGCGCTTGCGCGCCATGGGGCACCCGGCCAATTTGCTGCATTGCCGAGCAGGCAAACTCAAACTGCGCTATAGACTTTGCGGCACAGTCAGTTCCACGGTTTGCCCCTTGCGCCAGACGCGGAAGCTTGAGGCCGCGCCGCTGCGGATGGTCTGAACAAACTGCTGCATATTGCCGACATCCGCGCCGTTCAACTGGAGAATTACGTCGCCGGCGAGAATGCCCATGGTATCGGCGAGGCCGCCATTTTCAACGCCGACCACGACGAAGCCCTGTGCCTTAGTCAAAGCCAAGGGAGCCATGTCGTCCTGGATGACAGGGCGAATGTTGAAGCCGAAGTGAACGCCGGAGGAAGGCGCGGCAGGGGCGGGAGCAGCGGAAGGCTCAGCCGCGTTTTGCGGGGCCGGGTTGGCGATCTGCTGCCGCAACTGAGCCGCAGGGACTTCGTTGCGGGGATAGCGCAGATCGACGGTCAGAGGGCCGGTTTTGCGCAAAATCTCCGCACGCACCACGCCGCCCTGCGGCTTGGTGATGGCCTCATAGACGGCCGCTCCAAAGGCTTGTTGCGTGCAGGCCTGGCCGTTGACGGTGCGCACAACATCATTCTCCTGAACGCCGGCTTTCTCCGCGGGTCCATCCGCATCTACTTCACGAACCAGGCATCCGGTTTGTCCCTGGTGCTTGCGCTGTTCCTTGTCCGTCATTGCCCCCAAGGCCATGCTGAAGGACATGTTCAAATTTTTTCCGTAGGCCACTGCCAAAGTTGCCAGCGCATCGGCAACCTGATGAGCAGTATCCTCGCTTGAGACGCAGATGATCCCGTTTCCGGCCTCTTTGCCCATGGGATAAACGCACCAGGGGGTGGGGGAATTGAAGGCCCTTATCTCAAAGTACTCAATGTTCGCATAGGCGATCGAAGCGACAGTATCCTGCGAGTAGGGGGTATCAATGGAGGTTAATCCGAGCAGGCCCTGGGGCACGCTCTTCACGCCGCTCTCGTTAAAGAACAGGTTGATCCCCAGATCGTTCTGGGTGAAATTCGTCAGCGTGTAATGGGTCGCCGCCGTGTACCAGCCCGAGGGGGCAAAGTGCGGAGAGAGGAATTGCAGGCGGTTGGCTGCCTGATCGACTCTAGCCATGTAATGCGGCTGATACCAATGCGTAGAGGTCCTGCTTGATGCCAGCAAGGGCGCTGGCGAAATGAGGGCAAGGCAAAGCGTTGCTGCAAGGAAAGTGCTGCGTCGAGACATGTTGATTCACCCTTCTGAGCGCTGCCGAGCATTGGAGCTCTGTGAGGCTCCGTCTTCTTCAGACAAAGGCTGGGGGAAGCGTCAGCACCTTTGGCAACGAAGGAATATGTCCGGCATGGCTCGCAAGCATTCTATCCCCATCGGCGCTTCGACGGCTAATGCGGCGCGGCGATGCTCAGAAGAGCTCCGGAATGGTGTGGAAGGAGATGCGGGTGGGCGCGGCCCTGAAGGCGGTGAGCATGGTGGCGGGGGCCAGCGTGCTCAGGCCGTACTTGTGATTGAGCGCGTCCATGGCTGCGAGCAGGCGCGTCCGGTTCTGCTCATTCTCTGAGCCGTCAAAGAGATTCAGCGTGTGCAGCTTGTCGGGCACCAGGCCGTTCAGATGCACGCCGATAAAATACGGCCGATCATACGCGGCACCCGCGGGTCGCGATGCCCACAAGCGGCTGAGCGCGGCAATCAACGCCAGATTGTCCTGGCACTCGGTCAGGCGGATCTCGCCCTTCCATCCTCGTGTGGGCATGCCGAAGCTGCGTGTCGGGGTCCCCAGCGACAGGTCTTCGTCGCTGGGGTGACTCACGGGCTTCTTCTGACTGCGCGGCACGGCAAAGCCGATGACCAGCCCGATGCTGCCGGCCCACAATCCGCCCGAGCGCAGACGCATGGCTGCCTTGTGCAGCAGCTTGTGCGCCACCGCCCAGGCCTTCTCCGGCGTGCGCATCTCCGGGCCGAGCACATGCTGGTGGCTCATCGACTTGGGGTGCTCGGCCTCCTCCATGTCGAAGTCCTCGCCCCGAAGCCAGTGGCCCAGCCGCGAGCCCAGCACCGAACCCCAAACCTCGCCGGCCTGGTCGCAGTCGAGCGCCAGCAGTTGGTCCATGGTTTGAATGCCCTGCTCGTTGAGCCGCTTCTCCATGCGCGATCCAATCCCCGGCAGGTCGCGCAGCTTGAGCTGCCGCAACGCTTCAGGCAGAATGTCCAGCGGTAGCGCCACCAGGCCGTCGGGCTTCTCCATGTCGCTGGCCACCTTGGCCAGGTAGCGATTGGTGGCCAGTCCCACCGAACTGCGCATCATGGGGCCGACGCGCTCCAGAATGCGCCGCTTCACCTGCCGGCCAAGCTCCATGGCCGCCAGCAGCGGCCGTTCCCGGCCCATCAGACGGCAGGCCATCTCATCCACCGACAGCACCGCCGTTACCGGCACGCAGCTCTCCACGGCCTCGACAATGCGGTGATGGTACTCGACATAAATCTCGTGGCGCGCCTCGACCAGCACCAGGCCGGGGCACATCCGCTTGGCTTCGGCCACCATGGTTCCGGTCTTGACGCCAAAGGCCTTGGCCTCGTAACTGGCGGCAATGCAACAGGTTGTGTCGGCCATCATGGGCACAATGGCCACCGGCAGGCCGCGCAGTTCGGGCCGTGCGTCCTGCTCCACCGAGGCAAAATAGGAGTTCATATCGACGAACAGCCAATTGAGCCGCTGGCCGTCGTCCGAGCGGTCTGCCGGCTCTTCAGGAGCGGACAGTTTGAGGCTCTGAAGCTCCTCCGGCCACTCCTTGAGATTGGAGGGCTCGGGGAGATTGGAGGGATTGGGGAGATTGGAAGGATCGGGGTCCGGCTGCGGATTGGGCTCGGTTGCCATCGTGAAACTATATTCGCCTTTTCTTCTCCCAAGTGCAAGTGGAAATTAAAAAAATTGTCGATAAAATCATTGGCGCGCCTGAACTCCAATCCGAAAAATGCGTCAAAAACAGGTGAGCCGTTGTGTCCATACAGCGGCATAGTTCCTGAAGTATGTTGTAGTTGGTGACTGACGATGGATAGCCTGATTCAGTGGTTTACGGTCTGCGAAAACGTGGTCGCCGTTCTGGTGACACTGGGCGTGGCCCTGCTCCTCGTCTGCTGCCTGGAGTGCGTGACTGCCCCCAGCCGCGACAAAGACGATATCTTCAACAGGCACACGGTGTAGAGGCGCGGGGTAGCGGCCCTCGCTTGCCAGACGTATTTATTGACTCCCTGCCTTCAGATATTCCTCAAAGTGAGCCAGTATGCGGTTGAACAAATGTTGCCGCACGTCCGGCCCGGTGATAGAGTGCGTCTTGCGCGGATAGATCTGCAAATCGTAGGGAATCCCCGCCTCAATCAGCTTCTGCGCAAACTGCACCGAATTTTCCATGTGCACGTTGTCGTCGCCCGTCCCATGCGCCACAAGCAGTCGCCCTTTCAGGCTGGCCGCCGAGTTGACCACGGCGAACTGCTTGTAAACTTCGGCAAACTCCGCTGGCTGGCCCATGGTGCGCTCGGTATAAACCGAGTCGTAGTTGCGCCAGTCGGTCACCGGCGCCACCGCAACCCCGGCGCGGAAGCGATCGGAGTGCGTCATGGCGTAGAGCGTAAACGTTCCGCCCCAGCTCCATCCCCACCAGCCCAGCCGCCTGGGGTCCAGTTGCGGATAGCGGGCCAGCGCCGCGTCGATTACGGTCAGTTGATCCTCTAACTGCACCGCGCCGGAGTTATGCCAGGCGGCCTGGGCAAAGGCGCGCCCCCGGCCGCCCATGCCGCGATTGTCGGCGTGCAGCACAGCAAATCCGTGTGCGGCGAGCAGTTCGTCGAAGAGCAGGTTGTCGCCCCAGCGGTTGACCACCGTCGGCGCGCCCGGTCCTCCGTAGGGATTCACAATCAGCGGGACAGAAGCTGGAGCCGCTCCCTCGGGCAGCAGCAACGTGGCGTAGAGCGTTGTCCCGTCGTGGGCCTTGACCGTAATTTGCTCCGGCGCACGAAGGTGGTAGGGCTCCAGCGTACGCGTTGCCCAGAGGAGATTGCACTTGCCCGCATCCGCGCACAGCCTGATCGTTGGCGGTTCCATGCGCGACGATTGCCGCTCCACAAACGCGCTGCCCACTGGCGCAAAGTTGGCGCTATGTGTGCCCGCGCCCGCGCTCAACTGCTTTCGCTCGCCTGCAAAACTGACTTGCCACAACTGCTGGTCGAGTTGGCTGCCCTCATTCGAGGCGTAGTCCACCAGCTTGCTCGCCAAATCCACGCGATAGACCTCGCCAACCTCGAAATCGCCTTGTGTCAGTTGCCGCTCCAGTTTGGCGGTGGCGTGTGCTGGATCGCGCTGGTCATAGCTGTAGAGATACAAATGATTGTGCCCGTCGGCCCAGTTCGTCAGCACAATGCTTCCGTTGCCCACCCAGACGTCGTACTTGTCGTTGAAGAACTTATCGTCCGTAAGTAGCAGCACCGCGTGCGCCTGCCCCGTCCCGGCATCGGCAAAATAAATGTCGCGATGCTTCTGGTCGCGGGTCAGCATCTCCACCCACACAGTTTTCCCGTCCACCCAGCCAAAGCGCGGAATGTAGTCCTGCCCGGCGCGAATCGGCAGACTGACCCACACCGTCTTGCCACCTTGAGCGCTCACCACGCCCACGCGGACGGCCGGGTTGGGGTCGCCTGGCTGCGGATAGCGCTGCCCCTCCACCGTGGCGTGCGTCGGAATCCAATCGGTAATCGGATACACCGGCACATCGGCCTCGTTCATCTCCAGATAGGCCAGCCGCTTTGAGTCAGGCGACCAGAAATAGTTGCTGCGCACGTCCAGCTCTTCTTCGTAAACCCAATCCACCTCGCCGTTGAGGGTTGTTTTGTTGGGCGCGGGAGCCACCATCGTCATTGGCGTTCCCGCCTCCTTCAGTCGCACCACCGCCAACCCATGCTCGCGAATGAACGAGATCGATTCGCCATCCGGCGAAAACTTGGGATCGTCGCCCGAAGCTGCACCTGTTGAGCCCACCTTCACGCTCGCGCGGGTGTGCAGATCATAGAGCCATAGCCGACCGTTTGCGTCGAAGAGCAGGTGCGCCGAATCCGGCGCCCAAAGGTAGCTGGCCATCTTGTAGCGCTCGCGATGGTCGCGGTCCGTCTCCGATGCGCTGGCCCCGCTGAACGAAGCGAACCTGGCGCGATTCACTATCACATACGCATCGTCCGAGCCAGGCTCTATCTCCGACAACTCGCCAACTGCCATGAAAGTGAGATGCTTGCCGTCCGGCGACCAAGCCAGCCCCTCCGGCTGCGTCCCAATCAGCGGTCCATGCCCGTAGATCGCCTCCACCGTCAGGGGCTTCGCCGGCGATTGAGCGGTCAGCGGAAGAGTTGAAAGCGAAAGGGCGATAACGGCAGCAAGCAGGGGAGCGGTTGTACGAATCAAGAGAAAATCCTCCGGAAGTGAAGCCCGATATCGCTGGCAGATTGCACACTCATGGATGCGGAGCTTCCATGTGGCAGTGTAAATCAACCGGTTATGCACCTTGCGCAGCACGGCCGAACGGTGTATCTTCCGGGTCATGCACTGGGCAACTTCACAGGAACGGCGCTCTCTGGGTCAGGCGCGGCGCAAGCAGGTGGGCCGCCAGCAACACAGCGAACTGAGGCCCAAGGCGCGGCATGCCTCTGCCCTCGAGCTTGTCGCTCGCTCGATGCGCGGCCGCGTCCCCGCGCTCATCCAGCTCAAGTACCAACTGATGGCCGCGTCGCCCTTCGGCTACTTCCGCGGCGCGGTGCCGGTGATGGCCGCCGACCTCGCCGTGCTGCCGAACACCGGCATCGTCTGTCAGCTCTGCGGCGACGCACACGTGCGCAATCTGGGCGCCTTTGCCGCTCCTGACGGGCGGCTGGTCTTCGACATCAACGACTTCGACGAGACCATCCGCGGCCCCTTCGAGTGGGACCTGAAGCGCATGGCCGCATCGCTGGTGCTGGCCGGACGCGAATCCAGACACAAGGAAGCCTCCGCGCGCATGGCCGTGGAAAAATTCGTTGCCCGCTACGCCGCCCAGATGCGCGCCTTTGCCCGGATGCCCATCCTCGAAGTGGGACGCTTTCAGGTCCACCGCCTGGGCCGGGTTGAGCCCGTCCTCGATGCCCTGCTCAAGGCCGAGCGGGCCACGCCGCTGCACACCCTTGACCAGCTCACCGAGCCCTCCTCCGGCAAGCCCATCGCACCCCGCCATTTCAAGGAGATCAAGCCCACGCTCACCCGCATCACCGGACGGCAGCAAGCGGCGGTTCTCGCCGCGCTCGGAGCTTATCGCGAGATGCTGGAGCCGCAGCGGCAGCATCTGCTGTCGCTTTATCGCCCGGTGGACGTGGCCTTCAAGGTGGTCGGCACCGGCTCGGTGGGCTTGCGCGACTACTGCGTCTACTTCGAGGGCAACGGCCCCGCCGATCCGCTTTTTTTGCAAGTCAAGGAGGAGCCGGCCTCTGCGTATGCGCCCTATCTGCCCGACGCCGAACCTCCCCACCAAAATGGCCAGCGCGTGGCGCAAGGGCAGAAGGCGATGCAGGTGCAGTCGGACCCCTTCCTCGGCTGGACGCACTTCGCCGGGCGCGACTACCTGGTGCGCCAACTGAACGACCACAAGGGTTCCATTGATTTGGAGGACCTGGCCGGCAGCGGCCTGGAAGCCTATGGCGAGGTCTGCGGCGAGTTGCTGGCTCGCGGCCACGCCCGCAGCGGCGACCCGCTGACTTTGGCCGGATACATCGGCACGGGCAACGGCTTTGCCGAAGCGCTGGCGAAGTTCGGCGCGGCCTATGCGGATCAGACTGAGAAGGACTGGAACGAACTGAAGCGCTCGGCGAAATCCGGCACCAAGCAGTAGTACATTTTCACAGTTATTGAAATATGGGTTCTTGCGGTATTGTACATTTTAAGGTACAGTTGTACTAGATAAGGTGCAGGATGAAAGAGAATCCTCAACCGCAGAAAATACCGCTGATCTTTTTTCGCCCGGAATCAGGAAACGAGCCTGTGCGGGAGTGGCTGCTGGAGTTGCCGGTAGCCGAACGTCAAGCAATTGGAAAAGATTTACTAAAGGCGCAATGGCGTTGGCCGGTGGGGATGCCGCTCTGCCGCCCGCTGAGTAACGGTCTATGGGAGATTCGGACAGACCTGCCGACGAAACGAACGGCGCGGGTGCTGATTTGCCTCTGCCGCGGGCATCTGGTGGCACTGCACGGATTCATCAAGAAAACGCGGACAACGCCGGAGAGCGATCTGGCATTGGCGCGCAAGCGTCAGAGGGAGTTGGAGCGATGAGCAAAAAGCAAATGGGTTCGAGCATCGACGATTTTCTCAAGGCAGAGGGAATCTTCGAGGAGGCGCAGGCTGAGGCGATCAAGGAAGTGGTTGCCTGGCAGTTGGCCGAGGCGATGAAGAAGCAGAAGATTTCCAAGAACAGGATGGCCACGCTGCTCAAGACCAGCCGCACGCAGGTGGACCGGCTTCTCGATCCGAAGAATGACATTACACTGTCGAGCTTGCAGCGCGCGGCGGCGATGGTCGGGCGAAGGGTTTCGATTGAGTTGGTGTAGGGTTTGCTCGTATGAATATATAGTGGATTCGCTGGCTTCCGGGGCTCAGAATCGAGACTTGGGCCACCCAATTTTGATGTCGGGCCAGAAAACTGATCTCTGTTCTCTGAACCCTGATCTCTGCCGTTACGCTCTTCCCGCGAACTCCCGCGTCTCGGTGAAGACTTTCACCTTTTCGCCCACCTGAATGTAGAGCGGCGCCTTGATCTCCAGACCGGTCTGGAGGCGGGCGAGCTTGGTGACGTTGCCGCTGGTGTCGCCGCGCGCGCCGCCCTCGGTGTATTCCACCTCCAGCTCAACCTTCTCCGGCAACTGCAGGCCGATGGGGTTGCCGTTGAACTTGTGCAGTTGGATGATCACGCCCTCGACCAGCAGCTCCAGAGCGTTGCCCATCATATCGCTGTTGAGCGTATGCGTCTCGAAGTTCTCCTGGTCCATGAAGTGCGAACCTTCGCCGTCCGAGTAGAGGTACGAAGCCTCGACCAACTCCAGGTCCGGCTCCTTGAATTTGTCGCCAGCCTTGAATGTCTTGTCGAAGACGGCCTGGGTGAGCAGGTTGCGCATCTTCAGCCGCACCAGCGTCTGGCCGCCGCGCGCCGTGGGCGTGGAAACCTCGGCCTCCATGCAGTAGTACGGGGTGTTCTCAAACTCGAAGTACATCTTGCGCTTGACGGTAATCGCTTCCAACAGTGCGGCCATTGAATCCTCAATCAATCAGTCGTTCGCAGCCAAAGAGCGCGTGTGCGCTCATCCGGCTCCCTGTCCATTATAGGGGGATGCGGCGTCGGCGGGCTTGCTCCTTTTTTCTGCCCGTTGCATCCAAGAAAGGAGTCCGCCTGTGCGGGCATCTCTTCCCCAGAAAGAACTTCCATGGCACGCGAACTGCTCACAGCACGTCTTGAACGCAAAGAGTGCATCTCTGAAGTTGCCCAGTGCTACCACTTCGGCTTCATCCTCGACGAGTTGGAAAGCTTTCCCTTTGCCGCGGGCCAGTTCGTCAGCGGTGTGGCGCTGGACGCCAACGGCAAGCTGCAGACCCGCGCCTACTCGCTGGCCTCGGCGGCCAATCAAAACAAATTTGAGCTGTGCGTGAACCGCGTCGAGGAGGGCTTCTTTTCCAACCACCTGGCCGACCTGCCCGACCTGCCCATCGGCGGCACCATCCAGATTCACGGGCCGCACGGACACTTCATCCTCCACGAGCCCATTACGGACTCGATCCTCGTGGCCACCGGAACGGGAATTGCGCCGATGAGGGGATTTTTGCAGAGTCTGTTTCCGGCAGACGGACCGGATCGCAGCAACGGCAAGCAGATCTGGCTGGTTTACGGCACACGCTACGAGAGCGACATCTATTATCGCCAGGAATTCGAGGCGTTGGCTGCCCGCGTGCCGAACTTCCACTACCTGCCTACGCTGAGCCGCGCCGAGAAGAGTTGGACAGGGCTGCGCGGCTACGTTCAGGAACACGTGGCCCGCATCATCGAAGAGCGCGCTACACGGCTTGGCCAGACGCTGCCTGTGCCCGTACCCGAGCCAAATGCGGAATTGAACTTCGACATCTACGCCTACATCTGCGGCCTCAATGAGATGGTCTCCGGCGTGCGCGAGCGGCTGACTGCATTAGGCTGGCACAAAAAGCAGATTGTGTTTGAGCGCTATGACTAGGCAGGTAAAGCAGCGGAAATCCGCTATAGATTGAACAGTTCCCTGAGTCGCCGGGTCTGGTTGCGGCTGACGGGAATCTCGGTCTTCTGTTTGTCATCCATGCGCAACTGGTAGCTGGACTTGAACCAGGGGACGACCTCGCGAATGTGGTTGATGTTCACCACAAAGCCGCGATGGGCGCGCCAGAAGACGGCAGGGTCGAGCAGGTCCAGGAGTTCTTCGAGCGTGCGGCACTTGGAGCTGCCTTCGAAGCTCTGCGTCACCACGCGAATCACGCCGTCGTCGATGGCCGCGAAACAGATCTCCGCCTGGTCGATCAGCAGCAGGCGGCTCTGCGCCTGGACGATGAGCTTGGCTGGCTGCGGAGTGCGCGAGGCGCCTTGCGGACGGTTGAGCAAACGCAGCAGCGACTCGATTTGCGACTCCGGCAACGGGCCTGTCACGCCATTGGGCGTGCTGCCGGCTAACCGGCCTCGCACGCGCTCCACGGCCTGCTCCACGCGCGCGCGATCAAAGGGCTTCAGCAGGTAATCCACCGCGTTCACGTCAAAGGCGCGCACCGCGTACTGGTCATAGGCGGTGGCAAAGACAATCTGCGGCAGGGGCTCGGCCTCACTGCCTGCTTTCGACCTGCGCTCCATCAGTTTTTGAATCACCGCAAAGCCGTCGAGTCCCGGCATCTGCACGTCGAGAAAGACCATGTCGGGATGGTGCTCCTCGATCAGTTCCACAGCTTCGATGCCGTTGGCTCCCTGCGCCACCACGTCCACGCCGCCCACCTGGGTGAGCAGGTAGGCAAGCTCCTCGCGGGCCAGTTGTTCGTCGTCGATGATGAGCGCGGAGAGATTCATGCGAGCGGAAGAAGAATGCAGCTTGATTGTAGGAAGGCAGCCTCTCGCGGTCAATTCCGCTGCCTGTTAAGCTGGGCGCATGGGCAAGCAGGACCACAGCGCGGAAATGGACGCGGAAAAGATCGTCCGGGTGCGGCGTCGATTGCTGGAGTGGTACGAGCGCTCGCGGCGCGACCTTCCCTGGCGGCGCAGCCGGGATCCCTACGCCATCTGGGTCTCGGAGATCATGCTGCAACAGACCCGCGTGGCGGTGGTGGTGGAGCGCTACCAGGCCTTCATGGCGCGGTTTCCCACGCTGCTTTCGCTGGCGCTGGCGCCGGAGCAGGAGGTGCTGGCGGCGTGGAGCGGGCTGGGCTACTACCGGCGGGCGCGTATGCTGCACGAGGCGGCGCGGTTTGTGGCCGACCACGGCCAGAGCAACCTGCCGCAAACGGCTGCGGAACTGCGCCTGTTGCCGGGCATCGGCGCATACACGGCAGCGGCCGTGGCCAGCATCGCCCACGGTGAGCGGGTGGCCGTGGTGGACGGCAATGTGGAGCGGGTGCTGTGCCGGATGGAAGGCTGGAAGGCCGGCAGCCGCGTGGGCGGCGGCTCTCAAGTCCGGCGCAAGATCGAGGCCCTGGCCGCCGAGCTGGTTTGCCCGGAGCGGCCAGGAGACTCCAACCAGGCGCTGATGGAGCTGGGCGCAACCCTTTGCTTGCCGCGCAATCCGCAATGCCTGGTGTGCCCGGTGGCCAATGACTGCAAGACCCAGGGGGAGCATCAGACCGCGCCTCGGCCGAAAATGATTTGCCGCGAGGCGGCTTACGCGCTCTCGGTGCGCAGCGGACGGCTGGGTGGACAGGCGCATCGGGAGGTTCTGCTGGAACAGCGGCCGGTTTCGCAAACGGTGATGCCGGGCTTGTGGGAGCTTCCCGCACTCACCGAAACAGCCGTTCCCGCAGGGGAGCTGCAGCTGACCGTGCGCCACGCCATTATGCAGGTAAACTATTTCGTGCGCATTCGCACCGTTTCCGAAAACGACATCGACGCGCTGACTGTAGCAGGCGGAGTATGGCGGTGGGTTCCGCTAAGCGAGGCGGGCGGGATGGCGTTGACCGGCCTTACCCGCAAAGTGCTTACCCGCTTGCATCTGCTGGAGGCCATTGCTCCGCAGGAGGGCGACGACGTACTCTGAAAGTTCGATAGAGGCGTGCTGTTGAAAGCGCCTGTTCTGTAGTTCCAACCCCACAGGGAGAATCCATGCATCGCAAACTGGTTTTCGCCGTTATGGCCGCAGGCATTGTGGCCTCCACCTTCGTTCATGCCCAGCAACCCACTGCTAGTGCGGTTCCTGAGATTGCCGGATTGCCGGCGGGCGCTCGCGCCGCTGCTGCGTCCATTGATCCGGAAAAGATTCGCGCCCATGTGCGCTTCCTCTCGCTCGACCTGCTGGAGGGCCGCGGCCCCGGCACGCGCGGCGGCGAGCTGGCCGCCGAGTACATTGCCACGCAGTTTGCCCTGGATGGCGTGGTGCCGGCGGGCGACAACGGCACCTACTTCCAGCACGTTCCGCTGGTGGCCGTGCACACCATCGAGGACAAAACGAAGTTTTCGCTGGCACCCGCCACGGGTCAGGCAATTGACCTCGCTTACGGTACGGAGATTGTCTCCAAGGACCAGACCGGGCAGACGACAGCCGACTTTGATGCGCCCATCGTTTTTGTGGGCTACGGCATTGATGCGCCGGAATACCACTGGAACGACTATGCCGGAGTAGACCTGAAGGGCAAGATTGCGCTGATGATCGTTAACCAGCCGCCCTCGGACGACGTAAAGTTTTTCAAGGGCAAGGCGCTCACCTACTACGGCCGCTGGACCTACAAATACGAAGAGGCCGCGCGCAGGGGAGCGGTGGGCGTGCTGCTCATTCACCGGACGGACCTGGCCGCTTACGGCTGGGAGGTGGTGCGCAACTCGCAGGCTATCGAGAAGAGCTATCTGCAGAATGATCCCAGCAACACGCTGCGCGCCGCGGCCTGGATTCAGCACGACGTGGCTCAGCGGCTGCTGACGCTGGCCGGGCAGGGTGACCTGGACAAGGCAATCGAGCTGGCGGGCAAGCCGGGGGCATTCCACGCGATAGAACTTCCAGTCAGGCTGCGCGCGCACATCGAGAGCCGCGTCCGCCGCTACGTCTCTGACAATGTGGTGGGCCGCGTGCCCGGCGCGAGCGCGGACAACCAGGCGGTGCTTTACACCGCGCACTATGACCATCTGGGCATCGATCCCGACGTGAAGGGCGACAACATTTACAACGGCGCGGCGGACAATGGCACCGGCTGCGGCATCCTGCTGGAATTGGCACGCGCCTACGCACAATCGTCCGTGCGGCCGCCCCATGCGGTCTACTTTGCCTCCGTCACCGCCGAGGAGCAGGGCCTGTTGGGCTCGCAATTCCTGGGGCAGCACCCGCCGCTTCCCACCGCGCAGATGGCGCTCGACCTGAATTACGATATGCTGCTGCCCATTGGGATTCCCCGCTCGGCGAGCCTGGGCAACGCCGACCGTATCGACTTCTGGCCCACGGTGCAGAGGGTGGCCGTGGCCTTCGACCTGGCTTTGCTGCCCGATCCGAATCCAAAAGCCGGCCACGCCTACCGTTCAGACCACTTCTCGCTGGCTCGGACAGGTATTCCAGCCGTATCCCTCGGTCAGGGCACTCTCTTTGAGGGTCACGATGAGGCTTGGGGAAAACAGCAGTCCCAGGATTTCGTGAAGAACCACTATCACCAGCCCTCCGACGAGTACCGCGCCGACTGGGATTTTCGTGGCAATGCCAAGATGGCGCGCTTCGGCTTTGTGCTGGGCTGGCTGGCCAGCGAACAGCCGAAGAGCATTGAATGGCTCCCCGGCGACGAATTTGAAGCTGCGCGCAAGGCCAGGCCCACGCAGTAATGCATTCCATGAGGGTTCCCTTTTCCTCTGCTTTCCGCGGGGAGGGGGGAACCCATTTTATTGCAAAATAATCTCGTATAAAATGCTCATTTCAGGCGATTTACCTCACAATTGCATATTTTTAAACCAGATATTCACGCAAAAAGGGTTGACAGCAGTCCACCGTAGGGTAGATTCATCCCAAGATAGGTAATTTTTCTTTCATCTGGTTCCGCAAAAAGACGGATGCTGACTACCCAGGTCAGCACTGTCTGGCCGCAGAGTTTTGCCGGCCAAATCGGAACCTCTATGAAGGAGAGAAGGTCCAATTTTAGATCCAATTTCAGGAGGAAAGCGATGCGACGTTTAGCAGTCTTTGTACTTTTTGTAGTGTTTGCGATCTGTGCCCGCGCGCAATTCGATACGGCAACGGTTCTTGGAACCGTGACCGATCCGAGCGGAGCGGTTGTTCCTCACTGCCAGGTGGCGTTGCACAACACAGCCACCGGGGCGCTTGCCACGGTAGCCACCGACGACCGGGGAGAGTTCCGGTTCATCGACGTCTCCATCGGCTCTTATGAGTTGAAGGTGACGGCGACCGGCTTCCAATCGGCTGTGGCCAAATTCGGCCTGTCGGTCGGCGCTCACCAGCGCGTGGACGTGTCTCTGAAATTGGGTAAGGCGGAGACCACGGTAACTACCACGGCCAATGTGACCCAATTGGAGACTGAATCGAGCGAACGCGGGCAGGTGGTCAATGAGCGGGAAATCGTCGAACTGCCGCTGAATGGGCGCCAATATTCGAAGTTGGTCGAGCTGACGGCGGGCGTCGTTCCCAGCCCCAGCCAGCTGGGTTCAGGCTATGGTCAACGCGAGGGATCGTTCAATATCAATGGTCTGCGCAGCGTTTTCAATAACTACATGCTGGACGGGTTGGACAACAACTTCTATGGCACCTCCAACCAGGGATTCTCGAACCAGGTGGTGCAGTTGTCTCCGGATGCCGTGGCAGAGTTTCAGGTGGTGACTAACAACATGAGCGCGGAGTACGGCCGCTCGGGCGGCGCCACCATCAACGTCGTCACCCGCTACGGAACCAACCAGCTACACGGCCGGGCATGGGAGTTTGTGCGCAACACGGCCTTCGACGCCTACGGCTACTTCAAGCCGAGTAACGGCGGCAAACCAGCGCTGCATCAGAATCAGTATGGCGCTACTTTTGGCGGCCCGTTGAAGAAGGACAAGTTCTTTTTCTTCATGGACTACGAGGGCTTCCGTCAAACCAGCTCCTTCACCGATCATGCCACCCTGCCCACCGCGGCTGAGCGTGGCCTCACCAGCACCGGCGCGCAACTCGGCTACTATCTGATCGACGATACCGCCGATGCCAACACCGCCAGCACCGGCACTTTGCCAGTCGACAACCCGTGCAACTATAACGTCGGCCATAACCCATGCAACAACAGCAACTTTTTTGCCGGTGGCCTGGGTTTGGCAGGCGGTCCCACGCAGACGGCGCTCGGCGGCACACAGTATTTGAACGGCCATATTACTTCGACGGACGTCATACCCTACTCCGCGAAGATCGTACAGACGATGCTGCCGGCCACTACCAACAACAACGTGACCAACAATTACATCATTCTGCACCCCGACTCTTTTGACCGCGACAAGGGCGATGTGAAGTTGGACTATGACGTCAAGAAAAACCTGCGCCTCTTTGCCCGCTATTCGCAAGCCCGGTTCAATGCTTATGACCCCGGAACCATTCAGGGCTTGGCGGGCCTGGGCGGCGACGGCAACGTCTATGCTCCGGTTAAACAGATTGTGGGCGGCGCCACCTGGACCATCAGTCCGAAATCCCTGATGGAGGCGCGCTTCGGCTTCTCGCAAATGAAGGCAGGAAAAACTCCGCCGCTGGCCGGCGGACCCAGCATGGCTACGCAATTCGGCGCCAACTGGGCAGGTCTGCCCAGTGACCCGCAGTACACCGGCGGAATCTCATACGTGTATTTCTTTGATGGTGGCTTTACTAACCTGGGGCGCTTGTGGACCAGCCCCCAGTACCAGAACCCCACGACCTGGAATCCCAAGTTGAGCTACACGCGGCTGCTGCCGGGCCACACGCTCAAAGCCGGACTTGAGTACACCATGCTGCACGTGGCGCAGCAGGATCTGCATCCGGTGATGGGCGGCGATATCTATGGCGCGCAGATGAGCGGCATTTGCTACACCGGCGTCTCCGTTGCTCCTGGCGTAAGTGCATACTGCTATGCGCCTAACCCATATGTGTTTTCAGCTAACTACCCCTATGACGGAGTTGCAACCTCCACATCGAACAGGATGTTCGATTATGCCGACTTCCTGCTCGGCATGCGCTCCACGACTGGCCTCTCCAACTCCCCCATCGCCAACATTCGCGATTGGGGCTTCAGCGGTTACGTGCAGGATGACTGGAAGGTAAATAAGCGGCTGACGGTGAACCTGGGCCTGCGCTACGAGTTCGCCACCCCCATCTACGAAGCCAACAACCAGATGTCCAATTTCAACATCACCACCAAGACCATGACGCTGGCTAGCTCCGGCAACCCTTATACGATCAATTCGAATAAGAAGGACTTCGGACCCCGTGTCGGCGCGGCCTTTAGCCTGGACAACAAAACCGTGCTGCGCGGCGGCTTCGGCATCAGCTATTCGCACTGGAACCGCACCGGCTCCAGTTACCTGACGCTGAACGCGCCCTACGGAATCACTACGCTGGAGTATGTCTATCCCGGCCTCTCGACATATTCAAACACCCAGAGCGGGTTCACGCCTGCATTCGTCAGCTCCTTACTCAGCACCACAAACTACAACCCTCAAATTACGGCCCTCCAGTATATGCCGGCTGATTCGCCTGACACCCAGGTGCGGAGCTGGTTCTTCAGCGTGCAGCGCGATATGGGACGGGGCTTGCTGGTCGATCTGGCCTACGTGGGCAATAGCGGCATTCACGAGGTCTTCTTCAACGACATCAACCAGGCCAATCCGCAAGCTACTGCCGGAGGCTCTGCACCGCTTACATGCACACCAGTGGCGACGTGTGGGGAGCGTGTCTTCCAATACCCCGGCTTCGGCTCCATCATCGGCACATTGCCCTGGGGCTCCTCCAGTTACAACGGCCTGCAAGCCAAGGTGGAACAACGATTCACCAACGGCCTCTACCTGCTGAACTCCTTCACCTGGTCCAAATCCATTGACATCGCCGCCCAGTCTCTGGACGGCGGCGGCAACTGCGACAACTGCGGCAATGGCATTCCTTCGGTGCAGAACATCTACAACTGGCAGGCAGATCGCGGCATCTCCTCCTACAACCATCCGCTGGTCAACTCCACCGCCATGGTCTGGACGATGCCCATCGGCAAGGGACACCGGCTGGGAGGAACAATGAACCACGCGTGGGATACGGCACTGGGCGGCTGGCAGATGACCAATATCTTCCAGGCTCGCAGCGGCAACCCGCTCACCATGGCATATAACCCCAGCACTAATACGCAGGTTTCGGGCATTATCACCATCAGCGGCCGTAATTCCTACCGTCCTAACCTGACGGGCAACCCCATTAAGAACACGAGCTGGGCCTACAACACTAACCTGAGCGGCATTCAATACCTCAACAACCAAAGCGGCTCTGCAGCCGCATATTCCACCCCGCCAGCCAATGCGCCCTTTGGCAATTCACCCCGCGACGCTGTTCGGGGCTTCGGCTTCTGGCAACTCGATACGGGCCTGACCAAGGACTTTCCGTTTACCTCGAAAGCCCACTTGCAGTTCCGCGCTGAGGCTTTCAACCTCACCAACCGGACCAATTTCGGCGATCCGAATACCTCACTTGGCGGCAACTTCGGCGTGATCAACTCGCTTGCGGGTCACGGTCGCGAGTTGCAGTTGGCAGCAAAGATCGTCTTCTAAGCGATTTTTCGGTTTTGCAGCTTTACGCTAACAATGCGCGGAGGATTCTTCTTCAGAAAGAATCCTCCGCGCGTTTCTTTT
>OCZT010001367.1_pt1 | contig 25215 bp, 28 predicted proteins | sample 1539031 | NCBI WGS metagenome assembly OCZT01 (sample SAMEA3539308, study PRJEB22396) | soil metagenome | biome: tundra; feature: field; material: soil | place: USA | collected 2010-05 | depth 0.15 m | reverse complement strand
GGCAAATCACCGGCTTGTCGCATTGCAGGACGGCCGTCACCATGTCGTTGAACAGGCGCATGTATTGCCTGTACTCGCCCGGATTGCCGGCGTAAACCTCGGCGTACTCGCGGGTGTTGCCCCCGGCGCAGAAAGCGCGCGATCCGGCGCCGGTTACAACCACGGCCACCGCGGCGCGATCATTGCTGGCGGCCCGCACCGCCAGAATGATTTCCTTCACCATATCGGTCGTGTAGCTGTTGAGTTCGGCCGGATTATTCAGGGTTATCCAGAGGTTGTGCAGTCCTTCGACTGGCGCACCCGATCGATCTTTCACCGCTCGCTGCTCTACCAGGATGAAATGGGTGGGAAACGACTCCACCAAGTTGTGGTTCTGCATGATCGTGTCTCCTTTACTGTCCCGCGCGATTTGGGATGAGAATCACGCGTTTGCGAATTTTATGACGGGCCACCGCTTCCAGCAGTGCGGGCACCTCGTCCAGCGAATGCCGCTCCACATAAGGTCCCAGAACTACTTTGCCTTGCAGCACCAGCGCCAGCGCGGCCGGATAATGTTCCGGCGGGCAACCCCAATTGCCACGCGCGGTAGCATCGAACGCCATAAGGTTGGAGAGCCGCAGTTCCACCTTGGCGGGTGTGAACCCGACCACAGCCAGGTAACCTCCATGATCAAGCAATCCAAACGCGGTGGTTTGGCCTGCTGGCGTTCCGCTGGTCTCGAAGATCTTCAGTCCGATGCCTTTGCGCCCGGACTCTTTAACGAAGGAGCGCAAGGCGGCTTTCAGCTCTTTCTGGTTTGCGGAACTGGCATCCAAAATCAGCGAAGCGCCGTGCTGGGCAGCCATATCGAGTCTGCTGCGGTCGACGTCAATGGCCACAACGGCCGCGCCCATGGCGGCAGCGATCTGTACGCCGAATCCACCCACTCCTCCCACACCAACAAATACAGCCACGTCATCCGCCCCTAAGCCAGACCGTCGAATCGCCTCGAAAGGGGTAGTAACCGCATCGGCTACCACGGACAGGAGATCGAGAGTGATGCCTGGCGGCAGATTTTCGGGAACCGGACAGAGCCCGCGGGCGGGAACGCGGACGTGTGTCGCAAAACCTCCATCGCCGTCGTTGCCGGGCATGAACTGCTGCCGGCAGATCGTCGGCTGGCCGGCTCGACATGGACCACAATCGCCGCACGGGATCACCGCAGGAACGATTACGCTACAGCCTTCCCACTTCGTGGTGTGCTCGCCCGTCGCCACGACGCGACCCGAGATTTCGTGTCCGAGAGTGAGTGGTAATGGGGCGCGCGTGGGCACACCTTCGAAAGCGAAGCCGACATCGGTATGGCAAACGCCGCAGCCGGCAACTTCTATCACAACTTCGTCAGCCCGCGGCTCAAGAGCGAGGAATTCGTGTCTCTCCAGAGGTTGAGCAGGAGCAGTCAAACGGTAGCCGTAGCCACCTCGCGCCGACGACAAGCAGGAGACCCCCTGTCCCCAAAGATCGCCTCTAACTGCGACGCTGGGGGAGTTGCTACCATACCGCGCGGCAACCCAGAACTCTGTGATCTAAATCACTAGGACGAGTGAGGGATGAGTAGAGCCAGGCTTACCGCATGACGCGACGAGGACAGGCGGCTCGCGCTCAACTCCAAAACGCCAGAGCATGTTTGGCTTTGGGTTGGACATTCGCCCCATGCGGGCTTCCTGGCGGGGTCAAGCTGGTGGCCCATTTTCTCATCTGTCGGGAAAATTCCGAATTTCCTCCCGGACCAAGAGGCTTGCCCGAATTCATGGCGGCAATGAGTTCGATGGAGCTGTTTGGAATGGTCACCGCCACCGGCAGGTTGACAGCTTTTTCAATTTCCTCCAGCTTCACTTCACCCTTGGAGCGAAAACGATTGATGGCAACATTTAATTTTCCTGGTGGGAAATGATACTGCAACAGCCGGTCAACATATCGTGAGAGGTCGCGCAGGGCTGGGATATCGGGCGTTGCCACCAGAAACAACTTGTCGCAATCGTCGATGGTGGCGACATTAAGTCGGCCCAGCCCGTGCGGACAGTCGACCAGGATATAGTCGTAAACTCCGCGCAAAAATTTCAGCGTCTGATGGACCTCGTCTACGGTCACCTCGGTAAGGGCAAACAGCCCGTCGGGTGCGCCAATCACATCCACGCCATTGGCGTGCATCAGGAAACCGCCCAGCAGGTCCTTGTCCAAGCGTTCGACGTTTCTGGCCAAGTCATAAAAGTGATACTTAGGCACGGGCAGTCCCATGTACAGGGCAATGTGTCCGAGCTGCCGCTGCTGGTCGATGATGAGGGTCCTCTTGGCGCCGAGTTGGACCAGGAAGGTGGCCAGGTGAATGACAATTGTGGTTGCCCCAGCTCCTCCTCGGGCTCCCAGGAAGGCCAGGATTTGGCCGGATGGTTCCTGCGCTGGGGCCGGCGTCCATCGCAATCGCAGCCGTATGAGCGCCTGGGTGAGTTGCTCCGTTTCCACCGGCTTGCTCAGGTACTCCACACAGCCCGCTCGCATGGCATCGACAATCAGGCTGGAGCTCGATTTTCTCGAGATCGCAATCGACATCAGCTTCGTGCCCAGCATCTGCTGCAACGATATTGCGGTTTCGATGGCCAGATCGCGATCCAGGTCGAGGTCGATGAGGCAGATCGCGAGGTCGGCATTCTTCATCTCCTGCAAGATGCCCAAGTCCTGATTCTGCGGCAGGTAGCGGCGCATAGCGGCCACGGACGGATTCGTAAACAACCCGGCGGCAACTCGCGATAGGCAGTGAATGGTGTCGTCCTCGGCGCACACCGTCACCATGCAGACCTGGCTGCTGGCTGGAATAATGCTGCCTGGAATGTAGGCCTTTCCTTGTCCGTTTCCATTGCTCATAAGGCACCTCTCCTAGCAGGTCACGGTGTGGGCGCATACGCGAGTCCAAGGGAAACGCTTTGCTCCAACCAACTTGCAGGACACACCGTATCGAGACTAGCCGCCGCGAAAGCGAGGGTATTCCAGAAATGGACCAGCATTTGCAGAATCTTTCGCAGAGACTCGGCTAGGCACCGATCGGGTTTGGGAACTTCGACTGGAAATCCCCGTTTTTCCGGGTTGATTCTGGAAAGACCAGCAAAATCGTGGAATCAACGCCTGCCTATTCCAGCTATGCTGGCCTCCTAATTCATACCACCAGCGTTTGCTCTGCTGGGGTAATCAAATGGAGGAAAGACAAGTGAAAATTTTTAAGCAACTGCTTCGCGACGAATCTGGACAGGACCTGATCGAGTACGCTCTCGTAGCTGCCTTGATCGCCCTAGGCGCGGTCGCCGCCATGAGGACCCTTGCCGGGGGTATTAGCGGTGCGTTCGCCTCGGTCAGCAGCAATCTGACAGCCGCCTGAGCGTCGAGTCTGCTGACAGCGCCCAGCAGTTCTCCGCTGGTGGCATGCGAGGCAGCGCCCAGGGGACACCGCCTCGCAGCACCAGGGGGGAACCCAATTCCATTGCCCAACGCAGCGGTAATGGCGGCACCGCCATACCGCTTACAACATTTACAGGAGGCACTTAGATGAAACTCTCAATCCTCAAGCACCTGCTCCGCGACGAATCCGGCCAAGACCTGATCGAGTACGCCTTGGTCGCCGCCTTGATAGCGCTCGGAGCGGTCGCCGCCATGAACACCCTCGCCACTGGAATTAGCAACGCATTCGCCTCGGTCAGCAGCAGTCTGACAGCCGCAGCCTGAGCGTCGAGTCTGCTGAGTAATCGGTTCTTCTTCATCTGCGAGATGTGGGGCGGTGAAAACAAGCACTGCCTCACCTTCGCTGGGAAGTTTTTCGACGGGGCGCGCGGTGTAAATTGCGCGTGGGTGTACCTGGATTATCCATGAGGATCTCACGCTTTGAAGGGGCACGGCTTCGCAGGCTGCTGAAAAACTCCGTGCAAAACCTAGGGAGTGCGCTTTTGGGTGGGAGCCCCCGCATTCATGCGGGGGAAAAAGCTTCGACCTTGATCATGCGCTTTAGCGCTGGCTCCGGGAAACCCCGCGGCTAAAGCCCATTTTAAGAGAACGCTTTTCCGCTGGACTAAAGTCCAGCTCCTCCTGCTGAAGCAGGGGGCTTCCCCCGAAAAGGCTTCCACGGACTTTTTCAGCAGTGGCTGAAGCCGCGCCCTTCAAAGCTTGCTGTCTTCAGCTACCGAAACAGATGAATAATCCAAGTGCAGTGCGGCTATGATCCTGTCTCCAGATCCTGAAAGTGGCAAAGCATCGCTGATGATGATCGAAGGCGGCCTGACATTGATTGCAGCCGCCGTGGCATTCGGCTGGCCAGGGCTTGGTTCGGGATTTTTCTCGCGCCTCGAGAGGGCCTTCGGGCAGTTAGCGCGGAGGCGAGGTTTAGCCGTTGCCGTCGTCGGCTTTACCGCTCTTCTGTTGCGTCTGGCCATTCTGCCCGTATGCCCTGTTCCCCATCCATTTATCCCAAACGATTTCAGCTACCTGCTGGCGGCGGACACCTTCGCTTCCGGAAGACTGGCCAACCCTACGCCCGCGATGTGGGTCCACTTCGAGAGCATCCACATCAGTATGACGCCGACCTATGTTTCCATGTATTTTCCCGGGCAGGCGCTAGTACTGGCGGCGGCGAGGGCGCTGACGGGGCATCCCTGGTACGGTCTTTTGTGCATGAGCGCGTTGATGTGCGCCGGGATTTGCTGGACGCTGCAAGCGTGGCTGCCGCCCACCTGGGCGCTGTTGGGCGGAATGCTGGCGGTGCTGCGCATCGGCCTCTTCAGTTACTGGATCAATACCTACACGGGCGCAGGCTTGATCGCGGCATTGGGCGGAGCGCTGGTCCTGGGCGCGCTGCCGCGATTCCTGAAAGCCCCGCGGCTTCGCTACACCGTGCTGATGGCGCTGGGAATCATACTGCTTGTTACCACTCGGCCCTACGAAGGCCTTCTGCTTTGTCTGCCGGTAGCGGCAGTGTTGGGGCACTGGCTGTTCTTCGGAAAGAATCGACCAGCGCCTGCCGTGCTGCTTCGCCTCAGTGCAACCCCTCTGGCTCTAATGGTGGCCGCCGGTGCCTGGATGGGGTACTACAACTACCGCGCATTCGGAAGCCCTCTTACCCTGCCCTACACCGTCAATCGCAACGCTTACGCCATCGCGCCATATTTTGTCTGGCAGTCAGCACGGCCTGAACCGGTTTACCGGCACGAAGCTATGCGGCGCTTTTATTATCGAAGTGAGCTTGTCGACTTCGAGAACATTCACACTGGCTTTTTTCATCAGACTCTAGTCAAGGCAGTCGCAGGGCTTCTGTTCTTTGCCGGCGTCGCCTTGCTGCCGCCTCTGCTGATGTTTCGACGCGTGCTCAGGGACCGCCGCACCCGCTTCCTGGTTGTGTGTATGGCGGTCATGGTGGGCGGCATGGCGGTGCAGATATTTCTCCTCCCCCATTATCTGGCGCCGTTCACAGTGGTCTTCTATGCGCTTGGTCTTCAGGCGATGCGCCACCTGCGACTGGCGAGGATGGATGGTCGGCCCGTCGGCCTCGGCTTAGTGCGGCTGATCGTGACACTGGTCATTGTGCTTGCCGGAGTGCGGTTGTTTGTCGGACCGCTTCATCTCAGCGATCCTGAATGGCCACCGTCCAGATGGTTTTGCTCTTGGTATGGACCGGTCGAGTTCGGCGCGGAGCGAGCGCATATCGACGCGGGTTTGGAGCGACTTCCGGGAAAACAGCTTGTGATGGTCAGATATTCTCCCGACCATTCCGTCTATGATGAGTGGGTCTATAACGCGCCGGACATCGATGGCTCCAAAGTGATCTGGGCACGGGAGATGGATGCCGCCAATAATCTCGAACTGATTCGCTACTACCAGGACCGGCATGTCTGGCTGGTGCGACCCGACACGCAGCCGCAAGTCTCTCCCTATCCCATGCCTGAGCAGGAAGCGGCTGCATCAGACGCAGGCGCCCGCCAGGCGAACGTTGGAGCATGGCGCTGACCCCAACCGCCCTTTCCTTCTTGATGCAACCAGAATCTCAATGAGCAGAGCGGCAGCGAATAAGAGAATTGCGGCGACCGACGCGACTATTTCCCTCTCAAACGACGGAATTGCAAGTGGAATGATAAGCACTGCACATATGCTGGCTGCCAAAGCGCCACGTATTGGCGAAAATCCATGCTGGGTGATGTGCCGCAAAACGACGAGAAAGGGTAGAATCATTAAGGACATCTCATGCAAATAACCGTGGTAGCTGGCCAATACCGATATCGCCATGAGCATTGAAAAACTCAATACGAGGGCTTGATGCTTGAACCGCGCAAAGCAGGTTATAGCCGCAATTATCAGAAGCGCGGAGATGGACGCCGTGAGCGCGGAAAGGTGGGATGCCGACATCTGCGAGTGAAAGAGAATGTAGAGTGCGCCCCTGATATTGGGCATGATGCCCGGGGCGTCCCCCCCCAGGTTTACAGGCAGCCGATTGAACTGAAGTACCACGTTGGGGAAGCTAAAGGTTGTCCTCCAGCCTACGAGGGCAACAGACGCCGCCAGCAAAATCAGACCGGTGCCGCAGAATCCCACCACGGATTTCCACTGTCTGGCAACGAGGAATGCAAGCAACAGCGGCACAATGAGGTGCGGCTTGAAAGCGGCGAGCGCTAAAAAACAACCGGCGCGGACCTGGTGACCTTGGGTAAGCTCGCTCAGGACCAAGGCAAGCAGTAGTAAAAGCAGAATTGAACTTTGTCCCTCTATCAGCGTGAACCGAACCGGGAAGAAAAATGCCGGTAGCGCTATTGCGATAGCTAGTAATTTGCCCCGGCCCAAGATGTGACGAAGGACAAAGGGCAATCCCAACAGCATGCAGACATTCAAAACGTACCAAGTCAACTCCGCGTGGGGATACGACAAATAGGTCAGAGGTATAAAGGCGAGCAGTATGAAAGGAACCGCGATAAAGTGCCGTGAATCGAACCTCTGACCAGTAGCAACAACTTCGGCCTGCAATCTCGCGTCGTACTCGTGTTGCGCGTGCAGGTCGTAGATCTTCGCGCCATCTCCCGACACAATCATCTTCGCCGGACGATAGTAACAAGCAAAGTCCGGTGTTGGATTGGTGCTGAAGAGGAGTGGCCTGAAGTACAGGTAGTTCAGGGTATAGCAAGTGAGCGCCGTCAGTATCGCGAACGCAACCAAAGCGATTCGTGCGCGTTGCTCTCCGGTGTGCTTGCCACACGCCTTCGCTTCCTTTGCGGACGATATGCAAACTTCTGCGGCAGTCAGTTCGAGGTTTGTCGCTCCCATCTTCTCCGCAACCGCAGCCGGCGTGGCACCGACTGGTTTAGCCTCCGCGCTCACGGCTGCCTCGCTGTGCTTTTGGCTTTCCCAACGACACGCCCGAGGCCCACGAGCGCAACGCAGGCGTAGGCCACCAGCAGCCCCACAAGCGGTTCGACGGGATGGCGATAGAAGCTCTCGCTATGGGTCACGTAATAGGGGAGCGGGAACAGCAGCAAGGCGGAAGCAAATGGGGCGATGCCCGCTATGGAGTTGCGGCGCATCAAAAGTAACCCCACAAAAGCCAGCAGCGACACGCAAGCACGCCAGATAGGTGCAAACGTTTCGGACGCTGTCCAGAAGTAAATGATGCGCGTCCAGGTAAGCCGTAAGAACTCCGCGCGATGTTGCCGGATAAACCCCAGCGCCATTTGTTGTCGTGACGCGGCGTAGCTGGCCTCTCCCATCCGCTGGTACACCAGGAACTCGTCACGGTTCTTCATGGGATTAAGGGTTTGATCGGCGGGACCCTGCACCCCCGGGTGATTGCCATACCACAAGTTCGGTCCAAAATTTCCGCGGACCGGAATAACTTTGTGGAACACCGCGTAATTGCGGATGGTCCACGGCGCCAGGGCGCACAGAAATACCGCCAGCGCCACCAATGCGTGCCAGCGTACCTGGCGCCACTTGCGAATTAGCAAGACTCCCACGGGCAGAGGCATGAGGGTAAGCAGCGCCGTATTGGTGAGCGCTGCAAATGCCCAGAGCAGCCCGTAGAGTATCCAGTCGCGTACTTTCGATGGCGACTCCAGCAAATGCAGATAAAGCAGGACCGACAGAGTTACTAGAAGAGCGGAAAGACTGGATTCCCAGAGGCGCACTCCGTAAGCGACGGCACCGAGCTCGACGGCCCATAGGAACGACCCGGCAAAAGCAGTCATCGGCCCGAAGCAGCGCCAGCCGATGCGGAACAACACAACCACGGTCAGCGTCTCGCAGGCGATATTCACCAAGATCAGGCACCACAGCGACGCCAGCGAGTACACGCCAAGCAATTTGAAAACCGCGGCTACGAGGTATGGATAAACCGGTGGCAGCCACGCCGTTGGACCGGTCGGGATTCCATACGGCGAGCTAAAACCATGGCCACTGACGATCGAGGCAGCGATGCGGCACGACTCGAACCCGCCGTAAACGCTCACAAGACCGTAATGGGAGACGATGTAGAAGGCCAGCGCCAGCCTCAGCAGGAAGGCCACACTACAGACCCCTATGAGCAGCGCGAGAGAGTGGTCTCGATCCGCGCCTGCTGGTTCACGCGTGGCGCTGTGAAGCGCCAATCCTGTGTCCAGGTCCGCCGTCGCCGTTCCTGCGCTCACCGCTGCCTCTCGGCCGTGCCGTGATCGCCAGCTCCCCCGGCTTGAGGCGCAATGATGGTTGCCTGGGGCGCTGACGTGAACGACAGGCCTCGGCTGTAGATCTCGTTGGGCAGGACCAGCAGCATCACAAAGGCCAGATAAAACCCCGCCACCGGCACCAGCAAAACCAGGCGGCGGTCCGGGCTGGTCAGGTTCGCCAGCCCGACATACGAGAGGATTCCCAGAGGCACCACGCAGCAGAAGTAGATGGGCGTGGAAAACGGAAATTGCACCAGGCTGCACAGGCCGGCGACCGCGATCAGCAGCATAAGCTGCGAGGTTTGTTTGCCGTGGCCTTTGCTGGTCTGGCTGAGGAGCAGAGAAACCCCGATCATGGTGGTCACCGGGATGGCGGTGGCGGCCGAGACCCACACCCAGCGGGCGAATTCCGGGTGTTGCAGCGCCTGGTTCAGCGCTGCGGCGGCCAGCAGGCAGAGGGCGATGAAGGCGAGGCGCCGCGCGGATTCCGAACGCAACTCGGCATTGAGCGCTAACACCGCCAGCAGCGGGATGGTACACAACGCGCCCACCGGATTGATGGCCGAGCGGAATGCGGCTTGCCAGTCCAGCGCCGGCAGGATTAATACTTCGGTGAACCACCTTCCTAGCGTTCCGCTGACGGCGTAAGGCGCCAGGAAGATGGCCACCGGGATAAAAGCTCCCAGCAAGAGCGGCAGCAGGCGGCCTCCAATCTGCCACAGCCGCACCGGGACGGGAAAGCGCGACACGCCCCACTCGCGTGCCAGCAGCAGAAACGACAGGGCTATACCGGGAAACGCGAAATGGTAGACCGCGGTGACATTCCCTTTGCCATGCAGAAGCAGCAGCAGAATGACGTCGAGACTAACTAATACCAGGGTTAGCAGGACAGAGTATTTGACGTCGGGGACTTCCCGATCGCGGCACTGTACGAGGTCCTGCATGTTCTGCTCGTCAAACACCAGGAACAGGACCGCGGCGAGCAAAAAGTACAAGCCGGAAACCTTTGCCAGGAACGACAAGCCGGCGAAGATCCCCGCCAGGAAGATCCAGCGCGAACGGTGGGTTTCAATGTAGCGAAACAGCGCCGCCGTGCCGAAGGTAGCAAAGTACAGGCCATACCACGAGCCCAGTGCGCTGGGATAAGTGGGCACGCTCCAGAAGGCGGCCAGCAAGGTAAGCAGCGAAGCCCCAATGGTCGAGCTCAGTTTGCGCGCGATGTGCCAGAACGCCGGCAACCACGCGACGTAGAACACCAGCAGTATCAGCCTGAGGGACAGGGCCCGATCGCCAAAGAGGCGCAGCGCGAGGGCGTGCAGATAGGCAAGGCCGCCGGTGTAGGCGTACTGGAAATCGACGTGCGGCCGCTGGCCATGCAGCACCCGCTCGGCAATCTGCGCCTGCACGGGATCGTCGACGAAATTGGAGTCGACCTTCAGGCGCACCGCCAGCAACAGGGTGCTGATCACCACTACCGCTAGCAGCAACCATGGCGAAGCCTGGCCTGCCGTTCGGGTGTCTTCGGTGCAGACCCTGGCATGCGCGGCCGAGCTGGCTAGTGCGCGCTGGGCATAATCCTGCATTTCTTCCTTACCGCAATTGTTCTTAGCTGGCCCTCGCCGAAGTTGCTGCCTCGGTTGGGTCGCTGTTGCCAAGCTTCATCACGCCCGTTTTCTTATAGGCCATACGCATTATCAGAATGCCGGCAGCCAGCCCGGCCAGGAAACCAGCGAGTACGCGAATAAACATTAAGCTCATGGTTGTTCTCCTTCGATTGACCTTGCGGTCCGGTTTATGGAGTCGGCAGGCTCTGGAGCCGACCGCGGTCCGTTCGCAGGGTGCAACCCGGCGACGATCGTTCCGGGTTCCTGCAACACCAATTGATCGTTCACCTGCGTGCGGCTATGGCGAATCGCGCCCACCGGCAGTTCCAGCACCTTGTGGGTCTTCAGCCCCACGGCGGCAATGCGGAACGGTCCCAGATTCTCCCAGACCCCTCGCACGCAAAGGTGACGGTCTAAGGCGACCACGTCGATGGGAAATCGCATGCCAAACGTGTGCACCCCAGAAGACGGCTCGATCAGCAGACCGTGCCCTGGAGGTAACTGTGAGTCGCCCAGCAAACCGACAAGCCGCGTCAAGGCTGTGTTCGCGATTCGGATCTCCGAACCCAACACTGTGCCCCGCGTGACATTGGCAACTTCCAACTGACGAGATTTCCGCATAGCTTGCCTCGCGCTCACGCCATCTTTTTTCTGCGCATAATCAGAATGCCCAGAATGACTACAAACAACACCCCAGCAATGACTCGAATCAGAGTGGTGGAATCCATGATTTCTCCCTTCTTTGGTTAATTGATAAAGCTATCGCTCACCGAAAACCTGTGCTTAAACTCTTCATTATGGTGATCAGCGCCGGTCCCAGCAGAACAATGAAGATGCTGGGGAAGATGAACAAGACCAGCGGAAAAACAAGCTTTACCGTGGTTTTGGCCGCCATCTCCTCGGCTTGCTGCCGCCGCTTCATGCGCATACCGTCCGAGAAAGTGGTAAGCGCCTTGGCGATCGGCGTGCCAAAGCGATCGGTTTGCGCCAGCATGCTGGTGAAGCCCTTGATGACATCCAGCTTGGTGCGCTCGGCCATGCTGCGCCAGGCCTCGATTCGCTCCTTGCCCGCCCTTTGCTCCAGGTTGATCTGGGTAAACTCTTCCGCAATGCACGGATGACTGAGAGCGAGCTCTTGTCCGGAGCGCAGCAGCGCCTGGTCTAATCCCTGTCCGGCCTCCACGCAGATCACCAGAAGGTCGATCGCGTCCGCCATGCCGCGGCGGATTTTTTCCCGTCGGCGCCGGATCATTTCGGTGAGCACGAAGTCGGGGACAAAGATCGCCACCACTACGAGGCCAAATATCCAATAGGTCATGTTGTCGGAGATGAAGCTGCCCGCAATCACGGCCGCCAGCGGACCCAGCAGCCGGACCGCGAAATAGAGATCGGCATCCCCGGGATCCCGCAGCCCGGCCGCAAAAAGTCGTTCCTTGAGCTTCGCATTGTCGCGCAGCCCCAGTTGCGCACGCAGAAACCGGATGGCATGCGTGAGGCCTTGCCGGGCCGATTCTTTGGGATCGTCGATATAGAAAGACGGGTTGCGGGTGAGGTCGAAGATGCGCTTGGCTTGCCGGGAAGGCCGCAGCATAAACAACACGAGGACCAGCGCATTGGCAAAGAAAGCGGTCGCCACGATGCTGGTCTGAAGCAGAGGATGCATACCTGTCACACCTTCACATTCACGATTTTACGAATGATGATTCCGCCAATAATCATCAAAGCGAGTCCCGTATAGATAAGCTTGCGGCCCAGAGGATCTTCCACCAGCACCCGGGTATACCCATGGTTTGCCATGTTGATAAGGAAGAACATGATGATGGGAAGCAAACCCAATATCACTCCGGTAAGACGGCCTTGGGCAGTGTAGATCCGCACCTCGCCCTCGATACGTAACCGGTCGCGGATCACCGCCACCGTGCGGTCGAGAATATCGACTAAATTCCCGCCAGTCTCCTTCTGGACAAGCATGGCGGTGACGACGAATTGCAGGTCCGTGGAAGGTACGCGGCGGGCCAGTTGCAGCAGCGCCTCGCGGTGAGGTAAACCGAAGTTCTGTTGCCGGTATACCTCGCGAAATTCCGTGCGTACCGGCTCCGCCGCTTCTTGCCCGACGATCTCGATTGCCGCGCTCAGAGCATGTCCGGCACGTAAAGCGCGGCAGATGAGGTCAACCGCATCGGGAAGGCCCTGGTTGAAACGCCGAGTGCGCCGCGTCCGCTTGATTTGCAGCACAAAAAACGGCAGAGCGGCGAAAAGAACCCCGAGTACCACGCATACGCTCAAGTCGGGCAGCCACAGGTAGGAGACCGTAAAGCCAAACCCGGCGGACGCGACTGAGCCGCCGAGGATCATGGGCACGCTCCATGAGCTCTCGGCCTGGGTGATCAGGAGTTCAATCTTATGGGCCACGCTCCATCGCTTCAGAAGATTGTCCAGCCAATCGATCTCGCTCAGTTTGGTGCGCTTGAGAAACTCGGGCACTCCGTCGCCCAAATATACCTCTTGCCCCGCAGTCGCCTGGATTTCCGCCACGCGTCCTTGGATGGTGCGGTCCGCCGCCGTTGGACGTGTGAACAACAGCAGGACGGCCAACGTCAACACCAGAACACATCCGAATATAAGAATCATCAGAAGCATGACTGCTGACCTTCCCTAAAACATCCCCAGGGTGCCAACGAACGGGTCGTGCTGCCAAGCATCACGGCAACTAGGAACGCGAATACGGCCACGGAGACGATCATCCTGCTGCCCCTCTACTGGACCTCTTCTGACATGTCGAGCAGACTCATCAGAATCGGAATGCCCGAGGCTTTTAGTTTCTCGGCAAACTTGGGAACGATGCCCGTGGCATAAAACCTGCCGAGCACTTTACCGTTAGGTCCCACCCCTCGCTTTTCGAACAAGAAAATATCTTGCATACTGACCATATCGCCGCTCATGCCCGTGATTTCGGTGACATGAGTCACCCGGCGCGAGCCATCGCTGAGCCGCGATACTTGGACGATGAGGTGGACCGCGGCGGCGATCTGCTGCCGCACGGCCTTCTCCGGCAGGTTGAGGTTGGCCATCATGCACATCGTCTCGATACGAGACAGCGCATCGCGCGGGCTGTTGGCGTGGATGGTAGTCACCGATCCATCGTGGCCGGTGTTCATGGCCTGCAACATGTCGAGCGCTTCTTCGCCGCGGACCTCGCCCACCACAATGCGATCGGGCCGCATACGCAGAGCGTTGATCATTAACTCGCGCTGACGAACGCCGCCTTTTCCTTCCACATTCGGAGGCCGGCACTCCAAACGCACCACGTGCGCTTGTTTCAATCGCAGTTCCGCCGAATCCTCAATGGTGACGATTCGTTCTCGGTCGGAAACGAACCCGGAAAGAACGTTGAGCAGGGTCGTTTTACCGGAGCCGGTGCCTCCCGAGATGACAATGTTGAGCCGGGCCCTTACCGCCTTCTGCAAAACGTCCAGCATCTGCGGCGTGTACTCGCGGAAGTTCAGCAGGTCCTCGGCGGTTAAGGGGTTGGTGCCAAAACGGCGGATGGAGAGGATAGGCCCGTCCACCGCAAGCGGAGGAATGATTACGTTCACGCGGGAGCCGTCCGCCAGTCGGGCGTCTACCATGGGCGACGATTCATCGACTCGCCGGCCAACACTGGAAACAATCTTGTCGATAATGTGCATCAGGTGGGTGTTGTCCTTGAACTGGACGTTCGTCTTCTCCAGCACTCCTCCGCGCTCGACATAGACGGACTCGTAGGTATTCACCAGGATGTCGTTGACCGTCGGATCCTGCAGCAGCGGTTCCAGCGGCCCCAAGCCGAATACTTCGTCCAGTACCTCGTTGGCGATGCGTTCGCGTTCGCTTGCGCTGAAAGGAATTCCCTGCTGACTCACCAGGGGAAGGATGATAGTGAGCAGGGTCTGGCGGGCCCGGGTGTCCTGCATGAACAGCAACTTCTCGAGATCGACCTTCTTGATCAGCTCGAGATGGACAGCAGACTTCACCTCCTGCTGCGCCCGGCCCAGCAAGGGCTTGGAAGAATATTCCACCCCGCTGCTCACGCGACCGGTAGTCGCTGACGGCATGGAAGCTACATCAGCCACAGGTCCTCCGAATTCCCTTGAAAATGACGGGGCTCATATCACCTCCACAGCGAAAACCTGCGCTTCGGCTCCTCGGCAACCATCTCCGGCGTCAGGGGAAGTAAGCTGGCGGCCCATTTCTTCATCTGAGTTGTGAAGTCCGTTCTGCGGTCTGGCGAAACGGGCGTGCCCGTATTCATGGCACGCATCAGATCAGCATGACTGTTGGGCACCGTAATGGAGACGGGCCGCCGGATCGCCTTTTCGATCTGCTCCAACGTCACCGCAGAGTCGGAACCGTAGCGATTCAGTACTACTTTCAGTTTGCAAGGCGCCACATTACACTGCGCTAACCGGTCCAAGTACTTCGATAAGTCCCGTAGCGAGGGCACATCGGGGGTGGCCACGAGATATAACTCATCACAGCAGTCGATGGTGGCAAGATTGAGATCGCTCAGCCCCGGAGCACAGTCCACGATTGCGTATTCATAAACGTTCGCCAGGAACCGGATCGACCGTTCGACCGCATCGAGCGAAACATTAATGTGGCCGTTCAACGCGCAGGGACCGGGCAGTATGTCCACGCCGCTGGCATGATGCGCGACAAAGCCCGCCAATAGCGTCTGGTCCAAACGCGCGACATTGCGCACCAATTCGTAAAAATCATAGGATAGCGTGTCCTGCCCGAGATACAAGGCCACATGTCCCAAGTGCTGATGCTGGTCCACGATCAGCGTTTTCTTGCCATAGGGGGACGCGAGATAGGAGCCAAGATGAACGGCGAGGGTGGTGGCTCCCGCGCCTCCGCGGCAGCCCAAGAACACCAGCGTCTTGCCCGATGTCTTCACCTCGCGGGCCCCCTCAATCCGTCCACATAGTCTGGTCAATGACTCGCAGACCTGCTCGACGGTTAGGGGCTTGGAAAGATATTCGCTACAACCTGCTCGCATCGCCTCCACAATCAGGTTCGGGTCGGCTTTTTCGGACAGGGCGATTAGGGTGGTTCGCCCGTGGAGCATTCGGTTAATCGAGTTCGCCGCCTGGCCCGCCAGCACGCGGTCTTGGTCGAAGTCGATCACACACACCGAAACCTCTGCATTTTGTGTCTGCAGCAAAGCCTGGAGCTCTCCTTCGCGGAGCGAATATCCCTGTAGCTCCCCGACGAACGTTCCATGCTCCCTCAGGGTGGCGGTCTTGACCTTCTCCGCCGTCTCACCATTAAGGCAGATGGTAATTACGTGAAGGCCGCTCTCAACGCTATTGGATATCTCGGGCCGCATGTTTTTCTGCAACGTCACTCTAGGGTTTTTGGTTGTAACTCTTAGGCAAACCCTGGTCGAAATTTCCCAACTGACCGGGTGGTGTAACCCACTTCGGATTTGCCGGTGGCGGTTGTTCGCTGGCGAGGGGATCAACGATCGTAGGAGTTACAACCACGACCAGTTCCATTACGGAATGATTCAAACTCTTGGAGCGAAACAGTTGTCCCAGGATCGGTATATCCGCAATCCCAGGCATTTTGTTGAGATTGTCGGTGGTGCGGTGATCGAGAATCCCTGAAATGGCAAAGGTTTGGCCGTCTTTCAGCTCGACCTCAGTTTCCGCTTTGCGTGTGGATAGTGACGGTATGGTATATCCCGCAATCACAACCACATTGCTGTAGTCCAATGAGCTAACCTCGGGCATCACCTTGAGGCGTATGGTTCCATCCGGATTGACATACGGCGTAAACTCCAGCTTCACACCGAACTGGCGAAACTGAATTGTCACGGTAGCCGTCCCGCCGGCACTACCCGGCTGGACAACTGGGAAGGGAAACTCGCCGCCCGCGAGAAACTTAGCGGTCTGCCCATCGATGGTCATCAGCGTGGGTTCAGCGAGTATCTCCAGGATCCCCTTGGTCTGCAGGTCCTTGAGACTGGCTCCCACCCCACTTTTGAGATTGAAGTAAAAAAGGTTCAGAAAGTCCGATACTTGAAGAGAGTTGCTTCCGCCACCGGTTTGAAATACTGGCGGGCCATACTGCTGGGTGGTTCCCGATCCTACGTTCTGGCCATTGAGTCCAAAGATATTGATGCCGAAGGCATCGAGCTTAGAGCGGTCTAACTCGGCAAACCTCACCTTCAGTTGAACCTGGGGCCGGTGCCGTGGATCGACCACCAGCGAGTTAACAATCTGTTTCGAGTAAACGCCGGCCAGCCTGGCAGCAATATCCGCCTCGGTGTCGCTTCCCACCGCTCCCGAGAGAAAGAGCTTTCCTTCTTGCACCTCGACGCTAATTTGATCCGCGGGGAGGGCCTGGGACAGCGATTCTCGAAGTCCGCCAACATCCACATCGGCCAGGACCGTGACGACGGTGGACGTACCGTTTTCATCCCAAAGAACAATGCTGCTGGTGCCGGCTGTCTTGGCCGTGATCACCAGGTCCTTAGGGCTGGGAGTCATCGAATCTATAACCGAAGGGTTGCTAATGTACACCCGGCGTAAGCGCTCTGGGGTGTTTATGAAGACGGAGCGCCCGACGATGACATGCAGGGTCTGGACATTCTCGTCTGGGCCCTTCGCGCTGTTTCCGACGAGGGGCGGCACAGTCGCCGCGGAGGGGACATGGGCCTCCCTATGAGGATAGATGGAGCGGGCCTCAGGCTGCACCGGCGCCGGAGGGCTTTGCGGATTTCCAGTTGGTGGCGCCTCCGGTGTGTTCACCGCAGGCGCCGTCGTCTGTTCTTGCGGAGTGGACGGTAAAGTAGGAGATGAAGTCTGCCCGGCCAGCATACCCGCCAGTAAGGTCAGGGGTATTGCGATGCCCAGAGTTCGAACCCGACGATAGATCGTTTGTACGTCCATAATAATGTCACTCAAACCGAGTCATCACATGCTTGTCGCCCATGATGGTTTCGACCACATAAGGTTCCTTGGCCGAGGGGTGGGGAGCGGCATGGAATGGAAAAACTTTGTGCGTTAGATCCGCGCCCCCAGAGAGCCCAGCAATTTGCATAGGTACAGCCTTGATCTGTCCCCGGTCGGCGCCGTTGCGCAGAACAAACACGATGCCTCCCTGGGTAGTGGCCAGCACCAGCTTCTGGGAGTCCGGTGGAGACAGCAGCAAGGTGACCACGTTGACAGTTTGCGGTTTTCCCTGAGGATCGGGCTCAATGTTCTGTCCGGCCGTCAATACCTCGACATCCTGCAAAACAATCTGGGTCGCGGGGGTAGGAGTTCTGTCCGCACGCAGCGTTACCAGCACATCCACGTGCGATCCTGGGAACAGGAACCCGGCCACGCCCACAACTTCATCGGAGCGCACCGACACGGCACGCATGCCTTCGGGGATCTTCACCGTCAGTCCGATCCCCGAGCCGAGGACGGCGAGTTGCGTCAAAAGAATGGGTTGTCCACTCATCACCGGATAGATCGCGGACCGTCCAACAACGTCTTCAATTTTGCTGAAGGAGCCTGGCAGCGGAACCGCGGTTGGCCAGTCAACCATGACCAGGCTTTCCGGCTTCAGCACCTCGCCCGACTGAACGGCATGGGCTGCGGCAACACATTTTTGTGTCTGCGGCGCCCCGAGGCGGTTCCCCAGCTTGCGGTTGAGGAAAAATGTCACCGCGCCGGATAGAAGCAAGGCGACCACAAGGGCAAAGATGAGACGGCGTGGGTTCATGTTTGTATCCTCAGTAGTACGGTGCAGAAAGAGATTCCGGTGCCCGCGGCTATGGCTATTCCATATGGCAGACGCAGCTTCTCCGCGTTGGTGACGTTAAGTTCCGAATGCGGGCGCAGACCGCTGGTTCCGTGGTGAACCACCAGCACTCCGATGTTGGACAAGGTCTCCTTCAGACGATGGCGTGAAAGTGCAAGAATCACGGCAAACACGCCTCCCATCAGTGCGGTGGCGATCAGGATTTCGGCGACGAAGCCGAGACCGGCGAGACAACCGACTGCGGTCATGAGTTTCACGTCACCCGCGCCCATTCCTCCGGCCAGATAAAACACCAGGATCACTGCTCCGGCCAGCGCCCCGGCCAGCGCTGCCATGGCCATGGAGTACCAGCCGCCCAGGACCCGGTGAAGGATTAGCCCGGCCAGGATGGAAGGCCCGGTAAGCCAGTTGGGGATGCGGCGGGTGCGAATATCGCAGAACGCGCCCACACCGGCGCAGACAAGTGCCAACCCGACGCATGTGGCATCGACCTCAAACACTGGCACTGGAGACCCCTGTTGCCATCTTGCTGCAGACCCAACCTGTCACCGGAGCTTGCCTTCCACTGCCTTCGAGCTCCCGGTTGGTTAGCCAGTATGGTAAGACGGCCTTGAGAAATTTCTTGCCCATCGAATTGTTCGCTTCAAACTCTTTTGCAGCTTGCCGCTGTAGCATTGCCGCAACTCAAGTCTTGTGGCGGCTCAGCAAAACGAGGATAGCCTTGCCGCCATTTCTGCTATTCCACGATCTTGCGTGGGCTTGCAGAAATCGCACATTAACTCCCCGGCAGGTGTTGCAGCCGCTCTCACTTGTGCTACTGTGTGCCCGAGTGAGACGCAACCTATGTCATCGTCGATCCATGAAGTGTTGACCGGTGGTCCGGTTGCCGGAACCATAGCCCGTAGGCCTGCGACCCAGCTCGACCGCTGGTGGAGAACCCTGTTTGGCTTTCCCGTCATGCTGGGTGTGCTATTGGTTGGAGCCGTCTATGTGTTCGCCAATCGCAGCATCGCCGATCCCGATATCTGGTGGCACCTGCGCAATGCCGAGTTTCTGGTACAGCACGGCTCCATGATTCGCCATGACATGTACTCTTTCACCGCCAGTGGAGCGCCCTGGATCAATCATGAATGGCTTAGCGAATTGCCGTACTACTTCGGCTGGCGGCTCCTGGGAATACGCGGACTCTACCTTGTCCTGGTTTGCTCCGTCGAACTCATCCTCATGGGCGTGTTCTATCTGGCCTATCGTGTTTCCGGCAACGTCAAGGCCGCATTCGTTGCCTCTTGGTTCGCCATAATCCTCGCCACCATATCTTTTGGCCCTCGAACATTACTGTTCGGCTGGATCTTCCTGGTTGTTGAGCTGCTCATTTTGCAGGACTTCAAAGAGGGCAAAGATCGTACGTGGCTACTGCCACCGCTTTTTCTGCTGTGGGTGAACTCCCACGGATCGTGGCTGATCGGCCTGATCTTCTTCTCGATATTCGTCGGTTCGGGTGTCCTGAAGGGCCGCTGGGGCCGCATTACGGCGACCCGTTGGACGCGCGCGCAGCTGCTGAAACTGACCACGATCTTCGCACTCAGCGTGCTGGCGCTCTTCGTTAATCCTTACACCTACCATCTGGTTTTTTATCCGTTCGATCTGGCCTTCCAGCAAAAGCTGAACGTCAGCCACGTAACCGAGTGGCAGAGTCTGGATTTCCACGCCATACGCGGCAAGATCGTCTTCTTAATGTTGGCGGCGACTATTCTTCTTGCCTTGGCACGGAAACGGCAGTGGCGTCTTGATGAGGTAGGTTTCCTGCTCTTTGGTTTTTATGCCACTTTGACGTACACCCGCTTCATGTTCCTGGCCGCGATTGTTCTCACTCCCTTGCTGGCAATGGAAATGGATTTCTTCCCTGCCTATCGGCGAGAAATTGACCGGCCGCTGTTGAATGCTTCCATCATCACCTGTCTTGTGGCGGGATGTGTCTGGAGCTTTCCTTCATCGAAATACTTGATGGAAGACACGGTCAAGGATTATCCGGTGAAGGCCCTGCCGTACTTGCAACAGTTTGCTCCGACTGGCCGGGTGTTTAACGATTATCTGTGGGGCGGCTATCTCATCTGGAACGCTCGCCAGATTCCCGTGTTCGTGGACTCACGCGTCGACATCTTCGATCATCGAGGTATCTTCGGCGACTATCTGGATGCGATGGGGATCAAACGCCCGATGGAGGTCCTCGATAAATATCGCATTCAGTATGTGCTCTACACCAAGGACACGCCCCTCGCCTATCTACTCCTGCAAAGTCCAGGGTGGAAACTTACATACGATGACGGAACGACCGTGTTGTTTGAAAGGGTGGGGAATGTTCCGCAGGTAGCCCAAAAGTAGTATTTTTTGGGGTGACGGCAGGCTGCGGTGGTTACTATTTCTCCGCTAAACGCTGCAATGGTTACGAAAGTATTAGTACTTTCGTAAGCGAGTGTCCAAAAATTGTGCGCAAAATCTATAGACACTCGAATGGTCGAACCCGTATACATTGCTTATGCGCCACTGGTGTCAGAGCGCCAGATCCCAGACTGTTGTGTAGGTTCTCAGTGCTTCGTCGGAGTCCTCTGTAGGCCTCGAAAAAGCTAAGCACCGGGCGACTCCCAGGACAGAAGTATTTGTCTTCTCCATTAAGCATTCGGGAAGGCAGCTTCACGATGCCGCTTCTTAGTGTGCGGAGCGGCAAGAAATCGCTGGACAATCGCCCCAATTTCAGTCTCTGGCCGGCCAGATAAGATCGCCCATGTAAGCCTATAGGTGACCGATGGCGACTGCGAGAATAAGCATTTATGACCGTGTGGCCCAGCGCTCTGCGCCACTGATAGCATCCGCCGAACCGCAGCTAGACTCCACCAACGCGCCGTGGATCGGCATAAAACTCGAGCACTATCGCTTAGGTGGCTCGGATCGGCCTGAGGCCACCATGAACGGCTATTTCGCAGCCGTCTGCTTGAGCGGATCCTACGAAACAGAATATTCACCCGGCTTCGGACAGAGGGGCTTCAGCGTTGTGTATCAGCCCGGAACCCTGTTTCTGACTGGCCCGGGCGACCTACCCGCTCGCCATTCGACAGGGGACACCGAGTTTCTGGCATTGGATATAGCGCCGAAGTTCGTCTTATGGGCGGCCGACGAACTGGTCACTAGCGGACCCTTCGAGATCCAGCGACTATGGGCAGCCAAAGACGCCCAGCTTCGTTACATCATTCTGACCTTGTACAACGAACTCCTCGCCAACTGCCCTTCCGGCAGGTTATTCGGGGAGTACATGGGACTTTCCTTTGCTACCGCCTTACTTACCAGCCACGCCTCGGCACGCCCGCGACTTACCGGCTATCGAGGCGGTCTCTCGCCCTGCAAGTTGAGGCAGGTAACCGCATTCATTGCCGATAATCTCTCGTCCAACCTGTCTCTGGCGGAGATGGCCAATCTGCTGCAAATGGGGCCCTGCCATTTCGCCCGCGCTTTCAAGGAATCCACGGGATTGTCCCCCCATCAGTACGTGCTTCGTCGGCGAGTCGAACGGGCGTTGCAAATGCTGAAGGAAACATCCACAAACCTGGTGGATATCGCGTACGACTTGGGATTTTCTAGCCAAGGGCACTTCACCACCGTATTCAGCAAGATCGTGGGCGTTTCACCGAGTAACTATCGGGAGCAAGTGCATCCCGCAAGGATGAGGCTCTGCTATAGCGCAACCGACTCTGCCGACGAATGATTCCTCTGCGCGACACCAGGCATGACGCCAGCCGCGTCGTAATGGACGCGCAATCGTTCTTATCCCATGCCACTTTCCCGCCAAACCAAGATGGTTCGCTCGATCGAGGAAGCGAATCATTGGTAAGAATCTGAAAATCGCGCACTGATTCTGAAAGATCAAGAGCAATTCAAACGGTAGGCTAGGGTGTTGAGAAGCAGCGCCTGGGGGCAGGATTGCCCCCGGCCTCTGTGGTAGGGGCGGCGCCTGGGCAAGTTCGAAAGAGAGGTAACAGGATGGAGGGTACGAGCGTACCTCAGATCGCTAACGCGAAGTTATTGAAAATGTTGACCTTGGATTTCACGACGATTTTGATCGGCTACAACATTCCCCGGGAAGACGCGCGTCGTGTAGCGGCACAAGCAGTCGAGCCGGTGCTGGAGCACTTTTCCGTAAGCGGCACAGTTCTGCGTCGCCGCGGATTTAGCAAGATATGATAGTGCGTTGCTTTGACAGCTCAGTACGCAAGATCTCAGAAGGCTGGCGCTGCGAACGGTTCAAGAGTGCGGTTTGTCGGGGTCGTGCTGTCGGCCAGACAATGACTGCGGTTTGGCAGGCTGTTCGCTGAGAAATAGTAAAGATTCTGTAAGCCGCCGCGAAATCTTGAAAGAAATCCGCCTGTGGAATTGCTAGCGTTATGACGTACTTTTAGCGGAAGTTGAACTCGCGACGAGTTCTGCAGACGATTTCGAGAGCGGGTTCTGCAAGCGGGAACTTTGCTCATGGGGCTTGGTCAGGACCGATGGAGGTGCTCTAAGTCTGCAGCAGTTAAGACTCACGACTGGGTTGACCGGTCTTGAATGTTGTAACGAGCCTTCGTCGCCCTAAGGAACACTCTTGGTGGTCGGTATGGGAAGTTACCTGCAGCGCTCTTCTATTGTTGCGGTCGGCGCAGGCCAGACGCCACGCCGTCTTCGGCTCGAGGACAAACCCCGTCGGCACGCTTGGATTTTGGCTACAGCCGGAAATGCCATCACCGAGTTCGCACTGATAGTGCCCCTGTTCTTTCTCATGGTTTTTGCAAGCGTGGACATGGCGCGCCTGTTCTATGTGGAAGCCACCCTTCAGAATGCTGTGCGGCAAGGGGGGCGATATGCCAGCACCGGGAACCATCAACCCGATCCGCAACATTCCGGCCAGAACCTCTCACGTGTGAACTCAATTAAGCTCGTTGCCCAGCAAGCAGCACTGGGTCTGGATGTCTCCAACGTTGAAATCTCCAGCGCGGCTGGCGGAGCAGGAAGCGCGGGCGGTCCGGGAGATACGGTGACTCTCTCCCTGACCAGCAACGTGACACTGCTCACGCCGATCGTTGGGCACTTCTTTACCAATGGTACCTATACGTTTACCGTCAGCGTCAGTTTCAAGAATGAATCTTTTCCACCTAACCTAACCAGCTAAACGAGGAGGTAGACCGAGATGTTGGCATTGGGGCCCAACAAGACAGGATACGGCGAGAAAAGGGCCGGCCAATCTGGTCAGGCGCTAGTCGAATTCGCCATATCGGTACTCGTGATGGCCACGTTTGTATTTGCTGTGATCGACTTCAGCCGTGCCATTTACCAACAGCAGGTGATAACCAATCTGACCGGGCAAGGCGCGGACTTGGCGTTTCGTGGCTCCGGTTATTCGGATAGCGCTTTGTTGGTTGCCGCCAATGCGGTGATCAGCGAGTCGCCCAGCCTGAACCTGGGCAGCAACGGTCGGGTAATTGTCAGCGCAACGTTTAACAGCGGCAACCCCAATGCAGTCACGATTTCGAACCAGGCGTCAGTGGGTGGAATTTCAGCCAGCAGCCGGATTGGGACGAAGGGTGGCATCGCCACTCTGCCACCTGGCACCAATACTGTGACCAATCAGACGGTTTGCGTTATGGAAATTTTTTATGCCTACCAGCCCATCACGCCAGTTGGGAAGCTTTTGAAGACCGTGATGCCGGCGCAGTTGTATGACGTGGCCTACTATTGACGTGGAGTGAAAAAATGAAACGCTCCAATCGCAAGCGCGACCGAAAGTACGAACGAGGGCAGATCCTGATTCTGCTTGCGTTTGTAATCATAGGTCTAATGTTGTGTTCGGCCCTGGCAGTTGATGTGGGGTTCGCCTATGTCACAAAAGCCAGGCTGGGCAAGGCGGTGGATGCCGCTTGCCTTTTAGGCATGGCGAACCTCTCGGCGGGTCAAGGAACGGCCCAGACGGTTGCCACGAATACCTTCAACGCAAACTATCCCGTTACTGGCCTGGATGCCAATGCCCCGACAATGAACGTGACTTTCTCCCAAAATTCTGGTCAGCAAGTGGTGGGCGTAACTGCCACAGCAACCATCCGGACACTCTTCATGGGATTGTTGCCGGGGTACCGGACCTTGAACGTCAGCGCCAGTGCTCAGGCGCTCCGCGGTTTTCTGGCGATGACGATTGTGTTGGACCGCTCGGGTTCAATGGCCAGCAACGGCGGTCAGCAAGCGCTTCTCTCCTCAGCCCCTACTTTCGTCAATTACTTCAATAACATTACCGACCAAGTCGGCATGGTCAGCTTCGCCTCCAACGCCACAATCGACTTCAGCATCGCAAACCATTTCCTGGATGCGAACACGGGCATCCCGACAAAGATCAGCGGACTGAGCTTTGTCGGTGCTACGTTCGGACCCGGTGGTCTTACGCTTGCGAAAACCCAGGAAGACAGCGTAGTTCCGCAGCAGGGGCAGAATCTTGTCAAGGTGGTGGTTTATTTCACGGACGGTTTGGTGAACACCATCCAGCAGACTCTGTCCTGCAATGGAACGCCTACCCTTTACAATTTTGGCGGATACGACATTAACAATGACCCCAATGTTGGCTTTTTCGTTCCCGCGACCGGAGTTCAAACCTACCGCTACAACAGCGGTACATGGTACACGTGCGATGGTAGCGGCAATTGCAACACTCAAACTTCTAGCTCTTGTCTGCGGAATGTAGCCGGGTTTACTTCCGCCATCGATGGGACAACAAAGAGCTTCACGCGGGCACACGTGACCGCCGACGCCCAATATCGGGCCCTTCAGACCGCTACTGCCATGCGCGCCGAGAATCCCGGCGTATATATCTACTCCATCGGTTTGGGCTCGTCCCCGAGCACGACATTCCTGCAGCAAATCGCAAACGATCCAGCCAGTTCCACCTATGACTCTACTAAACCGGTAGGGATGGCGGTGTTCGCCCCCGATTGCCCCTCTTCGACATGCACGACCGAGCTGCAGCAAGTATTTCAGACGATCGCCGCCAAGATTCTTCTCCGGCTAATCCAGTAGGCACTGAGATGTGCAGCCCGCTCCTCCAC